>Ga0137372_10002204_pt1 | contig 18831 bp, 14 predicted proteins | sample SagtaG_6_FD_104911 | JGI IMG/M metagenome (GOLD analysis project Ga0137372, IMG submission 104911) | Vadose zone soil microbial communities from Sagehorn Ranch, Mendocino, California, USA - Sage1_R_60_16 metaG | ecosystem: Environmental > Terrestrial > Soil > Vadose zone | place: USA...
AAAAAGACGTCCGCGAATACTTCATGCACGTGAAGGGCCCGGAGATTTTGAACATGTGGGTAGGCGAATCGGAGCGGATGGTGCGCGAAATTTTCGCGACCGCGCGGGAGAAACGCCGGGAAGGGTTCATGCCGTTCCTGTTTATCGACGAAGCGGAAAGCATTCTCGGAACGCGGCGGGCCTCGCGTTACTCCAACATCCTCTCGACTCTGGTGCCGATGTTCTGCTCGGAGATGGACGGGATCGACTCGCTTAACGACGTCGTCATCATTCTCGCTTCGAACCGGGCCGACTTGATTGATCCGGCCATTCTTCGCCCCGGGCGCATCGACCGCAAAATCAAGATCGACCGTCCGAACAAGGAAGGGGCGCGGGAAATCTACCGGATTTATTTGACTAACGATTTACCGTACGACGGCGCGTTGGCCAAAGAAGCCGACAATATTGGGGCGGCGATTGAAAAGCTGATTGAGCGGTTGGTGGATTGGCAATTTGCCAGACGCGACGAAAATAAATTTCTGGAAGTGACATTGCGCAGCGGGCGCAAGGAAGTTTTGTATCGCGGCGATCTAATCAGCGGCGCCATCATCGCATCGGTGGTTGAGCGGGCAAAGGGGATGGCGATCAAACGCGCCATCGCGAACGAGAGAACGTCTGCCGATTCTGCTGTAGCCGGGGTCGCTGACACCGGATTCTCCGGAATCACCGAACAAGATTTGCAAATGTCCTTTCACGCCGAATATGCGGAAAATGATATTTTCCCGCCGACCGACATCACGGAAGATTGGCTGAAGCTGATCGATTACGATCCGGAATACGTGGTGAAAATTGCGCCGGTGCGCCCGAATGCCACTCAGCGCGGCGCAAATCTTGGCGGTGTGATCTGAGTTCTGGGGAGGGCAGGCTGCCAGCCTGCAGTTTTCGGCAGCTTGCTGAAAAGATTTCAGGCGTTCCGGCTGTCAAGCGGACGGCCGCACCAGGCTAGCAGCCTGCGCTCCCCAAAAACAGAAAAGATACTTTCACCATTTACCATGTTGGTTAGCGTCAGTCCGTGCAAACGACTCTCCGTGCTTTCTTCTTTGTCTGCTTCATCACCGAAATGCAATTTTGTTTCGCCCAAACGCGAACCCCGCGTGAAAGGCCAGATGTCTCGAATAAAGCATTGATCACAAAAACCGCGCCGCCCATTACCACCGAAAGCAAAGCTGGCGCGGCTGATTCGGCCGCGTTGCACAAACTCGCCGACGACTATTACAACTGGCGCAACGAAAATTATCCTGTCGCCAGTAGCGAAGCGGGTCTGCATACCTGGGACAATCGCCTGACAGATTATTCGGCCGCCAAGATCGCTGAGCGCGCCCGGCACGTGCGCAAGTTGCTCGATCAAGTGCGAGCGATGCAGACCGAGAAGTGGGCGAAAGATGATCGGATCGATTGGCTGCTCTTTCGCGCGCAGCTCGAAGAAGTCGACTTTGGGGAGCGTGTTCTGAAGTTCGAGCAGACGAATCCGCTCACGTATGTCAGCGAATGTAGTAGTGCCATCTTTTCCTTGCTGAAGAAGGAATACGACACGCCACGGAATCGCGCTCTTTGTGCGGCGGCGCGATTCAAAGCCATGCCAGGGCTATTCGCGGAAGCGGAGAAGAATTTGCAGAAACCAGTAAAACTCTATGCCCAACTCGCGATTCAGTCGGCGCACAATATCGATCCGCTTTTTACGGAAAGCACGGCGCCGTTGACAAAAGATTTGTCCGATGTGGAGCGCGCGGATTTTGAGAAATCACGCGATGGCGCGCTCGCCGCCGTTCATGGGTTTGCCGATAGATTGGAAAGGAAATTGCCGCAGATGGTAGACTTCGCGCCGATGGGCGAGGCCAACTACAACTACTACCTTAAGCACGTCCTGCTCTTGCCGCTGAACGCGGTGCAGGTGGAGATGCTTGGCCGCGCCGAGCTGGCGCGTTATCGTGCGCTCGAAGCGCTGCTCCCTGATCCATCCATGGCCGATCCCAACCCGGCCCGCGCGAAAAGTATTCCGCCCGATCAAGAGGCATTCCTGAAGGCTTATGAAAGCCGCGAAGCAGAGATGATCGATTTCTTGAAATCGCATCAACTTATCACTTTGCCGGATTACCTCGGGAAGTTTGAGATTCGACAGTTGCCGGAAGCGTTCAAGCCGACTAGCCCGGGCGGCTTCATGAATCCACCCGGGGTTTACGATAAAGACCCGGTCGGGTTCTTTTTTATTCCTACCTACAATCCGAAGTCGAAGAACTTTTACCTGCGCGCGGCGATCGAAGATCCGCGGCCGATCCTTGGGCACGAAGGAATCCCCGGTCACTTTATGCAACTCTCGATCGCGAATCATTTACCTAACGAGATTCGGAGGCAAAATCAGAACGGCGTCTTTGTCGAAGGCTGGGCCTTGTACGGTGAAGAAATGTTGATGCGCACCGGGCTTTATCCGGAAGGCTCGGCCGCGCAGGGACAAATTTTGCGGCTATCGCGTTATCGAGCCGCCCGCATCGGCGTGGACGTCAATTTGCACACCGGCAAATGGACGTTCGAGCAGGCGGTGAACTATTTTGTGGAAGCGGGCGGCCTTGATCGTGAAGCAGCGGAAGGCGAGGCCGCGGGCGCCGCGACGCAGCCAACGCAGAAGATCTGGTACATTACCGGCAAATGGCAGATCATGAATTTGCTCGGCAAATATCATGATAAAATGGGCGCTAACTTCCGCCTTGGTCAGTTCCACGACGATTTGGTTAAGAACGGCAGCCTGCCGATCTCCATTATCGAGTGGATACTACTCGATGATCCGTCCACGATTGAAGCGGTACTGAAATAGCCGGGCTCGAACTCCCGCGTTCCGAAACTCGAGTTTGAATGCTTCTTTCTGCTGTCATTCCGAGCGTAGTCGAGGAATCTCTAGCTAGTTCGAGTGTCTTGCGCTATTGCTTCAGCCATGGCGCGCGATGAAATCGCTTTACCGTTTTGAATTTCCATGGAAATACGTAGCGCACATAGGGATAGTTAGAGATCCTTCTTCGCTGCGCTTTGCTCAGGATGATAAAGGCAAGCGATAGCGCCTAAATCGGCCAAAAAATGTCCAATCCAGGTGCGATCAGTTCAGCGCATAAACCTCTACCAGGGCGTTGCCGGTAGTATTATTCACGCCGCGGAGAATGGCCGTGTAGTTGCCGGGACTGAGAGTCATTAGGATGGCTGACTCCGCATCGTTGGGCGGAGCGAAACCCGTTGCCTGGATTTGCGCCTGTTGAGTGCTTTTCCAGTTGTCGTTGGTCATGATCGGATTGCCGTTGGCATCGCGCAGATCTAGGAAGGGATTCTGCAACGCGTTAGGAACATTGAACGGAGGCTGGCCCAGCGTCGGCCCCAGACCGCGAATGATGACATTCTCGCTGTCGGGCCCGTGCACAATCACGCCCGCGATCATGACGTTGTTGCCGGTCTGGACGAACCCGCGGGTGGAAATGTTACCCAACTTCGAGCCGGCGGTGAAATCCAGATCATAGCCTTCGACCAGTGCAACGCCGGTAGTGTTATTCGCCCCTCGCACAATCGCGGTGTAGTTCCCAGGATTAAGGTTGGTCAGAATGGCGGATTCGAGGCTGTTGGGTGGAGCGTAGCCACTCGAGCTGATGGTAGCAGCGTTGGCGGCACTTCCCCAATTATCGTTAGAAGTAATCAAAGCGCTGCTGGAGTTGTAGAGTTCGAGCACTGGATTTTGCAACGCTCCGGGCACGTTAAAAGGTGGTTGACCGAGGGTTGGTCCGAGCGCACGCAGGATGACTTTTTTGGGCCCACCACCGCTAATGATTAAGCCCTCGATTAATACATTGTTGCCCGTCCCCACAAAACCGCGGGTGGAGATATTGCCAAGCGCGTTGGGAATCGTGCCGCCAAATTCAAAGGCGCCGACGTCGGGTGCGTCTGGCCGTATATAACCACGTTGATCACGCGGCGGCGCGCTGGGATCACTGCCGTTTATGGCCGGGCTGGCGGCAAGAAGGGCGACCGTGGTGACGGAGCCCCCGTTATTCGCCGCCCCCCCGGGATTGAGCTGTGGGTCGGTGTTACGGATGTCTCCTGGGCCGTTCAAGAAACCGCCGGGGCCGGTGCCCGCGGGGCCGCCTGCGGCGTCACTACTCAGGTTGTGACCGCCTGAAGAAATCGTGCCGTTCTCTTTCACGAGATTCGCTCCGGAAGCATCGGCGCGCAGGATCGTGTTCTTCAGGCTCACACTCGCAATGCCCGAACTGCCGGGGTTAAGCGCGTCGTTGTAAATTCCGCCTGCCAGGAGGGCCGCCGTATTTTGGTTTAGTGTGCAGTTAGTGAGCGTCACGGTCGCATACCCACTGCTCGTGCCGTCGTTGTAAATGGTCCCGCCGTACTGGCCGGCTTGGTTTTGATTTAGTGTGCAATTGGTCAGGGTGAGGTTGGCCTCGTTGGCCGCTCCCCCGTCGTAGTCTGCATTCAAGATAGCGCCGCCGCTGGCCGCAGCAGAGTTTTGGTCGAGCGTACAGCGCGCCAGATTGACCGCGCCTCGGTAGTTCAAAATCGCGCCTCCGTGGAGCGACGATTTGTTGCCGCTCAGGACGCAGTTGCTCAGCGTGAGAGTATTTTCTTCATTCAGAATTCCGCCACCGGAATTGCCGGGGGCGACGCTGCGCTGCACCTTCAATAAGTTGGCGCCGGGGCCGTTAATCGTTAGACTCTTGCTAATCAGCAACTCGCCACTCGTTAGGTTGATCGTTCCGCCAACGGCAAAGGTAATCGTGCTACCCGCGCAGGCGTTTGCGATGACGGCACGCAATGATCCTGCTCCGCCATCGCCGGTATTGTTAACGAGGAGACTGATGTCGCTGCAGCCGACTAGTTGGTCGGGCTGCACTTCATAGGCGCCGATGTCGCTCCCATCGCCGGCATTTGTGATAGCCGGTGTATCAATCGGCCGTGGGAAACCACGCTGATCAGTGGAATTCGTGCCCGCGGAGCCCTTGTCTATCGCTTTGCTCCCGGCAAGGAGTGCGTGTGTCGGGGTTGAGCCGCCGTTGTCCTGCAATGGACCGAGCATGGGATCAATAGGCGAGGCTGGAATGCCGATCTGATCGCCGGTTGCCGCCGTGATGTTCGCGCCTGAGTTATTGCCGATCAGGTTAAAGCCGCTCGAAGAGAAGCTGCCCTGGAAATCAGGGCCGCCACTGGTAGCCGTATTTCCGGCAATGATGGTATTGCGGATATACATTGTTTCGGTGTTGTCGAAAACGCCGCCGCCCGCGCCGTTGCCTGCCGAATTGCCGGAGATGGTGCTGTTGTAGATGGCGCTACTGCGGAACCCGCCTTGGCCTTCAAGGATGTAAATGCCGCCGCCGGCGCCCACGGAGCTTGTGGTGTTGCCGGAGATAGTACTGTTTTCGATCTGCAGGTCAAAGCCAAAGCCCTCCACCAGGTTCGGGTTCGTATGGTAAATGCCGCCGCCGCCGGTCCCTGAAAAATTGCCGGAGATGGTGCTGTTGGCGATTGTTACCTGACCGGAATCGTTGTAAATGCCGCCGCCGCCGGCTGCCATATTGCCAGAGATCGTGACGCTCGTAAGGTACAGAACGCTACCACCGTTGTTATAAATGCCACCCCCAACGGCGAAAACGCTTCCATTGGCGATCTTCAGGCCGGCGATCGTGACAAAAGATCCGCCGGCGATCTCGAAAATGCGGAACTGAGCTGTGCCATTTGCGGCGCTCCGCTGCACGGTCAACAGATTCGCGCCGGGGCCGTTGATCGTCAGGCTCTTTTCGTTGATCAACAACTCGCCGTTCGTCAGCGTGATCGCACTATGTGCAGGCAGTGAGAAATTGATTGTATCTCCTGACACCGCCGTTGCGATGGCTTGACGAAGCGTGCAATTCGCGCCCGGACAAGTCCCGCCCGCATCGGCGGTGCTCGTCACCGTCACAGTCGCGGCATCAGCCGCGACCGCCAGGAACAGGGCTGAGACGCAACCGGCGAGCGAAGTTCTGTACCGACAGCATGACCTTTTCATAAGCAAGCTCCTTTCTCTTTCCAAACAAACCTTTCGTTCGCGGTCACCCTGCGGGAAAAGGGTCAGGTGCTTGGCTAGAGACGCCTAACGAACTTTACGCGTTGTTATAGTAAACGAGCGTCAAGTTTGTGGGAATACTTTGCTTGAATGAATGCGATGCCTGTTAGCTATCGCTATAGCGGCGCTACTTACTTGCTTCAGGCTTTTTTTGGCGTCGTGTTCGGCGAAGGACTGGTAGGCAATGGCGACGTCCCAGCGGGCGGGTTTAGCTTTAACGAGGATGGCACATGCATTAATGAATCCAAAGAATCGTTCCCCGGAGTTGGTGATGGCGTCGGCGTGGGTGAAGCGGGCTTCTCTTGCGCGGGGGTGGGCTGCGGCTTTTTCGGCGTTGCTTCAATGTGAGCAGAGGGCGCCTGCTGCTCAGAAATGTCCGTCTGCCCTCTTTTTTTTGGCTCCGCGTTAGCAGGCGCCTCCTCGAATTTGCCGTGCACCATCATTCCGGCTTCACGGGTGGTAACAATGTAGTGCCGCTCACGCGCAATATGCGATCCCGTCTCTACCTCATTTTGAGGTGCGAACCAGGTAACCGTGCCGTAACCGGTGGCGTAGCCTTTGGCGTCGCGCGCCCCAGACCACGTTACTAAATCGCCCGGCTTGGGGTGCTCGTTCCAAACGCGCGTCTTGCCGTCTTTGGTTCGTTGATACCGGCCAGCGAAGGCATTGCCGCTGATTAATAATGCCAGCACTCCGCTATAAACAAAGAACAAAGAGCCGTCGCGTATTCACCGCGCTCAAAATTCTAACGCGGTGGAATTGCCCCCGGCAACATTAATCGCGCTGTTAGCTCACTCCTTCTTCGCGTTACGCGGATCGTCTGCCGGATTCACATACTTGATCACAAACGGCCCCATGCCGTGGATTTGGATAATTGTTTCCGCCGGCGTCCAAGCATAGTGCTTCATCGCCGCCGGCATGACCATATAGCTGCCAGCGCCCAACTCTTTCCCAGCTGCTTCATCGAACTTATCTCCTGTGCCGAATGTAAAATGTGCCCGAAATTACCGTGATATGCTCGCTCGTTGGTGCGTATGCGGCGGCACTTTGTAACCAGCCGGCGTTTGCAGCCGCACTGTGAACAGTCCCTTCTTGTTTGGATCGCCAGCCAGCACCGCCATTTTCGCTCCGGCTGGTAATGCCGGAGGCGCATCCATCCATTTTAAGTCTCCCGGAGTAAGAACGACGTGTTCTTCACTCGTGGCCGATTCCGTTGACTTCCTGGACGCATCCTTTTTCTGTGCCGCCACCGCGGCCAGCGAAACTACCAAAGGCAGAGTTAGTATTAATGCGATCTTTTTCATAGTTTTTTGGGTTGGTTGAATAACAGATATCAATTTCCCGCGCTGGCGCAATTGAGGCGATCTCCGGTCCGCCGCAATCGTCCTACCGAGAATTATCGCTGGCGATCTCTTTAAGTTGCTAACTCGCTATGGCATCAACGCGTTTCCAGTCTTCAGCCGTTAACTTCAGCTTGGCGGCAGCCATGTTCTCTTCCAGATGCGTGACCGAAGACGTGCCGGGGATCGGCAACATCACGGGAGACCGGTGCAGAAGCCAGGCAAGGGCGAGTTGCACAACACTGGCGTGATAATCCCTGGCCGCCGCTTCCAGCGCATTATCCTTCAAGCCCCTGTTTCCGCCAATCGGTGACCACGGCATAAAACCCAACCCTTCCTTCTCGCAATAGGTCAAAGTCTTTTCCCACCTGCGGTTGCCAATGTTATACTGGTTCTGCACGCTCACAATCGGCAGGACCTTGCGCGCCCGATCGATTTCTTCCGGCGAAACTTCGGATAATCCGACGTGCCGAATCTTTCCAGCCTCCTGCATTTTCTTGAGCGCTCCGAGCGATTCTTCCATCGGTACTTTCGGATCGATGCGATGCAATTGATACAAATCGATGCGCTCGAGCTGGAGTCGTTTTAGACTCTTCTCCACACACTGGGTGAGATATTCCGGGCGACCGTTTGGCACCCATTGTCCAGGTCCAGGTCTCGTTAGTCCGCCTTTGGTCGCAATCACCAGGTCCTTTGGATAAGGGTGCAGAGCTTCTGCAATCAGCAGCTCGCTTGTTTCCGGTCCATAAGCGTCAGCCGTATCGATCAGGTCGACGCCTAGCTCGACGGCACGTCGCAGAACCTTAAGGGCGTTACCGCGATCAGCCGGCCAACCCCAAATGCCCTCTCCGGTGATACGCATCGCGCCAAAGCCGAGCCGGCTGACCGGAACATCGCCCCCCAACCGGAAAACCGAATTGGTGCCCGGCTCCGTAGCCGCTGACGATTTCGCCGCAAAGATCATGTTCGACCCTCCCGCAACCAGCGTAGCTCCGCCTGCCAGAGTCGTGCCCAGAAATTTTCGACGGGTCATAGAGTTCAGAGATCGGAGGTCAGAGGTCAGATAACAACTACACCGCTACTTTTGGCGAGTGTAGTTGATCTCCAACGTCTTCATTTCCTGGCCGCCACGGGTCTCGTACCATTCGAAGGTGTGATGGTTCTTGTCCGTGATCTTGACTACGGCGCGAACCGGAGTCTTCATCCCAGGCGGCATCTCCATTTCGCCTGTGTAGGTAAATGTTTTTGTCGCGGGGTCGTACGTCCCTTCCATGGTCATGATCCCAGTGCCCAGGTTATCCATCCACGATGACGTAAATTTCTGTTTCACGTTGTCGTAGCCGTCAATCGACATGCCCTTGAAAGTGAAGTCTTTCATTTTGCCATCAGCCCCCGGCATTTTCATGCTTCCGCTATGATCGCCGATGACATAGCGGCCATTCATAATGGACTTGGAAGTAACGTTCCCCTTGGAAATGGAAGGTTCCTTGCCGGGTTCCATCATCTTGACGGAAGTGCTCCAGGAGCCGGCGAGATCGGCGAGAAGCTTATGATTTTCGTTGAGCTTGGACAGCTCCATCATTTGCTTCATCATCTCGGCCTCATTCGGTGAAGCCGTGGTCGTCGCAGGAGCCGAGACAACTGGGCTGGTGACAGTGGTTGGCGGAGCGCTCGGCTGGGGAGCCGGCGTTTGCGCGGGGGTGCTGGAAGCGATAAAGGCTATCGCCACAAGAGCGATCAGTGCTGAAATAATGCGGGTGTTCATACGGATGATTCTTCCCGCGGGTTCAATGGCGTCAAATAAAAAGGCGCGGGTAGCGCGTGGATTCTCCGCGCAGACAGGCGCATTCTGCGCCTGCCAGGAAGTGAGAAGTCCGTGGTCCGTCGTCAGTGCTCGATGGCGAAGAGCAAGCTTTCCTTGCTGCGATAGCTTGGTGTATGAGCCAGGAGTTTCGGCCGCAAGGTCGCCCATCGCGGGTTGCTCTCGAGTTTTCGTTGATGCCTGGGCTGAATCAAAAAATAGTGCGCGACCGCGGGTAATTCGTCCAAGGTAGTGAGGTAGGTTATGGGCGCGCGGACATAAAAGAGATACGGCTGAAAGTCAGGATCGATTGCGTAAAGCCGCTGGTCCGACGGGAGGAGCGCGTTAATTTGTGCGGCAATCGGTTTAATTCGCTCGTGCCTCTTCAAGTAGGTCACGGAACGCAGCGGAAAGATTACCGTCGCCGCAATAACGCCTGTCGCGATAAACGAGAAAATTAAAGCTCGTGGAACGGGAATGCCTTTAATACTCCATTGAAAGGCTTCATTAGCGATGGCGGTACCGACGATCCAACAGAACGGTGCTTCCAACGGCAAAATATATCTCGGGAGTGTTCCCGGAATCAGAAGAACAACGACGAACGGTATAATACTTCCCCACGCCAGCCCGTAAACTACGTTGCGCTGTAATGGGTCAGCTATTTTACTCAATCGAATAAACGGGAGAAGTAGTACCCAGGGAAGTAGATAGGCGAAGCCGCGTGGGAAGTTTAGGAACCAATTCTCTGATCTGCCTTCTTCGCCGTGAAATGCGACGGCCGCTTCTCTTGACCAGGCTTGCAAAGGCGACTGAGAAGGTAACGCCCAAAAGTACGGAATCAGCCAGGTCACGAAAATTCCGAGCATTACCACGACTCCGATGAAGTGCGCGGGGTGAGTTAGGTCGCGGAGGCGGCGATTTCGCCAGAGAACGGCGCCAACGATAAGATAAAAAAACAGGACGTGACTTGGACCTTTGGCCAGCAGGCCTAAACCGAGAAAGATCCAGGGCACGACGAAGGTAAGCCAGGGTGAGCGCTTTTGTTCCCAAAACAGCAACCACAGAATGAGAGCAAAGGCGAATAGTGAACAATAGATCGCCTCGATCTCGATCATTCGGCCCTTTTCGATCAGTCCAAGATTTGTTAGCCAGCAAAGCGCCGCAATAAAGGAACCAGTTGGGCCCAGGCTGATTCGTCCGAACGTCCCCAGGGTGAGGGCAACGGCCAGAATGAACAACGCGGATGGCAAACGCGCGGTCCATTCGTTGCGAACTCCGGAAAGCTTAAACGAGGCAGCGACAATCCAATTAATCAACGGCGGCTTATTCAAATACGGCCGTGCCGCGATGTAGGGGACCAGATAGTTGCTATTATCGAGCATCTGAACCGCAGGCAGGACGCGATGACCTTCTTCACTGCGGAACTCGGACGACCCCAGGTTGGTAAGGTAAATCAAGGCCCAGATAACGATTAGAATCAAGAACGCGGTCAGCCGGGACATTGGCGAAGATAAGAGCAGAGCGAAGAGGTTGGAGCAAGGAGGACGGCGCGAAGCGCCGCGGTATCGGTTACGAGCATCGAGCATCGTGATCGGTGAATCGTGAATCGAGGTTCCAGAAGTCAGAGTTCAGGGGTTCATGACAATAAAGTATCGCAAAATTTTCGCGTGGTTTGGTATCGCGCTATGTTTCGGAACGATGGAACGCGTCTTTGGGTTGGAGACGGAATATGGGATCACGTTGGACGGCGCCGAGTCGGTGGATGTGGTCGCGGAATCGATCGCGCTGGTGCGCAGTTATACCGAGCACGGCGCGTTGATGAAATGGGATTACGGCCACGAAGATCCGCATCGCGATGCGCGCGGTTTTCGGGCCAAAGAATTGCGTCAGGACGCGGATGAATCGGCCTACTATGAGATCGATAAAAACCGGCCGCTGACCTTTCAGGAAATCAAGAGCGACCTCGTGCTATCGAACGGCGCGCGTTTTTACAACGATCACGCCCATCCGGAATATTCCACGCCGGAGTGCACGACGTTATGTGAGATTGTGGCCCAGGAGAAAGCGGGCGAGCGGATTCTGGCCGAATGCGCGCGACGCCGGAATGCGCATTTGTCGGACGGTGAGCACGTCCGGCTTTACAAAAACAACACCGACTTTCTCGGTCACAGCTACGGTTGCCACGATAATTACCTGATGCGGCGCGACATCCCATGGGATCGCATCGTCGCGGGCGCCCTGCCGTTTCTGATTACGCGACAGATTTTTGCTGGCGCCGGCAAGATGGGGATTGAAGCGGAGAGCGCGGCCGGTCAGCCCGGTGTGTTTCAGATTTCGCAGCGAGCGGATTTCTTCAGCGTCCTGGTTAGCATCGACACGATGAATCGCCGCCCGCTGGTGAATACGCGGGATGAGCCGCACGCCGATGCCAACAAGTATCGCCGGTTTCACGTCATTGTTGGCGACTCGAACATGAGTGAATGGGCGACGGCGATGAAGCTGGGCACGACCGCGCTGGTGCTGGATTTGATCGAGCGCGGGAAGGCGCCGCAGGTGGAAATCGCGCAGCCGATTGACGCGGCGAAATCGATTAGTCGCGATCAGAATTACGATTGGATCATCGAGTTGCGCGACGGACGGAAGATCTCCGCGATTGATGTGCAGCGGCTTTATTTGAGCGCGGCACAGAAGGTCGAGCGCGATAAGGAGGAGCGCGGTTGGATTTTGGGCGAATGGGAAGGCGTCCTCAATGACTTGGAGCGAGACGTGATGCTATGTCGCGACCGGGTGGATTGGGCGGCGAAAAAATTTCTGCTGAACGAGTTGCAGGAGGAAGAGAAATTACAATGGAGCGATCCGTGGCTGCAAGCGATTGACCTGGAGTATCACAATATCGATCTGGAGCGCGGATTATATTATGAGTTGTTGCGCCAGGGTTCGATGCGGCGGGTGGTCAGCGAAGATGAGATTCGCCACGCAATTTTTTCTCCTCCTGAAACCACGCGCGCTTTCTTTCGGGGGCGCGCGGTTGCGCGTTTCACCGATCAGATTGAATCGATTCAATGGAATGAGATTGTGTTGTCCGGAGCCGGGCATTCCCAACGAATCGCCTTGCCGGAACCGGCCGACGAAAGTCTGAAGCGATTGAATGCCGCCATGCGCGAGAGCGCCAACTTTGCCGATTTTCTGCGGGCTCTGGGAAGCTAGGCATTCTGCTGCCTCTTTGCCGCATAGACTGAACACCTATGTTCCTGATGACTGGCGAGATGCAAACATTGCATCCGAAAGGCACGTCAATTTCGTTTTTTAATAAAGGGAAATCATGGGAATAAGAAAACTTTTGAGCGTCGCCATTTTTCTGGCGACTCCAATTCTCGTTAACGCGCAAGCGCCGGCATTTACCCAGGTCATCGTTTTCGGCGACAGCCTTTCTGACGATGGAAACATCGCGCATCGCGCGCGCGACCTGGTTGGCTTCAGTTATCCGAGCAGTAACTTCAACTACAGCGATTATCGGTTTACCGACGATACTAACACGTCGCCGGCGGCAAATTTGTATGTCGGCACCTGGCACGAGCAACTGGAAAAAACGTTTTTGGGGTTAGCGGTCGCAAAAAACAGTCTCGATGGCGGAACCGATTATGCATTTGGCGGCGCCACTACCAAGGACGGGACGCAGGACCGCACCATCATCAATAATCCGACGCCCTTTGGCGGTGGCGATTTCACCATCACCATCGACAACATGGGCAAGCAAATTGCCGATTACCTGGCCGGTCACACCCCGGATGCTAATGCGTTGTACATCCTCTGGGGCGGTGGTAATGATCTCTTCGATGATCACAGCGCGCAAAGCGTGATCGATACCGCCAATCGCGTCGGCGTTTTGATTCAACGCCTGGCCAACGCCGGCGCACGAAATTTTCTCGTCCCCAATGTTCCGCCGCTCGGAGCGGTCCCGAATTCTTTCGGCGATCCGACCCGGGTGGCGGCACTTGACCTCGCCTCCGCTAATTATCGCGATCAACTTAATTCCGTCATTGCTTCTACCAGTATCGGCCTGGCTGGGAACGGGATTACCATTCAGGTTGACATCTTTGATGTCTGGCTCGGTGTGATCCGCGTATTGGGCCAGCCCAGGCGCTACGGCTTCGTCGACACTATTGATTCGGCCCAGGGCCAATCGGGGGTGAATCCGGACCAATATCTTTTCTGGGATGATATTCATCCCACCACGGGAGGTGATCGTGAACTGGCCAACGAAGCGAACCGGCTGCTCACCGACCAGATCGCGCCGCTCGCCAAAGCGACCAATATTTCAACGCGAGGAATGGTTGGCACCGGCGAAGATGTGCTGATCGCCGGATTCGTTATTAGCGGGAGCCAGCCAAAAAAGGTCATTGTCCGCGCACTCGGGCCAACCTTGAGCACCCTTGGAGTGAGCGGTGCGCTGGCGGATCCAACCATTGCCATTGTTAACAGCAGCAATGTTGTGGTCGCATCTAACGACAATTGGAGAAACACGCAAGAGGGTCAAATCGCGGCCAGCGGTTTTGCCCCGCCCAACGATTTGGAGTCGGCCATCATTGCCACCCTCCCTCCCGGTTCCTACAGCGCGGTGGTGAGCGGCAAAAATGGCGGAATCGGCATCGGATTGGTGGATGTGTATGAGCTAGACGCGACGACCTCGATTTTTCAAAATCTGAGTACGCGTGGGTTTGTTGGCACTGGTGACAGTGTTCTGATCGGTGGATTGATCATTGGCAACGGCGAACAGCCGGTGATTGTGGTGCGTGCGATCGGACCCACGCTAAGCAGTTTCGGAATCACGCAACCATTACAAGATCCGACACTTGAAGTACGCGATGCTAATGGCGGTTTGATTGCGTTCGAGAACGATTGGCAGGACAACACGCCGACAGCAGTCAAAGCGGTCTTGCTTCAGCCGCAGGATAGCCGCGAATCGGCCGTCGTTCTCTCGCTGCCGGCGGGCAACTACACCGCAATCGTGCGGGGAAAGAATGGAACGACCGGTGTCGCGCTCGTGGAAGCCTACCGGCTTCACTAACCTGGAGTGACTCGGCGGGGCGAACTCCAAAGGTGAATTGAGGAAAGGGACTTAACCGGATTACGCTGATGACCTCGATAAGAAGAGCTACGAAAGGCTGAGCGGCTCGACGGAGTCTCGCCCTACCAATTCGTCTCCACGAAGATTTTCACTGGTAGGGCGACGCTCTGCGGAGCCGATTTGGGCCTTAGTTTTCTATTCCACCGACAACCATTAGCTATCAGCCTTGGGCTCCCAGAGCTCGATCGGATTTCCCTCCGGATCACTCAAACGAGCAAAACGACCGTTCGGATAAATCTCCGGATCGAGCGCTACTTCGATCCCTCTCCCCCGTAGCTGCGTGATCATACGATCCAGATTAGCTACTCGAAAATTGATCATCCATGCCTGGCTTGGGTTGCCGAAATAATCGGTGTCGTTCGGAAATGGCGCAAAAACTGTGGCTCCCGCCCGTTGCATCCACGGTGCTGTGCTGTAATCGCGCGATGCTCGACTTACGCCGAACGTATCGTCATACCACGCCGACAGGGTTTCGGGATCCTTCGCGCGAAAGAACACGCCGCCGATTCCAGTTACCCGTTCCATGGTTACAGCATGATCTGACTTTGTGGTCGGTAATCGGTAGTCATGAAAATACCGGGTCGCGCCGAGTCCTGGACGCGCAGAAGCGCGTCCCTCCGCCATCAGCTGCCACAGAGAACGAACTCATACTTCGGTTTTCGGTCGGTTCTGCCCGTAACTCCAGGCAAAAATCTTCGAGCAAAGATTGGAGAAGAGCGGGACACGTGGACCTCCGAGAAAAAATGTGGCCAATATGTCCTGGTGCACGAAGCGCTTCATCAGCAAAAGCCAGATGGTACCTCCAATAAGCATTCCGATAATGAAGAGGATGACCATCACTGGTGCGAAACACAGCGTGGCAATCAGTCCGGGATGCGGCATGAACTGAGTCAGCCACCGCCCCAGGGCGACCTCGCCCGCGACAGCAGGGACGAACATGAAGGCAAATAGACTAAGACAGAGGACTGGGTGATCGCGACATGGAAGCCGTGCGCCGTTTTCGCGCGAGTTACGATCTGGTTTCATTTCATCTTCCGCCTCATCACTAACCTCCGAAGCCTCAAAGAACGAGCCCCATACCGGGCCCGCAAGGGTCGGATTTCATCTAACGAGATCAAGCTCCGCCACGGCTTCCACCGGTGCAACTTCGGCACGACACGCGGCAGGCACGAGCGGGCAGATAGGAAAAATATACTACCAGCCGTTCCAAGAGTGAAATTGGCAATGCAAATTCCGTACGAACGAACTTCATGATGGGTATAGTTTATTCGTAGCGAGGTCAAACGGTTTGAATCGATCGTTGTGCCACTCTGGATAGCGCGTCTGGCAGCGGGCGCCAGCCACCTTCTCATTAACACCGGCCTTTAGCCCGGTGTACATCCCGGACTCCTCGCAATTAAGCCGTTTTCAACGGCGTTCTCATTCCGGCAACGCGAGCCACACACTCGATGGACATGGGCATGAAGGCTAAGCCGTTAAAACGGCTCGCTTTCATCTCGTGCGGGGAATCACCGGCCTGAAGGCCGGTGTTAATGGGAGTGCAGCTGACAGCCCGTGCTGCCGGCCCGCTCGCAATGGACATTCGCTAAGACAGTCGCTTTCGTCATTGGTGCTTCGTCATTCCTTCGAGCTTCGACATGCGAGCTCGGCATTTCCTTTGTCCCGCGAAGCCAGGTTTGATTTTCCACCCGGTTTGAGGAAACTTCGTTCCGCTAAGGGCATGCAGCACGTTACCGCGTTCTCACCTCCGCAAACTGTCCCGGCTGCGCCTGCCGCCGGGCGGAAGCCTAACTTGTGGATTCTAGATGGTTGGCGCGACCTGATTCTCTACGTCTGCACGCCGCTTGTGATCCTGCCGATCTTCATCGTGGCACAGACGCGGTGGAGCGCGGAAGACATTTATCTTTTTATCGCTGCCTTCGGCGCGATGGGCCACCACTTACCCGGGATGATTCGCGCCTACGGCGATCGTGCGTTATTCCAGCGCTTCAAGTGGCGCTTCATTTTTGCACCGATTTTTTTGGTGGTCGTCTGCACGGCGTTTTTTTTATGGGATCTCAAGGGCATTGTGCTGGTCGCCTTTATCTGGGGCGTTTGGCACGGCATGATGCAAACCTATGGGTTCTGTCGCATCTATGATGCGAAAGTGGGCTCATTCGCGGCGCTGACGCGGCGCCTCGATTTCGCATTGTGCGGGATCTGGTTTGCAACCGCGGTCCTTCTCTCCTCGCAGCGAATGACGGATACACTGGAAAGTTACTATTCAGCGGGTGGTCCTTTCATTCCGCCGGGACTGCTTCGAGGGGCACAGCAAGGGCTGTTTGCCTTGGCCCTCGCGGTTTCAGGCGTATTTCTGGCAAATTTCATCTGGATGTGGGATTCGGGGGAAGCGACCAAGCCCGGTCAAGCTGGTCCTTCTCATCACCAGCATTTCTTTTTGGTGGTACTGCAACAACATCGTGGCGAGCGTTCTTGTCGGCGTTGCATTGTTCGAAGTATTTCACGATGTCCAATACCTCTCGCTGGTTTGGATCTACAATCGTAAACGGGTTGAGACAGACAGCTCGATCGGCGGGTTTATGCGTTTCGTGTTCAGACGCAGTGGATCGCTCGTTGGCGTTTACATCGGCCTAATTTTTGCCTACGGAGCGCTGGGCTATTTCAAGTCGAGTATCGGGATCGAGACTATCAAACGCATCCTTACCGGGGTGGTGACCGCTTCCGCGCTCCTGCATTTTTATTACGACGGGTTCATCTGGAAAGTCCGAGAAAAGTCCACTCGACAATCTCTCGGCATCGGCGGCGGCACCGCCGATATTTCGACGAGTGGTTTTCTTCCGAGTTGGGCCTTGCACGGCGTGAAATGGGCGGCTGTTTTTGTCATTCCTCTTGGAGCACTCTGGTATAGGGAGGTGCACATCCCGGGGAATCAACTCGAGCGCCTCGCCATGATCGTCGCTGATCTGCCGAATAGTGCGCGGGCGCATATCAATTACGCCAACGCCCTGCAAGAAGCTGGCCGGGCCGATCAAGCGGCCGAGGAATTTTCCACCGCCCTACGTTTTAATCCCGATTCCGCCAAGACCCACGTCAGTCTCGCCACCATTCTGATGGCAAAAGGAAACTTCGAGGAGGCGCAGGCCCATTTCGATGACGCGCTCCGGATGGACCCCAACAACGCCGAGTACCACTCCGGTCATGTTTATCTTTTGGAACAACTCGGTCGCACGGACGAAGCGGCGGCGGAGTGCGAAGCCGCTGTGCGTCTGGCGCCAAAGTCAGCTCAGGCCCGCTACAGCTATGGCGCGTTCCTGGAAAAACATGAGAAGCCCGACGAGGCAATTGAACAGTATCGGCAGGCGTTACAGATTGATCCTCGTTTTATCGATGCCCAAATCGATCTCGCGAGCGCCCTTTTCGCAAAGGGCGATTTGGAGGAAGCAAAAGCGCATTACCTGGAAGCGACCCGGCTCGACCCGAAGCTCGCCCAACCTCATAACTATCTGGGAAAGATTTTTATGCGCGAAAGCAACGCTCCCGAGGCAATCGCGCAATTCGAACAGGCGTTGCACCTTCATCCCGACTTTCCGGAGGCCGAGGAAAACTTGCGCCTGGCCAAGGCAAGCGACCCTCAGTTTCCTTCGCAATCGCCCCAGTAGAATTCTGATCGGTTCGCGCTCAGGCGTGACTCGCGTTCAGTGCTTACTGTAGGCGGGATCGGTGATCCCGGTTTCCGCGGGGAGCAGGAAAGGGACACCCAAGTGCGAATGACGGTTGGACAGGCCGCGGCATGCTAAGAGGTGGGGGCGGTCGGCGCCTCATTTGAAATATCTAAGACGCAGCGCCATTGCCTATCCGGATCCAACCGCCAGACTGATATTCCACGAAGGTGCAGCGTCATCGTACCGCCATTTGGCCCAGGCACAGTGAGGTCGTCCGTGCCTTGCATATAGGCAAGCTTGCCGTCGGGCGAGAAGATAGGTTTTTGCGATACCCAGTGGATTTTGAACCCTGGAGTATTAAAACTGGCGGCGACGTAACCACGAATCGCCGCCTTGCCTTCGAGCACAGGTTGCCCCGGGAAAATGAGGACAGCATCATCGCTCCAGTAAGAGACAACCTTTTCGACATCCTTGCCGGCGGTGGCGAGGTCCGCCCACTCCGCATCCCGCGCCAACAATTTTTCCCCTTCCGTTTTAGAATCGAACTGTCGCTCAGAACAACTATTCAGAGCCAATCCGAGCAGAATCAATGATAAATAACGGGGTACTTGCATAAAGTAGTCTGTAGTCACTAGTCACTAGTCACTAGTCAGGTCGGCGCAGTCAGAACATCGGTAACACTTTTGGTTCAGAACATGGGTAACACTTTGTTGCTCATTGTTTACACTCCATTTGTTCTATTTGCAGTTTTATTCGGGCAGATAGCCGCCACTTTTTGC
>Ga0137372_10002221_pt1 | contig 18724 bp, 22 predicted proteins | sample SagtaG_6_FD_104911 | JGI IMG/M metagenome (GOLD analysis project Ga0137372, IMG submission 104911) | Vadose zone soil microbial communities from Sagehorn Ranch, Mendocino, California, USA - Sage1_R_60_16 metaG | ecosystem: Environmental > Terrestrial > Soil > Vadose zone | place: USA...
CCTACGGCTTCCGGAGGGCGGCGTACGCCAGGATCGCGACGCCGACGGTCATCGTTCCGAAGAAGACCGCATCGATGGGCCACGCTTGGTGTACGTCGGCGGGGGTCGCGACCTCCCAGCAGTAGAAGGAGACGCTCTGGACGACCTGCAACACGGCGGCCGCGGAGACGGTGTCCCCGGCCCTGACCCCCGGTCGCGTTCCCCCGCACGGAGACGAGGGCGGTCTGCTGCGCGCTCCCGTCCTCCAGCTCGAGCGACGTGAACGCGGTCCCGAAGAAAGGGAAGACTTGGACGTCGAGGACGCGCTCGCGGATGGTGATTCGCGCCCCGGCGAGTAGCCGGCACATTGAGCGCTGGCGTTCCTCGACGCAAGGAGGTCGGCGCCGCTGACCGATGTGAGAGGCCAAAATCCGAATGCGAGCGCGAGGCCGGCAACTGTCAGCGCCATCCGATGACCGCGAGTCGCTTCATTCACGTACCGCCGTTGAGCCCGCCCGCGTCCCCTGGCGCGGGGGGATGCGCAGGACTCAAATCCGCGGACTTCGTGCGGCGCAGGATGAACCGGAGCCCAAACGGCGTCATCAACGTTGTGACCACGCCCGTCAGGACGAGGATCGAAAACAGGGTTCCATCGATGAGTCCCAGCTCGAGGCCGAGCGTCGCGACGACGAGTTCCATCGCCCCACGGCCGTTCATGCCGATTCCCGCCGCGACGCGATCGCGGCGCGACATGTGGGACCACGCGGCCCCGACATACCCTCCGACGAACTTGCTCGCGGCCGCGACGCCAAGGACCGCGCCGACGAGGCCGAGGTTACCGAGGCTCCCGACCTGAAACGTCAGGCCGATGAAGGCGAAGAACACGGGTCCGAATACCCCCATCGTGACTGCCGAGGTGGCGGACCGGACCGCCTTGACGTCGCGATCGGCGATCACGTGCTCCGCGACGAGGAGGGTTCCGAAGAAGGCCCCGACGATGAAGTGCAGGCCCAGGGCGTCCGCCAGGAACGCGAATCCCAAAGCGACCAGGAAAGGCAGGGCGAACGCGGATTCCTTCGTGAGGAGGTGTCTCGACGAACGCAGGATCCACGCGCCGAGGGCTCCGTGGCGGTAGCGGAAGATCATGTCCACGCTCATCATCGCCGCAAAGAACACGCCGAACTTCAGCAAGAGGACCGCAGCGGCCCACACGTCCAGGCCAAGCGGGCCGTTCAGGTTCACGAGGAGGCCAATCGAAGCGAGTCCCGCCACGTCGCAGAGCAGCCCCGCCGACAGCAGGCTGCGACCGAGGGGCGTGTGCAACAACTCCAAATCGGAGAGGATCCGGGCCAGGACGGGCAGGGCGGTGAAAGCGAGCGCAATGCCCAGGAACATCGCGGAGCTGGGGGGCAGCCCGATTGCGCCGCCGAGTGCGGTGCCCGCCAGCGCGGGGATCGTGAACGCACCGATCGCGATGAAGATACCGCTATCCCGGATGGATCGTCGGATGTCCGCGAGGGTCAGCTCCAACGCCGCGAGGTAGACGATGAAGAAGATCCCGAGATTCGCGAGTTCCTGGATCGCCGCGTCTGGGCGAACGAAACCGAGGACGGACGGCCCCAGGATGATGCCCGCAAGGATTTCCCCGACGAGCGCCGGGGCCTTGACTCGCGCGGCCAACTCGCCCGACAAGCGCGCGCCGACGAGCAGGATCAAGAGGCTGAGGAGGATGTCCATTGGGACTACGGACCACGACCTTTGGGGTCCATAAGCCGAGCGACGAGGGAATCGAGGTTGATTCCGAATTGCGATAGCATGCGGGCCTCGGCGGCTCGCGCAGCACGAGCCAAGGCCTTTAGCCAACCGCGCTTTATTCGGGTACCTCGGTCCGGACGGTCACATGGCGCTCAAGGACAAGCTCCGCGTGGGCTGCAGCGGCTGGGGGTACGACGACTGGCTCGGCGGGTTCTACCCGCCCGGCACGCCGAAGTCGGACTACCTCAAGCTCTACGGCACCGTGTTCGACTGCGTCGAGGTGGATTCGTCGTTCTACCGCAACCCCGGGCCTGCCATGACGAAAGGGTGGTACAAGTCCACCCCTCCCGGCTTCCTCTTCGCGATGAAGATGCCGAAGCGGATCACGCACGAGAAGAAGCTCAAGGACGTGACGGAGCCGCTGGGCTGGTTCTACGCGTCCGCCAAGGAACTCCGGGAGAAGTGCGGCCCCCTCGTCGCGCAGCTGCCGCCGTCGATCAAGTTCGATTCCCACTGGACGGTGATGCAGGCGTTCATCCAGGCCCTCGAGGTCGAGAAGTACCCTCACGCGATCGAGTTCCGCCACAAGTCGTGGTTCCGCGAGGACGTGTACAAGCTGCTCCGGGATCGGAACATCACGAGCGTGTGGTCCGAGAACCAGTACCTGCGGACGCCGACGGAAGTGACGTCGGACCAGGTGTACCTTCGGATGGTCGGGGACCGCGAGATCACGGAGTTTAAGGAGGTCCAGAAAGACAAGTCCGCGGAGATGCGCTCTTGGTACAAGGACCTCGAGGATTCCCCGGATTCGGTGAAGGGCGCCCTGGTCTTCTTCAACAACCACTATGCGGGTTTCGGCCCAGGGAGCGTGAACGAGTTCCGGCGCCTCGCGGGCTTGATGGAGTACGAGTTCCCCGCGAACGCCTTGGCTCCCGCAGGTCAAAGGAGCCTCGGCGATTTCGGCTGACCCGCGCACGGACATGGGAAGGGACATGGCGATAGCGAAGGCCGGGCCTCTTTCTCCTCAGGCCCGACGGGCAAAACGGACCCTTCAATGGACGGGGGCCTTCCTTCTGTTCGGGAGTGTGTATGAAGCTCTATACGCTGTCCGGGTGCTGCCCATCGAGATCCTTCAGGGCAGGTTCTTCGCGGATGCACAGAGCCTCACAATCCTCGCCGTGTTTACGGCGATGACGGGTGCCGGCCTACTGAACTGGAGTCGAAGCATTGGCGACCTCGAGGTCGCGGCGAACGGCGTGCGCCTCCCCACGCGGTCCTTGATGGACGTCCTGCTGCGTCTGCCCGCCGTCCTTTCATTCCAAGACATCGCCCGGGTGCGCCTGAAGGTGGTCCGGGGTAGGAGGGTTGTCGAGTTCGAGCTGCGCCGGCCGAGGGGACGCCAGAAAGTCGTGCGCCTCCCGACAGACTGGGTACGGGATGAGGCCGAGTTCGAGACGCGCCTCGGGAGGCTCGTTCCCCTGGAGAAGTCGCCCTAGGACGCCGCCCCGCCGCAATCTTGTTAGCCCGATGTGCATGTCGTAATTCAGATGCTCAAGTCTCCGCGGATTATCTTCCATGTAGACATGGATGCCTTCTACGTCAGCGTGGAACGGAGGGATCATCCGGAGCTCGTCGGGAAGCCGGTTATCGTCGGTGCCGATCCGAAAGGCGGCAAGGGCCGCGGCGTCGTGATGGCTTGCAGCTACGAGGCCCGCGAGATCGGGATCCGGAGCGGCATGCCCATCGGCCTGGCGTGGCGCAAGGCGCCGGACGCGGTCTACCTCCGACCGAACTACGATCTCTACGGGTCCGTCTCGGAGAGCGTCATCGACGTCCTGCGGTCCTTCGCGGATGTCCTCGAGCATGTGAGCATCGACGAAGCGTTTCTTGACGTCAGCACGAAGGTACGCGGCTTCGACGACGCGGCGGCGTATGCACTCCGCGTCAAGGCGGCCGTACGCGAACGGGAGGGTCTGGCCTGCACGATCGGCGCCGCGCCGAACAAGTCCGTCGCCAAGATTGCGTCGGATTTGGCGAAGCCCGACGGTCTGAAGGTCGTGCGTCCCGAGGAGGTGACCGCCTTCCTCGATCCGCTTCCGGTCACGAAGATCAGCGGGGTCGGCCCGAAGACCGCCGAGCTGCTCGAACGCGTCGGAGTCCGGACGGTCGGCGAGCTGGCTCGATCCAAAGGGACGGAGCTCAAGAAGATTCTGGGGAAGAACTCCGTTTGGCTGTGGGGCATCGCGCGCGGCCTCGAACAACTCCCCGTCGAAGAGAGGCCGGACCCGAAGTCGATCAGCGTCGAGCGGACGTTCGAGCGGGACGTCGCGGACTGGAGCCGGGTCGAAGAGACGTTGCGCGACGTGGCGCACAACGTCTTCCTGCGGGCACGTGCTCAAGGCGCGACCTTCCGGACGATCGGGATCAAGATCCGGTTCGAAGGCTTCCAAACCCATCTCCGGGAACGGACCTTGGCGTCGAACGTCCTCGACGAGGACGTGTTGGCGCGGGTATGCGGGGAACTCCTCTCCGAATTCGCCGGGAACTCGCATCGGGTCCGGCTCCTCGGCGTTCGGGTGACGAAGCTCGAGCGTCCGAAGACGAAACAGCCGAGGCTCTCGTCGTTCGAGTGATGCCGCAGTCGGATGGGTCAGCCCGAAGCCCGTTTTCGGGTCGCGTTGCGCTTGGGTGGAGGCGGCCGGACGCCAACGTTGCGTGCGAGCTTTCGTACGTCCTTCTCGTCCATCCATTCGACCTTCAGGTACTCGAACAGCTCTGCATCGTCCATGCCGAGCCGTCGGCCTTCGGCCACGCACGTACGGTAGGCTTCGATCTCGGTGGGCGCACTGGGGTACTCGAAGCCCTCCGGGAACAGCTCCTTGCCCTCCCGGAACTGTCGGACGTGGACGAGCTCGTGGATCACGTCGAGGTAGATGTCCCGCCGTTTGCCCGTCCGGAGGTAGTGCGTCGAGACGACCAGATGGCCGTCCTCGTCGCTCACGCCCATGTACCCCCACTTGGAGGAGAAGAACTCTACCCGCAGGCTCCGGAGCACCGTCTTCGTCTTCGAGCCGAAGATCGCTCGGACGGCCGGTACGTCCTCGAAGCCTTTGAAGTGATCGAGGAATCGATCGTACCGCAGGCGAATGTCTTTCGGAATTTGGACCTCTGGGAGTCGCGCCTTCCCCGCCGTCATTTCCCCACCGCCTCGGACAGGACTCGGAGGGCTTCCCGGCTGTGCGACCCGGGATCGATGCGGCGGTACGCCGCCAGGATTTTCCGAGTCGGTCCAATGACGTACGTGACGCGCTTCGCGACGCCGAACAGGCCCAGGGCGTTGTACGACCGCGCAATCCGCTTGTCCGGATCCGCCACGAGGTCGAAGTTGAGCCCATACCGTTCCCGAAACGCGCGGTGCGAGGCGGCGTCTTGGACGCTCACCCCGAGCACCTCCGCGCGGAAGTCCTTGAGCGCACCGAGGTCGTCGCGGAACGCGCACGCCTCCCGTGTGCACCCGGGCGTGTCGTCTTCGGGGTAGAAGTACAGGACGACGGGCCGACCCTCGAAATCGCGGAGCCGGATCTCCCGGCCATCCTGGGTGACGCCCTCGAAATCCGGGGCTTCCGTTCCGGGCTCGAGGAGATCGGCCATGGCGGTTCGGTGAATCGTCCGCCGGATTTCAAGGATTGCCCGGCCTTCGGGGGAGTCCCGAATCAGGCCGCTCTCGCGAAATGCGGCCAGTCTCTCAGGATTTCTCTGGACGCATTCAGCCCGGGCGCTCCCGTGATCCCGCCGCCTGGGTGGGCGCCGGAACCGCAGAGGTAGAGTCCCTCGATGGGCGTTCGGTACCGCGACCAGCCGGGGACGGGCCGCAGGACGAACGATTGATTGAGCGTCATCTCGCCGTGGTAGATGTGGCCCTCCGTCAGGGCGAACCGCGTCTCGAAGTCCGCCGGCGTGAGCACTTGCCGGGCGATGACGAGCCGCTTGAAGCCAGGGATGGCCTCGTCGAGGAGAGCCTGAACCCGATCGCCCAGCTTCTCCCCTTCCTTGTCCCAGGTCCCTCGCCGCAACCCGTACGGCGCATACTGGACCGTCGCCGACAAGACGTGTTTCCCCGGAGGAGCGAGGTTCGGATCGAGGGTCGTCGGGACGAACACGTCGAGGAACGGATTTCCGGAAACTTTCCCGTACTTCGCATCGTCGTAGGCTCGTTCGATGTATTCCATCGACGGGCACACGCGGAAGTGGGCGGGGGTCCCGTCCGGCCATGCGGCGAGGGTCGGCGCAGCGTCGAGGGCGAAGTTCACCTTCGCCACGACCCCGTTCATCTGGAAGTTGCGGACCTGGACGAGGAACTCCGGGCCCAGCTCCTCTGACGCGACGAGGCGCAGGAAGGTCCGCTTCGGATCCGCGTTCGAGGCGACGACCTTTGCCTCGATGATCTCGCCCGTTGCAAGCTCCACTCCTGTCACGCGATTTCCCCCGCTCAGGATCCGGCGCACCTCGGATTCCGTCCGGATCGTCGCGCCGGCAGCCCGCGCAGCGTCCCCGAGGGCCGCGGCGAGGGTGCCCATCCCTCCGCGGACGAACGACCAGGCGCTCCCGTGGACCCCGGGAAGGAAGTGCCGGATCAGCCCGAATGCGGTCCCCGGGGACCAAGGCCCCTCGAAGGTCCCGAGCAACGCGTCGACCGAGAGGCTCGCCTTCAGGAGTTCCGACTCGAACCACTCGTCGAGCACGTCTCGGACCGGCATTGGAGGCAGCCGCAGCATTTGCTGCATGACCGCCTTCCCGAGCCTTCGGAGCCGGAGCGCTCGGCGGACGAGACCTGCCTGCTCTCCGAGGGTCGGCGCGGCGAGGTTCGGGGGCGCCATGGCCATGAGTGGATCGAGCGCCGCCGCGAACTGGGATAGGAACTCGACGAACCGCGGATACGCCTCCGAATCTTTGGCGGAAACGCTCGAGAGTTCGGATTGTGTCTTCCGCATGTCCCGCCAGAGCCGCAACGCCTTGCCGTCCCCGAGGGCGACGACCTCCGGATCGACGGGGATGAACTGGACGCCTCGTCCGAAGAGGTTCAGGTCCTCGACGATTTCCGGGCGAAGCAGGCCGCACACCGTGGCGCCCGTCGGCCCACGGAATCCCGGAGCGATTGGTTCCGTCGCGACCGGGCCGCCGAGGCTCGCGCGGCGTTCGAGCACGAGCACGCGGAGCCCGGCGCGCGCGAGGTACGCCGCCGCGACGAGGCCGTTGTGGCCCCCTCCGACGATCGCGACGTCGAACGCCTCGAGCATCGCTCACACCTTGAGGAGCGCCCAATCCCGGAGGATTTCACGGGCGGCGTTGTAGCCGGGCGCCCCCATCACGCCTCCGCCGGGATGGGCTCCCGACCCGCAGAGGTACAGCGCCCGGATCGGACAGCGATATTGCGACCAGCCCGCGGTGGGCCGCAGGAACAGCAGTTGGTTCGGCGTGAGCTCGCCGTGGAAGATGTTCCCTCCCGTGAGTCCGATCATCTGCTCGAGGTCCCACGGGCTCAGCACCTGTCGATGGAGGATGATTTTTCGGATGTCCGGGACGTACTCCTCGATCGTGTCGAGGACCGTCTCCCCGAATTCCTCCCGACGGTCCGCCCAGTTCCCGTTCCGGAGCGTGTACGGCGCGTATTGGATGAAGCAGGACATGATGTGCTTCCCCGGAGGCGCAAGGGTCGGATCGAGGGTCGAAGGGACGCACATGTCGACGTAGGGCCGGTGCGAGTAGTCCCCGTACTTCGCGTCGTCGTACGCCTTCTCGATGTAGTCCACGCTCGGGCCGAGCGAGATAGCCCCCTGGAGGAGCGGCCCGTTTCCCGGGAGGCACGAGAAGCTCGGCGCCTCGTTGAGGGCGAGGTTCACCTTCCCCGAGGAACCCTCGATCTTGAAGTGTTCGATGCCCCGGACGAAATCGGGCGGCAAATCGGACCGTTCGAGGAATTTCAGAAAGGTGCGCTTCGGGTCGGCGCTCGATGCGACCACCCTCGCATAGATCTTCTCGCCGTTCGCGAGCTCGACGCCGACCGCGCGTCCGTCGCGGACGAGGATCCGCCGGACGTCCGCGTTCACCCGGATCTCCGCGCCGAAGCTCCGGGCCGCCCGGGCAATCGATTCGCTGACCATTCCCATGCCGCCACGGACGTACCCCCAGGAGCGGTACGCCCCGTCGATCTCGCCCATGTAGTGGTGCATGAGCACGTACGCCGTTCCCGGGGACCGCGGCCCGAGGAGCGTGCCGATGATCCCACTCGAGCAGAGCCCCGCCTTCACGACGTCGGTCTCGAACCATTCGTCGAGGTAGTCCGCCGCGCTCATCGTCATGAGTCGGGCGAACGTGTACAGCTCGTCCTCCGTCAGCGTCTTCGCCTGTTTGTTGAGCGCCAACAGTTTCCGAAGCTCCGAAGGGTGGAGCGAGCCGAGGTCCGGCGGGGTCATCGTCAGCGTGGGCGCGATGAATTTCGCCATCCGGGCCATCACGCGGCCGAAGCGGGGCATCGCCTCGGCGTCGCGCCGCGAGAACTTCGCGACCGCCTGGAACCTGTCCTGTTCGTCGCCTCGGTAGAACAGGTAGCGTCCGTCCGGCAACGGCATGAAGCTCGACTCTTGTGGGATCACCTCGAAGCCGTGCGAGGGCAGGTCGAGATCCCGGATGATTTGGGGCCGGAGGAGGCTGCAGACGTACGAGCAGACGGTGAACTTGAACCCGGGGAAGACCTCTTCCGTGACGGCGGCTCCACCCAGGACGTGGCGGCGCTCGAGAACGACGACCCGCTTGCCGGCCCGCGCGAGGTAGGCGGCCGTGACGAGGCCGTTGTGGCCTCCGCCGATCACGATGACGTCGTACTGGTGCGCCACTCGACGGCCTCCATGCCCGCGTAACGCGTGTCCGATCGCGAGGGACCAGCTGGGGTGCGCGAGGTAACGGGGGAGGGATTAAATCGTTTCTCGCCGGTCCGCGTCCGGTTCGGAGGCTCGGACACTGCGACGCGGATCGCCCTTTCATTCGCGGACGTCGGCGCTTTGCGAGAGCTGGGACTGGCGCGGCTGGGCCGGATACCTCGCGGCCTCGTCGTACTCCCTCGTCCCCGAGATGGAGTACTACGCGATCCGCCACTCCGCCGGCCTCTTGGACGTGTCGCCGCTGTACAAGTATCGGATCCGCGGGAAAGGCGCCCTGCACCTTGTGAACAAGGTCGTGACGCGCGACGCGGCGAAGCTGTCGAAGGGACAGATCTACTATACGCCGTGGTGCGACGAGCGCGGGAAGACCATCGACGACGGCACGCTCTGGAATCTCGGCGACGGATCGTTTCGCCTGACCGCCGCAGAAGCGAACCTCAAATGGCTGCAAGACGCGGGGATGGGCCTGGACGTCGAAGTCGAGGATGTGTCCGAGGAGATCGGCGCGCTCGCCCTCCAAGGGCCCTCGTCGCGGGCCATCCTCATGGAGGGCGCGGACGGCGCCGTCGAGAAGCTGCGGTACTTCCGCTTCGTGACCACGAAGTTCGCGGGAATCCCGGTCACAATCTCCCGGACCGGTTACACAGGGGACTTGGGCTACGAGATCTGGGTCGAGCGGGAGCGGGCCGAGGCGCTTTGGGATACGCTGTTGGAGAAGGGACGAGGCCATGACATCACGCCCGCCGGGATGCTCGCATTGGACGTCGCCCGGATCGAGGCCGGTCTCATCCTCAGCGAAGTCGAATACAAGCCGTCCCGAAAGGCGATCATCGACGCGCAGCGGTACTCGCCCTTTGAACTGAGCCTCGACTGGGCTGTGGCGCTCGACAAAGGGCCGTTCATCGGGAGGAAGGCGCTCCTCGAGGAGAACGCTCGCGGACCGTCCCGGCGCACGGTCGGGCTTCACATCGATTGGAGATCGATCGAGAGGCACTATTGGGAGATGGGGCTCCCGCCTCAGCCGCCATCGAAGCCGTGGCGAGACGAGGTACCACTCTACTCGGGGTATCGTCAAGTCGGCTGGGCCACGAGCGGCTGCTGGTCGCCAATCCTGAAGAAATACATCGCGATCGCCACGGTCGCGGCGCCGTACTCGGACCTCGGGACGCAGGTCGAGATCGAGGTGTCGGTCGAGTGGGAGCGCCATCGGGTGCCTGCCACGGTCGTCGAGAGGCCGTTCTTCGAACCGGAGCGGAAGAAGGCGTGACGCCAGGCCAACCACTTTAGCGAGACCCCGGAGAGCGTCCGCCGATCCTCTTGGGGGTTCATCGGCGCCGCGGGTCACAACGCCGCGATGTCCGTCCTGAAGGACTGGCCGAGCCTCGCCGGGGGCGTCCTTCATCGGGCGCGCATCTGGTCCTCGTAGGCATTGAGGAAGCCCGCATGCCCACTCTCGACCTGATTCTTCAGGCAAACGAATAGATCGGACCACAACCCTCGGTCCTCGAGAATCTGCGGGTTCCCGATGTCGCCGTATCCGGCCACGACGAGGTAAATTGCCGTCCCGCTCGCCTTCTCCTCGAGCTCCAGCGAGACGCGGAGGTCGCCCCGGGAGCGTGGCCAGCGGAGGACGATCCGCCGCCCCGGTTCGATCTCGAGGATCTGATCGGGTCCCTCGCCCCGTCCGAACGCGAGTCGACCGCCCGGGCGCAGCTCGGCGCTCGCTCTTTTCATGGGCACACCCCCCGTCGTCCATCCGTCGAGTTCAGCAGGGTCCGTCAGCGCGTGGAACACCCGCCCCGATGCGGCTTCAATCAAGGCGGAGAGACGGAGCTCGGGAGTCGACACAGCCGAGTGGTCGGGCCGGACGCTGTCCGTGCGACCCTCCGCGATCGACTTGAGATTGCCGAGGCACATGCGCCACGCGTCCTGCATCGTCCCGCAGGTGCTTTCGCGGGTCGGGACGCCGAGGTGGCGCGCGATGAGGATTGTCGCCTCCGAGCCGTCGTCGTCTAAGGCATACGACACCTGGGTCGCGGTGCCCCGGATAGGCCAGGTGAAGGCGAAGCTGTGGAGCACCTCTCCCTTCTCGATCGTCGTCTCCCACCCTCTCCCTTCGGGCTGGAGGATGCACGTCTCCCCGCCGAACTTGAAGGATCCGCCGACCTTCGGCTCGATCCGCGACCAACCGCAGAACCAGCGGGACAGATGTTCGATGCGCAGGAGCCGCTCGAAGACCGTGGGTCGCGGCGCGCGGATCCTCAGCCGGAACTCGTAGTCGAATGGCACCGTGTCACCCCCACGTCAGACCGAACCATGGATCGTCGGCCGTCATTTTCGCGCGCGATCCCGTTGATTCCGGTCGCGTCGGCCCTTGCGCCCTCCATGCCGGAACCGTTTTTCCTTGGGTCGGGAGTCTTTCGGGGGACGCTCTTTCCGCTTCACCCGCGTGGATAGGGAACGCGCACGGGAAAAGGTTCCGATGCGAGCCTACGCGGTCCCACTTGGAGCGATAGGGAGCTACCGTGCAAAGTCGAACGGCGCTCGGTTTCCTTATCAATCATGACAGGTTACCAGCGCCGTTGCGGGAAAACGAGATCGCGACCGATGCAAACGGCGTGGCTGAGTCGATGCGTTTCCATGAGATGCGCGCGATGGGCTCCATCGGGCTCGCCGCGCGGATTCGGTTCGGTCGGGCCCTTTGGCGGGTCCTTCACGGCGTCGCGGACCGCTGGCCCTGTCGGCGGTGTCGCCCCCGGATGAGCGATTGGATGCAGGGCCTTCACGACGCGGTGAACGTCCGTCTGGGCAAGCCGCCTTTCCGATCGGATTCGTTCGCCCGCTACGAATCCGGATCCCTCGAGGGGCCGTACCATCGATTGTGCTTTGGGTGCCGCCTCGGCCGCGTCGCCTCACGTTGGCTTGCCCGCGCACCCCCACCGCCGAATGCCCTGCATTGATTGCCCGATGGCCGTGGCCACCGAGGAGCCCGAACGCCCTCGCTGTGGCGGTAGAAGCAAACACATCCGACGGACGCTCCATTGCAGTCCTCGATCGCGATTTCATCCTCCCGAACCGCCGCGAGTTCCTCGACAAGATGGGCTACGATGAAATCCCCGAGGTCTTCGCCGGCCTCATTCCCGAGTAGACGATTGGTGCGTCTGAGCGAGATCCGCTCGCGGTCGGAGGCCATCGCAGTCAATTCGTCGTGGGTTCAATTTATGGCCCTGATTCCGAGCCGGCAGCATCCGGGGCCGGAAGCGCGCCCACATAAAGCCATAAGGAGATGGGGGGCCGCGCGCGGGGACTCCCATTGTTCGCTCGTGGCTTGTTCCGTCGTCGTCAATCAACGCGTCGGATGTTGGGGCTCGCGGGCGCGCTCTTGGCGGTTGCAGGGGGCCTGTTCGTCTTCGTCGTGGCCGCCTCTTCCGCGGGCTCGCTGACGGCGGAACTCGTCCTGTCCGTAATCCTGGGATTCGTAGCCCTCCTCGGAGCGTCTCGGATCTACCGGAGCAGCAAGGCGATGCTGTTCGCGCGGGCCCGTCTCACGGCCGCCGGGATCCTCACGGCGGGTGTCGGGGTCGTCCTCGTGTTCCTTGGGCAAGGGACGGCGGGGATTATCGTCCTCGCCGGCGGCATCGTCGCCCTCGTGGCGAGGGCATTCTAGGCGGTCGGAGATCCGCGGCCGTACGCGGCGGCCCGCGGCGCGGGTTGATAAAGGGTTCGGAGGACCTTTCCATCGGGGAGGATGGCCGAGCACGTGCGGAGATATCGCTGAACGTGGGCGGTGCCGCGACCGCGCATCGAGTCCGACGGGTCATCGAGGGGCAGCACCCCGGCGCAAGGTCCATAAGGGCCGCCGCCGGATGGGGCCGTATGTTCTCGCGCAAGCTGTTCGGCCGATTCACGATTCGGTCCGTCGTCGCCATCGTCGGCGCGGTCCTCGCGGGCGTGGGCGGCGCTCGCGTCCTCCTGGCGATCGGGACGGGCGTCGGGTCGTCGCCCACGGTCGAGTCGCTGACGGCATGGACGTTCCTCGCGCGGGTCTTCCTGGGCCTCGCGGCTCTGTGGGAAGCCTTCCGGATCTACCGGGCCGGGCCCGCGCTCCTGTTCCCGCGCGGGCGCCTCGCGGTGGCGGGATTCCTGACCGCGGTGATCGGATTCTTCCTGTTGATCTTAGGCTACGGGATGGATGCGATCCTCGTCCTCGCGGGCGGCGTCGCAGCGTTCGTCGGTGCCGAGCTCTGACGCGCATGCGGGACCGTGGGAAGGCGTCCATCTCGGAGATGGTCGGGCAGGTCTGACCAACCTCGCAACCCGAGACCCTTGGGGACCTCGGCTCGATAGCACACCGCCAGGTCCCGCTTCCCCGAGGCCGAGCGCCGCCGATTGCACACGGTAATCTGCATCTAATGTCACCTCTAATGTTAGCCGGCGCGGATTTCGGCCGGTGGAATCGGCTGGCCAGCGGCTCTTCAGAGCTGCAAGCGAGCTTCGTTTAGGAACGTCTCGAGTCGAGTCATCCGGTACTCCCAATGTTCCTCGAGCGCGGCGACTTCGGTGCTAGGTCCTCGGGCATCCAACCAGTGAAACATTTTCAACATGCCCTCACCCATGGCCTGGAGCGCCCGATCTTCTGGGAGCTGCACGAATTTCACCTGTCGCTCCAGCTTTTTCGACAGAAATGCGGCCGCCTCCGGCATGGTCCTCGAATCGCCGGCAAGGTCCCAGGCCCGGGCCGTCCCTTTCTCGGGACGCTCGAAGGCCCTTGCAACGATCTCACCGATGTCCTTGACCGCCACCAGCCTCACCTTGGTTTCCGGCTTCACGGGCAACGCCAGAGTCCCCGATTGGATGCCTGGGAGCATTCGTGGGGACAAGAGAGTCTCCATGAACAGGACCGGCCTTACGATCGTCCCAGGAATCCCAATGCCGTGCAAGTGTTCCTCGACCCGAGCCTTCGTCTCGTAGTGGGGAATCCCTGAATTCTGGTCTGCGCCGGACACTGACGTGAGGACCACGTGCCCCACCCCAACCTCCTTGGCCGCGTCCAGAGCCGTGGTCCCTTGGCGCACCTCGTCGTCGAGGCCTCTTTCGAAGGGGGTGGTCATAACGAAAAGCCCGTCGGCTTCGCGGAGTGCGTTTACCACACTGCGAAAATCGGTGAGGTCCCCCTGGACCACTTGAGCCCCGAGCGTCTCCAATGGCCTTGCCCTGGTTGCATTTCCGGTGAGCGCTCTCACCCGATGCCCCCTCTTGAGGAGGCTCCGCGACACGACCCCTCCCTGATGCCCTGTCGCTCCCGCAACAAGGATCGTCATCGTCTCGGCCATGGATAGTAAGTATACAATAGAAAGTGATAAACGCTCCCTATCCTTTCGGAAACCTGGCATCGGGGGAGTGGCGTGGCTACGGAAGGTATGGTGGCACGGATTTACGGAATCGCCGAGTTGAGGGCATGTCCGATCGAGACGACCTTTCGCATCGTCGGGAAGCGCTGGACCGTCCTAATCCTCAGGGAGTTGTTCTTTGGTGTGACTCACTTCAACCGACTGCAGGAGAACGTGAAGGGCATCACGCCCAAAATTCTCTCCCGAAGGCTGAAGGAATTGCAGCGCCTCCGGATCGTCGAAAGACTGATCGTCTCTCAGGCTCCGATCCGGATAGAGTATCGTTTGACAGACCTTGGTCGACGCTTGGACTCCGTTCTGATATCGGCCGCGGCGTTCTCCATGGCCTGTCTTCCGAAGGCCGTGTTCAAAGATGGAAAGCCGCGGGAGCTCGCCGTCGTCGTAGGCAGGAGCCGCGTTCCCTAGGTGGAACGCCCGGCCGGGATCGGATCCCGACCCAGAGTCGACTGCGCCTGGGCCGGGCGCCTCGTTGAGTCAGCACAAAAGGATCAGTGTCCGGAGGACGCGCGGATGCTGATCCGACGGACCTTGCACGTGGAAAAGGATGTTGAACCCGGAGCCTTCTTAAGTCATCGCGAACTCGCCCTCCATATGGCCCGCTTCCCGGAGGCCGAGCGCCGTCGGCAGCACAAGATGATCTGCATGCGGTGTCGCTTCATGCTGTCAGAATGTCGAGCATGACACCATTCATGGGAGATCTGTCGGACCACTTTCAGTCCAGGCATGATCCGGAGTGGAAGCTTGTTTGATCGGTGCCCGGTTTCGAGCCAAGGCAAGGCGCCGATATAATATCGACATGGTGAGGGCACTGACTGCGACGAACGGTCCGAAGGGGATGCTGAGGTTCAGCAACGGCCATCCGCCATAGGTAATCAAGCTGGGCGGCACTGCTGCCGTCGCCGTCAAGCCTAAGACTGACGCAGCCGCCTCTCCGGTAATGCCTCCTGCGCCGACGGCCACGGTGACTAGGGCAATTGAGCGCTCGCCCCCCCTAGCAAGGTGCAGGAGAGGAAGGCCCACACACGTCAGAAACAAGAAAGCCGCAGCAGTCGCAAAAGAAACGAATATGGCCAGTGTGGCAGAGACCTGAGCGGCTGACCTACTGAGGAAGGACAAAGGGATTAGGGAGGCGCTCAACACGGCCGCGAAGCAAGCCGCAAACAGGGCGTTTCTCGACGGGGCCATGACTGACGCCAGTTCAGGGTCGGAGTCCAGGATTTCCGGGCGCAACTGGCGGAAACCCAACGCAATGTAGATGAGAGCGATTGCGTCGAGCGCAAGTCCAGCGTAGACAGTGACAGATCCGCCAACGCCGAGCGTGCCTGTTGAAGGATCTTGGCGGTAGTACGCGTCGATGGCCGCGAAGAAGAGCCAAGCACTTAGCGTCGTTAGCGAGGCGGATACGGCGTAGATGAGCAGAGCCGTCGAAATCGACGCAAGCCCGCGTGGGATTCGATCGCGTTTGAGCGCTCTCACAACATCGGCCTCCGGTGGCCCATCGCGCTTGAGATTCTACGACAATCTCCGGTTTGGATATATGCCCATGCCGGCGTAGGAATCACCCTCCACCGCAAGCCGACTGATCTGCCTCGTCGCGCTGGGCAGTCGGGCGCTCGTTCATAGTGTGAAGCCCGCCACTTTGTTGCTAAACAATCTTTCGCAAGTCGTGTGCGGAGGTGGTTTTTCACGAATTGACCAGCCGTCTCGGAATCAGAATCGCAGTTGTCCCTGCAGCCAATGATGACACGGGGTTATTGTTTGCTCCGAATGAAGACGTCGCACCCGAAGCATTCTTAAACCACCCCGGCCTCGCCCTCCATGTGGCCCGCTTCCCCGAAGCCGAGCGCCGCCGGCTGCACAAGATGATCTGCATGCAGTGCTACGCACGCAACGCGATGCGTGCGACCCGCTGTCGGAAGTGCGGGAGCAAAGAGCTCCGGCCGAAGGCGAAGGAAGCGCGCAAGGAATAGGCTCTCGTCCCGAACCCTTCGGGGCTCGCCCGGTGATTCTGGGGAGGATGTCCCTCTCAATTATCGTCGCGGCATAGTAATGTTAAATAGGGGCCCGCCAACCTTACACCGACCCGGGGAGCCGCAATGAGACGAGGTGCGTTCATAGCGATGCTCCTCCTAGCCGCGCTCCTGGCGTCGCCCCACGCCTCCGCGGATCCCTTGGGGACGAGCAACGTCACCTACTACCCTGCGGGTCCGTCGCAGGTTTCCCTCCATCTCGGCGAGTCCCTCGACTACCCGTGGGTGTTTTTCAATGGCGAGACCGCGAAGGTCTACGTGAACCTGACCGCCGAAGGCGACCTCGGGTTTGCCGCGGTCGCCTCGCCCTTGTTTGTGGTCCTTGACGTGAACGGGTCGGACGAAATCGTCCTCCGCCTGAAGGCACCCTCGCAGGGGACGAGCGAATCCGGGTCCGTCCGGGTCCACCTGATGGCGATTAACCTGCAGACGAACGCGATGGCGACGCAGGATGTCGTGGTGCCCATCGTCCTCCTCGGACCTCTTCCGTCGCAGGATGCCACGGGAAAGATCCTGGGGATTTGGCCGAACCCGCTGCCGCCGCCGCTCGACAACGACTGGGCCGCGTTTGGCGTATCGATCCTGGCATGGCTCGGGATCGCCACGGGCCTGGCGTTCATCGTCCATCCGATCGTGAAGGCGGTCCTCCGGCGGGCGACGGCCAAGCTCGAGGATGTCGTCCACATCCTCCGGTTTCCTGTGTTCGTCCTCACGCTCCTCTACGGTGCCGTGCGCTCCCTCGTGATCCTTGGCCTGCCGCCCGACCCGACGCTCTACGCGCTCTATCGCGTCCCGATCGCCCTGATTCTCACGTGGGTCGGCTACCGGATTTTCCGTGACATCCTCATGAGCTACGGGAGAGGGATTGCGAGGCGCGTGACGGGCGACGACCACGTGGTCCCGGCCCTCGAGAAGATCGGAGCCGTCGTCATCGTGATCCTCGGCCTCGTCTTCGCGGTACAGTCCCTCGGGTACGACATCACGCTCGTCCTCGCGGGGTTCGGTGTCATCGGCCTGGTGATCGCGTTCGCGGCGCAGGACACCGTGTCGAACTTCTTCGCGGGGCTGTACATCATGGTCGACCGGCCGTTCCGCGTCGGGGACCTCATCGAGATCGACCCGGACGTCATCTGCACGGTCCAGGATATCGGGCTCCGGACGACGAAACTGTACTGGGGCAAGAACCACACCTTCATCATCATGCCGAACAACGAGTTGGCGAACCGGAAGATCGTCAACTACGTCCGCCCGAATCGTCGGTTCCGGACCAACGTCAAGGTCGGCGTGTCGTACCACAGCGACCTCGACAAGGTCAAGCAGGTCATGATGGACATCGCGCGCTCCCACCCTTGGATCCTGAAGGACGATCCCGAATTCGACCCCATTTTTCGGATCGTGGATTTCGGCGAGAACTCGATCCTCGTCATGATCATCGTGTGGGTCGACGACGTCGACCACCGGTGGCACATCGGGAGCGAGCTGAGGGAGCAGATCAAGAAGAGGTTCAACCAGGAAGGGATCGAGATTTCGTTCCCGCAACGGGTCGTCCAGATCCTCCCAGGTCCCGGCCCTCTCCCCGGGGACGGCGAGGGCGAGGATGCCGCCAGGTAGGTCGAGGATCCGGCTTCGGCGTCCCGGATTGGGACCGAGACGCGTCGACGCGTCCGCTCGATTCCATGCCCGTCGCGCGCTTTCGCCCACCCCCGAGGCTCATGCCTTAATATCTCGGGGGGCCATCCCCGCGTCCCTCGCGGGAAGGGGGACCGATAGAAATGGCTCAGAAACCGAACAGCGTCGTGCACGTGGAATTTCATTCGACCGCGCCTGAAAAGACGAAAGCGTTTCTCTCCGACGTCTTCGGGTGGAAGTTCCAAGATATGCCGGAGATGAACTACTCGACCTTCGAGCCCCCGAGCGCGCCCGGCGGCGGCCTTCAAAGGGCCGAGAACATGCCCGCCGGCGTCCTCGACTACGTCCTGACGGAGAACATCGACCAGACGCTCGGCAAGATCCGCTCCTCAGGTGGCACGGTCGTCACGCCGAGAACGGAGATCCCGGGGATGGGATGGTTCGCGGTCTTCCAGGATCCCACGGGGATCGCCCTCGCCCTGTACGAGGCGGGGCAGAGGCCCCGCGCGGTCCGTGCCAAACCCCGCCGGGCCGCCAGGAAGCCCTCCGGTCGCGGCCGAAAGCGGGGCCGCCGGTCCCGCTGAGTCGCGCGTGCCCGAGCCGAGTCAGGGACCTCCATCCCGGGAGCGGGGTCGTCGGGAATTGCACCCGCCACCCTCAGACAATCCGTGTTCCTTGAGGCGCGGCCCTACCAAGGGAGGGGCGTGCGAAACGTCCCAGCTAGGATGAGATGACTTGGACAGGCCCGGCCGCTTCCGCAAGATTCGCAAAGCGGTCGTCTCGGCAATCACATGGCATTCGAGTTCCATCGACGGCTGCACCGAGGCGTGGGCCCCCTAATCGCCGTTAGAGCGGGGCGACTCGCCTGGGGTCTTGGCGAAACACGTCGAGTGGAGGGATCTCGACCGGCGTAGCTCGCCCCGTTTCGATTACCGGCTGCGAAGCGACATATCGTGCCGGCGTCTTGCCTGCCGACGATGGC
>Ga0137372_10002222_pt1 | contig 18721 bp, 12 predicted proteins | sample SagtaG_6_FD_104911 | JGI IMG/M metagenome (GOLD analysis project Ga0137372, IMG submission 104911) | Vadose zone soil microbial communities from Sagehorn Ranch, Mendocino, California, USA - Sage1_R_60_16 metaG | ecosystem: Environmental > Terrestrial > Soil > Vadose zone | place: USA...
AACAAGGCCGGCTTCTAACCTTACTTCGCGCACAGAGAAAATGGATGCAGCCACTGGACGACGTTACAAAACTGCTAGTGGATTGGCGCAATGGCGACGAGAAGGCGCTGGAGAAGCTGATGCATGTCGTAATATTTGGGGTGCCGACTTGAAATAAACCCCGCAAGCTGGATACCCTCTTGCTCGATGAAGGGCGCTCTAATGGGCGATGATGAACTGCCTCCAACTCAGAGTTTCATGGCTTCTTAGTTTTAGTGAATTATTCGACGTTTTCCGAGCAGGATACACGGATGAAATGGTCTGTCTCAACATAATGCCGGCCACCGCTTAAACTGCAGGAGATTCTTCCTAAGTGGACCAGCCCGAACATCGAAACAGTGGTGATCTCGAAGACGTTGATCGTCAGCGGCTTGCCCTCCTGGTCAAGGCTCAACAAGAGCCGCTAGAGCCGCTAGCCGCAGCAATTAGCAGGAGTAGATCGAAGCCACTATACCTCACGATAGTTCTCACATCAGTTGTTGGCATTTTCATCATTGCCACGCTCGTTTTTTTCTTTGTCTTGCCCAGGAGCCAATCTGATTACTCTCCAACGTTAAGTACTCCCAACTTTCCCGCGAACATCAACCAAGGTGGCTCGACTGCAGCGATAAAGCACGAAATGATTTTCATCCCCGGTGGTACGTTTAAGATGGGGCGAGATGATGGACCACCTCAAGAACGGCCCAGTCATTCCGTCGCTGTTGAGGGCTTTTTTCTGGACAACACAGAAGTGACGAACGCCGAGTACGCAGAGTTTGTCCGAGATACGAAGTATCAGCCTCCAAGCCATTGGTTGGGTAGCGAACCAGTTGCTGGACAGGAGCAATGGCCTGTTGTGAATGTCTCACCCGAAGATGCGCGTGCTTTTGCGGCGTGGCGCTCGAAGAGGGACGGTGTCGAGTATCGGTTGCCGACGGAGGAGGAGTGGGAGTATGCGGCTCGCAGTGCCGGTGAGTATCAGCTCTATCCATGGGGCAATCGCTTTGAGGAGAAGCGGGCGGTAGTTAAAGAGGCAAGGCCGAGACCCGTAGGCTCCTATCCGCAGGGCGCGAATCGCTGGGGTGTGTTAGACCTGATTGGGAATGTTTGGGAGTGGACTTCATCTAAAGCATCTCTCTACTCAGGAGGTTCTGCTGCAATCCCCGGAGTCTCAAAGGAATGGGTTGTTGCTCGCGGCGGGTCTTACTTAAGCGATCCAAACAACTCTGAAATACCAGTCTCGGCAACTTATCGTGATTGGTATGAGCCTACTTTGAGACATCCAAACTTCGGCTTCCGCCTGGTCCGCTCAGCTCAATAATTGAATGCAGGTTCCTCCAGGTACACGATTTGGCCACTATGAAGTCCGCAGGCCAATAGGCAAAGGCGGAATGGGCGAGGTCTACCTGGCACGTGACAACGAACTCGATCGGAATGTAGCGCTCAAGATCCTTCCACCAGCGTTGGCCTCGCATAGTGATCGGATGCAGCGTTTCATTCAGGAAGCCCGTACAGCATCAGCACTAAATCACCCAAACATTCTGACAATTCATGAGATTGGTCAGGCTGATTCCACTCATTTCATCGCCACAGAATTTGTGGACGGCGTCACCCTGCGAAGCCTGCTCAAGGATACTCGACTCTCGTTAAGGGACGCTTTTGATATTTTTGTTCAGTTGTGCTCCGCCCTTGCCGTGGCGCATTCGGCGGCGGTTGTTCATCGGGACATTAAGCCCGAGAACATCATGCTGCGGACAGACGGCTACGTGAAGGTCTTGGACTTTGGCTTAGCGAAGTTAGTCCAAACGCGCGGGTTTAGGGGAGGTAGCGATCCGAATGCGCCAACAGAGCCTCAAATAAGCACGGAGCCTGGCATTGTAATGGGTACGGTCAATTACATGTCACCGGAACAAGCTCGCGGTCTCGACGTTGACGAGCGAACTGACATATGGGCCTGTGGTGTCGTGCTATACGAGATGCTCACCGGCCGCATACCGTTTTCGGGAGCTACTTCTACAGATGTTGTAGCCTGCATACTGGAGCGTGAGCCCCCTCCGCTAATACGTTACGCTCCTAACACGTCTGATGAGTTAGGGAGAATAGTCAGCAAAGCGCTCGCCAAAGATCGAGAAGAACGATACCAAACGATCAAAGACCTGCTGATTGATATTCGCAGGCTGAAACGCCAGCTTGAAGCCGACGCTGAACGACAACGGGTACTGGCTCCAGGTAGCGACTTCAATGTGCAAAAGGCCGACGAGCGCATAAACCCATTGGGGGAAACTCTTTCGAGCAGATCAACTGCTGAGTATTTGACTACGAGATTGAAACGTCATAAGCGCGGTGCCATGTATTCGGCGATTGTGTTGATGATCGCGGTAGGAGCAGTCGGGTATTGCAGCAGACCTGAATCGACAGCGATCGATTCCTTAGCGGTTCTTCCATTTGTATCGGTCGGTACCGATGCAGACTTGGAATTAATGGCCGCCGGTCTCACTGAGAATATAGTTAACACTCTTGCTGGACTTCCAAACCTGAGGGTCGTCCCGCAGAGCATGGTGGCCCAATACAAGAGTCAGGGACTTGATTCAGTAAAGGTCGGGGGCGACCTGGGTGCGCGGGCGGTGCTCACCGGACAAATCTCCAGAAGAGGCGATATTTTATTGGTTAAGATAGATTTGGTCGACGTAGTCCAGAAGAGGCAGCTAATGGTGAAAGGTTATAACAGAACTGCATCTGACGTGCTCGGCGGCGCAGCGATTTCAGCTATGCAGGAAGACATCTCCAAGCAGGTTACGGACGAGTTGAAACCCAAACTAGCTGGAGAAAACGGAAAGTTCTGAATTCGGTCGCATTGACCAAGGCATTGTCGTAAAGAGAATTGCGAAAAACTTAGACGGCGTGTTTTGTTAGGCCAGAGTCTGCTGGCCGCTGTTAGGAAGCAACTTCAACTGAAAGGAGGGTTTTATGGCAAGTAAAGCAAGTATTGCAGGCCATCCGGTGCACCCCATGCTCGTCCCTTTTCCGCTCGCGCTTTGGGCTACCTCGTTTGCCGTTGATGTTGTTTTCTATTTCAAGCGCAATACGAGTCTGCTTCTGATCGGCAAGTTTCTGCTCGCCGCCGGCTGCCTCGGTGCTATTGCCGCGGCGGTCCCAGGAATAATCGATTGGCTCTCAATCAAGAACGCGACGGTAAAGCGGATCGCTAACTGGCATGCGCGTTTGAACATAATCGCTCTGATCGTCTTTGCGACAAGTCTTTGTCTGCGTACACGGGGCGGCGCGCCGTGGGTAAACTACAGCCTCAAGATTCCCGTTCTGCTGTCGCTCGTGGGAGTGATCATGATCTCGATCTCGGGTTGGCTGGGTGGGGCTCTATCTTTTGAGCACGGTGTTGGAGTTAAGCCGCAGCATGACTCGCCAGAAGATGAGGTTGCGAAGGTGAGGTTCCCTTAGAAGAAAAGCGGCGGACACGGAGACGGGAGACACGAAGAAGCGGTGATACGGAGACCCGGCGAAGGGGAGACGGGGCGAGACGGAGAAGGATAGAAGGAAAGAGAGCGATTCTTGCGTACCTCTAGGTCAGGAAGGGGACCCTGTCCCCGCGGAGTTGAAGTGGCCCGTTCTCATTCATCGCCCATTCTCCCAGTCGCCGTTCTCCCAATCGCCCCATCTCCGTGTCTCCGCGTCTCGCTTTCCCCGTCATCCCGTCTGGCCGCGAGTACCGCTAAACGCGTAAGAGATGTGCATTCTCAGCGACCCATCCAGGATCTCTGCGCGCACATCTTTTACTTGCGCTTTTAAAGAGCCATTGCTGGCTCTTACTGGAATCATCAACTGCAGTTGGGGTGCCCCAATTAGTACCAGGGGATTCACGCGCTGGTCGATCGCGTTTCGCACAAACACAGTAACGAAGTTGTTCGCCACAGGATTCACGCCTTCAAGATTGACTCCATCGACATTTACCTGCCCGTATACAGTCTGGGTTCCTGAATCGAAGCGAAGCTGAATACTGGTTTGGGCCCATCCTTTAAACTGCATGCAGTTGCCCATCAAGTCATAGCTGCCGTTGAATGCGAGCGGGGCGGATATCCTGCCACCGGCGAATTGAACCTGCGTTTTAATATTGTTTCCTTCCTGCGCCAGCGTAATGGTATTAGTGCATGGCTGCTGAAAAGATGCCCGTTGGATGGTCGCATTTTCAGGCTGCATCCTCGTCCCCGCTAGTCGAAACGCTGGAGCGCCAAGGTCACGAAATATTGTATCCAGTAACCCGTCAACGAAACTGCTGCTGAGAGTCACGACAACTGTGCCCGCGGGATCGCTGCCGGTTTCGGGCGCTTGAACTTGCGTGCCCGGCGCAGACTTTGCTCGAGCCGCGCCGAGGAAGAAGACAGCGGCCCCCGCGCCCATAATCAGTCCGAGCAAAAGTACGATCACATACCTCATGGAATATCTCCGTGTTCTTATGGCGTTTTGGTTGCTGGCGACAACGTGGCCGCCGGAGAAACTGTAGCGGCTGGACTCGCCTGCGCGTTCATGGCCCCAAGTAAAGACTTGACGAGAGCACCCGCCATATTTGCCAGCGCATTAATTTGCTGTTTGATCTGTTCCGGCGGAACCTTGTTGAATCCCGTGGGCACTTCAAACAACGAAGTATCGACGGTCGAGTTGATGTCGCGCATTTCCGCAACTATCCTTGCGCCTTTAACTCCCTGCACGTTCCCACTCGCCTCCGTGAACAATTCCGAGCGTAATGGCAAACCTGTCTCCTTATCGACATAGACGAAAGCTTCGGTGCTCACACTTCCCGCCTGCGTATTTGTGTTCGTGGTGTTTGCGTAACGGTATTTTTCAGCCGTTCGTCCATTCATCGTCTCTTCGCCAACTCGCTCCACGCCCTTCAGACTTTCCAGACGTGCGACCAATTGACCAGGTGTCATGAGCTTTCCCAACTGAAATCCCGTCGCTTCCGGGGTCAACTCGGCATACTGTTTCCGCCCAGGAGCAATCACTATGTGCAGGTCACCCTTTTCGAGGTAGATGAGATCTGAACCATCCGGCAGCTTGAATGAAACCCGCCGGTCGACACCATCTCGAGCTACCTCAGCCGAGAGGGTCGGGATGCCGAGCGTCTTCTCGCCACCCTCAGTTTCAGCCGAGAAGACGAGCGTGGCGCGATACTTCTCCGGTTCGCGCGCGGCAATGCTTGCGGCCGTAACGGGAGAGAGATTGGCGTTGGCATTGGTGTTTACAAGCGCTGTGTTTGCATTAACAACCAAATTCGCGTTTGCGTTTGAATTAGTAGCAGGTTGACAGGCGTTGCCAACAACAATGAGCGCGGTTACCGCAATAAGACAGATTAATATTGATGGTCTCACAGAGTTTTTCATAAGAGATCTCCGGAATTCTGGCGCCTCAGCGCTGTTGCTCGAAAAGGGGTGTATGGGGAAGCCGTAGAATAACACGCGGGGACCACAGGGCAAACATTCCACCAAAAGTTTATTCTCGTTCCTTCTCGTTCCTCGGAGTCAGCCACTCAAAGATTTGACTTCAACCGCTCTTTTAGAATAGAAGCAGACTGCTTTTCAACTTCCCTCTGTGAGTTTAATCATGAAACATATTCCGCTGCTTCTTGTTCTGGGATTTGCCCTATCGCTGTGTAACCTGACCAAAAGGCTAAAGGACACCGGTAAGTCGGAAGGATCCAACAATCCTCCGGCAAGTTCAGGGGCAAACAATGCTGCCGTCGAGCGTCCAGAACCAACCGCGGCCCAGAAAGCGGCACTGGCTGGTGGACAGAGTGTCAATTGGGATAAGCAAGGGATCTCATGGACGTTGCCGCCAGGATGGACGAAGACAGCAGACGAATTGAAAACAGTTAGTTATCAGGCACCGCGTTCCGGGGACACCGTCTCTTTAAATGTCAATATCTCCACCATGGATGAGAGTTTTCCCACTGACATCAGTCTTAACGCCTTCTACGACCAGGCCAGGACGCGTGCGAAGAACGGCGAAGTTGACCAGCTAAAGTGGCTGGAGATCGACGGGTTGAAGGGTGTTGAGTTTCGGGAATCGAATCCTGAGAAGCCTGACGGGTTCAGACGTCTGCAATGGCTCGCTTACCGCAAGTATGCGGGACAGGTGCAGATGGTAAATCTCATGCTCGCCACGACTGGCAAAGAGTTTCCCAGATATCAAGACGCGATGTACGGAATTCTGTACTCAACGAAGATTGTTCACTAACACTCATCGTATTCGAACAATTCAAGAAGGCCAGAAACCAAACCATCACATTCCTCGCTCGCGAGTGGGTCGTTAGTTCAAGTTGGCCCATGATACACTCGCCGAAACTAATGTCTCCCTGTCGTAACTTGCGCCAACGGTTTTCCCCTGGCGCGGCGACTCTCAGTAGCAGACGTAGATCATTAGATCATTAGATCATTAGATCATTAGATCATCGGAAAATGTGATTCTTCGCCGGGAGATGAACATGAGACGGACGGGCCTCCTTTCTTCATGCATCCTTTCTTTATGCATTCTTTCTTTATGCGTCCTCGTGTTTGCTTTTCTAACATCTGCCTTTGCGCAAACTGTTCCGCCGACGCAGGGTTCGATTGCGTCGCCGGCAAAGGACTCGAAAGAGGATCAGGAAAAACTTCAGAAAGCGCTCGAAGACAAAGCGCTCAAGCTTCTTGAATCCACGCTTGCTGACGCACAGATGCTCAAGCTCGTTGAGAATCGGGCTCTCTTTCAGTCTGCTGCTGCTGACCTGCTCTGGACACGTGATGAGAAGCGCGCCCGCTCGCTCTTTCAGGACGCTGTCAACTCCCTCACCCTGGCCGTGAACTCGAGTGGGCCTGACCGCGAGCGTGAAAACAACCCCTGGATACTCATGCAGTCACGATTCCAAACGATCCAAACGATCGCGGGACGTGATCCCCAGTTTGCCCTCGAACTGCTTCGCTCCTCCCGTCCTGAGGTTTCTGAGGGTGTCGACTTGAGGTATGGCATGCGCGATCAGGAGTTGATGCAGGAACAGGCCATCGCTGCCCAGGCCGCTGAAAAGGATCCCAAACTCGCCTTAAAGATGGCTCAAGAAAGCCTCAAAAAAGGGGTGTCTTATAACCTGCTTCGCCTACTCTCGCGTCTGCAACAGAAAGACAGCGAAGCAGCGACGCATCTGGCTGGCGACATGGTCAAGAAGATACGGACTGAAGACCTCATTAATGACCATGAAGCAGCATTTGCAGCTGTAGAACTTCTGCGTTCAATCCTACAGCCAACGCGAAATGATTTCGATGCACCAATCACCGGGCAGGCAGACGGTAAGGTGAAAGGTTTGGTGCTGGACGAGGATACTATTCGTGATCTGGCCGAAACAGTCGTTAATGTTGCCTTGAGCACGTCCAACAATAGTCCAGGCGGCGCCTTGATCGAAATACAATCCCTGCTGCCTGACTTGGAGAAACGCCTTCCGGGACGAATACCGCAACTACGCCAACGCCTTGCCGAGGTCATCCAGACTATTGACCCCAATACAAGAGCCTGGATGCAATATGGGCCACTGATGCGAAACGGTTCGACTGACGTGCTTCTTACGGCCGCGGTCGACGCGCCGCCCCAGATGCGCAGCAGTTTATATATGACGGCTGCAGGAAAATTGATGCAAGCCGGGAACGTGGATCGGGCGCGTCAGATCATCAAGGATAATCTAAGCGGGGCAGAGCGAGATCAAATGTTAGCCCAAATCGACCAGCTTACTATTGCGAATGCCATCAAGCAGCAGAAGTTAGACGATGCCAAAGAGATCATCCTGCGCCTAAGTTCCAGGGAGGCCCGGGCCGGCGCGTTTGCCGAGCTTGCCGCGGCTATCATGATGGCCCAGGGCGATCGCAAACTGGCTTTGGAGCTTCTGGATGAGGCCCGCAAATTAATCAACAGTCCACCGGCAAATCAAAAACAGATCGACGCTCTAATGCAGGTGGCGGGCGCCTACGCGCTAGTTGAACCCGCGCGAGCCTTTGAATTGATTAACCCTCTGATAGTTCAGGCCAACGAGATGATCGCTGCCGCCGCGCTGTTAGATAAATTTGGCTCTGGACAAGGCCTCTTTAAGCGAGGCGAGATGCTCCTTCAGCCCAGCTTCTCCGCAGCGAACGGTCCTTACATCCAGCAGTTGAGAAAACTGACATCGCTTGCCCGCGCAGACTTCGACCGCACTAAAATGGCTGTGGACGGATTTCAGCGTGACGAGATACGACTCATGGGCCGGCTCCTAATCGCTCAAAGCGTGTTATCTGACCGCCTTGGAAACGACAAGAATCCGAATCAGGTCTTCTTCGGCATAGGCACCAGCATACTGGTGAGCCACTGAACATTTTCAATTGGAATGGACCAACTCAAGAGTATCGTTTGGTGATATGTTATTGCGCGCTGTTCAAGTCTGCCTCAGCCCAACCTTAACGTCGCTACTTCTATTGCTGTCGCTCATTACGACATGCTCTGCGCAAGCGCCCGCCGATTCGAGCAGGTCAGCTCGAAAGAATGAAGACGTTCGCCCGCTTGAGTCCGGGAAGCTGATCGAGCGAGACATTGCCGTCGGAGACAGCCACGTTTACCAAATCGCTCTTACCCGAGGGCAGTTCCTGCGTGTGAGTGTCAAAGAACATGGGTGGGTTGACGTCCTGGTGAGGTTGTCCGACCCTCGAGGCCGGAAGCTCCTAGAAGTTGGCGGCCCGAACGGCTTCCCTTTTGAAAGACCTCTTTCCACCAAAGGGGCAATGGGAGTTGAAACGCTCTCTTTCGTGACAAGGCTGAGAGGAACTTACCAGCTGGAAGTGAGCGCCAGGGGATCGGCAGTACCTGCCGGACGCTACCAAATAAGAATTGAAAATCAGGGCGTAGCAACCGCAGCGGATCAAGTGCGTGCCGTCGCTGAAAGAGCATTCGCTGAAGCGGAACAGTTGCGTGTGGAAAAAAGCGACGAAGCGCTGATGCGAAATGCTCTCCGCAAGTACGATGAGGCGCTCACGTACCGCCGAACTCTACGTGACGCCGCCGGGGAAGCTGACACTCTCAACAGCATCGGTATTGTCCACTTCAATCTGTTGGACAAAGAAAAGGCGTATAGCTACCTTGAGCAAGCACTCCCGCTCTGGCGTTCTGCTGGTGATCTTCAAGGAGAAGCAAACACTCTTAACAACATCGGCCAGCTTTACGCTTCTCTTGAGAAGGCAGTCGATTACCACAGCCGAGCGTTGCAACTCTGGCTAACCATTGCTGACCATCGAGGCGAGGCTCTGACGCTTTTTTACATGGCTGACGCATACTCACGGCTCCAGAATAAAGAGAAAACGCTCGATTGCTTTGAACGGGCGCTCAAAGTCTGGCGAGATATAAAGGACCGCGTCGGGGAAACGCATACGCTTTTCTACCAAGCTCAGTTCTATGGCTGGCTGGGCGAAACACAGAAGTCGCGCGACATTTATGAACAAGTAATACAGCGGTACCGTTCGCTTAGATTTGGGGAACGACAAGTGTCCTCGCTTCTGAGAATCGGTGAAACCTACTACGCTGAGGGAGAATTTCAGAGGGCGCTTGACTATTATGATCGGGCGCTACAGCTTAGCCGGGGTACGGGTCAAGCGGAAGCGTACGCGCTTTATGACATTGGAGTCACTTACTCCGCGCTCGGTGAAAGGCAGCAGGCACTTGACTACCTCAACCAGGCACTTCCTCTATGGGGATTTAACCAGAATGGAGAGGCTTACACACTTGAACATAGCGGCAGAATCTATGCCTCTTTCGGTGAAAGACAAAAAGCACTCGACTATTACAACCGAGCGCTCTCCCTGATGCGAAACTCAGGTGACCGTCACGGCGAGATCTATATCTTGAACGACATGGGCCTGGCACAAGCCCTGATGGGAAGTGACGAGCGGGCCATCGACTATTACAACCATGCACTAGAGCTCAGCCGCGCCGTAGTTAATCGGAACGCAGAGGCTCATACGCTGAGTAACCTTGCGAGAGTCTATGAATCAGCGCGGGGAAAACCGAAGGCGCTTGATTACTATACCGAAGCGCTAAACATCTTTCGCGCTGTAAGCAACCGGGGCGGTGAAGCTAATGCCCGCTATGACATTGCGCGAGTCGAACGCGACCGCGGCAACATCAACGAAGCCCGTGCGAATCTTGAAGAGACCCTGAGCATTGTTGAATCGCTACGCACTAAAATCTCCAGCGAGGAACTACGCTCCTCTTATTTCGCCACCGTCCAAAAGTATTACGAACTTTATATTGATCTCTTAATGCAACAGCACAAACAACGGCCTTCAGAAGGGCTTGAGACTGTGGCTTTCCAGACCAACGAGCGTGCTCATGCCCGCACCCTTCTTGAATTCCTGGCGGAAGCTCGCATCGACGTTCGTCAAGGAGTGGATGCCCGACTTCTCGGACGGGAACGCACATTAAAACAGGTGCTCCAGGGCAAGGCCGAGAGCCAGATGCGGCTTCTCAGTGGCAATCACACAGACGAGCAGGCAAAAGCCGCAGCCCAGGATGTCGAAGCGATTGCCACTGAATATCAGGCCGTTCAGGCACAGATTCGAGCAACCAGTCCGCGTTATTCGTCTCTGACACAGCCGGCTCCGTTGAGTCTTAGGGAAATTCAGGAGCAGGCACTTGACTCAAGCACACTGCTTCTAGAGTACGAATTTGGCGATCAGCGTAGCTTTCTTTGGGCGGTGACACCCAACTCAATCAATGGTTATGAGCTACCCAAGCGCACAGAAATAGAAACAATCGCACGACGCCTCTATGATCTATTGACAGTACGCAACCGTCGTCCCCCAAAAGAAACAACTCGGCAGTGGCGGGCTCGCTTGTCTCAGGCGGAAGCTGAATATACCGAGACTGCTGATCGTTTGAGCCAGATGCTGCTCGGTCCAGTTGCCGCCCTTCTGGAATCAAAGCGCATAGTTGTAGTGAGCGACGGCGCGCTACAGTATCTGCCTTTTGCGGCTTTGCCAGATCCCATAGCTCTCAATGATGGAGAGGACCGGAGCCAGCCACTCGTAGTGGAGCACGAAATCGTTAACCTCCCATCGGCATCTGTATTGGCACTACTACGACGAGAAACGGCGGGTCGTAAGCCTGCTCCCAGAGCGGTAGCGGTGCTGGCTGATCCCGTCTTCGATCAAGATGATCCGCGAGTCAAACTGGGCCAGGGACAAACAGCGAAGAACAAGAAGCAATCGTTGCACGGTGATCTGGAACGAGCTGTGAGAGATGTCGGTCTCCGCAGCGAGAGAGGAACCCTTTCGCGTCTTCCTTTCACAAGGGAAGAGGCGGAAACAATTCTCGCCGCGGTGACTGCTGCAGAAGGGATGAAGGCAGTAGATTTCGAGGCCAATTTGGCTGTTGCAAAGAGCGCGGAGCTAGGACAGTACCGCGTCGTACACTTCGCCACACATGGTCTGCTCAACACCGAGCATCCGATGTTATCGGGCATTGTCCTCTCGCTGGTGAACCAGCAGGGGCAGCAACAGGACGGATTCCTGCGTATGAACGAAATCTACAATCTCGATTTACCGGTTGAACTGGTAGTTTTAAGTGCTTGTCAGACGGGGTTGGGTAAAGAGGTTCGTGGAGAAGGACTACTGGGACTGACGAGAGGCTTTATGTACGCAGGTTCAAAGCGTGTGATCGCGAGTTTGTGGAAAGTGAGTGACGAAGCTACATCGGAGTTGATGAAACGCTTCTACCGGGAAATGCTGGTCAACGGCAAAACCCCAGCGGCAGCCCTGCGCACTAGCCAGGTTGAGATGTGGCAGCAAGAGCAATGGCGTTCGCCTTACTTCTGGTCAGCATTCGTGCTGCAGGGCGAATATCGGTGACTAGGTAGTGGGTCCGGTGACTACCGCTTCCGCCTTAACATCTGCATTTCGTAATTACGGTGACGTATTTGGAGCCTCGCCACACGCAACTTGTTCATTCTTTCTTCTCACTTGCTCCTTCACCTATCGCACACTTCTGAGTAATTTTGCATCATCGAGGTCGCATTGCCTTCCACGAAGAGAGAATGGGTTTTAACCCAGAACGCCTTCGACCAATTATTGACTCACTTGGATTCTGATCGTGAGCAGGCCGCGGACCGTTATGAGGATCTGCGCCAGATGCTCATCACCTTCTTCGAATTCCGCGGTTCTCTCTGCCCTGATGAGCAGGCTGATGAAACGATCAATCGGGTGGCCCGCAGGATGAGCGAGGGTCAGCAGATCAACACGAGCAGCATCGAGACATACGCTTATGCGGTCGCACGTAATATCTGGCGCGAGTGCATGGCAGAACCCCACCGAGTTGGTGCCTCGCTTGACGAATTACCCCTGGGCATACAGTCCCATCAGAGTCCACGTGAATTAAAGATAAAGGCAGCAGAGCGAGACGAATTAGAAAGACGGCTTGATTGTCTCGAAAGATGCGTTAAAGCGTTGCCACTTCAGCAGCGCGAGTTGATTGCCAACTATTATCAAGGCGAGAGGGAAGTAAAAATAAAGAACAGAAAAGAGTTGGCCGAGGCCCTGGGGATACCTCTCAACGCCTTGCGGATTCGAGTTTCGCGGCTGAGAGATCAAATAGAAGAGTGCGTCAACAGTTGCCTCGAACAGTCGTCAGTTGAATGACACTGATTTGAGGTTTTCTCATTAATGATAGGGAACTTTGAAGTGAACCCGGATTCCCAAAAGGCAAGACGGATCATGCGATATCTGTTAGGCGAGTTATCTGAAGAAGAGCAAAGCCTGCTCGAAGAAGAGTATTTCGCCGACCCTACTTTCTTTCAGGAAGTCAGGGCCAGGCGTGATGATTTAATCGACGCTTACCTGCGCGGCGAGCTGCCGGCGGATGAGCGTGCGCGATTTGAGACATATTTCATGGCTACGCCCCGCCGTCGTGAAAGAGTAGAGTTCGCCAGAACACTAATGAAAACCGTCGATCAGGCACAAGCGTCGGCAACGCTAACACCTGCCAGGCAGGTGCCAATCCGGCGCTGGAAGTCGTTGCTGACTCCTCTGATCCCTTACCCGCGGCCGATCATAGCCCTGGGCGTATTAGTGATAATCTTCATCGGGGGCTGGCTGCTGCTTAGAAGCCAGCGAGTGCGAGATAGTGTTGAAGAGGCGAAGCGAGCAACGCAGTCACAAAACCAGAACCGCTCGCGGGATGTTGTCGAAACTCCTGTTGCCTCGCCAAATGAAACAAATCAACCCGAGATAGCTGGGAGACCGCCGGCCACTCCACAAACTCCATCACGGGGCCCCGAGCCTAAGGTAGCAATCTTTGCGCTGACGACTGGCTTAGTAAGAGACTCCGCTGAAACGAAGATCCTAGCGATTCCCAGAAATGTAGATTTAGTGCAACTAAACCTTGAGGTTGAGCGAGAGGACTATCAGAGTTATCGAGCGGCACTTCGTACTCCTGAAGGCGCCGAAATATGGAGTAAACAAATCAAGAGCCGGCCGACCAAGCTTAATCGAACAGTTGTTTTGAGATTGCCAGTCAGCCTTTTCAAAAACGCTGATTACATTCTAACGCTTAGCGGGTTGACCGTAGAAAATAAGGCTGTAGATGCCCGCAAATACTATTTCCGCGCGCAAGTAAAGTAGTCCGTACAGCGTCAGTGCTGCGATACCCTTCCTGTTTTCTTCCTCCCAGCGATATCGAGAACACAAATCGCAATAAGCCAGCTTTAGGCGACTTAAATTGGTGAAAGGTTTTTGCGTTTTGCTCATTAATAGGTGCGAAGCAAAAATGCGCACGTATTTTGGATTAGATTTTGTTTATTCTCAGGGCTGATCCCCAGAGCCTACGAGCTTAGCTTCTCCTAATCAGCCTTCCAGAATGTCCCCGCCCTGTGCGCAATCACAGTGCTTTACCTACAAAGGAGTTCCCTAATGCCTGGCAAACACAATCGAAGCGTCAATACTCTGTCTCGACGTAGTTTCTCACCTGCAATTTGGACGAACCCAAAGAGGTGCCAGATCTGCGCCATAGTATTGTTCGGATTATTAGCGTGCGGTTCTACGTATGCTCAGACACCGACTCCCACTCCGATCACCAAGCCTGACCCAGCTACGGTGCAGACTCCATCAAACGTCGGACGGATCACGAAGTGGGCTGGCGTAAGTAAAAGTGGCATCGGCATCATCGGCGATTCGGTGATCACGGAAAGTGGCGGCAACATTGGTATCAACGTCACAAATCCCAACGACAAGCTGACAGTCGGTGGGGGGCTGACAACCACAGGTCCTATAAATACAACCGCACAATACAACATCGGTGGCAGCCGAGTGCTGAGCGCAAATACGGCTAACATCTTCGCGGGCTTAGGAGCTGGGATTCGCAATACCACAGGTACCGCTAATGCCTTCTTCGGAAGTAACGCTGGTCTGTTCAATACGGCCGGCGGCAGCAATGCGTTCTTCGGAGTGAACTCTGGTTTCTCCAATACCTCGGGTGGGGGCAACTCGTTATTCGGATATCAAGCGGGATTCTCCAACACCACGGGCGGCAGCAATTCCTTCTTCGGAAGTGTGGCTGGAAATCTAAATATCACGGGCAACAGTAACGCCTTCTTCGGGAGCGCGGCTGGCTACCACAATTCCTCGGGCAACAGCAACGCCTTCTTCGGATACAACGTCGGCTTTAACAACACGACTGGCGGCAACAACTCCTTCTTCGGAGTGAACTCTGGCCTCTCCAACACCACCGAACTCAACAACACCTTTATTGGCGCTAACTCGAATGGAGCAGCAACCATCACCAATGCCACCGCTCTTGGCGCAAATGCCGTCGTGACGCAGAGTAACTCCGTCGTGCTAGGCAATAGTGCAAACGTCGGAATTGGCACCTCAGCCCCACAAGCCAAGCTTCATGTGCTTGGCAGCGCAGCAGGACTGTTCGATGGCAATGTCTCAATCAATGGCAATCTCAGCGTAAGCGGCACAGCCAATCTCACCGCGACCAACGCGATCCATGCAAACAACGCTGACACTGCAACCAGCGCGTCGAATGCAAACACGGTTACGAACGGTGTGTACACCACAGGCAGCTACGCGAATCCGTCTTGGATCACCTCGCTGGACGGGAGCAAGGTTACGGGGACTGTAGCTAACGCAACCAACTCAATGAATGCCGCAACGGCCGACACGGTAAGGGTGCCACTCGAACTGAGCGGCACAAATAATCTGCTTTCGCTAACGGGGGGAGGTGGTGTTCCCACACTGATAATAAACAACACTGAGACGGGCGGTGGTGCCGGTATCCAATCGACCATCGCGGGGAATGGCAATGCCATACTCGCCGATAACAACGGTAGCGGCGCCGCGATATTAGCCCGTAGCAAGGGCGGTGAGCCTACGGTGCAAGGCATCAGCACAGCAGTGGGTGGCGGTGCGGGTGTGCTTGGGACAAGCACTGATCGAGTCGGGACAGGAGTTATTGGCGAGAATCTCTATGGCGGCGTCGCTATCTTAGGCCGAACCAGAACAGGAGGCGGCAACGCCTTAGAGGGTCGCAGCAGCACCGCGACAGGCAACGCGCTATTTGCCTACAACGACGGCTTCGGCACTGCTGTCTACGGTGCCAGTCCAAATGGCCTGGCTGGTCGCTTTGACGGTCCTGTCACTGTTAACGGCAGCCTCACCGTAAGCGGCAGTACGAATATCTCACCCAGTGTGAATCACGATTCCACGCTAAGTGGAAATGGAACTCCCAGCTCACCCCTCGCTGTGGTGAGTGCTCCGAACGGCGTTGTCACCACAGGCAGTTACGCCAATCCTTCATGGATCACATCTCTGGACGGCAACAAAATAACGCAGGGTACGGTCGTGAAGAGTGTAAATGGTCTAGGCGATAGTGTAACGCTGGCATCAGGCGATAACATCACGATCACGCCTTCCGGCAACACGCTGACAATCTCCGCGGCAGGTACCGGCTCGTCAAGCCCTGGTTTCAACCCACTCCAAGTAGCGACACTGCGCTGGTACGGCGTGAACGAGGCTCAACCAGACATCAGTGTGGGTAACGAACCACTGGGGCTTGCCTTTGATGGAGCGAATATGTGGCTCGTGAACTTTACCTGCGCCGGTTGTCAAGGTACGGTGTCTAAACTTCGACTCAGCGACGGTGCTTCGCTGGGCACTTTTAACGTCGGCTCAGCGCCGGTGTTCGCATCTTTCGATGGTTCGAACATTTGGGTGGGAAATCGAGATAGCAACAACGTGACTAAAGTACGAGCCAGCGATGGTGCGGTATTGGGGACGTTTTTAACAGGAGGAACTGCGCCGCAGTGGTTAGCTTTCGACGGAGCAAATATCTGGGTGACCAATTCCAATAGTAATACTGTGGTTAAAATGCGACCCAGTGATGGCTCAATAATTGACACATTTCCCACCGGTCAGCAGCCAGCCGGCATTGCCTTCGACGGCAACAACGTGTGGATAGCCAACAACTTCAGTAACTCAGTCACTAAGCTGAGAGCCAGCGATGGCGTGGCCCAGGGAACATTCTCCGTCGGGTCCAGACCCATCCAAATGGCTTTCGACGGATCGAACGTCTGGGTTTCGAATTTAAACAGCAACACTGTAAGTAAGCTGCGCGCGAGCGACGGGGCGACGCTTGGGACCTTCAATGTGAGTTCACCACACGGGATAGCTTTTGACGGCGCCAACATCTGGGTCGTGAGCCGGTTCGGTACCACCGTCACAAAGTTGCGGGCTAGCGACGGCACCGTCCTGGCAACCTCGGTCGTTGGTAATGCCCCATGGGGGATAGCCTTCGACGGTATCAACATGTGGATATCAAACTATGGCGCGAATTCACTTTCGAAGCGGTAAATTTGAGAGGCTTGTCTCACCTTTCCTCGAAGAGGATTGCTTTTATAGGCGGAGGGCGGCGTCCGCGAATTGTTGTCGATCTGCTCGAAGGAGAAATCCGCGGATTACAGCGATTCCGGTTTAAGAATGGATGGTTGGTGCGTCGGTGTGAGGCACGAAGCAGCGTCGGCAGCGGGCTTCTTACATGTCCACGGCGCCGAGCGCTACGCGCTCTTCAGATTCAAATGTGCGTTGTGAGTAGTTAAATGCTCCGCACACACGCGCACGGGTCGGCGGGTAGAGCTGCCGCCGTGCGCAAGCCTGGCTGGGTATAAAACCAGAGCAAACCTTGGCATCTACCTAATAATCAAGAGCGACTGGAATGCTATACTAGCCTCGTCATGAAGCTAGACAAGGCAGTTGAAGACTATTTCCTCAATCCTCCACCGGGCTCGGCGGCCGCGCGCGCTGTTGAGTTTGGAATAGACCTGACGCTGACCCTCGAGAACCTGCGGCTCACGCCAGAAGAAAGAATCCGCAAACTGGATGACTTCATACTTGCAGTCACAAGGTTGAAAGCGTCAGTACGCAGCCTAGGCCCAAGGGATGCCGCAGTTAATCAAAGTGATTGAAGAGCCGCTCAAGCTACTTGGCCGGTTTGAGGTTGAGTTTGTGATCATCGGCGGTGTGGCGGCCAGTCTTTATGGTTCTACAATCCTGACCAATGACCTCGATGTTTGTTATGCGAGACATCCTGGAAATCTGGAGAAGTTAGCAACGGCGCTCCAGTCAGTTAACGCAAAGCTACGCAACGCTCCGCCTGACATACCATTCCTGCTTGATGCCGAGACTCTGCGACGCGGTTTGAATTTCACTTTTACAACTCAAGTCGGAAGTCTTGATCTGTTGGGCGAGGTGCCCGGCGTCGGCTTCTACGAGGACGTGATCCGCGGAGCTATCAGATACGACTTGTTTGGATATTCGTTTCCAGTTATTGAGATTCAGAAGCTAATTGTGGCCAAGCGTACGGCTGGTCGTCCCAAAGATATGGTCGCGCTTCCTGAGCTTGAGGCCATCCTGGAGCGCTCATCGAGAGATCCAATCTGAACAGAATAAAGATCGATAGAATTTACCATCGATGTCCTTTGTACAATTACCTACTTGTCACTGGCAAAATCCTCATCCTCAGTTTCGGCCCCACTCGGAATCTTCTCCTATGCGCAGACAACCCCATCAGCGGCGCCCAAGTGAATGCCGAAGATTACTAGCGCGGCTTTCAGTCGCAACCAAATTAGTTGACCGGCGGGGCGAAGAGAGTGTGTAAAAACGCATGTGGTTGAACTGAACAAGTTGGGAAGGGGGCAAGCGTCAAAAGAGGCATCCAACCAAATCGATGCCGAGCGCGCCCCCGCTACGCTCCGCTAGCAGCAACCCAGAATTCAAAAGCTCACCCTTAGCATCTCGATAAGGCGACTGGCTACACACAAGCGGGGGCGCGCTGGAATTCACTACCGCCACAAGCCTGAATCTCCGCTTGCCCCCTTCCCAACTTGTTCAATTCAAGGAATCTTGCTTCGCGGATTCTGGTCTAGGAGTGGATCGTTGGTGCGTCAGCGTGAGGGACAAAGCAGCGGCGGCAGCGGGCTTCGTACATGCCCACGGCGCCAACGGCTACGCGCTCCTCAGATTCAAATGTGCGTTGTGAGTAGTTTGCGGGCTGGCCACACTTCATGCAGATGGCGTGTGTCTTTGTGATGTACTCGGCGATGGCGAGGAGTTGGGGCATCGGTTCCCATGGCTTGCCGGTGTAGTCCTGATCGAGCCCG
>Ga0137372_10002224_pt1 | contig 18712 bp, 13 predicted proteins | sample SagtaG_6_FD_104911 | JGI IMG/M metagenome (GOLD analysis project Ga0137372, IMG submission 104911) | Vadose zone soil microbial communities from Sagehorn Ranch, Mendocino, California, USA - Sage1_R_60_16 metaG | ecosystem: Environmental > Terrestrial > Soil > Vadose zone | place: USA...
CAGCACGGTGGCGAAAGGCCGCATCGCTTCCATCGACACCACCGCTGCAGGACGCGCACGCGGCGTCATTGCCGTGCTGTCGCATCGCAACGCGCCGAAGCTCGCCTATCGCGAGCATAAGGCCGCCGTCGATGCGGCCGTCGGGGAGCGCCTGCATGTGCTGCAGGACGACCGCGCCAGCCATCAGGGCCAGCCGATCGTCCTTGTCATCGCTGATACGCTGGAGCGGGCCACGCACGCGGCAACCCTGGTGCGCGTCACGTACGAGCCCGAAACCGGCACCACCGACATCGATCGCGTCGAACCGGTCTTGCCGACACGACAGAAGACGGACCAGGGCGAGGGCCGGCCGGCCGAGACGCGCCGCGGCGATGCCGAAGCAGCCGTCGCCACCGCCGAGGTGAAGATCGAGCAGACCTATGTCATCCCGCGCGAGAACCACAATCCAATCGAGATGCACGCGACGATTGCCGCCTGGGACGGCGATCGGCTGACGCTGTGGGACAAGACGCAGTGGGTACACAACGTGGCCGACGAAATCGGCGCTGTGTTCGGCATTCCCGCGGAGAGCGTGCGCGTCGTCTCACCGTTCGTCGGTGGCGCGTTCGGCTCGGGACTTCGCGCCTGGCCGCATGTGACGCTCGCCGCACTCGGCGCTCGCGTAGCGAGGCGGCCGGTCAAGTTGATGCTGTCGCGACGCGAGATGTATTACGGCGTGGGCTATCGCCCGCACACGGTCCAGCGCGTCGCCCTTGGCGCATCGCGTGACGGCCGCCTCGCCGCCATCGTGCACGACGCCTACCAGGAGACGTCGACGTACGAGGAGTATTCGGAAAACCTCATCAACGCGAGCCGATTCCTGCACTCGTGTCCCAACGTCTACACGCGCCATCGCATCGCGCCGATGAACGTGCACACGCCGACCTACATGCGCGCGCCGGGCGAGTCGAGCGGTGTGTTCGCGCTCGAATGCGCGATGGACGAGCTCGCGGTGGCGTTGGACATGGATTCCGTCGAGCTGCGGCTGCGCAATGAACCGCAGCGGGACGAGTTCAAGAAGCTGCCGTTCTCGAGCCGCTCGACGCGCGAATGCTACCGGCTCGCCGCCGAGCGTTTCGGCTGGAGCCGGCGCAACCCGAAGCCGCGCTCGATGCGCGATGGCCGTTGGCTGATCGGGTGGGGCATGGCGAGTGCTACCTACCCGATGAACTACGCACCTGCATCGGCCAAGGCCCGTCTGCTGCCCGATGGCAGCGCCAAGGTGATGAGCGCTGCGAGCGACATGGGGCCGGGCACCTGGACATCGATGACGCAGGTCGCCGCTGAGACGCTCGGCCTTCCGATCGAACGGGTGAAGTTCATGCTAGGCGACACTCGGCTCCCGAGGGCGCCGGTGCACGGAGGCTCCATGACCATGGCGAGCGTCGGCAGCGCCGTGCAGGCCGCCTGCCGAAAGGCGCGCGAGGATGCGCTCGCTCGCGGTGGCGGCAACGACGTTACCGACGCGATGCGCCGAATCGGTGAGCCAGTCGAGGCTACGGCCGACGTGAAGCCGGGCGACGAAAGCCAGCGATTCTCGATGCATGCCTTTGGCGCCGTGTTCGTGGAAGTCGCCGTCGATCCCGATCTCGGTGAGACGCGCGTGCGGCGCATCGTGGGAGCGTACGGAGCCGGTCGGATCGTGAACCCCAAGACGGCGCATAGCCAGAGCATCGGCGGCATGATCGGGGGCATCGGCATGGCGCTGATGGAGCATTCCGTGGTCGATGCGCGGAACGGGCGAGTGACCAACGCCAACCTCGCGGAATACCCGTTACCGGTCCACGCCGACTGCCCGCCGACAATGGACGTGATCTTCGTCGACGAGCACGACCCGCACGTGAACCCGCTCGGCGTGAAGGGCGTCGGCGAGCTCGCCATGGTGGGCGTCGCACCGGCGATCACGAACGCCGTATTCCATGCGACCGGCAAGCGCGTTCGTGAACTGCCGATCACGCCGGACAAGTTGCTCTGACGTGGCGGAGAAAACAAGCCATGCGAATCTCGGCCACAATCGCTGCTCTGACGGTAATTGTGATTGCAAATGCTGCTGCACAACAAAACGCCATGAAGATACGCCTGACGCTCGACAACAGTAAGGCAATCACGGCTACGTTGATCGACGGCGAAACGACACGGGATTTCGTCTCCCTGTTGCCGCTGACGCTGACGATGAACGATCTCTTCGGACGAGAAAAGTTTGCCCCTCTGCCGCGAACAATCTCGGCCGAGGCGAAGCGGACGCACACGTATGAGGTTGGGAACGTTGCCTATTGGTCCCCCGGCCCCGACGTAGCCATTTTCTATCGCCACGACGGTCAGAAGATTCCCGCCCCCGGCATCATCGTCATCGGCAAGATAGATTCCGCCGTAGAAGCGCTCAACGTGCCCGGCTCGGTACGGGTGGCGTTCGAGCGTCTCGAGTAGGCGAGAAGCACAGCGCTGGACTTGAAAGGCTATGGAATGCGGCGGAGGTTGTCCAAGCCTTTAGTGATTGTCATTGCCTGGGCGGCCATTGTCCTTGCCAGCCTGTACGTCGTCTATCGCTTGGTGGATCCGTTACCACCACGTCACTTCGCGATCGCTGCCGGGATTGCAGGAACGACGTACGACGAATTCGCGAGGCAATACGCGCGGGTACTTGCACGCAATGGTGTCGAGCTGGAGGTCCGCAACTATGCTGGTGCGGTAGAGCATTTTGATGTGTTGCGCGATGCCGCCTCTGGAGTGGAGGCGGCCATCACCACGTTCGGCTTCACGGAACCGCGCGATGCGGAGACCCTGTACTCACTCGGTGGAATATCCGATTCGGCAATATTCATTTTCTATAGGAACGCCGAACCTATTACGCAGTTCGCGCAATTCCGTGGCAAACGCCTATCCATCGGGACGCCGACAACCGCCCTACGATCGCTTATGTTGGAGGTTCTAAAGGCTACTGGCGCACTGGATGATTCCACGCGCCTGGTGGATCTGAATTACATCGAGGCAATCGACGCATTGATCGCAGGTGAGATCGATGCAGCGATGTTTCCACTTCAAGTGGATGACAGCCTCTTGCAGCGCACACTCGCCGCCCCTGGGGTCCGATTAATGGACGTGGCACAAGCTGAAGCTGTCTCCAAGACGGTCCCCGGGCTGAAGCATGTCGTGTTATGGCGAGGTCTCATTAGCTTGGCCCGAGACATTCCGAATTCGGACATTAACCTGCTTGCCGTCCGCACCAGAGTGCTCGTGAGAAAGGATCTTCACCCCGCCTTGCAGTATTTGCTGCTCGAAGCCATGCGCGACGTCCACTGGGGACCGGGCCCCTTCAATCGTCTCGGCGAATTCCCCGCTGAGCAACCCAATGATCTACCCCTCTCCCCGACGGCGGAGGCCTTTTACCGCTCAGGTTCGACCTTCTGGCAGCGGTATACGTCCTTCTGGCTTACCTCACTCCTTAATCGAATCGTGTTCTTTGTCATTCCGGTCGTCGCGATGCTGATTCCCGTCGTCGGATTCGCACCCCGTCTATTCCGATCGCTGTTCGTTCGGCGCATCGAGCAGTTGCACCACGCTTTAGGGAACCTCGAACGCGATTTCGAACATAGCTCCGACATGTCCCGATTCAGCGAGTATCAAACACGAATCGCCGAAATTGAATCCGCCGTGCGGTCGCTCAAGGTCGCACGCCCATTCGAAGTAGACCTGCACCGACTCAGAGTCCATCTGCGCATGGTTCAAGAAGACATTAGTCGAATGGGAGCGGCAAATTGAGTGGGCCGTGCGTTGCAAGAAGATTTGTCGGGGAACGTGTTTCCTTCGAATCTCACTGCACGGCAAGATGCACCTGTTTACCGATGCGCGTTAGCATGCTGACAAGCGCATCGATCGTGAATTTCTCAACTTTGTGATTCACGACGTCGGAGACGCGAGGCCGCGTAACGTGGCGCACCTCGGCTGCCGCCGCTTGAGTAACGCTGGCTTCCTTTCATCCACTTGGCAATCTCATCCATCAGGTGTTGCTTCAGCCGCATCGATTCATCGATTTGTCCGTCAGCATGAGCAAGCAGGCGCTTTGCCTCTTTCGGGGCGAACCCGAGATCCAGGAACACGTTGCCACCGACCTTCGTCCGATGGCGGGACTTTGTGTGAACCTTCATTGGCACCTGCAGGGCACAGTGAAGACAACGAGTGCGGGCAATAGTCGCTTTCCAACTTCATGAAAGTTCTGCGATATGCAGTGCATCGACAACGACCCACGGATTTTCTTGGCGCATTTTTGGGCACATCGCGAGTAGAAACCGATACAGGAGTCGCGCACAACGCGCTGATTGATTTGGCTCCCCGACCAGGGCTCGAACCTGGGACCTGCGGATTAACAGTCCGTCGATCCAGACGTCGAAATAAGAATGGCAATCAAGTATTTATACGCATCTCGGTGGGGTCCGTTTTTCGGCACTCAATGGCAGTTAACGCCTCTGGACGGTCAGGTGTTCGGACTTAATAGACCCCGCGTTAAGGTGGCACTGGGCGCGTATTCCGAGTTCGCGTGGTCGTACTTTAGGTAGTCAAGCGCACCCGGTACAACACCGATATCGCAATGCATCGTTGCTGCGCGCACAACGGTGCGGCCTGCGCACCGTGCGGACCGCGTCTTCCCTCTTGTTTTGTCTCGCATTCCGGCGTCTCGCCGACCTCGTTCAGCCGCGCAAGCGCTTCACTTGCGTTCTTGCGCAAGTTACTTTACTGTACGTTCGTACAGTTTTGGCGGATTCGCGTTCGTGCACGCGACTTCGAGCTCGCGACGCCGGTCGCGGCGAATGAATCAGCGGAGAGGAAACACATGATCGAAGAACGCGACATCGTAGTGACGATGCGCGACGGCACTCGCCTCGCGATGGATGTCTACCGGCCCGACGCACCGGGCAAGTACCCCGTCTTGTGCGCGTGCGCGCTGCACAACAAGGACATTCAGGGGCCTGACATCACCGATGTCCTTCCGCCGCAGCCGGCTCACGCGCCGCTGTGGTTCGGTCCGGTCGAAGCGGGTGACACGCGCCGCTTTGTTGCGAACGGCTACGTTCATGTCATCGCCCAGCCACGCGGCTCCGCGAAGTCCGAGGGCCACTACGGCCACGAGGACACCGATCACTACGACATCATCGAATGGATCACGCAACAGCCATGGTCCAACGGCAAGGTCGGCATGGTGGGCATTTCGGGATACGCCGGCGAACAGTGGCGCGCGGCCGCACAGGGCCACCCGGCGCTCAAGGCGATCTTTCCGTATGACCCGTGCAGCGCTTACGGCGGAATGTTCGGGTTCCGCGACTTCAACCCGGGAGGCGTGATCCACACGTTTCCCTATCTGCTCGACGTGTTCAGCACCGTCCACGAGTCGCGCGACGTCCCGCTGGAGCTGCCGGCGGAGCAAGAGGCGCTATGGCGTGACGCGATGCGCAATCCGGACATCAAGCAGTACATCAACCTCTACAACATTCTGACGCAAAAGGGTCAGCGGACGTTCGTCATGTATCTGATGATGACGCAGCCGTGGGAGGCCGACGGCGTCGTGGAACGCGCCGAAGAGACATTCAAGAAGATCAAGATCCCCTTCTACACCGGCTCGGGCGCCTACGCGTACACGTACAAGCTCCACTGGCTCGGCGCACAGAACTATTTCTGGAACGTCGACCAGCCGAAAAAGCTGTTGTTCACGGGCCCTGCGCATCTCGAGCGTCCCTTCCATCAGTACCACGACGAGATCCTTCGCTGGTACGACTACTGGCTCAAGGGCAAGAACACCGGCGTGATGGACGAGCCGCCTGTGCGCTACTGGCTGATGGGCGCGAACGAATGGCGAACGGGACACGACTGGCCGCTGCCCGAGACGCAATGGACAAAGTACTACCTGTCGCACTGGGAAGCACTGACAACGGATGCTCCGCGTCCTGCCGCGGAGCTTGGTGCTTCAGCGCGTGAACCAGACGTCTTCACGCAGATGCCCGTCACCAGAACAACCAAGGTCGAGCGGCTGCGGTACATGACCGAGCCGCTGCCGCGCGACGTCACGGTCGCCGGTCCCATCACGCTGACGTTGTACGCATCGATTGACCAACAGGACACGAACTGGATCGTCGTTCTAAAGGACATCGGCCCGGATGTCTCGGTCCGCACGGCACGCGAGGGAGAGCGCGACGTTCCGACGGACCTGCCGGAGCGCGAGCTAACTCGCGGCTGGCTCAAGGCGTCGTACCGGGCGCTCGATGAACGGCGATCCAAGCCGTGGAAGCCGTTCCACAAGCTCACGCGTGATTCCATCGCGTCGGTGAAGCCTGGCGAGGTCGTCGAATACAAGATCGAGATTCTGGCAACGGCGAATCAGTTCAAGGCCGGTCATCGGATCTGTCTCGACATCACGAGCATGGACGTTCCGACGGGTACCGGCGCGATGACCAACGTCGAGTACATCCCATACCACGTCTGTAGCAGCAAGACGGTGACGCACCGGATCTATCGCGATACCGATCGGCCGTCGCATCTGTTGCTGCCGATCATTCCGTAGCCAACCCGATACCGCCCATCGGCTGCCGCCGACGAGCGAGCCACGCACACGCAAAGGACTTGCCATGAGCACCATTCGATTCGAACGTCGCGAAGGCATCGGCAGCATCGTGCTCGCCAATCCGCCATTCAATCGCGTCGACGCGAAATACTCGTCGTTGCTTCGCGAAGCGGTGCACGCCGCCAGCGAAAGCGACAGCCGCGTTCTTGTCGTGCGTGCCGAAGGTCAGAATTTCAGCTTTGGCGGCGAGGTGCGCGAGTGGCCCGGCAAGGACGTCAACTGGTTCAGGACGTTCGTCGCCGAGGTGAACGCCTCGTATCGCGCGATCGAAGCGCTTCGCGTGCCGACCGTCGCCGTCGTGCGCGGGATCGCCTTCGGTGGGGGGTTCGAGCTCGCGCTGTCCTGCGATTTCCTGGTTGCCGCCGAAAACGCCGTCTTTCGTTGCGTCGAGGTGACGACCGCCATGTTGCCGATCGCTGGCGCTTTGCAGCGTCTGGCCGAACGCGTCGGTCGCGCACGGGCGTCGCGATTCGCAATGCTGGGCGAGCCTATTTCAGGCGCGCAAGCAGGCGCGTTGGGCATCGCCACTCATGTCGTTCCGGACGCGCAACTGGACGCCGAAGCCGATGCGTTGGCGCGTCGTCTCGCATCCGGTCCGACGCGCTCCTACGCAGCCACACGTACGCTGCTGAAGGCATGGTCCGGCGGTGGCGTGACGGCGGCGGATGCAATGATGCTCGACGTCACGATGGATCTCTACAACGGCGCAGACGCGCAGCGCGGCTTTGCCAACACGGCGAAGGCGTTCGACGCCAACATCGAGCCGCCCGAAATGGTGTTCGAGGGCAAGTAAGCACTGCCGACGAACTCGCTAAAGGAGGACTCTTGACTCAGGAAAGCTACGTTCGCGGCGACACTTCGCCACCGCTGATCGGCGCAACGATCGGCGCGTACCTCGACGACGTCGCCCGGCGCGATGGGACACGCGAGGCGCTGGTCATACCGCATCAGGCCGTTCGTTGGACTTACGCGGATCTGAAGGCGCGCTCCGACGACTTCGCGGCGGGATTGTTGTCGCTCGGGTTGGAGCCTGGCGATCGCGTCGGCATCTGGGCGCCGAACTGCGCCGAGTGGGTCGTCGCTCAGTTCGCAACAGCCAAGGCGGGACTGATTCTCGTCAACATCAATCCCGCCTATCGCACGAGCGAGCTCGAGCACGTGCTGCGTGCCGTCGAATGTCGAGCGCTGATCACGGCGACGCGCTTCAAGTCGAGCGACTATCTCGCGATGCTGATCGCGCTCGCGCCGGAGCTTGCCGAAGACGGCGACGTACTCATGAGCGCCACACTGCCGGCGCTGAGACACGTCATCACGATCGGCGACGAAATCCATGCCGGCTGCGCGCTATTCGCGGCGATTTCCGGCCACGCCGACGAGGACGTAAGGCGCCGCCTCGAACGCGTCGCGGCGACGATCGATGCCCATGCGCCGGTCAACATTCAATTCACCAGCGGCACGACCGGTTTGCCGAAAGGCGCCACGCTGTCGCACCGCAATCTGATCAACAACGGCTTTTTCGTCGGCGAAGCCACGGGTATCGAACCCGGATCGCGCGTTTGCATCCCCGTGCCGTTGTATCACTGCTTCGGCATGGTCATGGGCAACCTCGGCTGCCTGACTCATGCGGCAACCATGGTCTATCCGGGCGAGTCGTTCGAGTCATCGGCGACACTCGCGGCCATCGAGGCCGAGAAGTGCGACGTGCTCTACGGCGTGCCGACGATGTTCATCGCGCAGTTGAATCATCCGGAATTCGCACAATGCGATGTGTCCTCCTTGCGGCGCGGAATCATGGCGGGCGCGCCCTGCCCCGTCGAGGTGATGAAGGAGGTCATGTCGAAGATGCACATGAGCGAGATCACGATCGCGTACGGGATGACGGAGACGAGTCCAGTGAGTTTCCAGAGCAGTCGCGACGATCCGCTCGATCTGCGCGTGTCGACCGTCGGCCGAATTCAGCCGCATCTCGAGGTCAAGATCGTCGGTCACGACGGCAATGTCGTGCCGCGCGGTGAACCTGGCGAACTGTGCACTCGCGGCTATTCGGTAATGCTCGGCTACTGGGGCGACGAAGTGCGCACGAAGGAAGCGGTCGATGCGGGAGGTTGGATGCACACCGGCGACCTCGCCACGATCGACGAGGACGGCTACTGCCGGATCGTCGGGCGCATCAAGGACATGGTCATTCGCGGTGGAGAGAATATCTATCCGCGCGAGATCGAGGAATTCCTGCACCGGCACCCCGACGTCCAGGACGTGCAGGTCGTCGGCGTGCCCGACGAGCGGTACGGCGAAGAGCTATGCGCCTGGATCGTGCCGCGGGCTGGCGCCATACTGGACGAGGAATCCATCCGTGCGTTCTGCCGCGGCCAGGTCGCGCACTACAAGGTGCCGCGTTACGTCCGCCTCGTGAACGGATTCCCGACGACCGTCACGGGGAAGGTTCAGAAGTTTCAGATCCGCGAGCAGATGATCAAGGAGCTTGCTCAGTCGTCACGTTGAGTCCGATGCCAGCCGATCGGATGAACGCACCAGCAGGCTCTTCAAAAGCCTGAGCGAGAGGCGCTATGGACGCGTTCGAGTACACGCCGCTGCAAGGCCGAGTCGTTTTCGGGTACGGGACGCTCGCGCGCGTCGCCCACGAGTTGCGCTTGCTCGGGTGCAGCTGCGCCTTTGTGCTATCCGACGCGCACCACGCGAACACCGCGACGCGAAAGCTTCTGGACGTGCTCGGCGATTGTGCAGTCGGCGTGTCGACCGATGCCGCGATGCATACGCCGGTCGACGTCACCGAGCGTGTGCTGGGGCGGCTAAGCGCTGCGTCGCCCGACTGCCTGGTGTCGCTGGGCGGCGGGTCGACAACGGGGCTCAGCAAGGCGCTCGCGCTTCGAACCGGCCTTCCACAAATTGCCATTCCGACGACGTACGCCGGATCGGAATCAACACCGATCCTCGGTCAAACCGAACAAGGGCGAAAGACGACGCTGCGCTCCAACAAGGTTCTTCCAAGGACCATTGTCTACGACGTCGACCTGACGCTCGGCATGCCGGCGCACCTGTCGGTTGTCTCCGGCATGAACGCGATGGCGCATGCCGTCGAAGCCCTGTACGCGATGGACGGCAACCCTGTCACGTCGTTGTTCGCCGAGCAGGGCATCGCCGCGCTCGCGCGCGCGTTGCCCCTCATCGTCGGCGACACGCAACATCGCGACGCGCGTTCCGACGCGCTGTTCGGAGCGTGGGCATGTGGCAATTGCCTCGGCACCGTCGGGATGGCCTTGCACCACAAGCTCTGCCACACCCTCGGCGGCAGCTTCGATTTGCCGCACGCCGAAACGCATACCGTCCTTCTTCCGCACGTCGCCGCTTTCAACGCGGACGCCGCGCCTGCCGCACTCGCCCGCGTCGCGCGAGCGCTTCGCGTGGATTACGCCGGACGCGGTCTGTTCGATCTCGCTTCGGGGCTTGGTGCGCCGACTTCGTTGAAGGCGATCGGAATGTCCGAATCCGATCTCGACAAGGCGGCCGAGATTGCGACGTCGGCGCCGTACTGGAACCCTCGTCCCGTCGACAAGGAAGCGATCCGCGCGCTCCTCGGCGACGCATTTCACGGTCGCAGACCATCGCACTAAAGAAGCAAGCCATGCACGACGTGTTTCCCGAGCTTACCGAAGACGTCATCGGGCGGATGAAAGGCGCGGAGCCGAGACTGCGCGAGGTGATGACACTGCTCATCCGTCATCTCCACGCTTTCGTTCGCGAAGCTGCCCTCACGCAGGACGAGTGGCGGGTGGCGATCGACTTTCTCACCCGGACTGGTCACATGTGCTCGGAGAGCCGACAAGAGTTCATCCTGTTGTCCGATATCCTGGGCGTCTCGACGCTGGTCGACGCGATCAACAACGAGGGCGGCGAAGGTATCACCGATTCGACGGTGCTGGGTCCCTTCTACACGGGACCGCAGCGCGAGCTCGTCAACGGAGATTCGATCTTGTTGCGCGAGGAGGATGGCGAGCCGCTCGTCTTGCGAGGCCGTGTCGCGAACGAGCACGGCATACCGATAGCAGGCGCGAAGGTCGAAGTTTGGCAGACGGCAACCAATCAGCTCTACGACGTGCAGGACGCCGAGCAACCGCACGGCCATTTGCGAGCGACGTTCCGTACCGACGCCGATGGCCATTACGAGTTCAAGACCGTCATGCCCGTCAGCTATCCGATTCCGAGCGATGGTCCCGCAGGGCAGCTTCTGGGGAAGCTCGGGCGTCACCCTTTTCGGCCGGCCCACGTGCATTTCATGGTCAGCGCGCCTGGCTATCGCACGCTCGTGACGCATCTGTTCCTGGCGGGAGACAAGTACCTGCAGAGCGACGCCGTGTTCGGCGTGAAGCCGTCCCTGATCGTGAAGCCCGAGTGCGCCGATGGTGTCCAGACCGTCACGTTCGACTTCGGACTCGCGGCGTTCCACCCAAGAGGCGAAGCGCATGCGGCCGCCTGATATGTTAGCCTGTGGCATGCGAACCAAAGCTCCGACCGCGCGATCGAATCGGTCGAGGCCGCGAGCCGCGCCGAAAAAGCGCGCGGAGCAGCAACGGTCGCAGGCCACGCGCTCGGCGATCCTGGAGGCCGCCCTTACCGAGTTTGCGGAAAAGGGCTTCGAGGCGGCGAGCATCCGCAGCATCGCTGAGCGCACCGGGTTTCAGCATCCACTGATCACCTATCACTATCCCACCAAGGACGTCCTGTGGCGCGCCGTCGCCGAGGAGACGTTTCAGCGGATTCGCGAAGCATGGGACCAGGGCGCTCGCGAGCATGCGCACTTGTCGCCGCTGGAGCGACTGCGCGCGGAGTACGAGGCGGTGTTTCGCCATACGGTTGCATTTCCCGAGTTCCACCGCTTCATGCGGCAAGAGGCGTCGAATGGCAGTCCGCGACTCCATTGGGTCGCCAAAACGGTCTTGAAGCCCCTCATCGATCGGCTTCTGCCCCAGATCGAAACCGCGCAGAGGCAAGGTTTGCTGCCGCGGGTCGAACCTATTCTCTTCCATTACATGATGATTAGCCTTACCGCTGCGCTGTCCGAATTCGGACCCGAGATGCGAATAACGCGCCGCCTCGACGCTGAGCATTCCGATGTCGTCGAAGCCTTCTGGAAGCTCGTGGACACCACCGTGTTTGCAGCTAGGGTGCCCGCTGACAAGCTACGAAGTCCGCGTGACGCCAAGGCGACGATCACTAGGGAGCGCCGGCAACAAGCCTCAGCGAAAACGTTTCAGCGTTGAATGGGTGTTCGGTCAGAGCGACGCCTTTACGCGCTCTGGCGTGGATGGCAGGTTGCGCAACGGCTCGCCGGTAGTAGCTAGGTCAACGGCAGCCATTTCGCCGTGACGGCGCCTTTGGCCAAGCGTGCGAGACGCGTAGCCCGGACGACCAAGTCCGAGCGTTGAACTGCGCGTTCGCACGGCTGCAGGCCTGCGCCTCCCCTTATTGTTCGTAGGCCCTACTCTCTTCGTACACGCGTTGGAGAGCTTGATCCCCTTGCATTCCTGCGCCGCTCCCGTATACTTTACGATCGTAAAGGACAATAGAAACAGATCATCGATCCGACGAACTAGGCGATTGCGGTCTGGCCTTCATGAAAGCGAGAAAGCTGCGCTGCTTGAAAAGCGCTCTTAAGTTCAGTGACAACTCGCCGCAGCATGTCGAAAACTGGCCGAATCAATTTTGAATCCGATGTGTGCATCGTCGGAGCGGGCCCCGTCGGCCTGACCTTGGCTCTCGATCTCGCGCGCCGGGGCATCCGCTCTGTACTAGTGGAACGCGAGCGCGAGGTCAATCGTTGGCCCAAGATGGAGCGTTGCAATCCGCGCTCGATGGAGATTTACCGGCGCCTCGGGCTCGCCGCCGAAATACGCAAGCGCGGCCAACCCGCCGACGGCTCGATGGACGCCGCCGTCGTGACAAATCTCAGCGAACCGCCGCTGGTTTTCCTGCACTACCCGAACGTCGAACACATGCGGCAACAAATCGCCGGTTGCTTCGACGGATCGCTGCCGCTGGAGCCCTACCAGCTTATTTCGCAATACACGCTCGAGCCTATCCTGCGCGAAGCCGTGGCTCGCAGTGGCAAGGTGCAGACGCTGTATGGCGTCGCCGCCGAGTCCTTCGAGGAAGTGGACTTCGGCGTGGTGCTGCGCCTTCAGGGGAACGACGCGCCGTCGTCCGTCACGGTGCGCTACCTGGTCGGCTGCGATGGCGGCTCCAGCACGGTTCGCAAGCAGCTCGGCATTTCCCTGGAAGGCCGCGGTGGCATTTCGAAACTGCGACAGGTGTTCTTCCGCTCGCGCGACCTGCAACAGCGGATGCCGATCGGGCGGGCCCGGCATTACTGGATCGCCGACGAGCACAAGAACACCATCATCGTCCAGGGTGACGGCATCCATTTCGGCCTGCACACCACCCTTCCCGCCGATGCCGATTTCGTGGCGGCCATACGCCGGCTCGCGGGCTACGACTGTCACATCGAAGTACTCGGCGTGCGCGAGTGGACCATGCACTTGCTCCTGGCCAAGAGCTACGGTCGAAGCCGCGTGCTCATCGCCGGCGACGCCGCCCACTTGGTCATCCCGACGGGAGGCTTGGGCATGAACACCGGCGTGGGCGATGCAACGGATCTTGCCTGGAAACTCGCGGCAATGATCCAGGGTTGGGGCGGACCGGCGCTCCTGCCTTCGTACGAGATCGAACGCCGCGCCGTCGGTAGGCGCAATGTCGACTCGTCGGGTTTCGCAGCCGCGGGCCTCGCCATCTGGCGCAGCGCGGTGCGGCCCAACATCGGCGACGACTCGGCCGACGGTGCGGCGACTCGTGCAGAAGTGACGAGGCTGGCGCAGGTCGCGCAGCGGCGCATTTACGAAATGGCCGGGACCGAGCTGGGCTACACCTACGCCGGTTCGCCGATCGTGTGCAGCGAAGGCGAGCCGGTCCACGAATCGGACTTCATCCACTATCTGCCCAGCTCGAGCCCCGGGGCACGGTTGCCGCATGCGTGGCTGTCCGACGGGCGCGCGCTGCACGATCTGGCGGGCACGGGCTACACGTTGTTCGACTTCAGCGGCGGTGCTGCCACGGACCCGCTGGAAGCTGCCTTCACAAGGATCGGCGCGCCACTCTCGATCGTGCGGTTGCGAGACGAGCGCGCTCACCGGGTTTGCGGCCGTCGTCTCTTCCTGCTGCGGCCGGATGTTCATGTCGCGTGGCGTGGCGACGACTTGCCGGACGACTTCGAGACCGTCGTGCGCACCGTCACCGGCCATATCGATCCGCCTTCATCCCCTTCCATCACTCAGTGAGACTTATCCGATGAAAACCGACTCCATCATGCCTGCCTACTTGCCGCTCGTCGGTCGCATCCTGATCGGTGCGCCTTTCCTGATGAGCGGTCTGGGAAAGATCGCGGCTTACGACCGTGTCGTGGGCATGATCACCGCAGCCGGCCTGCCGCTCGCGTCGCTCGGGTGGGTGATCGCGCTCATCGTCGAGATCGGCGGCGGGCTTTTCATGATCGCGGGGTTTCGCGTGCGGCCCATCGCTTTTGTCATGGCGGCTTTCACGCTGGCTGCCGCCCTGTTCTTCCATCGCAACTTCGCCGATCCGAACCAGATGATCCATTTCATGGAAAACGTCGTGATGACGGGTGGCCTGCTGTACGTCGGGTACTTCGGCGCTGGGCCGCTGAGCCTCGACAACCTCAACCGGTCGAAATGACTTGCGCCACCGACGTTGCTGATCGCCAGCCTCGCCCACATAAATGCCGGGTTACGGCGGATCGGGAGGTCAAAGTTCGGCTTAGAGCAATTCCTTGATCCGCTCGGGGCTGAGCGGCAGGTCGCGAACCCGTTTGCCGATCGCGTTTGCCACCGCGTTGGCCAAGGCCGCGGACGCCGGACCAACCGTGGCTTCGCCCGCCCCCAGACACGGGGCACCTGGTCGATCGACGATCACGACCTCAATAGCTGGCACTTCATCGAAGGTCATAATTGGATAGCCGGACCAGTCCACCGAAGTTACGGCCTGGCGATCGAAGCGCATCCGTTCCTTCAGTGCCCAGCTAAGGCCCTGGACGACCCCACCCTCGGACTGACTCAAAACGCCATCGGGATTGATGACCTGGCCGACATCGACCGCCGCCACGGCCCGCGTCAGCGAAATCTTGCCGCTCGCACGATCGACTTCGATGTCGACGACCACTGCGACGTACGCGGAAATGTTCTTGTAGCGCGCGTAGGCGACTCCGCGCCCGCGCCGTCCATCCGACGATGCTCCGGGTTTCCATCCTGCCGCGTCCGCAGCCGCTTGCAGTACCGCCCGGCCGCGCGGATCGGGCAGATGAGCGAGTCGGAACGCAACCGGGTCAGCGCCTGCCGCCAGTGCTACTTCGTCCATGAAGCACTCGATCGCATAAATGTTCCCGTGCCCACCCAGCGTGCGCAGCGAACCGGTGCGCAAGGGCATCTCGGTCAGCAGGTGATGGACGATGCGCTGGCGAGGAAAGTCGTACAGCGGCACTGCGTTGCGATCACCATTGCCGAATGGCTGCGGGATTTTCAGTGGCGGCGAGACATGATGCCCCTGCCCGAGGTACCAGGCCCCGAGCAGGTTGATTCCGCCGTGCTGGCCGGGTCGCGTCGCGTGCGTATTGCTCCAGAGCTCGTAGCTCCAGTCGATGATCTTCCCGTCAGCCGAGAGGCCGGCCTTCGCCTGCATCAGCATGGCTGGCGCGATCGGCGACCACGCGAACTCGTCCTGCCGCATCCACTGCAGCTTGACAGGCCGACCTGGGACCGCGCGCGCGAGCAGCGCGACATCGAACGCCGCATCGTCTGCACCGTTGTGACCATAACAGCCAGCTGCCTGAACGTGGATTACGTCGACGTTCTGCTGCGGCAGGCCGAGCGCCGCAGCCATGTCGTTGCGCAGCGGAAACACGCCCTGCGTGTGTGACCACACCGTCAGACGACCGTCGGAAAACGAGGCGACGGCACAGCTCGGGCCGATCGACGCGTGCGATAGATAGGGCCGGCTGTATGTCGCCTCGACCCACTGCGCGACCGCGCCCGCCGCCGGCCGCTGCCCGGTCTCCTTGATGACCGCGTCGTCGCTCGCGAACGATTTCAGCGCCTGCGGCAAACGGCTCTCGTCGGGCAGGCGCACGCCGCTCGGCGTCCAGCGCGCCGACGCACGCAGTGCATTTGCGGCGGCGATCGCCTGCTCCTCACGCTCGGCGACTAGTCCGAGGAAGCTCGAGATGCGAACGACTGCAACAACGCCCGGCATCGCGCGCACGCGCCGCTCATCGATCGCTTCCAGCGTGGCGCCCGGCGATGGCGGACGCACAACGCGACCGAAAACCATTCGAGGCAAGCGCATGTCCTGCAAGAACACGCCACGTCCCATCACCTTGTCCGGCAGGTCGATACGCGGCACCGACTTGCCGACGATCGAGTGCGCGTCCGCTCGCTTCGGTCGCACGACGTGCGAGACATCGCGCTTCAGCAATGCGGGGCTGTCGCGAACGATTTCGCCGTAGGTCACACGGCGCCCGTCGCTCGCGCCAACCACGCCATGCTCGACCGTTAGCGTCGTCGCATCTGCCTTCAGTTGATCGGCTGCGGCGGCCACGAGCAACGAGCGCGCATACGCGCCGGCCGCGCGCAGCGCGGAACCGCTTTGCTCGATCGACTGCGAGCCGAACGTGTAGCCTTCGTCTGGGCTGTGCGCCGTGCTGGCCGACACCATGCGAATCTGCTCGAGGCCAACGTCCATCTCCTCGGCGGCTATCTGCGCGAGCGCCGTCAGGATCCCTTGGCCGAGCTCGGCCTTGCCGGTGTACACGGTGACGCTGTTATCCTCGGCAACAGCGATCCAGCCCTCGAGCCGCTTCGTTTTCGCGAAGCTTATCGGCGGCTGACCTTCGACGACTTGCGCGCGTCCGATCGTCGGCGCGAGCGAGAACGTCGCGACGATCGCGCCGAGCCCGAGACAGAAGCGTCGCCGCGTAATCTTCCCGGCATTTCGCACGACGTCTGTTGCGTCGGCAGCGCTCATGACTGCACCGACGCACGTCGCACCGCCTGCACGATGCGGTTGTGCGAGCCGCAGCGGCACAGATTGCCGGCCAGCGCACGCTTGATCGCGGCTTCAGTGGGTGACTTCTCGCGATCGAGCAGCGCCTTTGCCGTCATGATCATGCCGTTGGTGCAGTAGCCGCACTGCGCCGCCTGCGCCTCGATGAAAGCGCGCTGCAGCGAATTCGGCGTGCCATTGTTCGCCAATCCATCCAGCGTGACGATGGCCAGCCTGCCGACCGAGCGGATGGGCGTCACGCACGAGCGCGTGGGCTTGCCGTTGATCAGCACCGTACACGCGCCGCACTGGCCGAGGCCGCATCCGAAAAGGGGTCCGTTGAGTGCGAGGTCGTTGCGAAGCACGTACAGCAGCGGCGTGTTCCCGTCACACTTCACGGTCGCGCGACTGCCGTTCACATTGAGCTGGAATGTCCCTGGCATTTGCTTCCCTCCCGTTGTCATTCAGCGCGGGGATCAAATGAGTCTTTTCCTCGCGACGACGGCGCGGCGATAGGAAGGAGTCACCGCTTACCTCGCATCGAGCGCCAAGCCGAACAACCGGCGCGCGTTCTCGCGGCCAATCTTCTTGCGATCGTTCTCGCTGATCTCGCAGTTGTCGAACCAGCGCGACGCGTCTTCGTGCGTCTCGAAAGGGTAGTCGACCGAGTACATGAGCCGATCTGCGCCAACTTCGAGCAGCGTCACGAGCAGCGCCGGGGTACGGAAATTGCCGCTGGTTGTGATGTAGACGTTCTCCCGCAGGTACTCGCCCACCTGGCGCTTGCACGGCACGCCGCGCGGAGCCTTGCGCATGATGTTGTCGACGCGCCAGATGTTGAACGGAATGAACTCGCCGAGGTGGCCGAGGATCATCTGCAGCTGCGGATGGCGGTCGAACAATCCGGTGGTCATCAGGCGCAGCGCGTGCGTACCGGTCTCCACGGCGAACGCCCATGTGGCCGCGGTCAGCCAAGGAAAGCCGTCGTAGATCGGCTCGCGGCTCGGCAGCGGGTCGCGTGGATGCAGATAGAACGGCTTGCCCAACGCGGCGGCGCGGGACCAGAAGTCGTTGAACATCGGGTGGTCGTAATAAACGACGTTCTGCGGGTCGCCGACCTGGGAGAAGCCGTTGACCATGAAGCCGTGGAAGCCGAAATCGCGCACGCAGCGCTCGAGCTCGTGTGCCGCCCCGTCGGGATCCTGCATGGGCAATGCCGCGAAACCGCCAAGGCGCTTGGGATGCCGCGCGACGTGCTCGGCCAGGATGTCGTTGGCGCGCCGCGCCACGTCGCGGGCCTGGTTCGCGTCGTGCAGGCTCTGGATGCCTGGCGAGTTGAGCGACAGGATCGAATACTCCGTCCCGCCCTCATCCATGCGCTCCAGCCGCTGATGCTCGATGTCGAGTAGGTTGGATTTTAGCCGCGCCCAGACGTCGCCGGGAGCATAGATCTTCGACTGTTCGATCGTCAGGTCGATCGCGAAATGCTCTTCAAGAGCGATCTTGTTGCGCATCGTTCACTCGCTGTGTCCGTTCCTGGTTGAGTCGCCGGTGCGCCGGTGACGGAGTGTGTGACGCTCTCTGCTGGGACAGCACGCGAGATGCGCCACTCGTGCAGCAGGTCCTGCCTTGTGTGACTTTACATTTGTAAAGTATAGATGTACCCTGAACGAAATGCAAGGAGTTCGTCGCCCCTCGCCAAGCGAGTGATTCGGCCCATATGAAGAAGCGTAGACACAAGCTTCCCCTGACGGCGCTGCGGGCGTTCGAAGCCGCCGCTCGCAATCGCAGCCTGAAGCTGGCCTGCGAGGAGTTGCACCTGACACCGGGCGCGGTCTCGCAACAGGTGCGCGAACTCGAGCAGCGCCTGGAGGTCCAGCTGTTCAACCGCACCAGCGGGCGATACGAGCTGACGCCGCTCGGCGAGTTGCTGGTGAAGCA
>Ga0137372_10002232_pt1 | contig 18691 bp, 15 predicted proteins | sample SagtaG_6_FD_104911 | JGI IMG/M metagenome (GOLD analysis project Ga0137372, IMG submission 104911) | Vadose zone soil microbial communities from Sagehorn Ranch, Mendocino, California, USA - Sage1_R_60_16 metaG | ecosystem: Environmental > Terrestrial > Soil > Vadose zone | place: USA...
ACGCGATTTGAACCGATTGAGACGGGCCGCTCTGCCCGCGTTTCAAGGGGAAGGCTGCTTTGGCGAAGGAGGGAAAGACAGAGCTACTCGATAGACCGCGGCACCTTCAACTGTCACGACTCGTGCTATGGGCTCAAGGCCGTTAGGCTTCGCTGTAACTCGATATTTGGCCGCATCCGGAGCCAGCCGAAAAACAAATGAACCCGTCTCATTTGTAATGCGGCTGTCAATTTTCTTCGCTGAGCCGTCTTCTTGAATCTTTGCCAATTCAACGCGAACGCCTGAAACGCTACGTCCATCCTGGTTGAACACGCTGCCACGTACAAACGCGATCGAACCCTCGTCAATTGTCAAGATCAACCTGTCGCCCATTGATCGTATCTTGCCCGCTTTGACTTCCATGTTCTCAACGGTGCCAACACTTAATCCCGGCTTTCTGAAAGTTAGACCATAGAACCCTGGGGGCAAGCGTTGAATGGCAAAGGCACCGCTTTTATCCGTCACGTGACGGCTAACTTCGTGTTCACCTTGTCTGACCACAATGGTAACGCCGTCGGGTGTGCCGGTTTCGACTCTGACCTTACCTTTGATGCCTCCTGTTGAGCGGTCTTGCGCGACCCCCGGGTTTGAGATCAGCAAAAGCGTAGCAAAGAGCAGAAGCGCAAATCTGATAAAATTCACCGCGAATCTCCTGGCAAAGAGTAAAGCATTCCGAACAAAACCAAATATACTACGTTTAGTCAAACGAGGCTTAGATTCGAGCCGCTCTCTTGATGCTTCAAATGAGCCTGCATGTTGCCCCTGTGCGCGCCCGTTGGCGGCATCAAACCAAGTTCGTATAATCTCGGTGAGTCACAGAATCCCATCACCTAGCTGGATCGAGAGTTGGCGAGATTTCCCATTTATACCGTGCACTGCAAGAGCCAAATGTGGAAAATCGCGAAGCTAACTTGCTTTGCCATTATCCTGTGCCTTCCGGGTCTCTCGGCCTCCCGGGCGCAGGATCCAACTTACAAAGCGCAACGCCCTCGGCAGGTTTTCCCCGCAAGATCCCAGGAACCCGACGACATTTTGCGCATCGACACTGATCTTGTTGCTGTTGACGTGACCGTTAACGACACAACCGGCCGCTTGGTAAGGAATCTCCAGAAGCAGGATTTCAAGCTGTATGCTGATGGGAAGGAGCAACCGGTATCGTTTTTTCAAGTGGAGAGACGAGCGGGCCAGCCTCGGCCGCTGGCGATTGTATTTGCCCTGGACATCTCAGGCAGCATGACATCTGAAGAAATGGTCCGACTTCGCAGCGCGCTACAGGCGTTCTCGGCGAATGTAGCTGATCAACAGGCGGTCTACGCAGTGATGGCGTTTGGGATGAATGTGAAGATGCTGCAAAAGTTCACTTCCGATCCGGAAAAGCTTGATCGGGTATTTGAACGAATTGCGCGAGAGCCAAGCGGGCTATCCACTCACACTTACGATGCGGTAGACGATGGGATCCGATTGCTGGTGCGCCACGCTCCAAGGACGCGCGAACGGAGATTGATGAAGCGCGCCATACTGGTTGTGACTGATGGTTTTCCGGTAGGCGATACCGTCTCTGCTCAAACCGTCATTGAGCGAGCGAACGCTGCTGACGTAAGTGTTTATGTCGTAACGCTTCCTTCGTATTCGCGAATGCTGCCGGCGTCAAGCCAAACACCACTGCCAACCCCATTGGAAGTGAGTGGGCTAGCAGATTCTACCGGTGGCAGGAGCGTTTATGCGGAAGAGAAAGATTACGTACCACTCTTTCGAGCGCTGGCGGAGGAGGTCACTTCTGCTTATGTCCTGGCTTTCTACCCTGCGGAAGATAAACGGCGGGATGGTCAATTTCACGTACTCAAAGTGGAAGGACCGAGCGGCTTGACTACCAGGCAGAGTCGGCCGGGCTATCAAGCTGTAGCGGGGGACAAAAAACCCTAGGCTGGAGGCTGCCTACAGGCTCTGCGAAATATTTCTGTTATCTCCCCAACAACGTATGCTGCTGCTCTTCAGTCCTCGTCTTCGTCGTCGTCCAGAGCCTCTTCTTCAACAATATCCAGCTCGACGGGATCAAGTCCGACTACTTCCAACTCAACTCCGCATTCCTCGCACGAGACCGTGTCGCCCTTGTCTGTGTCCATGTCTACGTGGACATCAGCATCGCATTCCGGGCAAGTTCCTGTCGGCACTTTTTCTACCTCCGGCGTAAAGTTTTGAAGGTAGTGGTGCACCCAATGATGTCGGGGAGACCTCCACCTGTTATGATTGGCTGGCCACAATCTAACCGCGGCTGCTGGATTTTGCAACACTCTTTTTTTCGACCGATTCTGGCCAAAAAGACACGCTGAAACTGGGTTTCGGATTATCTTTCTTGGGATCATCAATCGACATCCTAAGGTCTCGGGAAACTGGAGCGGAATGAAGATATCCAAAAGACTCGCAACTATTACGCAGGTACTACTCATGTTATCGCTGGTCGCAGCGCCGATAAGAGCGCAGCGGCGGCGCCCGCCCGCACAGAAAACTCAGCCAACGACACAGTCAGTCCAGCCAGCGGTTTCGCTTGACACTCTTCTGGCCGCCGATAGCTACAAGATCTATGGCGAGGTGAGAGGTGTGGGCCAGTTGCTTCGGTCCGCCGGAGTTAGCGACGTTTTGGATCCTATGATGAAGCTGGCAGCTCCACCAAAAGAGTTCAAGACATTGGTTTCATGGCTCAACTCGCAGGCAGACGCGTTGATGACATCGCGCCTGATGTTTGCGGCCTGGCCCTCACGCCCCAAGCTTCCGCAAATGTTATTCGCCATTGAATTTGCTTCCGCCGAAGAAGCACAGAAGTTTGAACCACAGCTCAGGGGGTTTCTGCCAAAGTTTTTGCCCGCGCCCACACCCGAGAGTTCGCCGAGGCCGAGCGAGGGTAAAGCTGAAACTGCCGATGCAAAACCGAAAGAAACCTCTCAGCCACCGCCGCAGTACATTCTCAAACAAGCTGGCGCGCTTGTCCTTATTAGTGACACGCCGTTTACTCTGAAGAATTTAAGGCCGACAGGCAGCAAGCTGTTTGCGGAAGACGAAAACTTTCGCCAGGTGCACAACAGGTTCAACTCAGAGTCTGTTTTCCTCTACTTCGACGTTGCCTCGGTCGAGAAAGAAGAGCAGGAACAAATACGCAGGATGGAGGAAGAGGAGAAAAAGCAACAGGAGAGCGAAGCGGCCAATCCGCCGAAGGCTGAGGCCGATGGTGATCCCTCGGTTAGCCAGATGACGCCTAACGCGCCGCCAGAAGGGCTCCCATCGTCTGCGCCCGTTGTTGTTGATCCGCCGCAAGCGACGCTCGGTGTGAGTCCGAACCAATCGTCGCACGATCAAAAAGGCATCGTGGTCAGTACAAGTGAATCGGCTCAGTCAGCGCCATCTCTTCACTTCCCGTCTTTACTGCTTTCGGGCGCGTTTTTCGGCGGACCAGTAAAATGGCCTGAAGCAATCGGGATTGCAATTACTTTCGAGTCCGATTCTTATGTCGCGCGGGCACTCCTTGTTAATAGGCCTGAGGCTAAAGGGAATGCCATACCCTTCATTCCCCAACTTGTTCATGGTCCGGCAGTGGCTCCGGAAGCCTCTTCAATACTGCCCGCGGATACGGAACTGCTTGTCATCGCGTCGCTCGACTACCCTCTGATGTATGAGGGACTGCTTAATAGTATATCCCGCGAAAGCGAGGCCATGCGTAGGGGCACAAGACAGAACATCAAGGACAGCCAATCCGAATCGCCCTTTGCCTCATATGAGACAAAGCTTGGAATTAAGATCAAAGAGGATTTGTTACCCCTGCTTGGCAACGAGATTGCAGTGAGTATTCCAGTAAGAGTTTTGGGCATAGGAGCACCGCAGCCATCACCTTCTCCGGTTACTGAAGAACCACCGGGAGAGACCCGTCAGACGCCCGCCCCACCCCCCTCGGGACCCCAACCGGTAATCGCAATCGCGGTTAGAGACAAAGAGGCCGTTCGCACGCTGATACCCAAAATCATTGATTCGCTGGGTTTCAAAGGCGCAAGTCTCGTTGCTCGAACCGAGAAGCGCGACGACACTGAAATCGTCTCGTATGCAAACGTTGTTTCTTACGCCTTCGTCGGCAACTTTCTGGTAGCCTCTCCCGATACTAAGGTGGTCAGTCACGTGGTTGATTCTTATCTGAATCACCATACGCTCGCATCAGACGGCAACTTCAAGAACTATACGCGTTGGCAGCCACGTCAACTGCTTGGTCAGGTTTATATCTCTTCGGCATTGATGGAAGCCTATGCCGGAAACACGAAAGACGCTAACTCTTCAATGAATGAAAAGGTGAGGGATTATTTGTCGCGATTGAGCCCAACCGCAGAGCCATTAACATACGCTCTTTCAGAGGAAGGTCTGGGACCGCTGCACGAACTGCATGTTCCCAAGAATCTTGTGATGCTTTTGATTGCGGGAATTGCCGGCGAGAGTAACCAGCCTCCGCTGGCGAGTAATGAAGCGATTGCGAAGAGCGCTCTGCGAATGGTGGCGAACGCCGAGATGACTTACCAGTCAACCAAGGGAGACGGAAACTTTGCTACGCTGGATCAACTGTTAGATCAGGGCCTGGTGCAAAAAGATCTGCTGGAGAAATTCGGATACAAGATCGAGCTGACCGTTTTGGGAGCCAAATTCGAAGCCACTGCCTTACCCACTGAGTACGGAAAAACCGGTAAGATGTCGTTCTTCGTTGATGAGAGCGCGGTAGTCAGGGGCGGCGATCGCGGCGGCGCACCAGCGACGATTGTCGACAAGCCGGTTCAGTAGCTCTGACTCTTGACAGATGCCAAGCAAAAGACCGCGGACGCAGTGCTTAACACTCTAGTGAATTAGTCGCGGATCTCCAGTTTGGGCGCAGGAAATCTGGATCACGCGATACCTTTTCTTCAGCCTCTGAATCTCCTGATCCTGTCGCTCTAGCAATTCCTGATAATTTTCCGGCGGGTTACCCCAGCATCCAATCAATTGGTAGAAGTAAACTTGCTTGCTCGCTCCATCGACGAGCTTGCCTCTTTTGCAGCGTGCCTTGATTCTGGTTAGCGTCTGTCGGACGGTTGCTGTTTTCTGAATACTTCCATTGGCCGATTTTGAGTTTTCGCCTGACACGATGCTCTCGAGAGCTACTCCCTTTGGTAAACAACCATGGTCAGTTCCGGCAATAGTCAAAAAGGAGCTGAACAAAATCGTTACTAACGGCCAATGTATTAGTAAGCTCGCCATTGGTTTACCATAAAGGAATCGTTGAGTAGGCAAAAAAACCATCTACTCGAGGAAAATCAAGACTGGCTTGTCCAAATGCGAGTGGTTTGTCCACATGCCCGTTTGACTGTTTTTGGAATCTGCGTAATCTGCGGAAAGATGGCTACGGTAGATTAGCAATTTCGACTGGCTCCACGGCTTCGGCTAACTCAAAACCAAAAACCCGAGCATAGAAGTAAAGCTCCCCATCCAAAGCACGCTTAATGTTCTTCGCCTGGCGAAAACCATGTTGCTCGCCTTCGAACACAACATAGGCAACCGGAACTCCCTTAACACGGAGCGTTCGAACCATCACTTCCGCCTGGTTTGGCGGCACAACCTTGTCCTCAAGCCCCTGAAAAAAGATGACAGGACACGACAACCGGTCCGTAAAGTTGATTGGTGAACGCAGATAATAAATGTCTCGCCTTTCGGGATAGGGTCCGAATAGTCCATCGAGATAACGCGACTCAAACTTATGAGTTTCTTTGGCAAGGGCCTCAGCATCGCTGACACCGTAGTGGCTGGCTCCGGCTTTAAAAGTATCTCGGAAAGTGAGTGCGCACAGCGTGGTATAACCACCCGCACTTCCGCCTGAGATCATTAACCGATTGCTGTCCACTTCGCCTTCACCCACCAGATAACGAGCGCCGTTCACGCAATCATCAACATCAACCACACCCCACTGGTCCTTGAGCCTCTCGCGATAAGCTCTGCCGTAACCTGTGCTACCGCCATAGTTCACATCCAGAACAGAAATGCCCCTGCTGGTCCAATATTGAATGCTCAGGCTCAAGGCCGTGGCCGCCGCTGATGTGGGTCCGCCGTGGCTTTTCACGAGGAGTGGCGCACGTTCATTTTCTGGTGCGCGGTAGTCTCGATTCTGAGGTGGGTAGAAGAATCCGTGAGCCGTTAGTCCGTGCTCGGTAGGAAACTCGATGGCCCGCGGAATAGAAATGTAGCCGGCGTCAATTTTGAGATTGTTGGAACGGCGAAGCACCTCAACTTTCCCAGCCTTCAAATCAAGTTTCACAATCGACGGTGGTTCGGTCGGCGAGCCCGCGCGAAAAACTGCCTGACCCGCTGCAGCACGCACGTAACTTATGTCCGTATAGGTGCTATCGATCGGGTCTAGTTTCAGAGTTCGAGTGTCGATCGTAGCAAGGCGCGACATCCCCCGCTCACCGTAAGTACAAACGATCCGTTCCGCTGATTCAAATGCGTAACTCGACATCCCGAACACCCATTGCGGCATTCCGAATTCGGCCTTTTTTTCACAGACTACTTCGACACTTCCGCCGGCAAGACGATAGAGATTCCACCAACCGTTACGATCGGAAACGAAATAAAGCGTGCCATCCGGCGACCATTCGGTTTGAAATATTGATTCACTAATCCCTCCCGCAACGTGGCTGGTCTCGCCAAGTGAGCCATCCACATTAAGCTCACCGATCCAAAGTTCGGTGCCATCCCAGGGCATACCGGGATGATTCCAGGTGAGCCATGCCAGGCGCGATCCGTCCGGACTTAGGCGGGGCGATGAATAGAAATCGTTACCGGCGACCATCACCGTTCCTCTGTCGTCCGAATCCTCGAGTGTGAGGGTCACGATCGTATTTACGGCTTCGCGAACCGCTATAGTGTGGTCTTCTCGCACACAGATCAGACGATTCCGCTTTTCATCGACGATCGGCTCGGCATAACGCAACTCTGCCTCAGGTGTGATGAACCGCGGCGCGGTTCCCTGGATCTCTTTGTAGAGCCGTTGGTCGGCGAAGTTAGAGAAGTAAACTGTGCCCCTATTTACAACATAGTCACCCCCGCCGTATTCGTGAACACGCGTTCGAGCATTGAAGGGCTGAGGATTGACATCGCTCGTCCCTCTGGATGCTTCGTATCGAACAATTACGTTCCGTCCACCCTCGGAGGGCCGCATCTCGATCCAGTAAACGTCATCGCCATCGATTGCCGGCTGACTAAGCCCAACAGACTGGCTCACAATCAAGTCTGAAGTAATGGGCGACTTCCATGATCCGTGGGGTACTGTCCTTCGCTCAGCCATTAAATTCCTCTCAAATGGTATTTAAGGGAAGGTAGTAAGTTAACACACACTTCCGGCATAGCAGTCTCAAGATCCTTTCGCCGATACGAATTTGAGAAGAATTTGTCACAACCGCGAAAAGGGTTTACAAGATGACTGCAACCTAACATCGCTAACCGCCGGTTTACTATGTCGCATCGTTAATTCTCCTTGGGAGAACTGAGATAAAAGCAAAGGGCGCCGGTCTTGGGGGAGGTCGACGCCCTCTCTTTTTGCCTTCCATATTGATGTCTCAGCAAACCAAATTTTGCCGATTCCAACGTAAGTGCCGATAGTGACTTGTCTTCGCCGACTTAACCCAAAACATCAATACTACCAACCGGAAGTTGACTCATCTCGCAAACGGGATAACAATTCGCCGGCACCAAAGACTTCCAAGCTTGAGGTTTACCCGCGATGCTCCGTTTTCTCACTATTCTGACTGCTTTCGCCTTATTAACCGTTTCGCTTCCGTTCCCGCTATCTCACTCTCAAACATTTCGCCCCGTCGTACGCGGCCAGCGGGGAGTAATTGCCGGGGGGCATCCACTGTCAGTCGAAGCGGGGATGCGGATACTGCAGCGGGGCGGTAACGCCGTTGATGCTGGTGTGGCGACAATCCTAGCCGCATCGGTAATCGAATTCTCTCACTTCTCTTTTGGTGGTGAAGTCCCCATCCTGATCAAGTTGAAAGGAAAAGAGGTCGCGGTAGTCGAAGGAATGGGTGCGGCGCCAATCAAAGCCACGCGGGAGTTTTTCATCAACCGTGCAAAGCATGACGGACCTGGCATGGCCACGATGGCGGGTGCGAAATCCGGCATCATTCCCTCGACCGGCCCGCTTCCCGCAACAGTTCCGGCTGTTCTGGACGCGTGTGTTACCGCACTCGATCAATTTGGCACAAAATCTCTTGGCGAGGTGATGCAGCCGGCAATCGAACTTGCGGATGGCTTTCCGATTGACGAATTGCGCGTTCAATACATCAAGACGCGCAGCCCGGTTTTCTCTCAGTGGGCCGACGCCAGGAGAATATTTTTGCCGCAGGGAGAAGTGCCGCAGCCAGGCGACATCTTTGTGCAAACGGATCTTGCCCGCACTTTGCGCGAAATCGTGGACGCCGAAAGGCAATCCGCGAAGAAGGGTCGGCACGCCGGCCTGATCGCTGCGCGCGATTACTTCTACAAAGGACCAGTCGGCGCGCGTATTGGTAACTACATGGAACAGAATGGAGGGCTACTAGCTGCAGCAGATCTCGCGCGCTGGCACGCCAAAATAGGCGCGCCCGTGAAAGCCGATTATCGAGGGTTTCAAGTTTACAAAGCGGGCTTTTGGACCGCTGGTCCAGCAATGCTTGAAACACTGAATCTGCTGGAAGGTTACGACCTTAAGGGCATGGGCCATAATTCACCTGAATATGTCCACACAGTTATCGAGGCGATCAAACTGGCCCTTGCGGATCGCGACCGCTATTATGGCGATCCCGACTTTGTAAAAATTCCGATGACAGAGCTGTTATCGAAAGAGTACGCCGCACTACGCCGAACCCTGATCGAGAAAGAACATGCTTCTTTGGCCCAACAGCCCGGCGATCCCTCAAACATGAAGCCGGTGCTGGCCAGCGCCGTGCAAAGGGTAAGCCGCGCATCCATCGTCCCTGAGAATGAACGAGCCAACGACACAACCTGCGTGAATGTAATCGACAAGGATGGCAATATGTTTAGCGCCACTCCGAGCGGCGCCTGGCTGCCCGCGGTTGTTGCGGGAGACACAGGAGTACTAATGGGTCAGCGCCTGCAGTCAGCGCTCACCGATCCAAACAGTCCGAACGTCGTAGCCCCCGGTAAGCGGCCGCGCATAACTCTTACGCCCACGCTTGTCTTGCGAGATGGCCAACCGTTTATGGTCTTGAGCACGCCCGGTGGCGACAATCAGGATCAAGCGCTGCTGCAAATTCTGCTGAACATTATCGAGTTTGGTATGAATCCTCAGGAAGCTGTCGAAGCGGCACGCTTCGACACACAGCATTACGTCAGTTCGTTTGATGATCATGAGTTTCTTCCTGGCTCATTGAACATCGAGTCGCGAGTTGATGAGAAAACTATTGCGGCCTTGCGGGAGCGCGGCCACAAAGTGAAGGTCCAATCTGCCTGGGGCACTCTTTCTGCCCCGACCGTGATTGTTTACAACCCACAGACTGGAGTTTCGGCCGGAGGCGCCGACCCGAGAAGGGGGAGATACGCCGTAGCCTGGTGAGGTTCGATAAGGTAGAAGCAGATCAGTACCCGCTATTTACCGGCGAGCAATGCAGCTATTTCTTCTTTTCCGGATAACTTCGCCCAATCGAGAGCCGTTTTCCCTTCCTGGTCTTTGATCGTGGCATTACCTTTATTTGCGAGCAGCAGTTTTACGATAGCGACCTGGTCGTAAAGCGCTGCGATATGTAGGGGCGTCTGCCCTTTGTTGTCGACTGCGTTAGGATTAGCTCCGTTCTTGATTAAGAGTTCAGCGGCCCGCAAACTCGGCGCTTGGGCCGCGGTGTGAAGCGGCGTTGCGCCTTCGTTGTTCTTGTGGTTTGGGTCTCCTTTGTTTTCCAAAAGCAGACGCAGAATGACTCGCCGGTCTTCCTGGGCTGCATGATGAAGCGCGGTGTTGCCGGCGGGATCAGGAAGATTCGGATTTGCTCCGTGCTGCAGGAGTAACTCGACAACATCTTCTCTACCGCCGCGCGCCACCTTGGCATCTCCATCTAGTTCGCTCGGTAAAACGGTGTCGTTTATGGCTAAGATTAGCGGCACAAAGCCCTCATTGTCTTTGGCATTTATGTCACTACCGTTTTCTAACAGGATCTCAGTAGCGTTCGAATCGCGCGTGACGCAAGCTTTATGTAGGAGCGTCCGTCCCTTTTCATCCTCAATAGTTAGATCTGCTTTGTATTTGATCAAGAGCGGTAACGTCACCCGGCTATCGGATGATCCGATTGCAACCTGCGCCGGTGATGTTCCCTCCTTATTTTTAAGATTCGGGTCTGCCCCATTTGCCAATAAGACCCGCACTACTTCGGCATTCTCCTGCGAAGCCTTGAACAAAGCAGTTTCGCCGTCATTGTTTTGTGTATTGACTCCGGCGCGGGCCGCTATTAGCGCCTTAGCTATCTCCGGTTGATCGGTGTGTCCAGTGGTGTCAGCATTAGTGATCAATGGCGTATCGCCCGACCCGTCTTTGGCATTCACGTCGGCTTTGCTTTCAATCAGAAACTTGACCATCTCCAGGTTTACCGCCGCAACGGCTCCGTGAAGAGCGTTTCCGTTGACGCCTGCCCCATTTAGCCCGGGTAGTTTTGCTGCCATGTCAGCTCCATTGGCTAAAAGGACTTTCGCGCCTTCAATGTTTCTGAACCACCGCACCGCGTAACTCAAAGGTGTCTCGTTATCTTTGTCGCGTGCGTTGACGTTGGATTTTCGTTCGACGAGTAATTTAACAATCGCAATCAGACTCGCTGATTCCTGATCTGTCAGGGTGCCTCCTGGCAACACTCCTCTACGCAGCGCCTGATGAAGCAATGTATCCGGTTCTTCTGCGGCGTTTCGTTGTTTGACAAGGTTGGGACTCTTATCCAGTAAGGCCTTTAGCTTTTCAAGATTAAGTTCATTGATAGCTTCGAGCGCTGCACTGTGCTCTGCATCCGTTGGTGCAGATTGGGCGGCGATTGGCACAACGCTAAACAAACACAACGCCAGATACCAAACCGGCGCGAAGCGTAAGACTCTATTTAGACTCATGGTTGATCCTTCGGCTTTTGTTAAGTATTCTCATCTCCATCGTGCTTCATCTTCCACAATTCATTAATGCCTTGTCCACCGAGTACACAGATTGAGGAGAAATATAGTCCATGAATATACCTCTTAACATGCACGCAGCGCGGACAGCGTTGAATCAGGATGCAACACTCAGGCAGTGGGCAGAAGCATGGTTAAAAGAGAAAGAGCGCAGCGTTAAGCTAACGATGACAAACGAGGAGTTTGAGAAGCACTGGCTTTACGTTCGTCCTGAAAGAATGCACGAGGGCGCCATAGATGCGGTTGCCGCTTACAGGAAGCGCAACGAGGAACACTAGAGGGCCACAGAAATGTTTGGATCTCTTTCGGGGGGACACAGTTTTCTTATAAGGTAACAATCTCTTTATGAATAAGCGTGCAAAAAAACGATTGAAAGAAGCTATCGAGAAAGAAAAGCAGGATCGGGCAAGGACACTTCCCAAACCTAACCCGGGTTCTGCTAAAGACCCACAGCAGCTACGTGGTTTTCTGCCGAAGCCCGAGAAGAAGCGCGGCTAGTTTTTAGTTGTTCATAGGTTCATTGACGAATTTCAGCCACGCTCGGATCCTCGAACAGTGAACTAAATACTCTATTTGGCGACGTGTCGAATTAGCCAACTCAATCACCAGCGGGGAAGCGAAGTCGCTTGCATATCAGCACTTAAGGTCGCCGTACCGGAAAACAGGATGGGTCTCGTCACGTGGTATGGTGATTGCTCCTCGCTCCAAAGGAGTCTTATTTAGCTTCTCCTTATTGACTTTCTCCCACGGTGGGCCGGCAGCCGTTACTGACAAAATGCCGTGATTTTCACAGAAAGAATTCCGAGGAAAGGGCTGAACGATGAAAAAGTTTCTTCTTTTGGGCGTCGTCGCATTACTTTTGGCTGGAGCTACCGATTCGTATGCGCAGAGACGCAATCGCGGGCTACGCATCAATGACAGCCATGAAGGTCAACGCATCCGGCGCGGCATCCGCTTCGGTCAGATCACAGGCGAAGAGGATCGTCTGCTACGCCGCCGCAGCTACAATAACCTTCGCAATGATCGTAGGCGCGGCAACGGCTACTACCGACGAGGGGCCGGCTCGCCGACTCATCCGGTCTTCGGGCTTCACAATCGCTATCACTATCGCCACCGCCACCGCTTTGGAAATTACTAAGCTGGTTCTGGCAGTAAGAAAGTTTCAGCAGAAGCCCGTGCTAAGTCTGTTGGCGCGGGCTTCACATTTTCACGTTCACCTCATGCTGAACTCGCCGGGACTGCAAAGACAATTAGAGCCTTTATGAAACTGAAATCAGACCTCTCGCCAATCTCATTTCACCCGATCGCGAATCTGCTCGAAAGCCACACCCGATGGGCGCCTTACACTCATCGATATGCGGTTCATTGCAATCACAGCAGCAGGTGAACGGCAGGAGCGCATGCTGTCGGATAAAGAAGAATATGAGCAGACGCTGCGCGAGAGTCTTGGCATCATCTTGAACGGATAATTCCTGCCGTTAGTTAAGGACATCCATTTCGTGCGGTTTCGTGTGGCTTCATGGATCGTGTTTGTTTTTCAGCAGTCTGCTTAAGTACCATCTTCGCTTACAATCGAGCGCGGGGATTCTGACTGGATTCATGCAGGCCACACTTAAAACGGACGTAGCGATCATCGGGGCTGGGCCGACGGGGCTTTCCCTGGCTTGTCAGTTAGTCAGGCATGACATTGGTTTTGTCATTGTTGATAAGAACGAAGGACTTACGCCATTTTCCAAAGCCATCGGGGTGCAGGCGCGAACAATCGAAATCTATGAGCAAATGGGCCTGGCGGAGAAAGCCGTCGCCGAGGGTGCGATAGCTGGAAAAGCGCGTCTGCTAGAAGGCGGCGAAGTGCGAGCCGAACTGGATTTGTCGAACCTGGGACAGGGTTTAACTGCCTATCCCTATTTGCTGCTGCTGGAGCAAAGCAAAAACGAGCGACTTCTTTATGAGTTTCTGCAAAGTCACGGGAAAGAAGTGCTCTGGAAAACTGAATTCGAAAGCCTTTCGCAAAACGAAGCGGGAACAACGGCGCAAGTGACGACTGACGGTGGCACCTCGCAAAACATTGAAGCCAAATATCTGGTCGGCTGCGATGGCCCGAAAAGCCTGGTCAGACGCGAGTTAGGCCTCGAGTTTCAGGGGAGCACCCTAGAACGTATATTCTTTGTCGCGGACGTACTCGTTGATTGGAAGTTGGGCCATGACGCGCTTCACCTTTGTCTATCGAAGAACTCCCTCCTTGCTTTCTTTCCGCTTAAGAGCGAAAAGGGCGAAACTCGCTACCGCATTGTAGGCACTTTCCCCGAAGAATTTGCGAAGGACGAAGCCGACATTCTGTATGAAGAAATCGAACAGCGAATCAAGGATGAAGCACAAGTCGAACTTGATATTACCCGGGTCGTTTGGTTTTCCACTTATAAAGTTCACACGCGCCACGTAAACAAATTCTCCGAAGGCAGCTGTTTTCTTGCCGGAGATTCGGCACACATTCATACGCCCGCCGGAGGACAGGGAATGAACACCGGAATTCAAGACGGCTACAATCTTGCGTGGAAACTGGCTCTAGTTTTGAAAGGCAACGCGGACGCAAAACTTCTGGAAACCTACAACGAAGAGCGGCTCGAGAATGCCAGGAACCTCACGCGATCGACCGACCGGATGTTCCAATTCCTGGCAGGTTCGGAGTGGTTTCTCGCATTTCTTCGCACCAACGTCCTGCCCTCCATTGCGAAGTATCTCCTCAGTCTCGATACGGTAAAGAACGTCATTTTTCCGCTAGTCTCACAAATCGGCATCAATTACCGACACAGTTCACTCAGTCAACACTCGGGCGATGAAAATTTCCAGGTGAAAGCCGGAGACCGAATGCCTTACTTCCTCGTTGATGGCAAGAGCGTGTACGACAAATTGCATGAACCAAAATTTCATTTGCTTAACATCATCGACGACTTAGATGCTCAGAAGGATGACCGATCATTGAAAAAGGAACTCGAAAGCCAATACGGCGAACTAGTTGACTTCAATATCATCCCTCTTGACCACAAAGTGGCAGACGTCTTCGGCACTGATCAGGCTTTTAGCGTCCTACTAAGACCGGACAATTATATTGGCGCCCTCTCGAAAGAAACCGCACCGAGCGGGGTAGGAGTTTATCTAAAAGAGTTCGTCGCACACTTGCAACCGGGAGGAGATCACAATGCCGGCCCTGATTTTCGATCTTGACGGAACTCTCGTCGATACGGTGTACGCACACGTATTTGCCTGGCAGCGAGCTCTGGCAGAGGCAGGGATGGCCGTAGACGGTTGGCGCATTCATCGCCGCATCGGTATGAGTGGCGGGCTTTTCACTCGAGCGGTCGCACGTGAACTCGGTCGCGCGATCTCGCCGGCCGAAGCTGATGCGCTTCAACGCAGACACGGAGAGTTGTTTCAGGAGTTCTTGCCGGAGCGACGGGCGCTGCCAGGCTCGCCTAAGCTATTGCGTTTTCTGCGAGAGATCGGCATGCCGCATGGCATTGCCACATCCGGTCGGCGCCCTGAGATAGATGCTTCGTTAGATGCGATTGGTGTCGGTGCCGAGACAATTGTAGTCGAACGTGGCGATGTGCTGCGGGCCAAGCCTGCTCCTGACTTGTTCCTCAACTGTCAACAGCGTCTGGGCGTGCCTGTCGACGAATGCTTTGTCGTGGGTGACGCAGTCTGGGACCTGCTGGCAGCGCGCCGGGCGCGCATGCTTTCAATCGGCCTGATGAGTGGTGGGTACGGAGAAGATGAACTTACACGAGCGGGGGCCTTCCGCGTTTATAACGATCCATCTGAACTTCATTCCGCGTTGGACGAGTTGGGAATATTGCCGTAACGAAATTACTATCCGCAGATTACACAGACAAAGAAAAGTAGGGAACTGTAGGACCCGCGAACCGCTCCTTCCTCCTGTTCCTGGTCTGTGAAACAAGAGCACAAAATCTCGTTTCCTCAGCACGAATTTTCACGCAACGCCGCAAAGGTGGCAAAGACGCAAAGTCCAGTCCGATTTGTTCTTCTTTGCGTCTTTACCACCTTTGCGTCTTTGCGTGAAACTGTTTGTTTGCGGTGGTGCGCTGGGTAATCTCTGGGAGAGATAGACGCTATGCCATCAGACACGTTCGAGAGCGCGGACCGGTTGAAACTCCTCGAAGACATGATCGCCAGGCTAAGACGCCGGGCGGCGCAACTGGAAACGGTAAGCAATAAGTACTGGAAAGTACGGAGAGTCGTCATCGGTTGCGGGTTATTGCTGGGCCTGTTCTTTTGCAATTACTCCGGCTCTACGGCCGGCTGGGTTTTGGGCGCGTCATTTGTTGCCATCTTTTTGGTGGTGGCCGCGTATCATAGACAAGTTCTCGATAGTATTACCAGGCACTCTCTCATGCTGGAAATCAAGCAAGTCCAGGTGGCTCGCATTCACCTGGAGTGGGACCAGATGCCGCCGTCAGATCAGTCTCCCGTGGAAGCTGGGCATCCTTTTGCAGCAGACCTGGACATTGCCGGGGAAAGGTCTCTGCACCGGCTTCTCGACAGCGCTGTTACCAAAGAAGGCAGTAGTCGATTGAAGTCGTGGTTGCTAAACGACTCGCCCAACTCTCTCATTATTGAAAAGAGACAAGCTCTGGTCCAGGAACTAAAAGGACATTGTGTTTTTCGCGATAAGCTTCAACTGCTGTCCGCGGTGGCGAGTTTGGACGCCTACGAGCAAAGGGCGCCAGGAGGTAAGCGAGGCAGGTGGAACTCAAGAGTAGTGGTTGATTGGATCGAGCACGGGGTTCGCAAAAGTCCCTTGCTCTCTACCGTGAGGTTGCTAGGCATGCTCGCGGCCTTAAACATCAGCTTGATTGTCCTCGCAGGCTTCAACCTCATTCCCCACCTCTGGCCCATAGTTTTCCTTGTCTATTTGGGAGTAATGCTTGCCAAACAAGCTCAGGTTGGGACTGCCTGGGGAGAGATACAGGAATTGGAGAAAGCCCTGCGCAGATTCAAAGCGGTCTTTCAGTATCTGGAATCGAGAGGCTACAACGGCTGTCCAGGTTTGACTGAAATCTGCGCTCCGTTCCTCGATAAAGAAAAACGCCCTTCCGCTGAAATAAGAAGGCTTGCCAGGCTGGCATCGGCGCTTGGCCTTAGAACGAATGCACTTCTGTGGTTCTTCGTGCATGCGCTTGTCCCATGGGACTTTTACTTCACATATCGCCTCGAGCTCTTAAAGAAGGATATCGCACACCTCCTGCCGCGCTGGCTGGATGCCTGGTACGAGCTCGAGGCTCTGAACTCATTGGCGAACTTTGCCTATTTGAATCCGCACTATGTGTTTCCCGAGATTGTGTCATGCAATCAAGGAGGGCAGCCAGAATTCAGTTTGTTTGACGCTCGCGCTCTGGGACATCCTCTCCTTCAGCCGGAATCAAAAGTATGTAATGACTTTGCGTTAGACGAACGTCATAAGATCGTGGTTTTGACGGGGTCGAATATGGCGGGTAAAAGCACGTTCCTCAGGACGGTTGGGGTAAACCTCTGCCTGGGTTATGCAGGGGCACCAGTGAATGCCGATAGTCTGCGAGTGTCTCTGTTTCGAGTCTTTACTTGTATCAAGGTAAGCGATTCGGTGCAGGATGGTCTCTCATATTTTTATGCCGAAGTGAGGCGCCTGAAAGCACTGCTTTCCGCAACAGCGGCAGACGAAGCGCCGCCGCTCCTGTTCTTAATCGACGAAATCTTCAGGGGAACTAACAGCCGCGAGCGGTTAATTGGCGGCCGCGCATACATAAGGGAGTTATCGAACCGCAGAACGGTCGGGCTTGTCGCAACCCACGATCTGGAGCTTGTAAAACTAGCGGATAAGATCCCTGGTCTGGCGAACTTCCATTTTCGAGAAGAGGTGCGGGAGGGCAGAATGGTCTTCGATTACCGGCTGCGGCCCGGCCCGTGTCCAACAACCAACGCGCTCCAGATCATGCGGCTGGAGGGTCTACCAGTAGACGATTAGTCGGACGTCCATCCCGTAGCGATGGAATGTTTATAGACGTTGGTGCCGTAGGATGTCGTAAGCTCCGGAGCAGCGAAATGTATCGCTTACGTCACATATGACTTTTCTCTAAACGGGTTTACTTGAGGACGGCATGATTGGGCCAAGTTCGGTTTACGTGTCCGCGATCCAGGAAAGCGGGCGCTTTACGATCCAGTCGAGGAAAAAAAGTTGAAATCTACCTACCTCATTTTCGGAATGCTATTTCTGCCTTTCCTTCTGACGGCCGCGATTAGCAAAGGTCAGAAGGATAAAGCAGCAAAGATGAACGCGATCTTTCGTGAATATGATCGGCAAGATGTACCAGGAGCAAGCGTCGTAGTAATAAAAGGCGGCAAAGTTTTGTTTAAGAAGGCATATGGTTCGGCAAATCTCGAAGACAAGATTCCCAGTACGACGAGCACCAATTACCGGTTAGCTTCCGTGACAAAACAGTTCACCGCAATGGCCACCATGATCCTTGCCGAGCAGAAGAAGCTATCCTATGACGATAATTTATCTGACTTCTTTCCAGATTTCCCCGCTTACGGCAAGGCGATCACCGTGCGCCACCTGCTTAATCACACTTCAGGATTGATTGCGTACGAGGACGTTATTCCCGCCGGTCGAACGACGCCGCTCACAGATCAGGACGTACTGCAATTCATGAAGCAACAAGACCATACCTACTTCGCTCCCGGTTCTCAGTTTCGCTATAGCAACACCGGTTACGTTCTTCTGGGTCTCATTGTAGAAAAGGCTTCCGGTAACTCGTTTCCAGAGTTCTTACGGGAGAATATCTTTGAACCTCTGGGGATGGACGGCACTGTTCTCTACCACCGCGACGACCATAGAGATCGCCGGCGTGCTTACGGGTATTCCCAACAGGGCCATGCGTTTTTAAGGACGGATCAGAGCTTGACCAGTTCGACCCGTGGAGATGGCACCGTGTATTCGTCGGTCGACGATCTTTATAAGTGGGACCAGGCACTTTACAATACGCGTCTGGTTAGCGCTGAAACGCTCAAACAAGCATTTACTCCGAGTGCATCGGTTAGCGAAACCACGGGGTACGGGTTCGGCTGGTTTATTGAAAATAAGCGCGGCATGAGAATGATTTGGCATAGTGGCAATACAATAGGCTTCACAACACTCATCCAACGCTTTCCCGACCAGGCGTTTACGGTGATTGTCCAGACGAACAGGAACAACGATCACCTTTCCGAGATTGTAAATAAGATCGAAGAGCTCTATCTCTTCAAAAAAGAATCACTACAGCCATCGCCCTTAGCTAAAACCTCTTTACTCAAATAACCTCTTTCTCGATAACCTCTTGCTCAAACAACCTCTTACCCAAATAACCTCTCAGGTCTGGATGGCGGACACTGCTCTTAGGCTGAGTGGTTTTGCAGCTTG
>Ga0137372_10002240_pt1 | contig 18674 bp, 14 predicted proteins | sample SagtaG_6_FD_104911 | JGI IMG/M metagenome (GOLD analysis project Ga0137372, IMG submission 104911) | Vadose zone soil microbial communities from Sagehorn Ranch, Mendocino, California, USA - Sage1_R_60_16 metaG | ecosystem: Environmental > Terrestrial > Soil > Vadose zone | place: USA...
CGCGAAGCCACCGAAAGCCCCGAAGGCATTCCGCTCTTCGACACCGCCCCGCGCCACTATCCGGAAGACGCCTGGGTGCGCCCCCACGAGGCTGCCATCCAACAGTCGATGAAGCGCACCGGGCTAGCGGTAGCGGGAATCGCGGCGGGGGCGGCGCTGCTGTGGGCCATAGCGAAGAGAAGGTAGGATTGTATACTGCGGACACTTCTGTCCGCGCTGTGGGCCGCTGCAATAAACTTTACTGAACCTCCGCCTTTTTCATCTTGAGAAATGCTCGGAGCTCAGAGACTGAGATCGCTTCTCCAATCATTACCTGCGTAGTCTTGTAAAACTGTTCCAGCACCACCGCTGTTACATGGCCCTCGGTGTAGGACTTAGGGCTCCCATGCTCGTCGGTTCCTTGATATAAAACTCCGCTCTGCGCGTCCGCCATTGCCTTTATCGCCTGCGCCACGATCGGAGGATAGAGATGGAACTTGGCGACTACTACTCCAATTACTCTGTTGTCATTAGTTCGGAACAGCGGTCCGCCTGAGTTACCCGGATTGAAGGCGCCATTTACGACAATGTGCTTTACTTCCATACCGTTTTCTCCGTCTTTTACGTACCCTGCTACGTACCAGCGCTGAGCAGAGGAGCTGGGCCGTTGTACGTCAAAGGAAATCCCCAAGTGCTAACGGCACTACCGAGTGGCGAGTCTCGATTAGGGCCAAGCTCAAGCCCACCGCTTAGACGCCGGGAGGGGTTGAGGAGTGCCAGATCAACGTTCTTGTCTGTTGCCATCTTCGAAAATCCAAAACCCACTGCATCAAATGGGTTGGCCCTCATTTCCTCGGCCGTGCAGCCTTCAACCACATGGTTGTTGGTCACGATCAGGCCATCGCTCAAGAGAAAACCCGTGCCCTTCATCTGTGTCTTTGGCAATACAAGATGAAAACTGACTTGATGGCCGTGCGCTGAGCTGGCCCGGCAGCATCAAGCGTCCATTGAACAGCAGTTGGAATCGTTTCGGGCTTCCCGGATTCCTGTCCCATGCAAGGAAGCATCTCAAGCCCGAAAACAACGATGCAGGCGAGAAATTTGTGAGCCATTGTGTCTCCGATCAAAGAACGTGAGACTGACGATTTCTTGCAAATAGAATCTACATCAGTCGGAAAGCAGGGGGCAGAGTGATGTACCACGCACCTACTTCGCTTTGTGGGGGCGGCGCGGTTACGGGATGGGGGCAGGTGTTACCCCTTACCGGGTTTCGGAACTGACACGCACCTCATCCGGCGATAGCTTAACGACCCTGCCGTCGCGCCAAATATAGATCGGCAGTCCCAGACGAGCGCGTTCGTCAATCGCTTTCGCTACGGCTATCTTGAAAGCAATTTCCGCCCGCTTCTCAAGGGGCAACCGTAATACGGCTTTTGAAGGCTTGCTCATCTCCGACCGTAGCGCCTAACCAGAGCGCTATAGAAGCTCTTGTTTATGGACCTTTTTGTCCTTCTCCAGCGCGACCACTGCGGGAATCGCGCCCGAGTTGTCAAATAGGATCCAGCTATCCGCCAATTGGCGCATTAGTACGTGGCTAACTGCTCGCAACTTGTTCCTGAGACCGCAGAGCGGCGGCCCGCTCCCGAGCGCTCTGGAGGGCGCGCTTTACGTGGCGAGGCGCCGTGCCACCGGGAACGTCGTGCAGCGCGAGCACTTCGGTGAGACCGAGGCACGAAGGGAAGTCCGATTTGAAAGCCCCATGAATCGAGTGCAGGTCGGCAAGCGTCAGGTCCTTCAATTCGCATCTGCGTTCCACGCATAGTTGCACGGCTTTGCCGACAACTTCGTGGGCGAGGCGCGACGGAACTCCACGCACGGCCAGATAGGCGGCTGCGGCCCATGCATTCATGAAGCCGGATTGCGCCACGTGATTCATCTTCGCGAGGTCGAGCTCCACAGTGCGCATCCATCCGGTGACCAGCGGCAACATGGAGACGACGGCGTCGGCGGCGTGGAACAAAGGCTCCTGCGTTTCCTGCATGTCTTTGTTGTACGCGAGGGGCAGGCCCTTCACCGTGATCTCAAGCGTGGTGGCATAGCCCATGACCCGCGCCGCTTTCGCCCGTACCAGCTCCAGCAGGTCGGGATTTTTCTTCTGCGGCATGGCGCTGCTGCCAGTCGAATAAGGCTCCGGCAATTCGAGGAAGCCATAGGCCGGCGTCGAGAACAGGATCATCTCTTCGGCCCAGCGGCTCAGGTGGAGCGAGACCAGCGATAGCGCCTGCACGAATTCGAGAGCGAAGTCGCGGTCGCTGGTGGCATCGATGCTGTTCGCCGTGATGTCGTCGAAGCCCAGCTCTTTGGCGATCGTGCGACGATCAAGGGTCAGCGTGGCGCCCGCCACGGCGCCCGAGCCCAGCGGGCAAAGATTAGCGCGCTTGCGGCAGTCGGCTAGGCGCGAAGCGTCGCGGAGAAACATCTCTGCATACGCCAGCAGCCAGTGCGTGACTAACACGGGTTCAGCCGGCTGCAGGTGCGTGTAGGCGGGCATGGCCGCGTTGCCGGTGGCGTCGGCGCGCGCGAGGATGGCTTCGATCCAGTCGGCCAGTAGATTCTGCAGCACATCGATGCTGGCCCGCACGAACAGCCGGAGGTCGGTTGCGATCTGTTCGTTGCGGCTGCGGCCGGTGTGCAGTTTGTAGCCGGTGGGTCCGATCAGCGCGGCGAGTTGTTTCTCCACGAAGTGGTGGACGTCTTCGGCTTCGGGATCGTTCAGCAATTCGGGCGACGATTCGGCGCGGCTGCCGATCTCATCGAGCCCCTGCACGATCTCAGCGAGTTCGGCGGGGGAAAGTACTCCGGCATGCGCCAGCGCGTTCGCGTGCGCCCGGCTGGCAGCCAATTCGAAGGGCAGCAGCCGTTGATCGTATGGAAACGACCGCTGCCACTTTTCAAACTCGGGGTCGAGCGGCTGCCGGAAGCGGCCGGACCACATCTTCATTACGCAACCTCTACCTTGGCTTGCGGATAAACGTTCTGCGTCTGCGCTCGGCACCGAGAAGGCAGTCCGAGTATCCGGATGAAGCCCTCGGCGTCCTTCTGATCATAACTTGCGCCCATGGTGAACGAGGAGAGGTCGGTGCGGTAGAGCGAGTAATCGGACTTGCGGCTGACGACGCTCACATTGCCCTTGTAGAGCGACAGCGTGGCCGAGCCGGTGATGTTCTGCTGCGTGGTTTCAACGAAGGCGTCGAGCGCCTCGCGCAGCGGCGTGAACCACAGGCCGAAGTAGACGAGTTCCGCGTACTTCAGCGCGACGTGCTGTTTGAAGTGGAGCAGGTCACGGTCGAGACAGAGCGCTTCGAGTTCGCCGTGCGCAGTCAGGAGCAACGTCCCGCCGGGCGTCTCATAGCAGCCGCGCGACTTGATCCCGACGAAGCGGTTTTCGACTAGATCGACGCGGCCGATAGCGTTGCGCCCGCCGATTTCGTTGAGCAGTTCGACGAGCGACACGGGATCGAGGAGTTGGCCGTTCACCGAGACGGGCACGCCTTTCTCAAATCCGATTTCCACTTGCTCGTCCTGGTCGGGCGCTTCCTGCGGCGACTTGGTCAGCTGCCAGGTGCCGGGGAAAGGCGCGTTGGCGGCGTCTTCCAGTTCTCCGCCTTCGTGGCTCACGTGCCAGAGGTTGCGATCGCGGCTGTGAATCTTCTCGCGGCTGGCTGCGACCGGGATGCCGCGCTTCTCGGCGTAGTCGAGACAATCTTCACGCGATTTGAGGTCCCATTCGCGCCACGGCGCCACAACTTTCAGTTCAGGAGCAAGCGCTTGGTAAGCCATTTCGAAGCGGACCTGGTCGTTGCCTTTGCCGGTGCAGCCATGGCCGACGGCCGACGCTCCTTCGCGTAGCGCGACTTCCACTTGGTGCTTGGCAATTACGGGACGGGCGAGCGAAGTGCCGAGCAGATACTTGTTCTCGTAGACCGCTCCGGCCTTCAGCGCGGGCCAGACGTAGCCGGCGAGGAACTCCTCGCGCAAGTCCTCGACCACGACCTTGGCGGCGCCGGTGTCGTAGGCCTTCTTGACGACCGCTTCCACGTCGTCGCCCTGGCCGACATCGCCAACCATGGCGATGACTTCGTAGGAATAGTTCTCCTTGAGCCAGGGGATGATGATCGAGGTGTCGAGCCCGCCCGAGTAGGCGAGAACAATTTTCTCTTGCTTACGCATGTGTGCTCCTTGTCTGGAAGCCGAGCAGGTTCGGCGGGCTCGTCTTCGCTAGTTCCATCTTCGGTTGGTCCAACAATGCCATGGGCTCGGTTCTCGTTTGTGTTTTCATGTCACTCCATTTCCGGGAAATCTGATCTTGGGGTACTGCGGCCATCGCGCTAAGAGAGCTCGCGGATGCGTCGGGCGAGCACGTGAGCCTTTTTCTTATCCGCGGCGATGACGAGCACGGTGTCGTCCCCGGCCAGCGTGCCGACGACTTCAGGCCAATGGGAAGCGTCGAGGGCGGCGGCGACCGGCTGCGCGCTGCCGACGGTGGTCTTGATGACGAGCATGTTCTGGGCCTGGCGGACCTCGACGACGAACTGGTATGCCATGTGCATCACCGAGGGCAGAAAAGTCTCCGACGCCTTGTTTTCGGTGATGCGGGCGTAGCCCTCGGGGCCTTTCGCCAGCTTCAGTTCGTGAATGTCGCGGGAAAGGGTGGCTTGTCCGACATCGAAACCACGGCGCACGAGGCTGTGCTGGAGGGCATCCTGGCTTTCGACCGGGCCCTGTTCCAGCAAGTCAAGAATCGCTTTTTGGCGCGCTGCCTTCGACATGAATAAACATGCACCTGAATGCATAAGTATCCATGCATGGGGATCGAGCTGTCAAGAGGGAAAAGCGGGGTGGAAGCGCGGTGGTTGGGGGTAGAACGCGAGCCTCCCGGCCCAGGGCTCCCGCACCCTAGATCTTCTGCAACCGCTGTACGTCATGCACTCCCGGAATCTTTCGGACTCCCTCAATGATCTGTTGCAGGTGCTTCAGGTCGGCGATTTCCAGTACCACGTCGACACTGGCCTGGCCGTTACTGGTGCGGGCTTCGATGTTGCGGATGTTGGTGCGGCTGTCGCTGATCACGGCGGTGATTTGTTTCAGCATGCCGAAGCGGTCGTCGCAGAAGAGCGTGATCTTGACGGGGTAGGAGATGGGCTGCCCATCTTTGTCGTGGGCCCACTGCACGTCGATGCGGCGGTCGGGTTCGTAGAGCAGATTGGTGACGTTCGGGCAGTTGATGGAGTGCACGGCGACGCCCTTGCCGCGGGTCACGTAGCCGACGATCGCTTCTCCGCGAATCGGGTTGCAACATCGGGCGCGGTACACGAGCAGGTCGCCCTGGCCTTTGACGATGATGGCGTTCGTGTCTCCGCCGAAAACGCGGCGCACGACGCTGCTGAAACCGCCGGCGGCCGCTTGCTCTTCGCCTTCGGGCGCCGGTTGAGCGCCCTCCGGCGCAAACTTGGCCAGCACCTGGCGCGCTGAATACTTTCCATAGCCGATGCCGGCCATCAGGTCGTCGGTGCGCCCCAGACCGTAGTCGCTGGCGGCTCGCTGCAGGTCGGCATCTTTGATGTCTTTCAGCGGAATGCGGTACTTGCGCGCTTCTTTCTCGATCAGCTTGCGGCCGATTTCGATGGCGCGCTCGCGCTGGTGGACATTGAGCCAGTGCTTGATTTTATTGCGCGATCGCGAGGACTTGACGATGGCCAGCCAATCGCGGCTTGGCTTATGGCCAGGCTGAGTGAGGATCTCGACGATGTCACCCGAGTGGAGTTTGTGGCGGATTGGCACCATGCGTCCGTTAACCTTCGCTCCCACACAACTGTGGCCAACTTCGGTGTGAATGGAGTAGGCAAAATCAATGGGCGTGGATTCACGGGGCAGAACCACGACCTTGCCCTTGGGCGTGAAGGTATAGACCTCTTCGGGATAAAGGTCAACCTTCAGGGTGGAGAGGAACTCATTGGGGTCGGATACGTCGCGCTGCCACTCGACCACTTGGCGCAACCAGGCGAGGCGCTCCTCATCCTGCGCGGAAACGGCGCCGTCTTTGTATTTCCAGTGGGCCGCGATTCCTTCCTCGCACATCTTGTGCATTTCTTCGGTGCGGATCTGGATCTCGAACGTCTCGCCGGTATCGGTGATCACGGAAGTGTGCAGCGACTGGTAGAGATTGGGCCGCGGCATGGCGATGAAGTCCTTGATGCGGCCGGGGACGGGACGCCAGAGGTTGTGGATAATGCCGAGGACAGCATAGCAATCCTGCACGGAGTTCGTGATGACGCGCATGGCGTAGAGGTCATAGACCTGGTCCACGCCGATGCGCTGGCGCAGAAGCTTCTTGTGAATGCTGTAAAGGCGCTTGACGCGGCTTTCGACGCGGCCGGTGATGCCGGCTTCTTTGAGGCCGTCGCGCAGTACTTCTTCGACCCGCGACATGAAGGCTTCGCCCGCTTTCCGGCGTGATTCGACGGCGGCGTGGACCTGTTCGTAACCGATGGGATCGACGTATTTGAAGCCGAGGTCTTCGAGTTCACCGCGAATTTTTCCCATGCCGAGGCGGTGCGCGATGGGGGCGTAGATGTCGAGCGTCTCGCGGGCGATCTTCTGCTGGTGCTCGGCATCAAGATGCTCGAGTGTGCGCATATTGTGCAGGCGGTCGGCGAGTTTGATCAGGATGACGCGGATGTCGTCGACCATGGCGAGCATCATCTTGCGCAGGTTTTCGGCCTGGGCCTCTTCCTGGGAGGAGAAATCGATTTTGCTGATCTTGGTGACGCCCTCGACGATGTGCGCGACCTGTTCTCCGAACTCCTGGCGGATCTCGACGGTCGTGACTGAGGTATCTTCGACGGAGTCGTGGAGCAGGCCGGCAGCGATGGAAACCGAATCCATCTTCATATCGGCGAGCACGTTGGCGACTTCGAGCGGATGCACCAGGTAGGGCTGGCCGGAAGCGCGAGACTGGCCGGCGTGGTGTTTCTGGGAGAATTCGTAGGCTTTCTTGACCAGGTTGAGGTCGTCGTTGGGCCGGTTTTCGCGCAGCTTCCGCATCAACTCGCGGAAGCGGGTCACCGTGAGCACGTTGGTCGCGATCTGTTCACGCAACGTCGCCATGATGGATTTTACCCTAGCGGAAGCGGGAAGGGGGCATACCGCGAGGCACTCTGTGTCTCTAGTTTACGCGATGGAGGGACGGGCGCCCTCGCCCGTCCAGCCTTGAGCGCGGTCGAATCGTCCAACTGGGCCGCGCGCGCGGCTCTCCCCAACACACCCCGGACTGGTAAAGTATGTACGAAACAGGAGATCCGGCGTGGATCGAATTCTTGTGAGTGGAGTTTCGGGGCCGATTGGCGCGGCGCTGCTGCCCTCGCTGGCATCCGGGGGAGCGCAGATCGTGCGCCTGGTGCGCGGGGCAACAAAGAACGCAGAGCAGATTTCCTGGAATCCCCTCGCCGCGGTGTCGGCTCCGGATGTGTCCGGTTTTGATGCAGTTATCCACTTGGCGGGCGAAACTGTGGTCGGGCGCTGGACCGAGCCAAAAAGGAAGGCGATCCGCGACAGCCGGGTGGAGGGCACGCGGAATCTGGCAACCGCTTTGGTCAAGGCCGACGCCAAGCCGGGAGTGCTGGTTTGCGCTTCGGCGATCGGATTCTACGGCGACCGCGGGGAAGAACTTCTGCGCGAGGAAGGCCCGGGTGGGCAGGGATTCCTGCCCGAGGTTTGCCGCGAGTGGGAGGAGGCGAGCCAGATCGCCGCCAACGCAGGCATCCGCACCGTGAACATCCGCATTGGGCTCGTACTGAGCCCGAAGGGCGGCGCGCTCACGAACATGCTGACTCCGTTCAAGTTGGGGCTGGGCGGACGCATTGGATCGGGGCAGCAGTGGTGGAGTTGGATCCACGTCGACGATATCGTGGGAGCGATTCATCATGCCCTGAACACGAAGTCGCTTTCGGGTGCAGTGAACCTGGTCGCTCCCAATCCCGTGCGCAACGTGGAGTTCACAAAAACTCTCGCCTCGGTGCTGGGACGTCCGGCGTTGTTCCCGGTGCCGGAGTTTGCGCTGCGCGCCGCTTTCGGCGGGATGGCAGCGAACGAATTGCTGCTTGCCAGCCAGCATGTGGAACCGGCAAAACTGGCCGCCAGCGGGTATTCATTCCGTTTTTGCGAGCTGCGAGCGGCTCTTGAGAATCTGGTGGGATAGCCCTTTGTTTCGTCGGTATCATCCCGGATGGGCGTGCTGTTTTGCTTGCTTTCCCGGCTGGATGTGCGTGCGGGTGATGCGGTCATGCCAGCACAACCTGTCTTCGTCGAGAACGCTCCAGAGATAACCGAGGCCTAGAGAACATGCCGAGAGAAACGATGCCAGGACCCGCCAGCGCCGCAATCGCCGGCTGACGGGCGAGCCATCGAATCTGACCAGGCGGAGCCGCAGGGCGCGAAGTCCGGGAGTTGAGCCGGTGTACACCACGAACAGAAATTCATAGCCGGCCCACAGCAATACCGTAACTACGACAAAGCCGGCGATCAGCACCGGCAGCGGCGCGCGCGTGGGATTCAGGCGCAAAAAAATGGCGGCGAATGCTGCCAGTGCACTTCCCAGAATCAAACGGTCCACCAATCCGGCGAGCACACGTTGGGGAATGGATGCCGAGAACTGCGGAAAGTCGGCGGCGGCTCGGTTTTCCTCTTTGGCGATGGCGGGCTCCATCAGGATGCCACCAAGGGCAGGCGGCGGTGGCAGAACATTCGGAGCCTCAACGATGCGCGGATGATCGATTAGAGGCTCGGCCAGTTCAGGAGTCCAGGAAACTGGGATGGCAGCGGAGCGCGGGAATTCTATGACTTTCGCTGATGGCTCCGGTTCCACGGCCATCGCCGAGTGCGAATCGGCGATGTGGAGAACCTCCACGGCGGCAGTCTGCTCCATTCGCAACGCGACGCTCTCATGAGCCCGCATCGGCGCGTTAGACACCGCCGAGTTGGTTTCCGACGGCGGCCGGGACCAGCTTGCTGCGGAGTCGAACGGCAAGAGCAGCGACGGATATCGCGGCGCACGCGGAGCGCGCCGGGAGCGGTATCGCTCGAGGCGTACGGCTACTTCGCCGCGCCAGGATTCCGCGCCTGGGGGTAAACTCACGCCCACAACGGCGGCGCCAGCCGGTTCCAGGGCAGCATCGCAGGCGAGGTGTTCTTGGACAGCGGGATCTGCGCCCGTAGGACAGTCCATCAATCCGGTCTTCGAAGAATGCCAGCAGCCAGAGCCAGGCCGGGCACAATGGGCGGGGACCACAACAACGCGCAGCTTTGCTTCCCGAACCAGCCGCGTGCTAAGGTCGAGCCTAGTTCCCGTTAGCGACCGGCTGGCGGAGCGCATACGCGCTAGCAATGATCATCCGCACTCGAATCTTTATCACGGCTGTCTGCGTCTGTCACCTGCTTCTCGCGCCCATGGTAGTAACCAGCCAGACGCCGCCCCCCTCCTCGCTTCCGTCCGCTTCCTCTCGACCGGCGGACGAAGAAGAAGTAAGCATCCGGGCGGTGCAGCAAGAGAAAGACGGTTCTCTCTTTAAGCTCCGGGGAGAAGTTGAGATCCACTACCGCTCCTATGTGCTTTACGCTGATGAAGTTACCTATAACTCCGCCACCGGGGACACCGACCTGGAGGGCCACGTCGTGCTCGACGGCGGCCCCTATGACGAGCATGTGGAAGCCAGCCACGGCACCTATAACGTTCGCACCCAAACCGGAACGTTCTACAGTGTGGTCGGCACGGCGGGATTTCGGATACGGAAGCCCCGCTATGTGCTCACCTCTTCCAATCCATTCGCCTTCACCGGAAAAGTGGTCGAGAAGAAAGGCCCTGACCACTACCTCGTTCGCCAAGGGACGGTGACCACTTGCGAGTTGCCCCATCCCAAATGGAAATTCAACGCCGGCCGCATCACCGTGGATGTCGATGGCAGCGCAAAGATTTACAACAGCAATTTTCGACTGGGCGGCGTGCCCGTGTTCTATTTCCCTTTTGTGACCCACCCCGTTCAAAAACGACGGCGCAACTCAGGCCTGCTGATTCCGAGTATTGGGAACTCCTCGACAAAGGGGAAGATTGCCGGCGAATCCGTGTACTGGGCCATCCATCGCAGCATGGATGCCAGCGTGGGTGGCGAATATTATTCCAAGCGCGGCTGGGCGCAGCGCGCCGAGTTCCGCGCCCGCCCCAGCGACACCTCCTATGTGGATTTCAATTACGCGGGGGTCTTGGATCGTGGCATCGGCACTCCACGCCAGGATCAGGGCGGCGAAGACGCGCGCTTCACGGCCGAGGGACGTTTCGGAGACAACTTCCGTGGCGTCGCCAATGTCGACTATCTGAGTTCCTTCGTGTTCCGTATCGCTTTCACCGAGGTCTACACTCAGGCGGTCGATTCCGAAGTAAAATCGCAGATCTTCCTTTCCAACACGACGAACGGATTTCATTACAACGCGCTCACGGAACGCTACCAGAACTTCGAAATCTGCAACCCGGCGAACATCATCGGCCAAAACTGCACCACTCTCACGCAGACCGAACTGATCCGGGTTCTGCACACCCCGAGTTTTTTCGTCTCGGGCGGAGAGCGGAAGCTGGGCCACACGCCGCTCTACTGGTCCTTCGACAGCGCAGCCGAAGGTTTGCAGCGGCGACAGTTAGGCTTTCGCACAGCCCCGCTGGTCGGCAGGTTTGATCTTTCTCCTTCGCTCTCTATGCCGCTGCAATGGCGGGGATGGTCTTTCCGCCCGGAACTGACGTTGCGCGATACGCTCTACACCGAGAGATTCAACTCGACACTGGCCGATACGACGGGGAAAGCCCAAGACTCGTTCATCAACCGAAAAGCTCTGGAAACCAAGCTCGAAGTGCGGCCACCCGCCTTCTCCCGGGTGTTCGAACGCCCGTGGTTCGGGCGGAAGTGGAAGCATGTGATCGAGTCGCGGATGCGATACGGCTACGTGAACGGCGTGAACAATTTCGCCAACATCCTGCGGTTTGACGCCGCTGACGTCCTGAGCAACACCAACGATGTTGAGTACACGATGGTGAATCGCATCTATGCCAAGCGCCTCAACCCCGAGACCTCAGATTGCGACCTGCAGGGAATGAGTTCGCTGGCGATCGGCGCCGCTACTCAGGCGGGATCGGTTCCGTGGGAGGCGCCGCCAACTCCAGACTCGAGGCCCTGCGCCTCGGGCCCGCGGGAAGTTCTGAGCTGGGAAGTAGGACAGAAATACTTTTTCGATCCAACCTTCGGCCATGCCCTGGTGGCCGGACAGCGCAACGTGTTTACGGCCACGGCGGACTTCACCGGCATCGCGTTTCTGGCCGAGATGCGCCGGTTCTCGCCCATCATCTCGCGGCTGCGGATTGAGACCAGTCCCCGCACCAACACGGAGTGGGACTTGGACTACGACCTCAGAACGGGACGCATCGAGGCCAGCACCGCGCTGGTGAACTACCATTACGGTCAATTTACCGTTGGTGGTGGCGACGCGTTCCTGCGGGTGAACGACACTTCGCTGGGCACCGTGGTTCCCGGGGCGCGCGATTTTCACCAGTTCCGCATCCTGTTCGGCTATGGCCAGCTCAACAAACGGGGGTTCAGCGGCGCCTCGAGCTTCGGTTTCGACGCAAACCAGGGCTTCTTGCAGTACGCGACTGCGCAGACCTCCTACAATTGGGACTGTTGCGGGCTGAGTCTGGAATACCGGCGGTTTGCGCTGGGTGTGGTACGCAACGAAAATCAGTATCGCTTCGCCTTTACGCTCGCGAACGTCGGAGCCTTCGGGAACCTGCGACGGCAGGAGCGGCTCTATTAGCTTGAATCATCCGCGACGGGGTGCGCAGCACGGTTCTGCTCATGAACTATGCCGACTAATTTAGCTTCCCGCAGCGTGCTCCTCATTCCAATAGAATAAGAATCGTGGACTCTGTTCCCGCGCTCGACCAGAAAGCCGCTCACCTACGCCAGCACCTCGCCCGCAACGCCCGCCTGCTCGTCGCCTATTCCGGCGGAGTCGACTCCGCTTTTCTAGCCTGGACCGCACACCACGTCCTTGGCGATCAGATGCTGGCGGTGATCGCCGACTCGGCCAGCCTGGCGCGAACGCACCTGCAAGAGGCTCTTACCTTCGCCCGCGAGCATGGAATCCAGGTCGATGTGGTTGAGACGCGTGAACTGGAGAACCCGGACTACTCCCGCAACGACGCGATGCGCTGCTTCCACTGCAAGGACGAACTCTTCACCGTCCTCGAACAATACTGCGCGGCCCATGCCTACGATGCGATCGCCTACGGAGTCAACGCCGACGATCAGGGCGACTTTCGTCCGGGCCAGCAGGCCGCCCGGCAGCACCGGGTGCTGGCCCCCCTGCTGGACGCCGCGCTCGGCAAGAACGAGATCCGCGAACTGGCTCGGCAGGCCGGATTGCAGGTATGGGACAAGCCCGCTTCCGCGTGCCTCTCTTCCCGGATTGAATATGGCCGGCCTGTGACCGCCGAAGCGCTCCAGGCCGTCGAGCAGGGAGAAGACGCGCTCCGCGCGCTCGGTTTCCGGCAATTCCGCGTCCGGCATCACGGAGAAATCGTGCGCATCGAGATTGCGCGCGAAGAACTTCCCCACGCGCTGACCTCTGACATGGCTCGCGAGTTGGCCGCCATTTTCAAGAACCTGGGCTTCGCGTTTGTCACGCTCGACCTCGAAGGCTTCCGCTCCGGCTCCATGAATCAACTCCTCAAGCCAGAAGAACTGCGGCGCGGGCAAGATCCACAAGGCAGGGCCTAGCAACCCGTGGGTCCAAGTACGATTCGCATCAGGGCATGCCTTCTTCAGGCATGCCGGCTGTGCTGCCCGATGACTCCGCCTTCAGGCGCGGATTTGTGCTTTTAGAGTTTCACCACGGCCCCCAGGCAGCCCAACCCTCCCGCCATGAGATAATCAACCGTGTTTCCTCATGCTTAGGTGGGTTCGACGAATGATTGTCCGGCGAGCATTCCTAATTCTTTTAGTGATCTGTCTCGGCTGCTCCGCACAGTCCGCTCCTCCCGAAATCGGGCAGTTGGTCGAGCGGCATGTGCGCGCATACTACTCTCTTCCCCCTGAAATGAAGGTCACTGTCGGCCCGACTAGGCCCAGCGAGTTCCCCAACTATGACGCTCTGACCGTGACGCTCGATAACTCGGGGAAAAAGCAGGATCTCGACTTTTTGCTCTCGAAAGACCGCAAGACCTTGATGCGCATGGCCAAGATGGACTTAAGCCGCGACCCGTATGCCGAACTCATGAAGAAGATCGACCTCAGCGGCCGGCCTGCGCGCGGCAACAAGGACGCCAAAGTCGTGGCCGTCAACTACGACGACTTCGAATGCCCGTTCTGCTCGCGCCTGCACCAGGAGATTTTCCCCGCCATTTTCAAGGAGTACGGCGACCGCGTTCTTTTCGTCTATAAGGATTTCCCGCTGGAGGAGATCCATCCCTGGGCCATTCACGCTGCGGTGGACGCCAACTGTCTGGCGGCCCAGAACAACGACTCCTACTGGGAATACGCCGATTACCTGCACGCGAATCAGCGTTCGATCGGTGGCATTGCGGAACTGGATAGGCTCGCCACGCTCCAGGCTCAGAAACACAGTCTCGATCTGACGAAGTTGCAGGCATGCCTCAAAACCCAGGACGAAAAGGCCGTGCGCGCGTCGATGCATGAAGGACAAGTGGTGGGAGTAAGCGCGACCCCAGCTATGTTCGTGAATGGCATCAAAGTGGATGGCGCGGTGCCCCCAAACGAATTGCAAACTGTACTCGACCGAGCGCTCAAGGATGCCGGTGTCGCGCCTCCCGAACACAAGTCCGCGGCCGGGGCGCCGAACGCCGTCCCCCCAGCCCAACCTTCAAAGTAGGCAGCCATCAGCTGAAGCGTTCTGTCGGATGGCTCAAAACTCATCGTAGCGGAGGGAAAAACTTGAAAAACCGTGTCCATCGTGGACAGTCCGCTGGGGTCGTCCTGATTGCGTTTCTCGTGCTCGCCGCATGTAACCGCGACGGCGGTGGCGGCGACATCATGGCCTCGGTCAATGGCCGGAAGATTCTCCGCAGCGAGGTGGACAAATATTACGTCAACCAGACCGCGGGTTCCGATCGGCAGCCCGTGGGCGAGCAGGCCGTCAGCTTGCGCTTGAGCATCCTGAACGAGTTGATCGAGACTGAAATTCTGATGCGGCGCGCGGAAAAACTCGGCTTGCTCGCGACCGACGAAGAAGTGGATCGCAAGCTTAACGAGATCAAGTCGCCCTACACCGCCGAAGAATTCAACAAACGCCTCGAAGACAAGAAAATTTCCCTCGACGACTTCAAGCGCGACCTGCGGCGCTCACTCACCCGCGACAAGGTCCTCAACAAAGAAATTGCCTCGCGCATCAATATCACCGATCAGGACGTCTCCACCTACTACAACGCGCATAAATCGGAGTTCAACCTGATTGAACCCCAATATCACTTAGCCAAGATCGTGGTCACCGGGTTGCAGAACGTCCAGGTGCACAACCTGCAAAACAGCAAAGCCCAGAATGATGGCGAGGCGCGCAAAAAGATCCAGATGATTGGCAACCGCCTCGACAGCGGCGATGACTTTGCCACGCTCGCCATGAATTACTCGGAAGATCCCGAGACCAGCAACAACGGCGGCGACTTGGGCATGGCTCCCGAATCCGCCTTGAAAAATGCCGACCCCGCATCGCGCGAGGCTGTGCTCAAGTTAAGGCCGGGGCAATACACGCCCATCATCACCATGGTGAATCCCGCGAATCGTCAGCCGTACGGCTACATGATCGTGAAGTTGATCTCAAAAGAGCCGGCGGGCCAGCGCGATCTAAACGATGAGCGAGTGAAGCAGGCCATCCGGCAACAGTTGGCCGACCGCCGCGAGCAACTCATGAAAACGGCGTTCTACGAGACTCTGCGCAACGACGCCAAGATCAGCAACTACTACGCCGAGGAAGTGTTGAAAAACGCCGGAGCGGCAAAGTAGGAATTAGGAATAAAAGATCCCACATTGTCATGCTGAGCGAGGATTGAGCTTCGCCCCAGCGAAGCTCAACCGCAGTCGAAGCACCCCTGCCCAAGCAGTCAGTCCACTAGACGGGCGAGGCGCCCGCCGCTCCAACGCGCTCTAACTTTCCAGCTTTTTCGTCAGAACTTCATTCACCAGCTCCGGATTCGCCTGGCCCTTCGAAGCCTTCATCGCCTGACCGACAAAAAATCCGAGCATGGTTTTCTTGCCGGCGCGATACTGCTCAACTTGCTTGGGGTTCGCCGCGATCAACTCGTCGGCAAGCTTCTCGAGCGCCGAGGTGTCGCGCGATTGCTCCGGGCGCCCCTGCTCTTCGTATACAACGCCGAAGTCCTGGTTTCGCTCGAAGCACAGGTCGTAGAGGTCCTTCAGCATCTTGCCCGAGATCGCGCCCGATTCCACCAGATCGGCCGAGGCCGCGACGCCCGCCATCGAAATCGGCGACTGTTCCAGCTCCAGTCCCTGGGCTTTGAGCCGGCCCAGGATTTCGCTCTGCACCAGGTTGGCAACGCGCTTCGGATTCTTAGCCGCGCGTGCCGCCGACTCGAACTGGTCGGCCATAGCGCGCGTTCGCGTCAACGTGGCAGCGTCGCTTACGGTGATGCCGTACTCTTTCAGCATGCGCTCGCGGCGGGCTTCGGGAAGCTCGGGAAGGCAGGCGCGAATTTCAGCCTGCCATTTCGCGTCCACCACCAGCGGGAGCAAATCGGGTTCGGGGAAATAGCGGTAGTCATGCGCCTGCTCCTTCGAGCGCATACCGTAGGTCTTGCCTTCGTTCGCGTTGTAGAGGCGCGTTTCCTGCGTGATCTTGCCGCCCGACTCCAGCACCCCGATCTGCCGCTCGATCTCGTACTCCAGCGCCTCCCGAATAAACCGAAACGAATTTACGTTCTTGATTTCAGTCTTGGTGCCAAACTCTTTCTGCCCGCGCGCGCGCACGCTGATGTTCGCGTCGCAGCGCAGCGAGCCTTCTTCCATGTTGCAGTCGCTCACGCCCGTGTACAGAATGATCTCCTTTAATCGCGTCAGGTACTCGTAGGCCTCTTCGGGAGACCGCATGTCGGGTTCGCTCACGATTTCAGCCAGCGGCACGCCGGTTCGGTTCAGATCGATCGCAGTTTTCTCGCTCGCATCGGGGAAGCCTTCATGCAGGCTCTTGCCCGCGTCTTCTTCCAGGTGCAGACGGGTAATGCCGATCGTTCTCTTGCCCCCACGGATATCGATCTCGACGAATCCATGCTCGGCCAGAGGCTTGTCGTATTGCGAAATCTGGTAGCCCTTGGGCAGATCGGGATAGAAATAATTCTTGCGCGCAAAAATCGAGGTCTCGTTCACGCGGCACTGAAGGGCCATCGCCGCCAGCGCTGCAAACTCCACCGCCTTCCGGTTCAGCACCGGCAACGCCCCCGGAAGGCCCAGACACACAGGGCACACATTCGTATTCGGACGATCGCCAAAGCGAGTCGAGCACGAGCAGAAGATCTTGGACACAGTCAGCAGCTGCACGTGCACTTCAAGCCCGATGACCGGTTCGTATTTCGCGAGCAGATTCTCGGAGACGGCCGGAATAGTCACCACAGCGGGAGATTATAGACGGCGAGCCCGAAGCCGGCCATCGCTCTCTGAAGCAGGGATTGGCAGCGTCCAACTGTCCTCGCCGTTGACAAGCGGCAGGCTGACGAAGGTGCGGCGATAAAGCTCCTGCTGTTCTTGCGGGGCCCGGTACACCAGTCCGAACTGCCGGGCAAGTTCGTTGTGAGTATCCACCAGCAGCGGCAAGGCAAGCTTGTGCTGGTCGTGCATGAAGTAAGCCTGCTTCTCGGTCTGCGGCGAGATGGCGGCAAGCGAGGCTCCGGAAGCCTCGATCTGCGCGGCAACGTAGTTCATGGCCTCCATCTGCCCGACGCAGAAAGGACACCAGCGCCCGCGGATAAACAGAAGAACCAGCCGTCCCTTCGCGAGCAGATCCGAGGAGGAGACGCGCTTGCCGTTGTGATCGTGGAGTTCGACGGCAGGAGCCTTAGCGCCGACGCCGAGCGCCCGGGCAGCGAAGCCCTGCGCTTTCAGCATCGCGATCATGCGGTCATGGATGGCCTGCACGTCCGGGGGCACGTACTTGGCGATGGCCTCCTTGCGCTCGGCGAAGATCTGCCGCAGGGGGCGAGTATCGCAGTAAGAGCCGGATTCCTGGAGGGAGCGCCATTTCATAGTTGCTGGTTGCTAGTGCCGTGTCCCGTAAATTCGCGACATAAATAAACGCTGTCATCCTGGGCGAAGCGAAGGACCTATGTACTGGACGCCGGATGCATGGATCCTTCGCTTCGCTCAGGATGACAGTGTGGACTTATACCACGAACTTATGGGACGCCATACCGGTTGCTGGTCAACCATAGGCTCGAACCGGTAACGGGAAACCAGAACGAGCAACCGGCCTCTCTACATTCCCGGCAGCTTCATCCCCGCCAGCCTTCTCGCGAAACTGGCCTTGCCCATTTGTTTGAACATTTTTTTCATTTGGGCGTATTGGCGGAGCAGGTTGTTGACTTCCTGCACGCTGGTGCCTGAGCCGCGGGCGATGCGTTTGCGGCGGCTGCCGTTGATGACTTCGTGGTGGTCGCGTTCGTGGGCGGTCATCGAGTTGATGATGGCTTCGACGCGGTTAATCTGCCTCTCGTCCACTTTGTCGGCGGCCTTTTGCAGGCCGCTGAACGGACCGATCGAAGGCAGCATTCCGATGATGCTTTGCAGCGAGCCCATCTTGCGGACCTGCCTGAGCTGATCGCGGAAGTCTTCGAGCGAGAAGCCATCGCCGGTGAGCGCCTTGGTCGCGAGTTCCTGGGCCTTCTTCTTGTCGATCTGCGACTCGGCCTTTTCGATCAGCGACAGGATATCGCCCATGCCGAGAATGCGCGAAACGATGCGGTCGGGATGGAAGGGTTCGAGCGCATCGTATTTTTCGCCGATGCCAATGAACTTGATCGGCTGGCCGGTAACTTGCCGGATAGAAAGCGCCGCGCCGCCGCGGGCGTCGCCGTCCATCTTCGTTAGGACAACGCCGGTCAGAGTGAGCTTTTTGTGAAACTCGTCGGCGGACTTCACCGCGTCCTGTCCCGTCATCGAGTCGGCGACGAACAGGATTTCCTGGGGATTGAGCAGGCGCTTGAGCGACTGCATCTCGTCCATGAGCTGTTCGTCGATGTGGAGGCGGCCAGCGGTGTCAACGATCAGCACGTCGCAGCCAGAGTTAACCGCTTCGCGGCGCGCTTCTTTGGCGAGGCGCTCGACGGTGGCGGTGTTCGATTCACCCACTTCGCCTTCGTAGAGGTTGGCCTTGATAGCCGCCGCGACGACTTTGAGTTGTTCGCGCGCGGCAGGGCGGTAGACGTCGACGGAGACGAGCAGCGGCCGGTGTCCGCCGTTTTTGAGCCAGTTGGCCAACTTGCCCGAGGTGGTGGTTTTGCCCGATCCTTGTAGGCCCGCCATCAAAACCACCGTGGGCGGCTGCGAGGCGAACTTCAGCTTGGCCGTGTCTTTGCCGAG
>Ga0137372_10002242_pt1 | contig 18670 bp, 21 predicted proteins | sample SagtaG_6_FD_104911 | JGI IMG/M metagenome (GOLD analysis project Ga0137372, IMG submission 104911) | Vadose zone soil microbial communities from Sagehorn Ranch, Mendocino, California, USA - Sage1_R_60_16 metaG | ecosystem: Environmental > Terrestrial > Soil > Vadose zone | place: USA...
GAGCAGGACTTCGCCTGGCAAGAAGGATGGGAATACCAGGTCAGCTAGCCACCGCGGTTCGCAAGCCACCCCACCGCAGCCACTGCTACACGCTCGGCAGAATTACCGGTCATCGATCTAGGCAGCCGGCTAGGAGGCCGTCCAGTCCCGGCGCCGCGCCTCGGCCATCGCGATCGCCGCCGCCACCGCGACGTTCAGCGACCCGACCCGGCCCGGCTGGGGGATATAGGCGACCGCGTCGGCCACCGCGAGCAGCGCCGCCGTGCAGCCGTGATCCTCGTTGCCGACGGCCAGGCACACGTCGCCGTCCAGCGGCGCCTCGTGCAGCGGGACGGCGCCATCGGCCAGCTCGACCACGACCACCCGCAGGCCGGCGCTCGCCGCGGCCTTGGCCGCGGCGACCGGGTTCGGTTCCATCGCGGCCTCGACGAGCCGCTGGGTGCCGAGCGCGGTCTTGGCCACGCCCGGGTGGCCGAGCGGGGCCGTGTTGCCGCACAGCCACAGGTGGTCCGCTCCGAACGCAGCGGCCGAGCGGACGATCGAGCCCACGTTGAAGGGCTGCGCCACCGAGTCGAGCAGCACGGCCAGGCGCGTGTCGCTGGCCCGGCGCCACTCCCGGTTGAGCCGTTTGACTTCGGTGGGACGCAGCTGCCGGGGCGCGCCCGCCCCGGTGGGCCCCGGATGGTTCACGAGCTGCTCACCCCGGCCCGTTCGGCCTGATAGTCCACCTGAAGCAGGCGGTAGCCGCTCCGTGCGGCCAGCCGGGTCACCGGCCAGCCCTGCCCGGCCAGCCAGCGGTGCAGCGAGTCGGCGCCCAGGTTGCGCCCGACCACCAGGTAGGCGTGGCCGGCCGGCTCCAGCCGGCCTAGCCAGCCGGACAGCAGCGCGTGCAGCGCCTCCTTGCCGATGCGGACCGGCGGGTTGGACCAGATCGCGGCGAACCCGGCCGGCAGCGCGGCATCGCCGGGGGGCAGGCAGCGCACGTTGGCCAGGCCGGCCGTCCGGGCGTTCCGCTCGCACAGCTCGAGGGCGCGCTCGTTGACGTCGATCGCCCACACCGCGGCGCCCGGCGACCTGGCGGCCAGCACGCAGGCGACCGGGCCGTAGCCGCAGCCCAGGTCCAGCACGTCACCGCGGGCCGGCGGCCCGGGGGCCTCCTCGAGCAGCAAGCGGGTGCCCGGGTCGAGCCGGCCGGGGGAGAACACCCCGGCGTCGGTGGCCAGCTCCAGGTACACGTCGGGCAGGATTACCCGGACCTGGCCGGGCCGGTGCGGGGCGCCGGGCCGGGCGGAAAAGTAGTGGTCCGTCACCGGCCTTACCGGGTGCCCCGGGTGGCCGGCACGGTCGGCTGGGACTGGCCGGACCCTTCGCCCAGGGCCGGGTTGATGAAGCGGCGGGTGACCCAGCGCTCGACGATGAACGTCATGATGGGGACGGTGCCCGCCAGCAGCATGATCAGGGTCGGCTTGGCCGCCAGCCGCAGGCCGCGGGCCAGCAGCCAGGCGCAGGCCAGGTAGATGATGTACAAGATGCCGTGCACCACGCCGACGTCGTTGGCCACGGCCGGGTGCCCCGCCACCTGAAGCGGGATGCCGACGAAGCACAAGACCACCAGCACCACGCCGGTCACGTAGGCCATTACCCGGTACCGCAGCACCGCTGCTCTCACTGGTTTACGTCTCCTATCGAAGTCCGTGCCGTCGGCCGTGGCCCTTGACCTCGGCGTTCAGCCGCGCCAGGTAGGCGTTGTACGCGCTGAGCTCCTCGTCCTCGCCTTCGTCGGGCGATCCGGCACCGGCCTGCACGGAACTGACCTGCATGGACCCGGTCACGCCGGCCGGCAGGCGCTCCGCCTCGGCGGCGACCTCCCGGGGGTCGGGCATCTGGCCTCGCCGGATCCGGAACTCATCCCGGATCGTCTTGGCCCAGAAGACCACGGCGAATCCCGAGAACAGCGGCCACTCGAAGGTGTACGCCCAGCTCAGGGCGTTACCAGCCAGCGCGCGGTGGAACTGCCAGTCGCCCAGCCAGAGCATCCCCCAGAACGAGACCACCATGAGCAGATGCCAGCCCAGCCAGCGGGGCTGGATCAGGAACCGCCACACGGGACCATCCGGCGCCGGCGCCTCGGTGGCGGCGGCGTGGGCGGGACCCGCGTTTTCCATGCCGCCAGGGTAGCGCTGACCGTGGATAATTCCCGCATGGGTCTGCGTACCGGTTTGTCCGCCCCGGCCAGGCGGCTGCCTGACCGCCTCGACGACCTGCACGGGCCGCGGCAGGGCACCGTCGTGCTGCCGGTGCACCTGAGCTGGCACCAGTTCCGCGAGTTCGACGTGGCCAGGCACAAGCCCAGGCTGCTGCTGTACAGCATCGTGATCAGCCAGGGCCGCCGCAACGACGTGGCCCGGTTCCTCAACGCCGAACGGCTGCGCGAGGACTGGCCGGAGCTCCGGCTGCTGGTCAGCAGCCGGATGCGGCGGGCCTGCGAGCGCAAGTTCGGCTTGTCCCCCGCGGGCAGCGACGCCACGTTCGGTATGCCAGGCTGATGACATGCGCAAATACGTGATCATGGGTGTGCAGGGCAGCGGCAAGGGCACACAGAGCCAGATGCTGACCGCGGACCTGGACCTCGTCCACATCGGCGTGGGGGATATCTTGCGCTGGAACGTGCAGAACCACACCAAGCTGGGCGCCCAGGTCCGGCGCACCATGGCGGCCGGAGAGCTGGTCGGGGACGACCTGGTGGAGTCGGTGGTCAGGGACCGGCTCACCGAGCACGACTGGAACTTCGGCTTCATCATCGACGGGTTCCCGCGCAACCGGCGGCAGTCCGAGTTCTTCCTGGAGAGCTACGACATCGACGGTGTCATCGTGCTGGACCTGCCGGACTCCGAGGTCCGCCGCCGGGTGCTCAACCGCAGGCTCTGCGCTGACTGCGGTATGGACTACCACCTCATCGACAACAGCCCGAAGGTGGCAGGCCGGTGCGATTCGTGCGGCGGGGACCTGGTCACCAGGGAAGACGACACCGAGGAGGCGCTGGCGGTGAGGCTGCGGGACTATCACGAGAAGACGAACCCGGTGATCGAGCTGTTCCGCCGCAAGGAATACGTGTTCACCGTGGACGCGCGGTCAGCCCCCGAGGTGGTCCAGGAGCAGATCAGGAAGTGCTTCGGCCTGCCCCCTTACAAACCCGAGAGCAAGCCAGCGAGCCGCGGAGCCGCCGGTGCGTGAGATCGCGGTATTCGGCGGCAGCTCGCACCCGGCGCTGACCGCCGAGATCTGCGCGCACCTCGCCGTGCCGCAGCGCCCGGTGCTGCTCAAGCGGTTCGCGAACGACTGCCTCGAGGTGCAGTTGCAGTCCAACTGCCGGGAACGGGACGTGTTCATCATCCAGTCCCTGGTCCGGCCGGTGCAGGAGCATCTGATCGAGCTGCTGCTGATGGCGGACGCGGCCCGGGGCGCGTCGGCGGCGCGGGTCAACGCGGTGATCCCGCACTACGCCTACGCCCGTTCCGACAAGAAGGACGCGCCGCGGATCTCCATCGGCGGCCGCCTGGTGGCCGACCTGCTGGTCACCGCCGGGGTCGACCGCGTGCTCACGCTGAACCTGCACTCGCCGCAGGTGCACGGCTTCTTCTCGGTGCCGGTGGATCACCTGCACGCGCTGCGCGAGCTGGCCGGGCACTTCCGCCAGCGGGATCTGTCCAACACCGTGGTGGTCTCACCCGACCTGGGCTACGCCAAGAGTGCGGCGGCGTTCGCCCGCAGGCTCGGCCTTCCGGTCGCGGCGGGCGCCAAGGAGCGGATCAGCGACTCGGACGTGCGCATCACCGCCATCATCGGCGATGTCGGCGGCCGGGACGTGATCATCCTGGACGACGAGATCTCCCGCGGCACCACCGTGTTCGAGCTGCTGGACCGGCTCCGCGAGCAGGGCGCGCGCTCGGTCGCGGTGGCCTGCACGCACGGCCTGTTCGCCGACAACGCGCTGGACAAGCTGGCCGCGGCCGACGTGACCGAGATCGTCTGCACCAACACGGCGCCGCTGGAGGCCGAACACCCCAAGCTGACCGTCCTGTCGGTGGCCCCGGCGCTGGCCGAGGCCATCAGCAGGATCCACATCGGCGAGTCGGTCAGCGCCCTATTCGACTAGCAGGGTTCGGCTTGCGGTCTCCACCACCCAGGCCAGTACCAGGGCCTCCTCCATCCACGCGTCGTAGCGGCCGCTGCGCCCGCCGTGCCCCGCCTCCATCTCGGTCTTGAGCAGGAACGGGCCGCCATGGGCGGTCGCCCGCAGCCGGGCCATCCACTTGGCCGGCTCGTGGTAGGTCACCCGGGTGTCGTTCAGCCCGGTCAGCGCGAAGACCGGCGGGTAGGCCTGCCCGGTGACGTTCTCGTACGGGGTGTACGACTTCATGTACGCGTACACCTCCGGGTCGTGCAGCGGGTCGCCCCACTCCTCCCACTCGGTCACGGTCAGCGGCAGCGACGGGTCCAGGATCGTGGTCAGCGCGTCCACGAACGGCACGTGCGCCACGATCCCGGCGAACGCGTCCGGCGCCATGTTGGCCACCGCGCCCATCAGCAGCCCGCCCGCCGAACCGCCCCGCGCCACCAGCCGGCCCGGCGACGTCCAGCCCGCCTCGGCCAGGTGCCGGGCGCACGCGATGAAGTCGGTGAACGTGTTCTTCTTGCGCAGCAGCTTGCCGTCGGTGTACCAGGACCGGCCCATCTCGCCGCCCCCCCTGATGTGCGCGATCGCGTAGACGAAACCGCGGTCAAGCAGGGACAGCACCGGGATGGAGAAGGCCGGGTCGCGGGAGAGCTCGTAGCTGCCGTAGCCGTACAGCAGGCACGGCGCGCTGCCGTCGCGCGGCGTGCCCGTGCGGCAGACCAGCGAGATCGGCACCCGGGTGCCGTCGCCGGCCACCGCCCACTCCCGGTACTGCTCGTAGTCACCGGACCGGTATTCGACCCCGGCCGGGGAGGGGAGGACCGGCTGCCGCTTGAGCAAGGTGAGCTTGCCGGTGGCCATGTCGCAGTCGTAGACCGACCCCGGGGTGACCAGCGAGGTGAAGGACAGCCGGTACCGGCTGGCCTGGAACTCCGGATTCGCGCCCGGCCCGACCCGGTAGACCGGCTCGCCGAAGGCGACCTCGTGCTCGCCGTCCTTTCCGGCACCGTCCTTGCGCAGGATCCGCAGCCCGGTCAGGCCGTCGCGGCGGAAGTACACCACGGTGTAGCCGGCGAACGCGTCCACCCCGAGCAGCCGGGTGTCGGTGCGGTACGGCACCAGCGGAGTCCACGTGCCCGGATCGGCCAGCGCCGCGGTGGCGATCTCGAAGTTCTCCGCGCCACCGTCGTTGTGCAGGATCAGCAGATGGTCGCCGGCGTGCTCCACGTCGTAGTCCACGCCCTGGCGGCGCGGCGCCACCACGGTGAACTCAGCCGAGGGATCGGCGGCGTCGAGCAGCCAGACCTCGCTGGTCAGCACGCTCGAGCTCCGGATCATGACGTAGCTCTCGCTGCGGGTCAGGCTCACCCAGACGTGGAAACGCTCGTCCGGCTCCTCGAAGACCATGGTGTCCTCGGCGGCTTGCGTGCCGATCCGGTGCCGCCAGACCCGGTACGGCCGCCAGGCCTCGTCCACGGTCGTGTAGAACACGGTGGAGCCGTCCAGGGACCACGCGCAGCCGGCGTAGGTGTCCGGGATCTCGTCCGGCAGCGTGGCCCCGGTGGCCAGGTCCTTGATCCGCAGCGTGAACCGCTCGTTGCCGGCGAAGTCGGTGGAGTAGGCCAGCCAGCGCTGGTCCGGGCTGGTGCGGAACGCGCCGAGGCTGAAGAACTCGTGGCCGACAGCCAGCTCGTTGCCGTCGAGCAGTTCCTCCTCCCCGTCCAGCGGCTTGCCGTCCGCGGGGACCGGCGGGATCACCTCGCCGGGCCGCACCGCGCGGCGGCAGTGCACCGCGTACTGCTTGCCCTCGACCGTCCGCGAGTAGTGCCACCAGCCGCCCTTGCGCACCGGGACGGACAGGTCGCTCTCCTGGGTGCGCGCCTTGATCTCCTCGAAGATCTGATCGCGCAGCGGGGCCAGGTGGGCAGTGAGCGCGTCGGTGTACTGGTTCTCGGCCCTCAGGTAGTCGATGGTGTCCGCGTCGTCCTTGTCGGCGAGCCAGGCGTACTCGTCCACCACGGTGTCGCCGTGGAAGGTGCGCGGGCTGGGGATCTTCTTGGCCTCGGGCGGCTCGATCGTCATGAGAGCCCAGTCTAATGACGGGCCTTTGCCCGCCCCCGCCCCCGGCAAGGCCCGGGAGAAGGCACCGGGCTAACCTTGCCACTGGGAAGCTTGGTGTCAGCGGGGAAAGGGGCGTTCAGTGACGGAGTGGTCACATGTTCCCGCGGTCGCCCGTCCGCTGCCTGAGCCAGAGCCGCAGCCGGTGCTCGCTCCGCTCACGACCGCCGCGATCTTTATGGTGCTGACCATCGACCCAGGCGGGGAGGAGATCGTCAGGGACCTGCTCGCCGACTGGGCCGGCTTGCAGCGGTCGGTCGGGTTCCGCGTCCCTGAGGCGCCGCTGGCCTGCGTGGCCGGGATCGGTTCGGGCGCGTGGGACCGGCTGTTCTCCGGACCGCGCCCGGCCGAGCTGCATCCGTTCCGCGAGCTCGCCGGGACCGTGCACCGGGCCCCCGCCACACCGGGCGACCTGCTCTTCCACCTCCGGCACGAGCGGATGGACGTGTGCTTCGAGTTCGCCAGCCAGGTCATGACCCGGCTGGCCCGCGCCGCCACGGTGGTCGACGAGGTGCACGGGTTCCGCTACTTCGACGAGCGCGACCTGCTCGGCTTCGTCGACGGCACCGAGAACCCGGTCGGCCGCGCCGCCGGGGTAGCCGCCCTGGCCGGCGACGCCGATCCCGGCTTCGCCGGCGGCAGCTACGTCGTCGTGCAGAAGTACGTGCACGACATGGAGGCGTGGAACGCGCTGCCCGTCGAGGAGCAGGAGAAGGTGATCGGGCGCACCAAGCTGTCCGACATAGAGATGCCGGACGACGTCAAGCCGGCCAACTCGCACGTCGCGCTGAACACCATCGAGGATCCCGACGGCACCGAGCGGCAGATCCTGCGGGCCAACATGCCGTTCGGCGAGGTGGGCCGGGGGGAGTTCGGCACCTACTACATCGCCTACGCGGCCACCCCGAGCGTGACCGAGCAGATGCTGGTCAACATGTTTACCGGTAACCCGCCTGGTAACACCGATCGCATTCTCGATTTCTCCACGGCGGTCACCGGCAGCCTGTTCTTCGCGCCGTCGGCTGACTTCCTCGACGACCTCCCGGATCCGCCCGGCGCGCTTGCGGACCCGCCCGGCGCGGCAGCGCCGGAAGAGCCCGGTTCCCTGGGCATCGGCAGCCTGAAGAGGAGCGTTTAGCAATGAACAACCTGTATCGCGAGCTCGCTCCGATCTCGGACGCCGCCTGGGCGGATATCGAGCAGGAGGCGCGCCGGACGTTCGAGCAGCACGTGGCGGCCCGCCGGGTGGTTGACCTGGCCGGTCCCGACGGCCCGACGCTAGCCGGCGTGAACACCGGTCACCTGACCGAGGTGGACGCTCCGGCGGACGGCGTGATCGCCCACCTGCGGGCGGCCCAGCCGCTGGTCCGGCTGCGCGTCCCGTTCACGGTCAGCCGGGACGACGTGGACGCCGTCGAGCGCGGCGCGCAGGACGCCGACTGGCAGCCGGTCAAGGACGCGGCCAAGAAGATGGCCTTCGCCGAGGACCTGGCCGTGTTCGAGGGCTACCCGGCGGCGGGTATCACCGGGATCAGGCAGAGCACCTCCAACCCGGCCCTGTCCCTGCCCGGCGAGGTCCGGGACTACCCGAACGTAGTCAGCCAGGCGGTGAGCTCGCTGCGGCTGGCCGGGGTGGGCGGCCCGTTCTCGCTGCTGCTGTCGGCCGACGCCTACACGATGGTGAGCGAGACCTCCGATCACGGCTACCCGATCCGCGAGCACGTGGCCCGCGTCATCGACGGGGAGATCATCTGGGCACCCGCTATCGACGGCGCGTTCCTGCTCTCCGCCCGCGGCGGCGACTTCGAGCTGCGGCTCGGCCAGGACCTGTCGATCGGCTACCTCACCCACGACGTCGGCACCGTGCAGCTGTACTTCCAGGAAGCGCTGACGTTCCTGGTCTACACCGCCGAGGCCAGCGTGCCGCTGACGGCGGCCAGCGCCGCCTGACGACCGGTCACTCGTACCGGGTGGGCGGGAACGGGTGGTGCTCGTTGATGTGCCCCAGCTCGCCCTGGTCCTCCTCGCGGCGGAACTCGGCCCGCTCTTCCTGCCAGTCCTCGTTCTGCGTGATGTCCTCGGGCTGCGGCGGCGTGTCGGTGGCCGGCGGCACCTCGTCCGGGTCGTAGGCGTCGAGTCCGGCGGCGACCCGCTCTTCCTCGGTGAGCCGGGCGAGCTGCTCGTCCTGGTCGTTGTCGAGGTACTGCGACGCGCCCCCGTGCTCACGGCGGTCCCGGTGGAATCGCTCTGGGAAATCGTCCTGCTCTGACATCGCGCCTCCTGGAGTATCGGCGGTCGGGTCCTAAGTTACCCGCCCGGGGTGCATCGACTCGATGTGGCTGCGCAGTCCGCGGTTCATCTCCGCTTGGTACCGTGGCTGCCGACCGCAGGACCAGCCGAAACGAGCTAGGAGGGGCCATGACGTACTGCACCGTGGTGGAGTTCGAGTGGGATGGGGACTTCGATCACGAGGGCTTCAGGCGCACGCTCGGCCGGCTGAGCGAGGAGTCCCCGTCACCGGAAGGCCTGCTGAGCCGGATCACCGGCATCGACTCCTCCGGCGCCCGGGTAATCGAGGTCTGGCGGTCCGGCGACGACGCGCAGGCGTTCGCCAAGCAGAGCGCTCCGCTGCTGGCGACGGTCCCGATGCCGCCTCCTTCGCGGGTGACGGGCTTCGAGGTCACCTCGTACGAGGTTGCCTGACATCCGGCGTGGCGGTGCTGGCGGCCGGGACGACGGCAGGGGACGATGGGCACCGCGGCCCCCCGGCGGGGCCCGCGACGTGCCTCCGGCTGCGCGTGTGCCGGCAACGACGGTCGCGCGCCGTCGACCGGGAATGACCGTCGGCGCGTGGATATCGGCTCATGACATTGTTTCACCGAAACATCAATTGGTTTACCGGAAGTTGCTGCGAAAGACCACCCGATTACATTTAGCGACCGCTATATTAGTGTTCGGTGAATTACATTGGGTAGCCTGTGGATGAGCTGTGGATGAGCCGGTGGATAACCGTCGTAACGTGCGGATAACCGCCGATGTTCTGTGGATATCATGTGGATGCCGAAAAACTTAAAATGAATTCCCCCGGACTCTTGCGCGACGGCGGGGGAAAGCAGTAGAAATACTTTCACCGTTGGAAACGGGAACCGTCTGGGGGCGACTCCGGGACGCGGGAAGTACCGGGAAACCGGCACGTCACGCGGGTTTCCGGTACCGGCGGGCGGCGCGTAATGCCGGGTGAGCCGGGCGACTGGCGAGCCGGGTGCGACGCAGCCAGGCAAGGCCCCCTCCATCTCATACATGGAGGGGGCCTTGTCGTGTTCTGCCCGATAAAGACATTCTCCCCGTCCGCGGCCCGCGCGCAAACATGGCGCCATTAACTAAAGCGCCGGTATCCCACCGCACCCGCAGGGCGGGCGGCTTGCGGAAGACCAGGCCGCGCGGTGCGTTCGGGTAGCCGGGATCCAGCCGCAGCCGGGGGAGCCTGGCCAGCAGGGTCCCGACGGCGACCTGCGCCTCCAGCCGGGCCAGATGCGCGCCCAGGCAGAAATGCGGGCCGTGCGCGAAGGCCAGGTGGCGCCCGGCGTTGGCGCGGCGTACGTCGAACACGTCCGGGTCGGCGAAGACCGCCGGATCCCGGTTCGCCCCGGTGATGGACACGGTCACCTGGTCACCAGCCTGGATGGCGGCGCCGCCGAGCCGAGCGCCGACGGTCGCGTACCGGTCGACGACTGCGGCGGCCGGCTCGAGCCGAAGCGACTCCTCGACTGCGGCGGGCACCAGCCCGGGGTCGGCGAGCACCAGGGCGAGCTGGGCGGGGGAGGAGAGCAGGTGCAGCAGGGCGTTGGCGATCATGCCCTCGGTGGTCTCGATGCCGCCGAACATCAGCACCGCCGCGTTCGAGATGGCCTCCTCCTCGGCCAGCGGCCCGGTGACCTCCGCGAGCAGGGAGCCGCCCCGGGCGATCACCTCGCGCAGGCTCGCGGCCAGCTCGCCGAACGCCGCCGTCCCGCCCGCCGCCACGCTGGTCGCCCCGTCGGCCCCAGTGCCGCGTCCCGCGGCGGCGCCCGCGGCCTGGACCGCGGCCACGATCCCGTCGTACCAGGTCAGGATCGTCGCCGGGTCGGCCTGGCCGAGGCCGAGGACCTCGGCCATGACCGCCGCCGCGAGCGGGCCGGCCACGGCCCGGCGCAGTTCGGCCGCGCCGAGCGGCTCGATCGCCGACACCAGGCGGCCGGTCTCGGCCCGCGTGAACCCGGCGAGGCGCGCATATACCTCGTCGTGCCGGAAGGGGCGGTTGAACGGGCCCCGGTGGCGCGCGTGCGGCGCGCCGTCCAGCGAGAGCATGCTCGGCCCGACCACCTGGGCGGTGGAGAAGCGAGGATCGTCGACGGTGAACGTGCGCGCATCGCGCAGGACCGCCACGGCCAGGTCGTAGCCGGTGACCAGCCAGGTGCCCAGGACCGGGACCCAGGCGACGGGCGCCGCGGCACGCAGCCGCGCCAGCACCCGATGCGGATCGCCCTCCAGGTCGGCCAGCGTGACGCGGCCGGTCGGCGTACTCGAATCTGACACGGTAACCCTCAGGATAGGTTGAGCGGATGGCAGACGTGCGGATCCTGCTCATTTCCGGCAGCACCAGGCGCGGGTCGGGCAACACGGCGGCGTTGCGGACCGTCCAGGCGCTGGCGCCGGACGGGATCACGGCGGAGCTGTACGACGGGCTCGCGGCGCTGCCCGCGTTCAGCCCCGACGAGGACGAGCGGCCGCCGGGCCCGGCGGCGGACCTGAGAGCGCGGATCGCGGCGGCCGATGGGCTGCTGTTCTGCACCCCCGAATACGCCGGTACGCTGCCCGGCAGCCTGAAGAACCTGCTGGACTGGACGGTCGGCGGCGGCGAGATCTACGGCAAGCCGGCCGGCTGGGTCAACGTGGCGGTGGGCGGCCGCGGCAGGGGCGCCGAGGAGCACCTCGCCATGGTGCTCAGGTACGTCGGCGCGGTCGCCGTCGACGGGGCGTGCGTCCGCGTACCCGTCCCGCGCGGGGCGGCCGGACCGGACGGGATCATCACGGACCCGGCTATCCGGACCGCCCTCGGGGCCGCCCTCAGCGCCCTCGCCGGGGCAGCCACCCCGTCCGTTCGGTAGACCTGGACGCGGTCGCCCGGTTCGACTACGACGGGCACACGGGCTGCGGCCTGTACGAGTACTGGGCGCTCGGCGACCACCCGTCATTCCGTTAACGGAACGTTCAATATCCGTCAGCTGACCGATGTATTGCGCTGCAAATTGCAGCAGCATTTTCGACGCAAGAGGCATCGAGCAGGTCGCTGAGAAACCGGATAGACGCGATGATGACACAGACCCGCCCCACTGAGCTACACCAACGTCGCATCTTGATGACCAGGAAACCGGCCGCGGCGGCTGAATCCCGCGGCCAGGTCCGCGCGGTCATCCGCGCCTGGGAAATTCCGGTCGATCCCGACATCGCGGTCCTGCTCACCAGCGACCTGGTGACCCATGCCGTCATCCACTGGAACAGCGCGACCATCACGCTTGCCGTCAGGTGCTCCCACGATCAGCTGCGCGTCGACGTCTACGACACGTCGCTTCCGCTGCCGATGGCGGTAGACGAGCAGGCCATCAACGAGACCAGGCCCGGGCTGGCGCTCGTCGCCACCCTGGCGACCGAGTGGGCTTCCTTCCTGACCTTCACCGGTAAGGCCATGTATTTCGCGCTCGCGTTCCAGGCTGACTGGTTACGCATCGAGGACTAGAAACCGTCAAACGAAGGGGAAACGTGAGAAGCACTACGCTCAGCAGCCGACGCGATCGGCCTGGTTCAGGCTCGTACTGGATCAAGAGCTCACTGAGCTACGCCAACGGTAACTGCGTCGAGGTAGCGAGCCTGCCGGGCGGCGAGATCGGCGTTCGCAACAGCAGAAACTCCGCGGGGCCCGTCCTGAGGTTCACGTCGGATGAGTGGCACGCCTTTCTCGGCGGCGTCAGGAACGGGGAGTTCGACAGCTTCGGCAGGTAGCGACCTGACTATGCTGACCTACTCACCGCGCCGATCGTGCTGGCCCGGTGTGCCGTATCCGCGGCCAGGCTCGCTAGACGAGGTGACGGTGCGCGCGCAGGCTCCGGCACGCTTCGCATGGGACCGCTCGAGCTCCCCGCGCTGCGCCCCGCCGAGGAACGCAGCCCATTCGGCCCGGGTGAACCTCAGCACAGGCCCGCCCGGATCCCGGCTGTCGCGGATACCGACGGAGCCGCCGGGTAGTTCTGCCACCTCGACGCAGTTGCCGTTGGCGAAGCTGAAGGAACTCTTGACCCAGGACGCGTTCATCTGCTCACTCCTCATCGCCGGATGCTGCCTGGCCGGTCGCGGCGCCGGTACTCGAACAGCGATGCCGTCCAGGATTTATTTATCGTAAATGAATTCGATTATCCATGTGGGTACTATAACGAATCGAAAACTAGAGAGTAAAGCGCTCTGGCCGACCGGGTGCCGGTTTCCGGCCGTGGCGGAGCCCGGATCGGTCTCCGCCGACGTTCGCCGTCTCCGCCGACGTTCGCCGTCGCGGTCGCCGTCGCCGTCGCGGTCGCGGCCCGGCCGGGCCCGGCCGTCGGCATGAGGCCTGCGGGCGCTGTCTCTTTTAGGCCCGGCAATTTCACGAAACGCGAGATTTGCCGACTAGTCCGCAAATAACGTGGGAGTAACGGCGCGCTTCATGACTACCCCGAACTAACGGATGATACCGATGTGACTCGACGGGTGCTCGTTCCTCGAGTTGCAGAATTTGATGCTCCCTTATCGCTACGGCCTGTTCGTTATAGCAAGTGTTCTAGTTCCGGGAAGAGCAAGAAGATGGCACGACGTCGGGCAGGTGAGCTCCGGCTTACCGGCGAACTGGTGTGTGGCGTACAGCCGTGGTGTCCATGAGCGCGGGGTGTCTCGAGGCATCTCGGCCGGGTCGGCGGCGACCAAAGGATGAGCAGCCAGGGCAGCGCGTGTAATAACAATGGCGCCGGCATGCATAAAACACACTGAGCACCACGACAACAATAACCACAAGGTAAACGTGCCGTCACTGCGGCGTGCGCTGGTTAACCGGAATTACGCAAAGCTGTGGTACGGCCAGGCCGTGTCCGCGGTCGGGGACACGGTCTTCGGCACGACGCTCGTGCTGTGGGTGTCGCAGGTTCTCGTGCGCGGCTCGGCCTGGGCTCCCGCCGCGGTCAGCGGGATCCTGGTCGCCGCGGGCGCCGCGGTTGGCCTGGTCGGGCCGGTCGCCGGGGTGTTCGTGGACCGGTGGAACCGGAAGCTGACGATGATGCGGACCGAGGCGATCCGCGCGACGATGGTCACGGGCCTGACGGGGCTGTCGTTCGTCCCGGTCCGCGACCTCCCCATCGGGCTCTGGCTCGTCGCCGTCTACCTTGTCGTCTTCGTGCTGAACGGCGTCGGCCAGTTCTTCAACCCCGCCAGGTTCGCCACGACCGGGGATGTCGTGCACGGCGAAGAGGACCGGATACGAGCGGCCGGACTCGCCGAGGCCACCGTGTCGGCGGCCGGGATCGTCGGGCCGCCAATCGCGGCGCTCTTGCTGTTCACCGTCGGCATCCAGTGGGCGCTGGCCGTCAACGCTGCCTCCTATGTCGTGTCCTATCTGGCCATCCGGTTGCTGCGGCTGGCGCCAGGACCTCGCTCGCCGGCCCCGGCTGAAGCGGGGAGTACCGGCTTGTACGCGGAGTTCTCGGCGGGCTTGCGGCTCTTCGCGCGTAACCGGTTCCTGGTGACGCTGCTGACGGTCACGGTGATCTGCCAGTGCGGCACCGGTGCGATCAGCGCGCTGAACGTATTCTTCGTGACCCGCGACCTGCACGCCTCGTCCGGGCTGTTCGGCATCGCAGAGACCGCGATGGGGGTCGGTTTCATCATCGGCGCCCTGGCCGCCGGCCGCATGGTGCGGTGGATCGGTGCCCGCGCGCTCACATGGTCGGGCCTGCTGGCAACCGGCGTCCTGGCGGCTGGCTACGCGCTGCAGCGAAGCTTCCCCGCAGGCCTGGTCATGCTGGCGATCTACGCCATTCCGATCGCCATGCTGAACACCGCCGTGGCTCCACTGCTCCTGGATGCTGCGCCGCGTGAATACATGGGCCGGGTGATGGCGGTGTTCATGCCGGTCAATCAGCTCGCTTCCATGCTCTCGGTGGTCATCTCCGGCTGGCTGACGAGTACCGTCCTGCGCAGCTTCCGCGCCTCCTTCGCTGGCATCACGCTCAACTCGGTCAGCCTGATATTCGTCGTCGCCGGCGGCCTGATCTTCGCATCCGGCATCCGCGCGTTCGCGGCCCTGCCCGGAACCAATATCCCCTGAACCGCGTCACGTCGATCCGGAACCCGGGCACAGGGTCGGTGCACACATCGTCAAGCCCTTTACGCGCGGTGCTAACGAAACCGCGCCTGTCCTTGGCGAGACTGGGCAGCGCCGACCGATCCCAGGCAGACCTATGCCACGTTCGGGCCGCCTTGCGAAGCGAACAGAACTGGAGGCAGCATGCGCGACCGCGCCCACGTCCCCGTTTACGACTACGTGATTGTCGGCGCTGGCAGCGCGGGCTGCGCGCTGGCCGGCCGGCTGAACGAAGACCCGGACAGCAACGTCCTGCTGCTGGAGGCCGGCCCGCCCGATGCGGCGGCCGAGATCAGCGTTCCCGCTGCCGCCCCGAGCCTGTGGCAGGGACGGTTCGCCTGGGACGACGCGACCGTCCCGCAGCCGCGCGCCGCGGACCGTACCGTCGCCTGGCCGCACGGCCGCACCCTGGGCGGCAGCTCGGCCATCAACGGCATGGTCTATATACGCGGCAACCGGGCAGACTATGACACCTGGGCCGACAGCTATGGCTGCAGCGGGTGGGGCTACGCCGGGCTGCTGCCGTACTTCCGCCGGGCCGAGGACCAGCAGCGTGGTTCCTCAGCCTTCCACGGAGCCGGCGGCCCGCTCCGGGTCGAGGATCCGCGGTTCATCCATCCGCTGAGCCGGGCTTGGATCGCGTCGGCGACGAGCGCCGGGCTGGGTGCGAACGAGGATTTCAACGCCGCGGCTCAAGATGGCGTGGGCTTCTATCAGGGGGTAGAGGAGCATCCGGCGGAAAGGTAGCGCTGGGAATTTATCTGCGATACGGAACGGCGGTGCTTGGTGGGTGAGGTTCGGGCGCTGCCGGTCGTCGTGCAGGACGTGCGCCTGGCGGACGCGGCGCGCGAGTTCCTGGGCACCATCGCGGTGCCCAACACCCGCCGCGGCTACGCGGTCGCGCTCAACCGGCTGTGCAAGGACTTCGGCGCGGACAGCGGCACGGCCGGGTTGGACCCGGATCGCGTCGGCGGCTGGTTCACGTTCGTGTGGGGCAAGGTGTCGCCGCAGACGTTCAACGTCCGCCTGGCCGCGCTGCGCGCGGCGTTCGACTACTGGCGCGAACAGGGCTGGCTGGCCGGAGATCCGCTGGTGCGCCTGGTCGGGCGCTCCGTTCCACGCGACGACTCCCGCGCCCTGACCCGTGCCCAGGTGACGACGGTGCTGGGTCTGGGGGTGGCGCTGCGGGAGCGGGTGCTGTGGCAGATGCTGTATGAGACCGCTGCCCGCGCCGAGGAAGTCTTGATGCTCGACGTGCCGCACCTGGACACCGCCAACCGCCGCGCGGTGGTCACCCGCAAGGGCGGTGCCAAGGACGTGGTCGTGTGGCAGACCGGAACCGCGCGGCTGCTGCCCGTATCTGGTCGGCCGCCGGACCGGACCGGTGTTCCTGACCGACCGCAAGGCCAAACCGTCGGTCGCCCTGGTCGACGTCGACCCGACTACCGGACGGGCCAGGCTGTCGCACCGGCGCGCGGCCGAGCTGTTCGACGAGCGCACCGCCGAGGTTGAGGGCGGGCCGTTCACGTTGCACCAGCTGCGGCACAGCGCGCTCACCCACGCCGCCGAGGACGGCGCGTCCACCCCGATGTTGATGAAGATGTCCGGGCACGTCTCGGTGCGCAGTCTCGGGAAGTACGCGCGTCCGTCGGCCGAGGCGTTGGCGAGGTGGCGCGCGGAGACCGACCCGGCCGCGAGGCCGCCGCTGAGGGGAACGCGGCAGCTCGGTCAGATGAGGTTGTGACCGGCCAGGGCAGTGTCGAGTTGGGGTCGCCGTAGTATCGGCCGAAAATCGGGCGGATATGGCGTAACCGCTGGTCAGGGCAGTGTGTCGGTGGTACGTGGCATGACTCGAAGGCGGTCTACTGTGCACTCGGGAGGGATTGCGGCAGGCCGAATATGGGGAGGACAGTGTTTTCGAAGCGGGTCATGGCGCCGATTCGGTCGCCGACGAGGGTGAGGACGAAGAGGCCGACTCCGTGGATGCCAGTGGGGGTGTGTCGGTAGACCCCGAATGCCGGCTGACCGTTGGCTCGCGTCGGCACCAGTTCGAATCTCTGTACCGAGCCGAAAATGAATGCGCAGAAGCGGGCCACGCTGTCTCGGCCCTGGTATTCCAGCGGCATCGGTGGCATCGACATGAAGACGTCGTCGGTCAACAGAGCCACCAACGCGTCGATGTCGGCAGATTCGTAGGCGCTGACGAACTTCGCCACGATCGCGTCCTCGGCAGGTGAGTCGCTAGCAGGCGGCTGCTCTCGGGCAGTAGTCACCGGCAGTCGGCGCTGCATTCCTGCACGCGCGCGTTTGAGGGCGCTTTTGACCGATTCGACGGTCGTGTCCAGCATGTCGGCTACTTCGTTCGCATGGAATCCGAGGACGTCGCGCAGGATGAGGACGGCGAGCTGGCGAGGCGGCAAGATCTGCAGGGCGGTCACAAAGGCCAGGGAAATGGATTCGGTTTGCTCGTAGCGCGCCTCCGGACCGAGCGGCACACTGATCGCACCGTCCAGAAGGGCGTCGGGATAGGGCTCGAGCCAGTGGATTTCGCCGAGTCCAGTGGGTTCCGGTGGTTCGATTCCCGGGATGTCCCACTGCTTTGCAGGACGTCGGCGAGCAGAGCGCAGCGCGTCGAGGCACTGGTTGGTGGCGATGCGGTAGAGCCAGGTGCGAAGTGAGGCGCGCCCGTCGAATCGTTCGAGACCTCGCCAAGCGGCGAGCATCGTGTCCTGGAGAGCGTCCTCGGCATCCTGAAACGATCCGAGCATCCGGTAGCAGTGCACCTGTAGCTCGCGACGGTGTGGCTCGGTCAGCGCTCGGAATGCCTCGCCGTCGCCGGCCTGCGCCCTCGACATCAGGTCCGTTCTCGCCAACTCCACTCCCGCCACCTCATTCCTTGTGTGCAGTTCCATCCTGTATGGACGCCGGCCAAGGCGCGAACGGGGCGGTCGCGGAGCGCCTCCTTTTCCGATGCCGCGGCGTCTAGACCAGTGATAGCCGACAACATTGTCAAAGGAGCACGGAAATGGGAAAGATCGTCATCAGCACAAATGTCACACTCGATGGAGTGGTCCAAGACCCGGACGGCCAGGAAGGCTTCGAGCTGGGCGGCTGGTTCCACCAGTTCGTGGGCAAGGACCTCGAAGACTGGACCGCCAACGAGACGGAGGAAGCGCTGGGTGTCGAGGCGCTACTGCTGGGCAGGCGGAGCTTTGAGTGGTTCGCGTCCCGAAGGCCATCGCAGGATGTCCGCGTAAGCCGCAAGTGGGCGGACAGAATGAACAGCCTCCCCAAGTACGTCGTGTCGTCGACTCTCGAACATCCTCAGTGGAGCAACACCACGGTCCTCAACGGCGATGCGGTAAAGGAGATTTCGGAGCTGAAGCGGAAAGCGGACGGGGAAATCCTGGTCTACGGCAGCTATCAGCTCGTGCGCACACTGATAGAACAGAACCTGGCCGATGAACTGCGGCTGGTAGTTTTCCCGGTCGTGCTGGGAACCGGCCTGCGTATCTTCGACGAGACCAGCGACAAGAAGCCGCTGCACCTGGTCAACACACGAAAGATCGGTGACGGCCTGGTGTTCTACACCTACGAATTCGTGCAAGGCTAACGGCTGTAGACGGCGACGAAGTCGCGTTCGTCGGTGTTGAAGTAGCGTCCCCCGTTTTGACGGAATTCGGGGAGAAGCTTGGTGGCGGGCGGGTTGATGGGGTCGCGGATGCTGTCGTAGGTCATGAACGAGACCCACTCGGTGTTGATGTCGAGCTCCATCGCCCGCACCGCGCCCGCACGGTGCAGCAGTTCGGCGAGGGTGCGCACGGACAGCGCAGGGCCCATGGCGTAGACGATGTTTCCGTCCGCGGTGATACCGACGCCGGAGCGCCAGACGAAGTAGCGATTGTCGACGGTGACGCCCCAGAGGTTGTGGTCGGAGCTGTCGACGGCCGGGACGA
>Ga0137372_10002248_pt1 | contig 18653 bp, 15 predicted proteins | sample SagtaG_6_FD_104911 | JGI IMG/M metagenome (GOLD analysis project Ga0137372, IMG submission 104911) | Vadose zone soil microbial communities from Sagehorn Ranch, Mendocino, California, USA - Sage1_R_60_16 metaG | ecosystem: Environmental > Terrestrial > Soil > Vadose zone | place: USA...
GACACCGTGTCGCTCGAGATCAACCTGATCACCCCCATCGCCATGGAAAAGGGGCTGCGCTTCGCCATCCGCGAAGGCGGCCGCACCGTCGGAGCCGGAACCATTACCGAGATCCTGGAGTAATTCACGATGCAGGAGAACATCAGTCTGGCGTGCTCGGAGTGCAAGCGTCGCAACTACACGTCGACCAAGAACAAGAAGACGAACACCGAGAAGCTCGAGCGGGCGAAGTACTGTCGCTTCTGCCGCAAGCACACGGTGCACAAGGAAGGGAAAGTCTGAGCCTAGGGGTGTAGCTCTAATTGGTAGAGCGGCGGTCTCCAAAACCGTAGGTTGGGGGTTCGAATCCCTCCACCCCTGCCATAGGAACGAGCGAGCGAAAGAGGAATGAAGCCAATTCGAGAGTGGTGGCCCACGACGCGCGATTTCTTCCGCGACGTCTGGGTCGAGATGAAGAAGGTGAGCTGGCCCGGAAAGAACGAGGTCATCGGCACGACCGTCGTCGTGGTCGTGGCCTGTTTCATCTTCGGGTTCTACCTCTTCGTCGTCGACCAAGGCCTTTCCTGGTTGGTCGAAAGACTCTTCGTGGCCGCGGGGGTGGCGCCGGCATGACCACGGAAACGAGGATCAAGAACTGGTACATCGTTCACACGTATTCCGGGTTCGAGGAGCGCGTCCGCCAGAACTTGAAGCAGCGCGTGGAAGCGATGGGGATGTCCGACGCGTTCGGCGACGTCCGCATTCCGACCGAGACCCTGGTCGAGATGAAGGGCGGGAAGCGTCGGGAGATCCAGCGAAAGTTCTTCCCCGGCTACATCATCGTCGAGATGGAGATGTCCGACGAGGCGTGGCATCTCGTCAAGAACACTCCCAAGGTGACGGGCTTCGTCGGCTCCGGGAAGGAACCCACGCCGCTGACGGCCGAAGAGGTCGAACAGATCCTCCATCGCGTGACTTCGACCAAGGAGAAGCCGAAACCGAAGCACACGTTCGAGAGAGGGGAGCACGTCCGGATCACGGACGGTCCCTTCACGAACTTCACCGGAGTCGTGGAAGACATCAACTTCGACCGTTCGACGCTGAAGGTGATGGTCACGATCTTCGGGCGTTCGACGCCGGTCGAGCTCGAATTCCTCCAGGTCCAGAAGCTCTAGGAGCGTTCGCGAGAGATGGCAAAAAAGATCACCGGTTACGTGAAGCTTCAGATCCCGGCGGGGGAGGCGACCCCGGCGCCCCCGGTCGGCCCCGCTCTCGGCCAGCAGGGGGTCAACATCATGGACTTCTGCAAGAACTTCAACGCGAGAACCACGTCGCAGAAGGGCCTCATCATCCCCGTCGTCATCACGGTGTTCGCGGATCGCTCCTATACGTTCATCACCAAGACGCCCCCCGCGTCGATCCTCCTGCTCAAAGCGGCGGGGATCGCCAAGGGGTCGGGAACTCCGAACAAGGAAAAGGTCGGGAAAGTCACGAAGCAGCAGGTCGAGGAGATCGCGAGAACGAAGCTCCCCGACTTGAACGCGGCGGACCTGCCGGCGGCCGTCAAGATCGTCGAAGGGACCGCGAGGAGCATGGGCATCGAAGTCACTTGAGAATGTCGTGGGGACAGGCCCTGCGGGCCTGCACCCGCAGCAGTCCAAGAGTCGGAGATCAGCCGGAATGCTGATCGTCAGGACGACGAGGTAAACGGATATGGCAAAAATCGGCAAGAAGTTCCTGGCGGCAAAGGCGAAAGTCGAGCCGCGTCCGTACGCCCTTCCGGAGGCGGTCAAGCTCATCCGGGACGTCCGGTTCGCGAAGTTCGACGAGTCGGTCGACATGGCGATGCTGCTCGGAGTGAATCCGAAGCACGCGGACCAGATGGTCCGGGGGACGGTGGTCCTGCCGCACGGAACCGGCAAGTCGAAACGCGTTGCCGTCATCGCGGCGGGCGACAAGTTCAAGGAAGCGCAGGAGGCGGGCGCCGACCACGTCGGAGGAGAAGACCTCGTCGCGAAGATCCAGGAGGGCTTTCTCGACTTCGACGCGCTCGTCGCGACGCCCGACATGATGCGGTTCGTCGGCCGGCTCGGGAAGATCCTGGGGCCGCGCGGCCTGATGCCGAACCCGAAGGCGGGCACCGTAACCATGGAGGTCGGCAAGGCGGTCGGGGAGATCAAGGGGGGCAAGATCGAATTCCGCGTCGACAAGACGTCCATCATCCACGCCCCGATCGGGAAGGTCTCCTTCGACGAAAAGAGGCTCGAGGAGAACGCGGCCGCTTTCATCCGGGCGGTCCACAAGGCGAAACCCGCGGCGGCGAAAGGGAAGTACTTCCGGACGGTCTCGGTCTCTTCGACGATGGGGCCGGGCATCGAGATCGACACCGCGTCGATCGAGGGGCTGTAGTCGATGGAGCGAGCGCAGAAGACGGTCGCGGTTACAGAGCTCCAGTCGGAGCTCACGAAGTCGAAGAACGCGATCCTGTTCGGCTTCGCCGGGCTGAAGGTCCCCGAGGTGACGGAGCTGCGCCGCCAGGTGCGCGGCACGCATTCGCGTTACCTCGTCGTCAAGAACACTCTCGCCCTCCGCGCGGCCCGTGGGACCGCGTTGGAGGGGATCGCGAAGCACTTTGCCGGGCCGACCGCGGTCGCGTTCAACCAGACCGATCCGGTCAAGCTTGCCAAGGTGCTGACGAACTTCGCCAAGACGAATCCCAACCTCGTCTTCAAAGGCGCGCTGATCGAGGGGCGGCCGGTCGAGGCTTCGGAAATCAAGACGATCGCGGAGCTGCCGACCCGGGAAGAGCTGCTCGCCCGGCTGGTGTATCTCATTCAGTCGCCGTTGACGAGACTGGCGACCGTCCTCGCGGGCCCGGTGGCGAACCTGGCAAGAGTGCTTCGCGCGGTTGCAGAGAAACCAAAATCGGGGCCGGCCGACGCCGCGCCCGCAAGTTAACGGGATACGGAGAGGAGAGGACACGCAATGGGTATGACGGCGGAGAATTTCGTCAAGGAGATCGAGGGCATGACCGTCCTCGAGTTGAACTCGCTCGTCAAGGCGCTCGAGGAGAAGTTCGGCGTCTCGGCGGCCGCGATGGCCGTGCCCGCGGCGGCGGCGGGTGCTCCCGCCGGTGTTGCGGCTCCGGCCGAGGAGGAGCAGACCGAGTTCACGGTCCACCTTCTTGCCGCCGGCGACAAGATCAAGACGATCAAGGTCGTCCGGGAAGTGACAAGCCTCGGGTTGAAGGAGGCGAAAGACGTGGTGGACGGCGCTCCAGGCCTCCTGAAAGAGGGCGTCTCCAAGGACGAGGCGGCGAACATCAAGAAGAAGTTCGAGGAAGTCGGCGCGAAAGTCGAGATCAAGTAGGGATCGCGCTGACCAGGGAATACGCGATTGTTTCAAGGGGTGCGGGGCAATCCGCGCCCTGGGGCCCGTTTTCTTCGTGCCTCGTGCTAATCGCGCCGGCTCGTCCGGCGCGCTACAGGGAGTCCTTATAAATGACTGAGGTCGTGTCCCCCGAACGGCGGAACTTTTCGAAGATCCGCTCGTTCATGGATCTTCCGAATCTGATCGACGTCCAGCGCCGCTCCTACGAGCGCTTTCTGCAGATGAACCTTCTGCCGGAAGAGCGCGAGGACTCCGGCCTCCAGGCCGTCTTCACGAGCGTCTTCCCTTTCTCGGACTTTCGCGGCGCCTGTGAGCTGCAGTTCGTCAAGTACTCGATCGGGAACTGGGAGTGCAAGTGCGGCCGACTGAAGGGCCTCGAGCACCTGCGCATGGACTGCCGCTCCTGCGGCGCGCGGATCGTCACCGCCCATCCGCACGAGGAGACCGTGACCTGTCCGCGTTGCGGGACCCAGAACCCGAACCGCGTGACGCTCTGTGACGTGTGCGGCAATCCGGTCGATCTGCAGATGAAGTACTCGGTCGCCGAGTGCCAGGAGCGGGGGATGACCTACTCGGTGCCGCTCAAGGTGACCTTCCGTCTCTTCGTCTACGACAAGGACCCGGAAACCGGGGTCAAGACGATGCGGGACGCGAAGGAAGAGGAAGTCTTCTTCGGGGACATCCCGCTGATGACCGAGCACGGGACGTTCGTGATCAACGGGACCGAGCGCGTCATCGTCTCCCAGCTTCACCGGTCGCCGGGCGTCTTCTTCACGCGCGAATCGAAGCAGGGCTTCCTGGCAAAGATCATTCCCTACCGCGGCTCTTGGGTCGAGTTCGAGTACGACCAGAAGGGAATCCTGTTCGTCCGGATCGACCGGAAGCGCAAGTTCCCCGCGACCATCTTCCTTCGCGCGCTGGGGCTGGAGACGGACGAGTCGATCCTGCGCCAGTTCTACGCGGTCATTCCGGCCCGCTTCGAGCGCGGCCGGGCGTACCTGACCGTCAACCGGGAAGTCGTGAAGCAGGAGGAGCTGAAGGAGCGCTACGCGCGCGTGAAAAGGGAGACCAAGACGGTCTTCGCCGGGATCCGCCTTTCGGGCGACGATCAGAAAGAGATCGCGAAGAAAGGTTCGCTCGAGCGGTCCGTCGATGACGCCGCGGTCGAGAAGGCCTGCTTCCTGGCGGATGTCGTCGATCTCTCGACGGGAGAGGTCCTGTTCGAAGCGGGCCAGGAGCTCGGCGCGGACGCGGTCGAGTCGCTGAAGGAGCGTGGCATCAAGGAGGTCGAGCTCTTCTTTCCCGACTGGGATCTTTGCGGCGACGTCCTCGTCAACACGATCCGGAAGGACAGCCACAAGACAAAGAACGAGGCGATCCTCGAGATCTACCGGCGCCTGCGGCCGGGAGACCCGCCCACCTACGAGTCGGCGAAGAACCTCTTCGAAGGCATGTTCTTCGATCCGAAGAAGTACGACTTCTCGCGCGTCGGCCGCTTCAAGTTCAACATCAAGCTCGAGGCCGACTCCGCCGAGGACACCCGCACGCTCACGCCCCAGGACATCTATCGGGTGGTCGCGTACCTCCTGCGCCTGAAGAGGGACGTCGGTCGCACCGACGACATCGACAACCTCGGCAACCGGCGGGTCCGCTCGGTCGGCGAGCTGCTCGAGAACCAGTTCCGCATCGGGCTCGTCCGGATGGAACGGGCGATCAAGGAAAAGATGTCGGTCCACCAGGACATCGACTCGGCGATGCCGCACGATCTGATCAACTCGAAGCCGGTCATCGCGTCGATCAAGGAGTTCTACGGGTCCTCGCAGCTCTCGCAGTTCATGGATCAGACGAACCCGCTCTCCGAGGTCACCCACAAGCGGCGCCTCTCCGCTCTCGGCCCGGGGGGTCTGTCGCGTGAGCGAGCCGGGTTCGAAGTCCGCGACGTGCACCCGACGCACTACGGGCGCGTCTGCCCGATCGAGACGCCGGAAGGCCCCAACATCGGCTTGATCTCATCTCTCTCCTGCTACGCGCGCATCAACGACTTCGGCTTCATCGAGACGCCTTACAAGAGGGTGGAGAAGGGCCGCGTCCTCGACCACTTCCAGGTGACACAGGCCGGTGACACCGCGTTCCGCCTCGGACAGATCGTCGAGAAGCGGGAGCTCGAGGACGAGAACGAGAAGGCGCGCCGCGCCCGGAAGGCGCCCGCCGAGTCGGAACCGCACGCGTTCTACCTGTCCGCGTGGGAAGAGGAGAACTTCGTCATCGCCCAGGCCAACGCGGAGACCGACGCCTCCGGCCGCATCAAGGAGGACCGCGTCATCGCCCGGTTCAACGGAGAGTTCATCACCGCGGAACGGGACAAGGTCGACTACAAGGACATCTCCCCCAAGCAGCTCGTCTCCGTCGCGACCGCGCTGATCCCTTTCCTCGAGCACGACGACGCGAACCGGGCACTCATGGGATCGAACATGCAGCGACAGGCGGTGCCGTTGCTCAAGGTGGAGGCGCCGCTCGTCGGGACCGGTCTCGAGGGAACCGTCGCCCGCGACTCCGGCGCGGTAATCCTGGCCAAGCGCGGGGGGGTGGTCGATCAGGTCGACTCCGAGCGCATCATCGTCCGCGTCGAGGGGGGCGAGGAGAGGGGCAGCGACGGCAAGGAGTTCGGCGCGGACATCTACCCGCTGACGAAGTTCCGGCGCTCGAACCAGAACACCTGCATCAACCAGAAACCGATCGTCGCGGAAGGGGTACGCGTCGCGCGCGGCGAGGTCCTCGCCGACGGGCCATGCACGTCCGACGGAGAGCTCGCGCTCGGAAGGAACGTGCTCGTCGCGTTCATGCCGTGGCGCGGATACAACTACGAGGACGCGATCCTGGTGTCGGAGAAGCTGGTCAAGGACGACTACTTCACATCGATCCACATCCAGGAGTTCGACATCGAGGCCCGCGACACCAAGCTCGGGCCGGAAGAGATCACCCGCGACATCCCGAACGTGTCGGAAAACGCGTTGCGAGACCTGGACGAATCCGGAATCATCCGCATCGGCGCCACGGTCAAGCCGGGCGACATCCTGGTCGGCAAGGTCACCCCGAAGGGGGAGACCCAGCTGACGCCGGAGGAAAAGCTCCTCCGGGCCATTTTCGGAGAGAAGGCCGGCGACGTCCGTGATGCGTCCCTGAAATGCCCGCCGGGCATCGAGGGCACCGTCGTCGACGTGAAGATCTTCTCGCGCAAGGGGATCGAGAAAGACCTCCGGGCGCTGTCGATCGAGCAGGACCAGATCGCCAAGATCGAGAAGAACTCGAAGGACGAGATCCGGATCATTCGCGAAGAAGCGAACAAGAAGATCCGGGACCTTCTCGTGAACAAGGTCGTCGCCGACGAGGTGAACGATCGCGAAGGCAACGAGGTCGTGAAGAAAGGCGGCCGGCTGACCCCCGAAGCGGTGGCGCGGCTGACGCCGCAGCAGCTGAAGCGCCTGAAGTTGAAGGACGAGGAGATCGCCGAGGCCGTCCAGATGGTCCTGAGGCGCCAGGACTCGCAGATCGAGGTCCTGAACCGGGTCAACGCCGAACGGATCGACCTCCTGCAGAAGGGGGACGAGCTGCCCCCCGGCGTCATCAAGATGGTGAAGGTCTACGTCGCCATGAAGCGCAAGCTCTCGGTCGGCGACAAGATGGCGGGCCGGCACGGCAACAAGGGCGTCATCTCCCGGATTCTCGCCGAGGCGGACATGCCTTACCTGCCGGACGGGACTCCGATCGAGATCGTCTTGAACCCGCTGGGCGTCCCTTCGCGGATGAACGTCGGACAGATCCTGGAGACCCACCTCGGATGGGCGGTCAAGGAACTCGATCTTTCGGTCGCGACGCCGGTTTTCGACGGCGCCTCCGAATCGGAAATCAAAAAGCTCCTTCGGGAGGCGAACCTGCCGACCTCGGGCAAGACCGTTCTCTACGACGGCATGACCGGGGAGCCGTTCGAACAGCAGGTGACGGTCGGTTTCATCTACATGATGAAGCTCTCGCACCTGGTCGACGACAAGATCCACGCGCGGTCGATCGGGCCTTACTCGCTCATCACGCAGCAGCCGCTCGGCGGAAAGGCGCAGTTCGGCGGGCAGAGGTTCGGCGAGATGGAGGTCTGGGCGCTCGAGGCGTACGGCGCCTCCTATACTCTCCAGGAGCTTCTGACGGTCAAATCCGACGACGTCGAGGGGCGATCGCAGGTCTATGAAGCGATTGTGAAGGGAGAAGTGCCGGCCGACCCGGGCCTGCCGGAATCCTTCAACGTGCTCGTGAGAGAGCTGCAGTCGCTGTGTCTCGACGTGGAGCTGCTGAAGAAGTGAACGGGACGGAAAACAAGGCCCGCGACACGGAACACGGAACACACGCGTCCACCGCCGGGCGCGTAGGGAGCAAGTAGTGGACACAATCGCTTTCGCGGCGAAACCGACGACGCTGAAGGATTTCAACGCGATCAAGATCTCTCTGGCGTCGCCGGAGAAGATCCGGTCGTGGTCCTACGGCGAGGTCACGAAGCCGGAGACCATCAACTATCGGACGTTCAAGCCGGAGCGCGACGGGCTCTTCTGCGCGAAGATCTTCGGCCCGATCACCGACTGGGAGTGTCTCTGCGGCAAGTACAAGCGGATGAAGCACCGCGGCGTCGTCTGCGACAAATGCGGCGTCGAAGTCACCAAGTCGAAGGTGCGCCGCGAGCGCATGGGCCACATCGAGCTCGCGTCGCCGGTCTCGCACGTCTGGTTCTTCAAGGGGCTGCCCTCGCGGATCGGCCACCTTCTCGACATCTCTCTGCGCGACCTCGAGCGGATCCTCTACTTCGAGTCGTACGTCGCCATCGATCCGGGCGAGACGGACTTGAAAGAAAAGGAGCTGCTCTCCGAGGAGCGTTACCGCGCCGTGCGCGCCGAGCACGGAGACGTCTTCGTCGCGCGGATGGGCGCGGGAGCGATCAAGGAGCTCCTCCAGCGCGTCGACGTGGACATGCTGGCGGAAGAGCTCCGCATGATCATGAAGACGGAGACTTCGCAGATCAAACGGCAGAAAGCGGCCAAACGGCTCAAGGTCTGCGACGCGTTCCGCCGCTCGGGTCACCGTCCGGACTGGATGATCTTGGACGTCATCCCGGTCATTCCGCCGGAGCTCCGCCCGCTCGTTCCGTTGGACGGCGGCCGCTTCGCGACGTCGGACTTGAACGACCTCTACCGGCGCGTCATCAACCGCAACAACCGGCTGAAGAAGCTCCTGGAATTGCGGGCGCCGGAAGTGATCGTCCGCAACGAGAAGCGGATGCTGCAGGAAGCCGTCGACGCGCTCTTCGACAACGGCCGCCGCGGCCGCGTCTTGAAGGGCTCGAACAACCGGCCGCTGAAGTCGCTCTCCGACACGTTGAAGGGCAAGCAGGGCCGCTTCCGCCAGAACCTTCTCGGAAAGCGGGTGGACTACTCGGGCCGCTCCGTGGTCGTCGTGGGTCCGGAGCTGAAGCTCCACCAGGCGGGTCTTCCCAAGAAGATGGCGGTCGAGCTCTTCAAGCCGTTCATCTACAACCGGCTCGAAAAGAAGGGCATGGCCCAGACCATCAAGGCGGCGAAGGAGCTCGTGGAATCCGGCGTCACCGAGGTCTGGGACGCTCTCGAAGAGGTCATCCGCGACCACCCGGTGCTGTTGAACCGCGCCCCGACGCTTCACCGGCTGGGCATCCAGGCGTTCCAGCCCGTTCTTGTCGAGGGCAAGGCAATCAAGATCCATCCGCTCGTCTGTCCGGCGTTCAACGCGGACTTCGACGGCGATCAGATGGCGGTGCACGTTCCGCTCTCGCCGAAGGCCCAGGTCGAGGCGGAGCTCTTGATGCTCTCCTCGAACAACATTCTGTCGCCCGCATCGGGTCGGCCGCTCGCGGTGCCGTCGCAAGACCTGGTACTGGGTATCTACTACCTGACGAAGTCCCGCTCGAACACGAAGGGGGAGGGCCGGATCTTCTCCGACTTCGACGAGGTCATCCTCGCGTACGAGCAGGGCGAGCTCACGACCCACACGCCGATCCGCGTGCGCTACTCGGGCAAGTACATCGACCTGACGACCCAGTACAACGACCAGGACATCGTGCACGCGGAAGTGCAGGACATCGAGAGGACGCTGATCGACACGACGGTCGGCCGCGTCCTCTTCAACCGCGCCCTTCCCGACGTCGTCCCGTTCATAAACGGCAACCTGAAGAAGCGCGGACTGTCCGACTTCGTCAATTACGTGTACCTGACGTTCGGCGAGGAGCTCTGCGTCCTGATGCTCGACGACCTGAAGGATCTCGGCTTCAACGCCGCGACCCGGGCGGGCATCTCGATCGGGGTCGACGACATGCTGGTTCCCCCCAAGAAGGAGGAATACTTGGCCGGCGCGCGGCGCGAGATCCTCGAGGTCGAGGGTCAGCGCAATTCCGGCGTGATCACGGCCGGTGAGCGGCACAACAAGATCATCGACATCTGGCACCGGACGACCGAGAACATCTCCGACGAGATGTTCCGGGAGATGAAGAAATCCGACCAGGTGGGCCAGGAGTTCAACCCGATCTACATCATGGCCGACTCCGGCGCCCGGGGATCGAAGGAGCAGGTCCGGCAGCTGGCCGGCATGCGCGGCCTGATGTCGAAGCCGTCGGGCGAGGTCATCGAAACCCCGATCACGGCGAATTTCCGCGAAGGCCTGTCGGTCCTGCAGTACTTCATCTCGACGCACGGCGCGCGCAAGGGTCTCGCCGACACGGCTTTGAAGACGGCCGACTCCGGCTACCTGACCCGGCGGCTCGTCGACGTCGCGCAGGACGTGATCGTCATCGAGGAGGACTGCGGCACGAGCGACGGCATCACGGTCACCGCGATCATGGAGGGTGGAGACACCTTGGAGCCGCTCCGCGACCGCATCGTCGGCCGCGTGGCGCAGGAGGACATCTACGATCCCCTCTCCGAAGTGAAGCTCGCCGCCGTCGGCGAAGAGATCACCGAGGATCTCGCGTCGAGCGTCCAGGAAGCCGGTATCGAGCGCGTCAAGATCCGTTCGGTCCTGACATGCGAGACCAAGCGCGGCATCTGCCGTCTCTGTTACGGCCGGATGCTCGCGTCCGGAAAGATGGTCGAAATCGGCGAGGCCTGCGGCGTCATCGCGGCGCAGTCAATCGGCGAGCCCGGAACGCAGCTCACGATGCGAACGTTCCACTACGGCGGAACCGCATCGCGCGTCACCGAGCAGTCGAAGCACGCCGCGAAGAACCCGGGGACGGTCCGATTCCTGTCGGTCTCGACCGTCCAGCGCAAGGACGGCAACTTGGTCGTCATCAACCGGAACGGCAAGATCACGATCATGGACAACAAAGGGCGCGAGAAGGAGAGGTACTCCGTCGTCTACGGTTCGACGATCAAGGTGTCCGACGGCCAGGAGGTCGTGCCCGGGCAGGAGCTCGTCGAGTGGGATCCCTTCACGTCGGCCATCCTGACCGAGGTCGGCGGGACGATCGCCTTCCGGGACATCGTCGAAGGGGAGAACCTGCGCGAAGAGACGGACCGGGTGACCGGCCTCGCACAGAACATCATCGTCGAAACGGTCGGAGCCGAGAAGCGTTCGCCCCAGGTCCTCGTGCAGGGGAAGGGCATCGACAAGAAGTACCTGCTCCCCATCGGCTCGCACCTGATGGTCACCGACGGACAGACGGTCTCGCCGGGCGACGTCCTCGCGAAGATCCCGCGAGAGACCACGAAGACCAAGGACATCACGGGAGGCCTTCCGCGCATCGTGGAGCTGTTCGAGGCGCGCCGTCCGAAGGACGCCGCGGTCATCACCGAAATCGACGGAACGGTTTCGCACGGCCCGATCGCCAAGGGCATGCGCAAGGTCATCATCACCGGAGACGACGGCGAGACCCGGGAGTACCTGATTCCCCGCTACACGCACGTCAACGTCCAGGAGGGAGAGCGGGTGCGCGCCGGAGATCCGCTGATCGACGGGCCGATCAACCCGCACGACATCCTCGCGATCCTGGGAGAGAAGGAGCTGCAGCGTTATCTGGTGGACAAGATCCAGGAGGTCTACCGCTCCCAGAACGTGGCGATCAACGACAAGCACATCGAGGTCATCGTTCGGCAGATGATGCGCAGCGTGAAGGTCGAGGAGGTCGGCGACACCGACTTCCTGATCGACGAGCAGGTCGACCGCTTCCGGTTCGAAGAGGAGAACGAGCGCGTCATCACTGCCGGCGGGCAATCGTCGATCGGCCGCCCGATGCTCCTCGGAATCACCAAAGCGTCGCTCTCGACCGACTCGTTCGTTTCAGCGGCCTCGTTCCAGGAGACGACGCGGGTCCTGACCGAAGCTTCGATCTCCGGCAAGGTGGACAACTTGCGGGGCTTGAAGGAGAACGTCATCGTGGGGCGCCTGATCCCCGCCGGCACCGGGATGGAGTACTACCGCAACGTCGTTCTCGAGCGGGAGGAGATCCCGCAGGTCGAGGAGCCCGCCCTCGAGGACTTCCTGACTGATCCGGCCGAAGAGCTTGCCCTCGCGGAGGCCGACGCCGAGGTGGATGCCTCCGAAGAAGATTAGGCGAACATCTGGGGGCAGACTGAAGTCTGTCCCCGGTTAACGGTTTGATCGGGCCCGCAACCGCGGGCCCGAATTCTTTCTGTTAGTCTTTCTCTCTTCGGAAAAATCGTGACGCTCCAGAAGGATCTGTTCGCCCGATCCCTCCTCCGCGGACTCGCTGTTCTCGCAGTGGCAGTTCTTTTCCAGGCGGCGGCGTTTTCCGCCGAGCGAGCCGCCCCGGCCCGGATCGGGTTCCCGACCGTCGATGCGTTCCCGGACAGCGAGCGTGCGGCGCTCGTCTCGTGGACGATGGCGCAGCCGCAAGTCCAGGCTGCCATCGCACAGCATCGAACGCGGATCCTTCGAGTCTGGTCGGACGTCGTCAAGGGAGAGACGGGTTCTCGCCAGCGGACGATCGTGCTCCTTCGCGACTACGACACCGGCTTCGCGCGCGAGGTCTCCGTGGATCGTTCGACCGGCCGAATCGAGATGCGGGAGCTGGCCGGCGTCCAGCCGAGCGGGGAGGAGATCGAAGAGGGCATGGCGATCGTCCGGCGGTATCCGGCCCTCGCGCGCTTCGTCGAGAACCCGACCTTGCGGCTGATCGGCGGCTTTCACAACCGGAGCACTGTTCGAAACGATCCGTGCGCGGTCGAGGTCTGTCTCGAGTTCGCCTTCATGAAGCCGAACTACGAAGGTCCGGCCCGCTACGTCGTCGTGAACTTGAGCCGCGGCGTCGTCGCGCATCACGACTTTCGCGGCACCAGGCCGGGAGGCGCGCCCGCGCGAATGACCGAAACGACGGGCCGATGACGCTCCGACTCTCTCTCCGGCTGTCCGTTCTCGCCGCGGCTTTTCTGATCGGCGCCATGAATGTCTTCGCGCAGTGTTCGCTCCCCGGGGCCACCCACGTGGCCTGGCCGCTCGCCGCTCCCGTCTGGGACTTCTGCTTCCGGCCTCCGAGCCAGAGCTCGGGGGCGAACGGCTCGGGCCTCGAGCTCTCCGACGTCCGGTTCCACGGGACGCTCGTCATCGCCCGGGCGCACATTCCGATCTTGAACGTCAAGTACACCCCGAACGGCTTCGCTTGCGGCGGACAGAACCTCTGCTACCGCGACTGGTTCTACTCGCAGCAGCCGTTCCAATGTTCGCCGACGGTTTCTCCCGGGATCTGCACGGGTACCACGACACCGCCGTCCGATCCGCCGGTCTCGTGCAGCGGCGGCACGGCGTGCACCGTCTGCAATCACCCCGGAATGGACGCGGGGTCGTTCGACGGAGTTGCGGTCGAGAGCCTGCCCGACCGCCTGAAGTTGACCGCCCAGTGCCAGGCCGGCTGGTACAGGTACATCCCGGTCTGGGAGTTCTTCGCGGACGGGACGATCCAGGCACGCTTCGTGGCGACCTCGATCGATGCGACGTGCGTCGCCTACACCCACCACCACCACGCGTACTTCCGGTTCGACGTGGACGTCAACGGGAGCGCCGGCAACCACGTGGACCAGGTCTTCTCGGACGGGTCCACTCAAAGAGTGTCGACCGAGCGCAACTTCATCGATACGAGCCCGGCTCGCAGCACCTGGCGCGTCGGCAGCCCCGGCTCTCCGTACGTCGTGGAGATCTCGCGCAACGCCGGGGACGGCGCCGCCGGAGATGTGCAGCCCGTGCCCAACGACTTTCCGATCGCCGACGGCTGGGTCCTCGTCTACGATCCGAACGAGGTCGAGGATGGCGCCGTTCTCGGCAGCAGCAATTGCCCGGCCGGTTTGAACGGCTTCGTGAACGGCCAGAACGTCGACGGCGCCGACGTCGTGATGTGGGTCCGGGCGGCGGCTCTCCACGTCGGGGAGCCGGGAGGGATCGCCCAGGACTGCTCCATGGTCGGACCAACGATCCGCGTGCTCCCCACGCCTCCTCCGGCGACGGCGTTCCATACGGCCTCTCCGTGCCGGATCGTCGACACCCGCGATCCTTCCGGCCCGTACGGCGGCCCGGCCCTGGCCGGCGGCGGCGTCCGCAGCTTCGTCCTGGTGAACCAATGCGGAGTTCCTCCGACGGCCAAGAGCGTGGCCGTCAACCTGACCATTACGCAGCCTTCCTCCGGCGGGCACATCACGGCGTTTCCGGCCGGGGGAAGCGTTCCTTCGACGAGCACTCTCAACTTCTCGGCTGGACAGACCCGCGCAAACAACGCAGTTCTGGCCCTGGGGGCTGCCGGCGGCGTGTCCGTTTCGACTGCGCTTTCTTCCGCCGGCACGGTCCACCTGATCGTGGACGTGAACGGCTACTTCGAGTAGCGGGAATCGCGGCGGACGCCTCCCGGAGCGCCATTTCGGGGCTCCTCGCCTTGACAAGGCCGACCGGCTCCCGTAGGATTCGTCGGTTTTTCCCTCTGGCTCCGGCGGCGCCCTGTCGAGGGGCCCGCCCGGTCGGGTAAAAGCAGTTTACGGTCGATCTCGGGCCCTTCCACGGCTCCGGGGGCCCGGGGTGACAGGAGAGTCGATGCCGACGATTTCGCAATTGGTCCGAGATGGGCGCGAGCGGGTGCGCGTCAAGACCGCCAGCCCCGCGCTCGACTCCTCACCGCAGAAGCGCGGAGTCTGCACGCGGGTGTACACGACGACTCCGAAAAAGCCGAACTCGGCTCTGCGGAAGGTCGCGCGCGTCCGTCTGACCAATGGAATCGAAGTCACCACCTACATTCCCGGAGTCGGCCACAACCTGCAGGAGCATTCGATCGTGATGATCCGAGGCGGACGCGTGAAGGACCTTCCCGGCGTCCGCTACCACATCATCCGCGGAACGCTCGACGCGGTCGGCGTGGCGAACCGCAAACAGGGCCGCTCCAAGTACGGCGCCAAGCGGCCGAAGGCTTAAGGGCCGGCCATGCCCAGACGCCGCATCGTCGCAAAGCGCGAAATCCTTCCCGATCCGCTGTACAACTCCCAGCTCGTCACGAAGTTCGTGAACACGGTGATGGAGCGCGGCAAGAAGTCGCTGGCCGAGGGAATCCTCTACGGAGCGCTGAACAAGGTTGCCGAGAAGACCCAGGACGATCCGATGAAGACCTTCAAGAAGGCGATCGAGAACGTCAAGCCGGCCCTCGAAGTGAAGTCCCGCCGCGTAGGCGGATCGACCTATCAGGTCCCGGTCGAGGTCCGTCCCAACCGCAGGACTTCTCTCGCCATCCGCTGGCTGATCGACTACGCGGGCCAGCGCGGCGAAAAGACGATGCGCGAGAAGCTCGCCGCGGAGCTGCTTGATGCGGCTAACCTGCGCGGCGGTGCCGTCAAGAAGAAGGACGACACGCACAAGATGGCGGAAGCCAACAAGGCTTTCGCCCATTACCGCTGGTAGCCCGGACTTCGGACTCAGGACGTTCGCGCCATGCCCCGCACCCACTCTCTCAAGGACACCCGCAACATCGGGATCATGGCGCACATCGACGCCGGCAAGACGACGACGACCGAGCGGATCCTCTACTACACCGGCGTGAACTACAAGTTGGGAGAGGTTCACGAGGGCACCGCCACCATGGACTGGATGGTCCAGGAGCAGGAGCGCGGCATCACGATCACGTCGGCCGCGACGACCTGCTTCTGGAATGACGTCCGGATCAACATCATCGACACGCCCGGTCACGTCGACTTCACGGCGGAGGTCGAGCGGTCGCTCCGCGTTTTAGACGGCGCCATCGCGGTTTTCGATGCGGTCGCGGGCGTCGAGCCGCAGTCCGAGACCGTCTGGCGGCAGGCGGACCGCTACGGCGTGCCCCGCATCGCGTTCGTCAACAAGATGGACCGCGTCGGGGCAAACTTTCCGCGATGCATCGAGATGATGCGCACCAAGTTGAACGCGAAGCCGGCCGCGATCCAGCTCCCCTGGGGGATCGAAGGCGACCATCGCGGCGTGATCGACGTGGTCGCCATGAAAGCGGTCGACTTCCGGGACGAGTCGCTCGGCGCCAAGTTCGAGGTGGTCGAGATTCCCGAGGAGTTTCGCGCGGAAACGGAGGCGTATCGCGAGAAGCTGATCGAGACCGTCGCCGAGACCGACGACTCCCTGCTCGAGAAGTACCTCCATGGGGGTAAGGTCGAGGCGGACGAGATCCGGGCCGCGCTGCGCCGCGCGACGATCGCCGGCAACGTTCAGCCGGTGGTCTGCGGCTCCGCGTTCAAGAACAAGGGGATTCAGCAGCTTCTCGACGCGGTCGTGGATTACCTGCCGTCGCCCCTGGACGTGCCCCCCATGATCGGACATGACGAGGTCGGCGCGGAGCTCATCCGCGAGCCGAAGGACGAGGCGCCGTTTTCCGCCCTGGTCTTCAAGATCATGACGGATCCGTTCGTCGGCCAGCTTGCGTTCTTCCGCGTGTACTCGGGCCACCTCGACGCCGGCTCTTCCGTCTACAACTCGACCCGGGACAAGACCGAACGGATCGGGCGGATCCTGAAGATGCACGCGAACAAGCGCGAGGAGATCAAGGAAGTCTGGGCCGGCGACATCGCGGCGGCCGTCGGTCTCCGGCACGTCTCGACCGCCGACACCATCTGCGACGAGGACGCGCCCGTCATCCTCGAGGCGATGAACTTTCCCGAGCCGGTCATCGCCGTCGCGATCGAGCCGAAGACGAAGGCGGATCAGGAAAAGATGGGGATGGCGCTCGGGAAGCTCATGCAGGAAGACCCCACGTTCAAGGTTCACACCGATCGGGAAACGGGCCAGACGATTATCCGAGGTATGGGGGAGCTTCACCTCGAGATCATCACCGACCGGCTGGTCCGCGAGTTCAACGTCGGAGCCAATATCGGAAAGCCGCAGGTCGCCTATCGGGAGGCGATCACCCGTGAGGCGCAGGGCGAAGGCCGCTTCATCCGGCAGACCGGGGGCCGCGGCCAGTACGGCCACTGCAAGATCCGCGTCAAACCGGCGGAACCGGGCCACGAGTTCGTCTTCGACAACCAGATCCACGGGGGAGCGATCCCCAAGGAGTTCATCAAGCCGATCGAGCAGGGCATCAAGGAAGCTCTCGAGACGGGCGTGCTCGCCGGCTACCCGACGACCGGGGTGCTCGTGGAGCTGTACGACGGGTCGTACCACGACGTCGATTCTTCCGAGGTTGCGTTCAAGATCGCGGGCTCGATGGCTTACCAGGACGCCGCCAAGAAGGCGCGACCGATTCTGAAGGAGCCCATCATGGCCGTCGAAGTCGTCGTCCCCGAGGAGTACATGGGCGACGTCATCGGGGATCTCAACTCGCGGCGCGGCCACATCACGCACATGGAGCCGCGCGGCGGGCTTCAGGTCATCACGGCGCGCGTGCCGCTCTCGGAGATGTTCGGCTACTCGACGAACCTGCGCTCGATGACCCAGGGTCGCGGCAACTACACCATGCAGTTTGCCGCCTACGACGAGGTTCCGAAAAGTGTGAGCGAAGAAATCATCGCCAAGGTGGGAAGCAAGTGAAGAATCGTCGCTGACGTTAGGGGAGAGAGATGGGCAAAGAGAAGTTTGATCGCAGCAAGCCGCACGTGAACATTGGGACGATAGGGCACGTGGATCACGGCAAGACGACGTTGACGTCGGCGATTACGTTGGTGTTGTCGAAGAAGGGTTTGGCGACGGCCAAGGCGTACGACCAGATCGACAACGCGCCGGAGGAGAAGGCGCGAGGGATCACGATCAACACGGCGCACGTGGAGTATTCGACGGACAAGCGTCATTACGCGCACGTGGATTGTCCGGGTCATGCGGACTACGTGAAGAACATGATTACGGGAGCGGCGCAGATGGACGGGGCGATTTTGGTGGTATCGGCGGCGGACGGGCCGATGCCGCAGACGCGGGAGCACGTATTGCTGGCGCGGCAGGTTGGGGTTCCGTACATCGTGGTGTTTTTGAACAAGACGGACATGGTGGACGATCCGGAGCTTTTGGAGTTGGTGGAGTTGGAGGTACGGGAGCTTCTGACGTCCTATGGTTTTCCTGGGGAGACGATACCGGTGGTCAAGGGGTCGGCGTTGAAGGCGATGGAGTCTGGGGATCCCGGGGCGCCGGCGACGAAGTGTCTGTTCGAGCTGATGGACGCGGTGGATTCCTACATTCCGGTGCCGGAGCGAGCGATCGACAAGGATTTTTTGATGCCGATCGAGGACGTGTTTTCGATTTCGGGTCGGGGCACGGTGGTGACGGGACGGGTGGAGCGTGGGGTGATCAAGGTTGGGGAGGAAGTGGAGGTTGTGGGGATCCGGCCGACGGTAAAGAAGGTGGTCACGGGAGTGGAGATGTTCCGCAAGCTTCTGGATCAGGGGCAGGCGGGAGACAACGTGGGCCTTTTGTTGCGAGGCACGGAGAGGAAGGACGTCGAGCGGGGGCAGGTGTGCGCCAAGCCGGGATCGATCACGCCGCACGTGAAGTTTCAGGCGCAGGCGTACATCCTGACGAAGGAAGAGGGGGGCCGGCACACGCCGTTTTTCTCGGGGTACCGGCCACAGTTCTTCTTCCGCACGACCGACGTGACGGGAGTGGCCGCGCTTCCCTCGGGAGTGGAGATGGTGGTGCCGGGAGACACCGTGTCGCTCGAGATCAACCTGATCACCCCCATCGCCATGGAAAAGGGGCTGCGCTTCGCCATCCGCGAAGGCGGCCGCACCGTCGGAGCCGGAACCATTACCGAGATCCTGGAGTAA
>Ga0137372_10002250_pt1 | contig 18650 bp, 20 predicted proteins | sample SagtaG_6_FD_104911 | JGI IMG/M metagenome (GOLD analysis project Ga0137372, IMG submission 104911) | Vadose zone soil microbial communities from Sagehorn Ranch, Mendocino, California, USA - Sage1_R_60_16 metaG | ecosystem: Environmental > Terrestrial > Soil > Vadose zone | place: USA...
AGGACTGGTGCACCGGCCGGATCGGGGTGATCGGCTTTTGCATCGCGGCGGGTTCGCCCTGCTGCCCGCCCCCGGTGGTCCTGGGCGTGGGTTGCCGCGCGGATCTCTGCAAGGTCAACAGCATCTTGTGCCATGCTCTGGGCGAGCTGCCTGGTGGGATCCCCAACCGGTCCGCTGGAATAGCCACACCGGACGCGCGGCGAGCGCGTCACGGAACCGAGTCACAAACTCTTTCGCTGGTGCAAGCCAGTGCCCCAGGTAGACGGCGCTGCCGAGAATCACCGCGTCGTAGCCGTCCACAGTACTGACATTCCCGGGAGGAAGGACTGTCGCCCTGAAGCCATGTCCGGCGAGCACGTCACCGATCGCCTGGGCGATCTCGGCGGTCGCGCCGTACTTCGACTCGGCCGACACCAGTACGCTCAGTTCGTATCTCTGGCCGCGCGCGGCGGGTCCTGGAGCTGTCACGGTGGCCGTCTCCTTTCCTTTCCGCCGCGGTCTGGCATCTGTGTGCTGGACCGGCCTGGCCTATCCCTGCGACTAAGGCGCCTCGCCAGCTCCTTGATGTGGTCGCCGCGTTCCCGCACGGGCGCCGGCCCAATGTCCGCGGCCACAGCGTGTGCACCGAGTGCAAGCGGGCCGGGATCACCTGCGTGATGGTCGCCCACGGCACGCCCTGCCTCGGGCCGGTAACCCAGGCCGGCTGCGGCGCGCTGTGCCCGTCGTACGGCCGCGGCTGTTACGGCTGCTTCGGCCCGATGGAGGCCCCGAACACCGCGGCGCTGTCCGCCTGGTGGCAAAAGCTCGGCGTGGACCACCCGGACCTGGCCCGGGTGTTCCGCACCTTCAACGCAGGCGCAGATGCTTTCCGCAAGGAGTCCGAGGCCCATGACGCACGGTAGCCGCCGCGGCCGTTCGGTCACCGTGCCGGCACTGGCCCGGGTAGAAGGGGAGGGCGGGCTGGAGGTGATCGTAGATGACGGCCAGGTGGTGGAGGCGCGGCTGGACATCTACGAACCGTCGCGGTTCTTCGAGGCGCTGCTGCGCGGCCGGCGCCACACCGAGCCACCGGACATCACGGCACGGATCTGCGGGATCTGCCCGATCGCCTACCAGATGAGCGCGTGCGCGGCCATCGAGGACGCCTGCGCTGTGCAGGTCTCTGTGCCGATCCGAGCGCTGCGCCGGCTCATCTACTGCGGCGAGTGGATCGAGAGCCACGCCCTGCACATCTACCTGCTGCACGCGCCGGACTTCCTCGGCTACCGAAAGCGGCATCCACATGGCCCGCGACCACCCAGATCTCGTGCAGCGGGGCCTGCGGCTGAAACAGGCCGGCAACCGGCTGATGGAGGTGGTCGGCGGCCGCTCCGTCCACCCGGTCAACGTCCGCATCGGCGGCTTCTACCGCGCGCCGGACCGCCGCGACCTGCAAGCCCTCACCGGGGAACTGGAATGGGCGCGCCAGGCGGCCGCCGAGACCGTCGAGTGGGTGGCCACCTTCCCCTTCCCCGGCTTCGAGACGGACTACCAGTTCGTGTCCCTTAGTCACCCCAGCGAGTATCCGATCACCGAAGGCCGCATCGTCTCTAACCACAGCCTGGACATCGGCGTCCGCGACTACGACCAGCACTTCGCTGGGCAGCACGTCAAGCACTCCACTGCCCTGCACTCGCATCTGCGCGACGGCGGAACGTACTTGGTCGGGCCGATGGCCCGCTACAGCCTCAACGCGGGCCTGCTCCCGGACTCGGCCGCGGCCGCCGCCCGCGCCGCGGGCCTGGGCCCCACCTGCACCAACCCCTTCCGCAGCATCATCGTGCGGGCCGTAGAGACGCTGTACGCGTGCGACGAGGCGCTCCGGCTGATCGAAACGTACGAGCCGCCCGATCCGCCGGCGGTCGACGTCCCGCCCCAGGAAGCTACCGGGTTCGGCTGCACCGAGGCGCCCCGCGGACTCCTGTACCACAGGTACCGGATCGCCGCCGACGGCACGATCACCGACGCCAAGATCGTCCCGCCGACGTCGCAGAACCAGCGGGCCATCGAAGCCGATCTTCGCGCGTTCGTTCAGGACCGTCTCGATCTGCCGCACGAGCGGCTGACCTGGGAATGCGAGCAGGCAGTGCGGAACTACGATCCGTGCATCTCATGCGCCACACACTTTCTCGACCTACGGGTGCAGCGCACGTGAACGCCGAGGAGCGCGACCGCGAGAAGGGCCCGGCACTGGTGATCGGCCTCGGCAACCGGTACCGCAGCGACGACGCCGCCGGGCTTGCCGTCGCACACCGCATCCGCGACATCGGCCCTGCCGGTGTAGAGGTGATCGAGATGGAGGGGGAGCCGGTCTCACTGATCGACACCTGGACCGGTGCCTCCCAGGTGTACCTGATCGACGCCGTGTCGTCCGGCGGCGAGCCAGGAACGGTGTACCGGTTCGACGCCACGCCGCAGCCTCCGCCGACCCAATTCCGCAACCGCGGCACGCATACGTTCAGCATCGCCGATGCCGTGGAGCTGACCCAGGCACTCGGTCAGCTGCCGCGCCAGCTGACCACCTATGGGATCGAAGGTGCCATGTTCGGGGCGGGAGTCGGCCTGTCACCGGAAGCGGAGAAAGCAGTGGCGGCTGTGGCGGCCCGGCTACTGGACGAGCTCACACGGGACGGAGGCCGCCGCTGATGTGCCTGGGCAAGATTGGCGTCGCCACGAGGGTATGGCAGGACGGCGGCCGGCCATCGCGGGACGAATTCACACCGAGGAGATCACCGATCAGCAGCATGATCAGGTGGACCACCAAGTCTGACCACAACGACATACGGCCGACGGCTGTCTGGTCATACACACGGTCGACCGATGTCCAGGTCAGCGACGGTATCGGACGAGCTTGGTCGTACCTTACGAGCTACTTTCCTGCCCCGATTATGCCGTTTTCTTCGGCTCGTCCCCGATCGGACGGGTCAGCTTGTGGACACGCAGCCCGGCAGACCGGGCACGGGTTGACTGACCGGTGTCGTAGGTCAGGAGCGCGACTCCACACCCAGCGAGCGGCTGGATCATCAGAGCCCTGTCGATAGTCTCGTCATCATTGATGGGCAAGCGGACACGACCGGGCGGGTCGAAGACGAGTTCGATGGTGACTTCACCGCGGGGGATACCGCCCGAGCCCAAGGCGGAGAAGTTTTCGGCCCTGAGCCGAGCTGGTTCGGTTGAGCTGGCGAATACCCGATCAAGTACGGCGAGCGTGTGGCTGGCGCGCCAGCGCTCATGGTTGTTCTTGGACTTCTTCAGTCCGTCTAGCTCATCAACGACGACAATCGGTACGAGCACGTGAACCGGGTCTCCCCTGATCTTGAGCAGTGGCGCGAAGTCCAGAGCCTCCAGCTTGTCCTCATGCTCGATGTAGACGCTGGTGTCGGCTACCACGAATGCGCCGGGGTCTGGACCAGCGCTTGACCTGTGCGCCCAGGGTCTTGATCGCGTCCTCGAATGCGTCTACTCGTTGGGTCAGTTCAAGCGATACCAGACCGTTGAGGACTCGCTGGGTGCCTGCGTCCAGTCCGGTCATGCTTTCAAACCTGGACAGCAGCCGTTCATATCCCCGGGTCTGGACTAGCAGGTCAAGATTGGCGGCCGTGATCTGGTTGCCAAGCTGTTGCGCCGCGAGCGTGGGCCGAATGACCGGAGCTGATCATTCGGCATAAGAGGTCTAGACCAGTACAGCGCGAAAGTACAGCAACCGGACTGTACAACAGGGACCGAACGGGCACGTCCAGGGACGGCGCCTATGTCCGTGACCTTGCCGGGAGCGGGGGAGATGCACTGGTGTCCAGTATCTACGGATCAGACGGTCAGCCACCAGCCACTGCTTTGGCATCATCAATGCATGACTAGCTCCGGCCTCGAATACCTCGCACGAACCGCCTACGAAGCCCACCGTGGCGCCTCCCCCGCATCTCTCCCGCCGTGGGAAGACACCACCGAGCAGGAGCAGCAAGCCTGGAGAGCCGCCGTGTCCGCCGTCGCCGTGCAGACCGGCAGCACCCTCATCGAGGAGGCACCCTCCACCCGGTCCGTGGTCATCCAGGCCGGAGACGAGCGCCACACCTTCCACACCGGCTTCACCGTCGGCCGCCAAGGCGATCTCGCCATCCGCGACGACTTTGCCTCCAGCCACCACGCCCGCTTCCAGATCGCCCACGGCCTGTGGTTCGTCGAAGACCTCGGCTCAACCAATGGCACCCGGCTCAACGGGCGTCGCTTCAACGCGCCGCAGCGGCTGAAGAAAGGCGACAAGATCAGGATTGGGCACACCGTCATTACCGTGGTGTCGGCATGAGCGAGATTCCGGCCTGGCATATCCAAGCCTTGCCGCGATAATGCGTAGCTCCCTATGCCAGGCGAGTCCGGAGACTCGAACGCGCCCAGACGGCAGATTCTTTGGTCTCGCGGGGTATGCGCGGGATGATCTTCTGGCTCCTGGCATGCAAGACAACCAGCAGCGCATGTCAGAACCGACGTGTGCGCGGAACGACTAGCGATCTTGAAACCGCCAGGCGGAAAGCTTTCGGGACCTCTGGCTCCGGGATGGGGGTGCACTGCTGACATGAGAGCCGGTAGGTAGCTGAGCGAGGCTGATCATCACGCCCGCCATCGGCCCAGGCCCGCAGCAGCCCTCGCGCCAGACCACATTCCAGAGCGCTGAGCAGCGGCCGGGGACCTGGCCGCGTCCGCCAGCGCGGTGCGCCGGTGCGCCGCTCAAAGCGCCGGTCCGGGGGCCGGGGCGAGGGTGGGCTGCGGTGATGTCTGCTGTGCTGCGGCGCCCTGTGTCGCGGCGCCGTGCGTCGCATGGATGGTTTGCCTGTTTCTCATGGCACCGAGCGTGGCCGGGCCGCCATTGTGCTGTCTGGTGCCGAACGTCCCGGCGCTGCCCGCCGAACGTCATTACCCCCTAGGGGTATAGGGTGTCATCGTGGGCTGGGAGGTCCATAGGAGGCTGTCATGGGTATCGCCGATATCGCCGTGGCCAGGTGGGCATCGGGGTGGTCGGCTACCAGACCGACGATTACCCGTCGGCGGCGACGAAACGGGACGCGCACCCCCAACACACCGGGCTGTTCGAGGGTACTTTCGAAGTCCCCCCGGACCTGCCCGCCGAGCTGCGCGTGGGGGTCTTCGCCGAAGCCCGATCGCACCAGGTGTGGGTACGCACGTCGAACGCGAGCGCCAAGCCGTAGTCCGACGCCATCCGGGACGTTCGGGGTCTGGCCATCAAGCTGCTCGACTTGCCCGGCGAGAAGATACCGGAAAGCGACGAGGCGAACACCCAGGACTTCGTGCCGCTCAGCACGCCCAACATGCCGCTGGGAACTGTCCGGCTGTTCCACGACGCCATCGTCTACAGCACCCAGTACACGCCGCTTCTGTTCGCCGCCAAGATGATCCTCACCGGCAGGTCACGCGTACTCAAGGAGCTGGACGCGGCCCGGATCCGACCCACGTCCCCCCTTGAGATCCGGTACTGGAGCACGACACCGTACCGGTTCGGCGCCGACCGGGTGGTCAAGTACTCGCTCCTGCCGACCTCAGACGCCACGAGCGCGCTCCCGCCGCCGCTGGCCGACGACTATCTGAGCGCGGCAATGGAGACACGACTCTCCCGGGAGGGGGTCAGCTTCGCCCTCGCCGTACAGGTCCGAGCCGACGGCATGCCCGTCCACGACGCCGCCCCCCGTTGGGACGAGACCGTCTCGCCGTTCCAGACGGTCGCGACGCTTACCATTCCGGCGCAGGTGTTCCGCACGCCCGAGCGCGGCCGGCGCTCCGAAGAGCTGAGCTTCTCGCCGGCGTTGCCGATGCAGTTCATCCACGAGGAGGACGTCGGGCAGGCGTTCGTGCTCTGCACCGTCGCCACCGGTCCCCCCGGCGCCTACAACATCACCGGCGACGGTGTGGTCACCGCCGTCGACGTCGCCCGCGAGCTCGGCTTCATCCCGATACCCTTGCCCGCCGGGCCCTTCCACTCGGCCGCCCGGGTAGTGTCGGCGCTGCCGGCCCTGCCGCCCGCCGCGCAGTGGCTGGAGGCGTGCGGCGCACCGGGAGGAAGCCTATCTGCGTACCGACACCGGCCAGCTGGCTCGTTCCCTGCCCGGCTTCGGCCAGATCGGCGCTCCCGCGCTGGTCGCCGACATAGGCCGGCCCGGCCGGTTCGCCGGCGGCGCCGCCTTCAAGTCCTACACCGGCCTGGCGCCCAGGGCCTCAGAGACCGGCGACACCGACCGCAAACGCGAGCCGATGAGCAAGGCCGGACCCTCGCGGCTGCTCACCACACCGATCCGCGCCGCCGACCACGCCCGCAGACACGACCCCCAGCTGGCCAGAATCTACTACATCCAGATGACCGAACGCGGCGCAGGCCACCTGAAAGCCACCTGCGGGGTCGCCGCCCACCTGGCCGAACGCGCCTGGGCCGTGATGGACCGCGGCACGCCCTATGTGATCTGCGACAACGACGGAAACCCGTCACCCCCGAGGACGCCAGAAAGATCATCGCCGAGCGCTGGACCGTCCCGAGGAGGTCCGCAAACGCCGCCGCAGCAGCAAGCAGAAGGGAAAGGCTCCTCAACAGGCCCTACGGCCTGGCACACGAGGCGACCTTCCCCGGTCCCGATCCTCTAGCCCTCCCCGCCGCGTCAAGCACAACTCCTGAGCCACCGCCCACCCCAGCCCGCATGTCCCGGCCCGCCATACGGCCATGGCGGCATGCCGGCATACCACAAGGACTACGAACATGCCCGAGCCCGCGACCGTCCTTGACCAGGACCAAGCCGAAGACCTCCGCGAGCTGATCGCCCTCACCGGCATCTTCCAGGAATGGCTGGAGTGCACCGCCGCCGACATCCTCGACGACCTGGCCGGCTTCGCCTACCCCGACACCTTCCACCCGCGCAGCTACGTGCACTGGCTCACCGAAGACCTCGCCGCCATCGCCGGTCGGCTCCGCACGGCCACCGACCGGCGATGACCAGCCAAAACCAGCCACCATCAAATCCCCGCCCGACCGGGACAAGGCCGCCGCCGAAGATCGCTACAAGATCGACGACTTCCACCACCGGCGGCCGCCTTGACACATCAGCCCCGATAGGCAATCAGTTAACAGGCAGAATCGGGCGTGGTCCAGCAGTGTCCGCCTCGTACATGACCGCGCGCAGATCGCCCCCATCTGGGTGGCCTTCATAGGCTCCGACGGCGCCGCTGCAGCCGCGCCGAACGGCGGATATCGATCGCGCCCGGACACCGACGGCCGATCGCGAAGCGCGACCTGGCCGACGAGCCACCCACCTTGGCTGGGATACCGCCGCCGAATCGGTGTTTGCAGACCTGTGTCGCGCGGCTGGGCCGCGCACAGATCGCTCAGTTTCTGGGCGTGGCTTCGGGTTGCCGCGTTTTCGGGCGGCCATTGGACGTCGACGCGGGCGGCCGCCGGGAGTGAGCACGCCCGGCGGGGGTGAGGGACGGCGTGACTGCGGGCGGCAGGGACGGCTGTTCTTCCTATCGCTGGCTGGCGTCGCTGTGCGTGTCGGGCCGTACCTGGCTGAGGATGTGGATCTGGACGCCGACGTGATCGTCGCGCTCGGCCGGGGGGCGCGGGACCACGACGCGGCGGCCCGTAGCGGCGTGCGCGCCTGGCTGTGTTAGTGAAGCTCCCTGGAACTGGGGGCGTCCTCGGTGATGGTGGCCGGGCCAGGGGAGGACCTTCGCCTCTGACGGCTGCCCCGTCGCGGTGGGCCAATGGCTGTGGCGGCTGGTTTTCCGCGCGCGTCTGGAGGCGGTGGCCATGACGGCATCGTGCGAGCCCGGGTGGGTCTGCTCTGCGTGCACGCAGGGTGCTGCTGTCGGGGAGATCGATGCGGTCGCCGCCCGGCGCGATCGGGGAGTTCGTGATCACGGCTGCACCGCGAAGGAGTCATGGCCGCCACCCGCATCACACAGAACCTGGATTTCGAGGTCGCGAGAAGCGCCGCAGTGTAGGAGCGGCAGGAGCCAGTCATGAGGTCATTCGATTCGGAAGTCGCCGAGAAGCCAGCCATGAGTTCGTTCGAGTCGGAAATCGGCGAGACCGCAAGATGGTTTGCCAGTCCTCGATTCGAGGGCATCACGCGTTTGTATTCTGCGCGTCAGGTGGTCGAGCAACGGGGCACCATCCCCACCGACTACACCGTGGCGAGAATGGCGGCCGAGCAGTTCTATGATCGGCTCCGGCAGCTCTTCGCCGAGCGCAAGCAGATCACCACCTTCGGTCCCTATTCACCCGGTCAGGCGGTAGCTCTGAAGCGGATGGGCATTGAGGGCATCTACCTGGGCGGCTGGGCCACGTCGGCCAGGGGATCCGTCACGGAGGACCCGGGGCCCGACCTGGCTAGCTATCCGCTCTCCCGGGTGCCCGACGAGGCCGCGCCGATCGTGCGCGCCCTGCTCACGGCGGACCGGAACCAGCGCTTCGCCCGCTCGCGCCTGAGCGAGGCGCAGCGTGCTGCCTCCCCCGAGATCGACTATCGGCCATTCATCATTGCGGACGCCGACACGGGACACGGCGGCGACGCGCACGTCCGAAATCTGCTCCGCCGTTTCGTCGAGGTCGGGGTTCCGGGCTACCACATCGAGGACCAGAAGCCGGGCGCCAAGAAGTGCGGGCACCAGGGGGGGAAGGTGCTCGTCGGCGTGGACGAGCAGATCAAGCGGCTGAGCGCCGCGCGCTTCCAGCTCGACGTCATGAAGGTGCCTGGTGTCATCGTGGCCCGAACCGACGCCGAAGCGGCCACGTTCCTGGAGGGGCGCGGGGACGAGCGCGATCATCCATTCATGCTGGGCGCCACCAACATTGAGCTGCCGACCTACAAGGTCGGCTACCTCGCCATCTTGAGGAAGCTCCGCGAGCTGGGCGTTGACGACGCGCGCGGTCATCTGCTGTTCAAGATCTCCGCTGCGGAGTACGACGAGGCCAGCGCCTGGCTCGCGCGGACGGGCGTGATGCGCATGCTCGAAGAGAGCGCGAAGGCGTTCCAGCAGGCCGACGGGTCGTCGGGCGAGGCACTGCTGGAGAGGGTCGAGACGCGGTACCTGGAGGCGTGGCAGTCCGAGGCCAACCTGAAGAGCTATCCGCAGGCGGTCGCGGACGTGATCGAGTTCCGCGCCAGCGAGGGTGAGCGCTTCGACGTGAGCGCTGACGAGTGGCTGGCCTTCGCAAACCGAACGTCGTTCCACGCCGCCCGGGCCAGGGCCAAATCGATGGGCATCGACATCATCTGGGATTGCGAGGTCTCCAAGACTGCCGAGGGCTACTACCAGGTACAGGGCGGAATCGAGTACGCGGTCGCCAGGTCGCTGGCTGTCGCCCCGTTCGCCGACCTCCTGTGGATGGAAACCAAGACCGCGAACCTGGCGGACGCCCGGCGCTTCGCCGAGGCCATCCACGCCGAGCTCCCCTCCAAGATGCTCGCGTACAACCTGTCACCATCGTTCAACTGGGACACGACCGGGATGAGCGACGAGGAAATGAGGCGATTCCCAGATGAACTCGGCAAGCTGGGGTTCGTCTTCAACTTCATTACCTACGGCGGACATCAGATCGACGGCCTGGCGGCGGAGGAGTTCGCCACCGCGCTCAAGCAGGACGGCATGCTCTCCCTGGCCCGGCTGCAGCGAAAGTTCCGCCTGGTCGAATCGCCCTACCGCACGCCCCAGACGCTCGTGGGCGGGCCGCGGTTGGATGCGGCGCTCATGGCTTCTTCGGGCGGCACGGCGGCCACCAAAGCGATGGGCAAGGGCTCGACGCAGCACCAGCACCTGGTGCAGACCGAGGTGCCGAACAAGCTGCTCGAGGAATGGCTCGCGATGTGGACGAAGCACCACCAGGTCCCGGGCTCGCTGCGTGTCGGACTGCGGCCTCACACGGCCGGCTCGGAGTTGCTGGAGCTCACCCTGTCCAAGACAAGCGGGGAAAAGGTCGCCAACATCGTCTTCGACGTGATCGTGGATCGCCGGGGGCGCAACATCCTCTCGGTTCGCGACCAGAAGACCTTCGACATCGCCCTGCGAAAGAAGCGCCTGATGACGCTGACCCACCTGTTCCTGGTCCACCGCTACAAGATCTTGTCGGTCCACTACGTTAGCCCGACCGACGACAATCGTTACCAAGCCCAGAAGATGAAGACGCACGGCCTCTTCAGTGACGTCCACGACGAGGTTGGCGACGTCATCGTCGCGGATGTGAGCCCGGAGGGCGTCACGGCCCTGCTCGCCCCGGACCGGGACCGCCTGAACGCGTTGATCCAGCAGAAGTATCCGTATGTGCCGGTCGACGTCGCCGCTGTGCCGGTCGACGTCGCCGCGCAAATCCCGCAAAGGACTGGTCGGGGCGAGAGGATTTGATTGCCTATGGAGGCTGAAGTGTCAAGGGTGCCGCAAGAGGAACTTGCGTGCCCTGTAATACGAGAGACCCCGATTAGCTAGTCCTACTCCGCCAGGCCATCACCTTCTGTAACCCGATCACCAAATCCGCGCCAGAGGCGGCACCCGCCTTTGCCGGCAACGGCGGTGGCAGCTGGAAAGCGCTCGCGCCGGTACCGGCGCCAACCGAAGGGATGTCCGTGGCGCACGTGGGCCACGTGATCGTCGCTGCCTACGGCTTCAGCACGACATCCGGGGACACCAACGTCACCCGTTTGTACAACATCGCCACCAACACCTGGAGCCGCGGAGCGCCCGCCCCCGCGGGGCCAAGTTCCGAGGGCACCGCCGTCGGGCACGGCAACAGCATCTACGCCCTGGGGGCGGGGGTTCAACCCAGAACCGCATGAACCACCGCTACACGCCGGCCACCAACACCTGGACCGCGCTCGCTCCCATGCCGACCGGGCGCACCGGGCTTGCCGCAGCAGTAGTCGGCGATGCGATCTTCGCCATCGGGGGTCGCAGGCAAATAGGCGGCCCCTGCAGCGGCCAGCCGCGCGCTAGAGTCGAGCGCTACAACATTGCCACCAACACTTGGAGCAGGGTTGCGGCCCTCCCGGCGCGGCGTTCGGACATCGGCGCCATCGCCCACGGGGGAAGATCTACGTCTTCGGTGGCTGCACGCGCGGAGTGTCCACCGTCTCCCACCAGGTCGACATCTACAACCCGGTCACCAACACCTGGACCAAAGGTGCACCAATGCCCACCGCGCGGGCGGTTTCTACGGGGTCGGAATCGTAGGCGGCAACATCTACGTCATGGGTGGCCTCAACGCAGTCGGCAGGCCGACCCGCGCCAACGAGGTCTACAGCATCGCCCACAACTCCTGGAGCAAGGCCACCCCGATGCGCCATCCTCGGGGCGAAATGGGCGTGACCTCCCACGGCGGACGAGTGTTCACCGTGGGCGGGGCACTGCCAGCGTTCGGCACCTCCGTCCGGACCAATGACAGCTTCCGGCCTTAGCTCACCAGCTAACTTCCACCGCGAGGCATGCCGACATCGCCAATCGTGACACGCGTCTCGCCGTCACTGACACGGCCACCGCCTGATCCATCCTCGGGTTCCTGCCAAAGATTCCGGGGGACGTAGGCGGTGGCCGTGGTGTCAGCGCGGCGGGAAACCGCCTCCACCCGCGACCAGCGCAGCACCCGGCCCTGGCAACCCCTAAGCACGACACGGGGTGACGTCTGCGAGGTCGCGGAACTCGTTTCGCCCGACCGCCCCGATCGCTTCGGCATTGCGGATCTTCCTGATCGGCGTGGGCCCGGTCGCCCGCGCGGCACTGGTGGACTGCCGCTGCAACAGCATTGCCAACGCCGAAACGGGCGTCAAACTATGTGCCAAGCGATTCCTTAAAGCCCAGCAACGCTGGTAGCTGCCGGGGTTTTTGGCTATCTGTGGGACGCTCTATCCTCAGTGAGGAGAGAGCTAATTCAGCGCACACCCTCTGCCAACAGAGGCCAGGGCTCAAGTGGTTAACAATGCGGCCAGGCGCTGACACAATGTTCATTTGTGCATAGCAACCCAAGATTCCCGCACGCGCTAGGCGCACTGGCGACAGCTGGGCTTGTGCTCGGGATCGGTGGGGGACTGGCTTATGTCCTTCGGTCTCAGGGTCTGCAACCAGCCGCAAACTGGGCGCAGTTGGCGTCGGTCGCGATGGCCATCTTCCCGATCGTCGCGCCGGTGGTCGCGTGGCGGCGTACATCGGTGCCAGCTTCGGGAATTTGCACTCCAGCCCAGGTGAATCATGCCAGCAGGCTCTTGCCGCGCTAGTATTGGCACAGTGGCGGCAGGAAATCCTTATTCGGGATCTGGATGATCCAGCCCCGCTTGCGGTGCATTGGCGATTTACCGAACTCAATGTTGTGGATCATACCGAGCATATCCTCAGTGCGGGTGTCCGGTCCTTTCGTCTCGGCCTGGAACGACCACAATTCAGTAGCAGCACTGACCGCATGGCCGACATGGCCAGACAATTCCGGCGGCTGGTGCGGCGCAGGTTGGTGATTCTTGGCGAGCCTGGGATGGGCAAGACGACGCTGGCGGTGCTGCTGTTACGTGAACTTCTCGAACATCCACAGGCCGGCGATCCCGTGCCGGTCATGGTGTCAATTTCGGGTTGGGATCCGTCAAGGGAGACTCTGCGTCGCTGGCTCGCGCGGCGAATTAGTGAAGATTACCCCTCGTTACGTGCGGCAGACTTCGGCTCGGACGCAGCGAAAGCGCTTGTCGATCAACGTTATGTCTTGCCAATCCTTGACGGACTGGACGAGCTTCCAGCATCTGCACGCCCTAAAGTCCTGTCCACCCTGAATAAGGAAATGACGGCCGCTGATGCGGTGATCATCACCCGCCGTACTGCCGAATATGCGGCAGCGGTTTTCGGCCCCCGCGGCGATGGACTTACTTCGGGAGCCGTTATCGAACCCTCCCCCGTCACTGCAGCAGGGGTAATCCGGCTACTCTGCGTGGGCCCGGTGGAAGCCGGCGATCGCTCGCAAACGCCGCATAGCGATGCTCCCATGCTTGTCAAGGGGTTCGTGTGACATTTTCTTGGCCTCATTTCTGGGATTCTGAACTGGAATGGTGATCAGGCTGGGGTTGCGGACAAGACAGGGTGGGGCCACTCGGATCAGGGGCAAGCTGTTGTTGTCGCGTGCAGATCGTCCACTTCTGCGGGGCCGCAGCCGTCGGCCCGTCGCCGTTCCCGAGGAAACAGATCGGCTGGGCCGCCTTGCTTTTTGGCCCCTGTGCCGCGCGCGGGTGACGACGCTCTGAACTCGCCGCGGCGCGGCCGGGCGCCTTGGGGCTGGCCGTGCGGCTACTCGCCGGTGAGGACAGCCGCCGCGATCCTGTGGACGCGTTCCGGGTCGGCGATCGCGTCGATCTCGACGATCTTGCCGTCGGCGACGGTGAAGCCCATCACAGTGACGGGCTGTCCGCGCCGAGTGACGACCACCCCGGCCGCTCCGTTCACCAGCGCGGGACGCAGGCGGACAGCCGGCAGGGCGGTCGTGAGCCCGCTGAGTGCCTGGCTGGCTACGGCGGCTGCGCCACGGATCGCCATGGAGGCTGCGAGGCGCCTGGCGCCCGCGTCGATCCGCATCACGACGCCGGGGTCGAGCACGGCGACGAGGGCGTCGAAATCGCCCCCGCGCGCCGCCAGGAAGAAGGCGTCGACCACCTTTCGCTGGCGAGCCAGATCGGGGTCGGGAGCCGGTACCGCGGCGCCCTTCACGCGGCGCCGCGCCCGGCTGGCCAGCTGCCTGGCCGCCGCGGGGGTCCGGCCGACCATGGGCGCGATCTCCTCGAACGGCAGCTCGAACATGTCATGCAGCACGAACGCCAGCCGCTCGGCGGGGGCCAGGGCATCGAGCACGACCAGCAGGGCAAGGCCGACTGAGTCGGCCAGCAGCGCCTCCTCCTCCTCCTCCGGCTGCAGCTCCGCGTCCGCGCTGACGACGGGGTCGGGCAGGCGCCCCCCGAGAGACTCCTCGCGCCGGAGGCTGCGCGAGCGCAGCATGTTCAGGCACACCCGGGCGACGATCATGGTCAGCCACCCGCCCATGTTCTCCACCTCGCCCGCCCCCGACCGGCTCAGCCGCAGCCAGGCGTCCTGCACGGCGTCGTCGGCGTCGGTGAGCGAGCCCAGCATCCGGTAGGCCACCGCCCGCAGACGGGCCCGGTGCTCCTCGAAGCGATCCGCCAGCCACTCGTTTTGGTCCATCGGTCACATCCTCCCGCTGCCAGGTGTCATCAGAAGTGACCCCCCACACACGGCGGATGTGACCGGGAATACAGAAAAGGAGCACCCGATGCGAGTCCTGGTCGTGGGTGCGAGCGGTGCTATCGGCACCCGGCTCGTTCCTCAGTTGATCGATCGAGGTCACGAGGTGATCGGGACCTTCAGGTCGCCTGGAAACGCCGAGCGGGTACGGGCGCTCGGCGCGGAGCCGATCGCGCTCGATCTGCTCGACGCGCGTGCTGTGCGCAAGGCCGTCCTCGAAACCGAGCCCGAGGCGATCGTCCACCAGGCGACCTCTTTGGCGGATGTGCGCTTGTCCAAGAACCTCGACCGCAGCTTCGCGCCGGCCAACCGGCTCCGGACCGAGGCCACCGATGCGCTGCTGGCCGCCGCGCGGGAGGCAGGCGTGCGCCGCTTCGTCGCCCAGAGCTTCGCCAGCTACCGCTACCCACGCGAGGGCGGACCGGTCAAGACCGAAGACGGTCCGCTCGACCCCACCCCGCCGGCAACGGCGCGGGAGACCAACGCCGCGATGCGCCACCTCGACCAGGCGGTCACCGGCGCCGGCGGGGCGCGCTGCGCTTCGGCGGCTTTTACGGCGTCCCGACGGGCTGCTCGGGCCCGTGCGCAAGCGGCGATTCCCGATCGTGGGCGACGGCGGCGGCGTCTCCTCGTTCATCCACCTCGACGCCGCCGCCGCGACCGTGCTCGCGCTCGACCACGACCGAGCCGGCATCTGCAACATCATTGACGACGAGCCCGCCCCAACGCGCGAATGGCTGCCCGTGCTCGCGAACGCGCTCGGCGCCAAGCCACCCCGCCACGTCCCCCGCTGGCTCGCGCGGCCGTTCATGGGCGAAGGCTTGGCCATGATGACCGAGTCCCGCGGCGCCTCCAACGCCAAGGCCAAGCGAGAATTCGGCTGGACACTCCGCTACCCAAGCTGGCGCCAGGGCTTCACCGCGGCCTACGGCCGGCCGGAACCGCTCAAGGCCAGGGCGTGACGCGGCAGGACCGCACGCCAGCCGGCGGCCACGGTTTCAGCGAGGTCGTCGCGGCCGCCTGGGCGCCGGCGGGCGCCGGCCGCCTTAGTCGCGCTGCCATCGATCGGACTATTCCTGGTTCCGGCTGTGGCGCGCTGTCACGCGAACTGGCCGCAAACGACTGGCAGGACCGGACCGACGCACGGCGCGGCGGACTTCAAGACCGCAACGTCGAACTCCTCGTCCCAGCACCGTTCGCTTCAGGCAGCCAAGTGCAGCCGTCGGCAGGGCGGATTCTCACGTCCACGTCCGGCTCACGCTGGCGTCCGCCCGCTGTTTAGGCGCCGGTCGCCCACTTCGCGTTCGACCGGCTTCGGGGTGGCCAGCGGCAAATTCGTTTCTTTCCGGCGCCGAAAAAAGGTTGGCAACGGCGGTTTGCCCCGCCCGTGGTCGCAGAATCGGCGAGAACTACAGCCGCCAGCGGGACCAAGCGGCCGGTGCGGCCGTCGCAGGCGTCTACACGAACCGCCCTCAATTCGGCATGCGGTCGGCTCCAACACCCCGGCAGTGACTCGGCGGCGCGCAGAATGACCTGATCGGGGCGGCACCGCGCGTCAACACCGACCAGCAGCTCGGCGCGCATATCGGCGGCTCGGCAAGCGCTTATTTACTCGGGGTAGCTCACGCTCTGTGATTGCGTCATCGCCTGTGATCGCACTGCGCGGCGGGGATTGGCTGGGAACCGTCTGGGCGGATGTCCTCGGTGCCTGAGTCGCGGGTGGCGAGCGAGGACATGATCTGGCCGTATGGGATTGGCTGCAGCTCGCCGTGTCGCCATGACCGGCGAGCGCACCTGCCGGTTCACGATTGTCTGCCGCCTTGCGGTGCCGTGGCGACGGGACCCGGCGAAGGTTGCCTCAGGGACCTGCGCTGTTTCGGTCCCACCGCACGGCCAGTGCCCCGGCGGCGCCGGTCAGGGCCGCGCCGCCGGCGGATATAGCGACCAGCCACCGGCCCGTCCGCGGTAGCTCGCGCCACGATGAAAGGCTGGCGACCACGTCGAGGGTATCGGACAGGGCGCCTGCGGCGAGCCATGCGCTGGCTGATCCGGGTTCGGCGGCCGGGCGCTGCAGTGCCTCCAGCGCGCCGAGCCCCAGCGCGATGTCACGCGCTCCCAAAGCGCGCCCGAAGACTCGTGCGGCGAGGTCATCTGCCGCTGCGCCGACCCATGCGCGGGCCGGTACCGAGGGCCAGGCCAGGGCGGTCAGGCCCAGCGCCACGCGCCCGGCGGCCACGGCCCAGGCGCCACGGCGCAGCAGCGCCGGGATAGCAGTCGGTGTCACCTGCGCTCTTCCCCTCCAGCACGCCAGTCCAGGCATAGCTCCAGCCTAATGATCATAACCGGGGGTGGCCATCAGCACGTTTGCCTGCCGCCAGGGCGGGTGATCATGCACAAAGCCTGGGGGCTGGCCTACCTGATCGGCTTCGCAGATCGGGATGGTTGTAGCGGCTGGTCTATCCACGGCGGCCGCGGGCGCAGATGAGGATGGGCTTGGTGAGGCGGCGAGATCCACGTCGGGGTCAACCGTCGGCCCACCAGGACGTGCTCCAGGTCACGGTGGCCAATGCCGCCTGGCCGGACAGGCTGGGGTGGAAGTAATCGAGCGTGCTGACCTGGCGCTTGGTGAAGGCGTAGTTGTAGACCGCGTACTCGTCGAAGCGGCAGTTCGCGTACTTAGCGCACTCTTGCGCCAGCACGAGGTTGAACGCCGCCTCCCGGTCCCGCACTGCCTGCCCGTCGGCGTCGGTGTCCGACGAAGACAGCAGCGACTGGCAGATGTGCGCCGTGCTCCAGGTGAACCGGGCGAGCCAGTAGGTGTGGTAGATCTCCCACAGGTGGTACACGTTCGGGATGCTGGACACGAAGATGTGCGCCGAGCCGGGCAGCCCGGCTTCGAGTGCTGCCAGCGTCTGCCGGAACTGCGCGCGGAAGGTGTCCACCGGCGTCATGGTTGCGGTCCAGGACGTGCACAGGTCGTTGGCGCCCATCAGGATGGTCACATACCTGGCCTGCTGCCCGACCGCCTTGGCGGCCTGGCCGGGTGCGTAGCTTATCTTCGCTCCGGACGCCGAGTCGTTGTAGTTGTGGCCGTAAATGGCGTGCTTGACCGCGAGGATGCGCTCGTAGTGGCTCACCACCGGGTCCCAGCTGGCGTGCCCAGTGCTCCAGGAATCGGCAGGATGATCGCCGTACCAGCAGCACACATCGGCGGCCTGGATGATCGAGTCCCCGAGTGCCGCCATGCTGCTCGGCAGGGGCGGCGTTGCGGCTAAGGCTGCCCGTGGGCTAACCGCCACCAGCGCGACACTGAACACCAGTACGGCGAGCCATCTGCGCATGGCGGCCCCACTCTCGTCGTGAACCAGCGCACCCGCGTCAGCCGAAATGCCGCGGCTGGCGGTCGGCCATTACGCCCGGCCTTGACCGGCAAACACCCGGCGAATAAGCGTCGCTGGACATCCGCGGACAGATGACCGGACGCGGTTGCTGCACGCTCGCTGCAGTGCAGCGGCGAGACTATCCAACCCGGAGATCACAACTGGTCCTTGGCGCGGTGGGGCCAACGACAAACTCTGCTGACCTGCGGTTATGGGGTGTTTCTGGGGTGGTGTTCCCGGGTAGGCGCGTTGATCTCCCGGCGTTTTGGGTGGTTTGGGCAGGTTCGGCGGCAGACTGGGCGGGTGCGCGACGGGGGCGGGATCCACAGGGCCCGTTCGCGAGGTGGGAGCAGATGCGCCCGCGGTTCTATGCAGGCTCCCACCGGTGCCTGCCCGCGCTGGCTGCGGTTGGTAACACCTGATCATCGAGCACGTGATCGAGTTTCGTGCGTGGCGTGAGGAGCTGGCACGGTTGCTAGAAGATTCGACGTGTTCCTCGTCGCAGTGCATTGCAGCCTGGCGGAAATAGTTCTGCCGCGAACGCGATCGGGGAGATCGCCGCATCGGCGAGGGCCGAACGCAAGTGGAAACCGATCTGATCCACACCTTCGGCCCTACGACTTCGAGGTGGACACAACGCACAGAGTATCTAGCGCGCTGGGCGAATCGGTGCTAGCCGCCTGGCGAGCCCCGGGGCGTCCAGCGAGCTTTGCGACCCGCCGTCACCGACACGTGAACAGCGTGACTACGCCCATCGGCCAGCCGCGTACCGTAATCGCGGCATGTGCGGGCGCACTGGAGGGCGTCGGAGATTGTGGCCGACGCAGGCGCCGATCGCTGTTAGAGCCTGTTGATAAAGGACTTCATGCCGCTGCCTGGGCTGGCAGATCCGGTCGCTTGCGGTCGCCGCCCCAGCGCCGTATGGGCGGCTGGCCGGTTTGGTAGCGGGCAAGCCGTCTGGTC
>Ga0137372_10002251_pt1 | contig 18646 bp, 10 predicted proteins | sample SagtaG_6_FD_104911 | JGI IMG/M metagenome (GOLD analysis project Ga0137372, IMG submission 104911) | Vadose zone soil microbial communities from Sagehorn Ranch, Mendocino, California, USA - Sage1_R_60_16 metaG | ecosystem: Environmental > Terrestrial > Soil > Vadose zone | place: USA...
CTGATCGTGCGCGACATCGAGGCAGAAGCGCAACGCGACGGCCAGCATCGCGCCCGGCGCATCGTGACGCTGGCCATCCAGCGGGTGGCCAGCGAGCAGACGAGCGAGTCCGTGGTCTCAGTCCTGCACCTGCCCGGCGACGAGATGAAGGGCCGGATCATCGGCAGGGAGGGGCGCAACATCCGCGCCTTCGAGTCGGTCACCGGCGTCAACCTGATCATCGACGACACGCCCGAGGCGGTGCTGCTTTCCTGCTTCGACCCGGTGCGGCGCGAGGTTGGCAGGCTCACCCTGGAACGGCTGGTCCTGGACGGCCGGATCCATCCGCAGCGGATCGAGGAGGCGTACGACCGCAGCAAGGCGGAGATCGAGCAGCTGTGCGTCCGGGCAGGCGAGGACGCGATGGTCGACCTCGGCATCACGGACCTGCACCCGGAGCTCACCAACCTGCTCGGCCGGCTGCGCTACCGCACGTCCTACGGGCAGAACGTGCTGAAGCACCTGCTCGAGTCGGCGCACATCGCGGGCATGATGGCCAGCGAGCTGGGGCTGGACCCGGCGCTGATGAAGCGCTGCACGGTGCTGCACGACATCGGCAAGGCCCTGACCCACGAGGTCGAAGGCAGCCATGCCCTGATCGGCGCGGAGATCGCGCGCCGGTACGGCGAGCCCGAGGACGTGGTGCACGCCATCGAAGCGCACCACAACGAGGTCGAGGTGCGCACCGTCGAGGCGGTGCTGACGCAGGCCGCCGACGCGATCAGCGGTGGCCGCCCTGGCGCGCGCCGCGAGTCCCTCGAGGCGTACGTGAAGCGGCTGGAGCGGCTCGAGCAGATCGCCCTCGCCCAGGACGGCGTCGAGAAGGTTTTCGCGATGCAGGCCGGCCGCGAGATCCGGGTAATGGTCAAGCCGGAGAACGTGGACGACATCCAGGCGCAGGTCATCGCCCGTGACGTGGCCAAGCAGGTGGAGGAGGAACTCACCTACCCAGGGCAGATCCGGGTCACGGTGGTCAGGGAGTCACGCGCGATCGAGTTCGCCCGCTAGCGCTTCTTCGCCGCCTTCCCGCCGGTCAGCCTGACCGGCCGGATGCCAGGCGGCGTAAAGCCCAGGATCTGCCCGTAAAAGGACAGCTCGGCCTCCAGCGACGCGATGATGGTCTCCGCCTTCCTGAACCCGTGCGACTCGCCCTCGAACGGGATGTACGCGTGCCGGATCCCGTGCGCGGCGAGGTCGGCGGCGATGCTCTCGGCCTGCTGCGGCGGCACCACCGGGTCGTCGAGCCCCTGCAGCAGCAGTACCGGGCAGGTCGCGTCGGTCACGTGGCCTACCGGGGCCCGCTCGGCGTAGATGGCGTCGAAGCCGGGCAGCGGCCCGATCAGCCCGTCGAGATACCGCGACTCGAAGTCATGCGTCGAACCGGCGAAGCCGCGCAGGTCCGCGACGCCATAGTAGGAGGTGGCGGCGGCAAAGACCGGATCCCGCAGGGCGCCGGTCGTGACCGCGGCCAGGGCCGTCCAGCCGCCCGCCGAGCCGCCGCGGATGGCCAGCCGATTGCCGTCAGCCTGGCCGGCCTTGGCCAGCGACGTCGCGGCGGCCTTGGCGTCCTCGACGTCGACGACGCCCCATTGCCGCCGCAGCCGCTCCCGGTAGAGCCGTCCGTATCCGGTCGACCCGCCGTAGTTGACGTCGATGATCCCGATGCCCCGGCTGGTGAAGTAGGCCTTCTCGACGTCCAGCAGCCCGACCGAGTTCCCGGTCGGCCCGCCGTGCACCCAGACGACGTACGGCGGCAACTCGCCCGATGGCGCCGTCGCCACCGGATTGGCCGGCGCGTACACCAGGGCGTGCACGATGCGCCCGAACGGCCCCTCCAGCTCGACCGGGCGCGGCACCGGCAGGTACCTGGCATCCGGCACCTCCTCGACCTCCCGGCGCACCACCGCCACGCTGGCGGTAGCGGCGTCCACGCCGACCACGGAAAGCGGCTCGCGCGGGCCGCCGGCCACTCCGGCGATCACCGTGCCGTCCGCTGACAGCCCCGACATGAACTCACCGAACGGGATGTCCAGGTCGGCTAGTTCCGATGTCTCGGGATCGAGGATGCCGAGCCGCAGACCGCCGCGCCCGTGCAGCACCGCGAGCCTGCCGTCGCCGAGCATCGCGAACGGCCGCGCTCCCAGCTGCCACAGCGGGCCGGCAAACTCCTCCTCGGCAGGGAACAGCGCCTGCGGCGGCTCGCCGGTCAGCCCGACCTGGTAGATGTTCCACCACCCGGTCCAGTCCGTGGCCACGTACAGGCTCGTGTTGTCCCGCCAGACCGGGGCAAGCACGGATTCCCGCAGACCGCCCTTGACCAGCCGGCCCTTGCCGGGAACGCCCTTCTCGATGGCAGCTACCCGCAGCTCGGTGCCGTCCCACGGCATGTGCGGATGATTCCAGCAGATCCAGGCCAGCCGGCTGCCATCGGGCGACGGGGTGGGGAAGGCAAAGAAATCGGATCCGGCGGCCAGCTGCCGGATCGCCTCCGGGCTGTCAGCCGCCGAGCCGTCCAGCGGCACGGCGACGATCGAGCGGGTGACCTTGCCGCCGGCGTGCCGTTCCTGGACGCACCAGACCTCCTTGCGGTCGGGGGAGAGCGCGAAGTCGGCGAAGCGCAGCGAGGCGGGCTCGCCGGCCCCGCCGATGGCGGCGGGATCTGGCGTCAGCGGGCGCGGCAGCGCCGGTTCCCTGGCATCGGCCGCGTCCATCCCGGTCAGGTAGAGCCGCTGGTCAGAATAGTTCGCGAAGACGATCGCGTGACCGCGCGGGGCACGGCCGCCAGCAGAGCGCGGTCGCGCCGAGGCGCGCGGCACCGGCAGGTAGGACAGTCCGCCGTACTCATGCACCCGCGTCCGGGCGTTCCAGGGCGCCGGCAGCAGAACGCGTGGCTTACCGCCCGCGCCGCAGTGCACGATGGTCATCCGGCCGCCCTCATCCGGGCGGCCTTCCTGCCACCACATGTCCTGGCCGATGATGCTCGGGAACGACAGGCGGACCTGGCCCCTCGCGACGTCGGCTGCGGTGATGGGGGAAGGCCACGCTCCGCACTGAACGGCGGGGATCACCACGCTGTCAGCGGTCGATGGCTGGCTCGCTCCTGTATGTGCCGTTCCGTCAGGGGTGTCCGTCGAATCCACTGCTGTATTCGTCGCGCCTTCTGCGGGAACCGTCGCGCTCTCTGTCATAGGGCTATGGTGCACCACCGGGACCCCCTGCCTAACGGAGATTCCGGACACGAGCCCTGCTCTGTAACCTAAGCGATGAAGATCAGCCCGATCCGGCCGATGAAGATCCTCTTTCCTGTCCGCCCGCCGCCCGCCCGGCCCGCCGCCGGGTGCGTCTACCCTGATGGTCATGGCGCGCTCTGACGGTCTCCGCAGCTTCGAGATCCGTACCTACGGGTGCCAGATGAACATGCACGACTCCGAGCGGCTGGCCGGGTTGCTCGAGGAAGCCGGCTACCGGCGGGCGGCGGGCGGCGCGACCCCCGACGTCGTGGTGTTCAACACCTGCGCGGTACGGGAGAACGCCGACAACCGGCTGTACGGCAACCTGGGCCATCTGCTTCCGGTCAAGAACGCCCATCCGGGCATGCAGATCGCGGTCGGCGGCTGCCTGGCGCAGAAGGACCGGGCAGGCATCACGGCGCGGGCCCCGTGGGTGGACGTCGTCTTCGGCACGCACAACATCGGCTCACTGCCCGCGCTGCTGGACCGCGCGCGGGCGCAGCAGCAGGCGCAGGTGGAGATACTCGAGTCCCTCGAGCGCTTCCCCTCGGTCCTGCCTGCCCGCCGCGAGTCCCCCTATTCAGCCTGGGTGGCGATCTCGGTCGGCTGCAACAACACCTGCACCTTCTGCATCGTGCCGAGTCTGCGCGGCCGCGAGGAGGATCGGCGGCCCGGGGACGTCCTGGCCGAGATCAGGGCGCTGGCAGCGGACGGCGTGCTCGAGGTCACGCTGCTCGGGCAGAACGTGAATTCCTACGGTGCCGGGTTCGGTGACCGGCTGGCGTTCGGCAAGCTGCTCCGCGCCTGCGGCGGCGTCGATGGCCTGGAACGGGTGCGGTTCACCTCACCGCATCCGCGTGATTTCACCGATGACGTGATCGGCGCCATGGCGCAGACCCCGAACGTGATGCCCCAGCTGCACATGCCGCTGCAGTCAGGCTCGGATGCCGTGCTCCGGGCCATGCGGCGCGCTTACCGGCGGGAGAAGTACCTGGCGATACTCGACCGGGTCCGGGCCGCCCTCCCGGACGCGGCCATTACCACCGACATCATCGTGGGATTTCCCGGCGAGACCGAGCAGGATTTCGCCGCCACCCTCGATCTCGTCCGCCAGGCCAGGTTCGCCGGCGCCTTCACCTTCAGGTACTCGCCGCGTCCCGGCACCCCGGCCGCGGCGATGGACGGCCAGGTTCCCGCCGAGGTGGTGCAGGACCGGTACGAGCGGCTCGCCGCGCTGGTGCAGGAAACGTCGCTGGCGGCGAACCTGCAGCTCACCGGCCGGGAGGTAGAGGTACTCGTCGCAGACGGGGAAGGCCGCAAGGACGAGGCGACCCGCCGGATGTCCGGGCGTGCGCGCGACAACAGGCTGGTGCATTTCGCGCCCTCGGGCCTGGCGCCGCGCCCGGGAGACATCGTCACCACGGTGGTCACCCGCGGTGCCCCGCACTACCTGATCGCGGACGGCGAGCCGGTGGCGATCCGCCGGACCCGCGGCGGCGATGCCTGGGCAGCGCAGCGCGACAGCACGGCCGGCGGCAACGCGGCCGGGCTGCCGCCTGCGGGCGGCGCGGCGGGCGCCGCACGGGTGCTGCTGGGCATGCCCGCCGTCGGCCCTCCCGCCTAGCAGCGGTGCTCGTCGCCGCCGCGGTCTGCCCGCACCCGCCGCTGCTCATTCCCGCTGCGATGGGCGCCGCCGGGCTCACCGTGACCGTGCTGGCGGGGAACGAGCAGGCCGGGAACCGGCAGGCCGGGAACGGGCGGGGCCGTGGCGGCGCGGATGCCGCCGCCCTCGCCAGCGACGCGGAGCTGCGCGAGGTACGGACGTCCTGCGTGCTGGCCGTGGCCGCCCTTCTCGCGGCCGCGCCTGACCTGCTGGCCGTGGTCGGCGGCGCGGCCGGTGCCGCGACCTACACCGAGCCCGTTGCCGGCAGCCTGCAGCCGTTCGGCGTCCCCTGCACGACCGGAGCCGGCCAGCCGGTCCTGCCGCTCTCGCTGACCGTGGGCGCGTGGCTCCTGGAGCAGGCCCGGCAGCTTGATCAGGCCGGCCCCGGCAGCCGTGCTGCGACACGCCGGGCATCCGGGGACCGGCCCGGCGGCGACGTGCCGTGCCGCGTGCAGCTGCGGGCGGTGGCATCGGGCACGGCCACGGCGGACTGCCTGCGGCTGGGCGCGGAACTCGCCGGGCTGGCCCCGCGGGTTGCGCTGCTCGCGATGGGCGATGCGTCCGCCAGGAAGGCGGTCGGCGTGCACGGTGCGGCGGACCCCGCGGCGGAGCGCTACGACGCCGAGGTCGCCGCCGCACTGGGTGCCGCCGACCCGGGGCGGCTGGCCCGGCTCGATCCCGCTCTGGACGCGGAGCTGATGATCGCCGGCCGGGCCGCCTGGCAGGTGCTGGCGGGAGCGGCGGGCGGCGTCTTTCTGCGCGGCCAGCTGCGCTGCGCCGCCGCCCCGTTCGACGTGACCTATCTGGTAGCGTCCTGGCTGGCCGATGGCTGACCGCCCGGCCAGCCAGGGCACGCTGGCAGACTAGTTCCATGCCGCAGCCCGTGATCACGGTCGTGGGACCCACGGCAACCGGGAAATCCGGCCTGTCGCTGCGGCTGGCGCGCGCGCTGGGCGGCGAGATCGTGAACGCTGATTCCATGCAGCTGTACCGCGGCATGGACATCGGCACGGCGAAGCTCGCTGCCGCGGCCCGGGCCGGCGTGCCGCACCATCTCCTGGATATCTGGGAGGTGACAAGAACCGCGAGCGTCTCGGAGTACCAGCAGCTTGCTCGTGCGGCCATCGCTGAGATCCGCGGGCGCGGCCGGATCCCGATCCTGGCCGGCGGCTCCGGCCTCTACGTCCGTGCCGCGATCGACAATCTCGAATTTCCCGGCACCGACCCGGTGCTCCGCGACGGGCTCGAGGCTGAGCTCGCCGAGCTCGGCGCTGCCGCCCTGCACGCCAGGCTCGCCTGCGCCGACCCGGCCGCGGCCGCGGCGATCTTGCCGGGCAACGGCCGCCGGATCGTCCGGGCGCTCGAGGTCATCCAGCTGTCCGGCCGGCCGTTCAGCGCGACGCTGCCCGGATACGAGTCGGTATACCCGGCCGTGCAGATCGGCTTGCGGCTGCCGAGAGCCGAGCTTGACCGGCGCATCGCCGGCCGGGTCGGCCAGATGTGGCAGGCGGGCTTCGTGGCCGAGGTGCGCGACCTCGCCGGGCGCGGCCTGCGAGCGGGCAGGACCGCGAGCCGTGCCCTCGGCTACGCCCAGGTGCTGCGGTTCCTCGCCGGGGAGTGGCCGGAAGAGCAGGCTGCCGCCGAGACCGTGCGGGCGACTCGCCGGTTCGCGCGGCGGCAGGAAGCATGGTTCCGCCGTGATCCGCGAATCCAGTGGCTGGCTGCCGACGACCCTGGTGCCGCCGACCAGGTGATTGCCCGGCTGCAGGAGTCCGGGCTGCGGGAGCCCGGGCTGGCCGGCTGACGACTGGCCGGCTGCCCGGCGGTCACCGCCGGGCAGCCGGGCCACCTGCCCGAGCTGTGGCCCGATCCGTGAAAGCTGTTGGCCAGAAGCGGGCCCGGGAGTGAAGATGGTCCGGTCGCAGCCGATAGATGATCGAGTGCCGGCAGGTCATGAAAGGTAATCAGGTTGAGCGACCGAAGTGACGGGAGTGGCTCGCCGGTGCCGGGGCAGCGTTATGAACGTCCGGGATCCCGCGCGGCCGTGGTGACCAGGTCGGCAAACCTGCGCACCAGCGGGCTGGCATCTTCGGCCCGCCAGGCCACGCAGAGCTCGGCGGCGGGGACGCCCCTGGACGGCACGAAGGCAAGGCCGGGCCGGCCATGAAACCGCTCGGCGGACGCCGGGCACAGGCTGATGCCGCGCCCGGCGACCACCAGCTCGCGCCATTCGTCGATCGTGCGGGCAACCGCTCCGATGATGGGCTGGTCGCCGCCCGGCCGCGGCTTGACCAGCCAGTCATCCCGCCAGCGGTCGGGATCACAGCCGTCCGTCGCCGCCTCCGCCGCGACCCAGGGCAGCCCGGCGACATCGGCGAGCGCGAGGTGCTCGCGTCGACATTCATCCAGGCCGATGCTACCGGGCCGCCGGTGCCGAGCCCTACCAGCGCATTGTTAACGAGGCTGCGGCGTTACCCGGAACGCCCGGGCCCATGCCAGCAGGACGACTGAAGGGACGTCATGAGTAATCGCGACGATGCGGCAGGCGGCACCTCGCGGCCCGCCGCGCAGGGCAGGCTGGCCCAGGTGATCGCCACCCGCGGCGGACTCGCCGCGCCCGAGGCGCCGTTCGTGATCGAGCACCGCGAGCACCTGATCTACATGCTGTGCGAGGCCGCCGAGCTCGAGCACGGCATCATGTGCCAGTACCTGTTCGCCGCCTTCTCGCTCAAGCAGGCTGTCAGCGAAGGGGTGACCGAGGCGGAACTAGCATCCGTCAGCCGCTGGCGGAAACAGGTCTCGCACGTGGCCACGCAGGAGATGCTGCACCTCGCCCTGGTGCACAACCTGCTGTCGGCCATCGGCGCCGCGCCTCACCTGGCCCGGCCGAACCTGCCGCAGCCCGCTGATCATTACCCCGCGGGGGTGCGGCTTGCGCTGCTGCCGTTCGGCGAGCAAGCGCTACGCCATTTCATGTTCCTGGAACGCCCGGAGGGCATGGATCTCGACGACGCCGACGGACTGGCAGCGGCGAGCCGGGCCGCGCCGCTGATGAACGAGCGCGACATCGTGCCCCGGCTGCAGGACTTCGCCACCGTGGGCCACCTGTACCGCTCGATTGAGCAGGGCTTCGGGCACCTGGCGGCGAAGCACGGGGAGGACTGGCTGTTCGTCGGCCCGCCCCGGGCGCAGGCCGCGCCCGGGCACTTCGGCTGGCCGGAGCTGGTCACCGTCACCGGCCTGAGCACCGCGCAGAAGGCCATCGACACGATCCTGGAGCAGGGCGAGGGGCCGCGCGGGGACTGGCGGAACGCGCATTTCGGCCAGTTCGTCAGCATCCTCGATGAGTTCGAGCAGATGACGGCGGCCAGCCCGGGCTTCGACCCGGTCCGCCCGGTGATGGCTGCCAACTGCAGGCCGCCCGAGCGATCCGGCGAGGTTCCGCTGATCGAGGACCCGCTGACGGCCCGCGTCACCGACCTGTTCAACGTCGCGTATGAGATCTTGCTGCAGATATTCGAGCGCTACTTCGCGCATACCGAGGAGACCGACGGCCAGCTGAAGATGCTGGCCGACGCGACGATCACCCTGATGCTGCGGGTTCTCAAGCCGCTCGGTGACCTGATCACCACCCTTCCGGTCGGCCCGGGGCAGCCCGGCAGGACCGCCGGGCCCAGCTTCGAGCTGTTCTACGAGACCGACTACCTGATGCCGCACCGGGAGGCGGCATGGGCGCTGCTGGCCGAGCGGCTGGACGAGGCCGGGTGGCTGTGCGCGGAGATCCAGGCCGGCCGCGGAACCCAGATCGCCGGCCCGCTCGATCCGGTCCGCGCGGCCCTGGCCGAGCTCGCCCAGACCCTCGCCGGCCAGCTGCCGGCCGGCCGGCCGCATGCCCGCCGCGGGCCGGCGGCCGCCGCCCTGACGCGCGCCGACGCCGACTCGCTGATGGCGCACGCGGCAGAGCTGGCACGGACCGTGGCGGCGGCCCGCCACGACGACGACGTGCCGCGCGAGCTCGCCTCGGTCTTCGACGCCGGGTACGCCGCCCTCGCGGCGGCCCGCCCTCAGGCGGCCCGAGATGCGCAGCACGGCCGCCTGGCGCAACGGCTGGTGGCCAGCGTCCTGCGGCCGCTCGCGGACGCGCTTGGCCGCTTCGGCACCGGCCCGGCAGGCCGCGCCGCTGCTGGCGGCCAGCCGAAGGGCCCCGCGCCCGCCAGCCCGCCGGCCGGAGCCGCGGACGAGCTGGTGTGGGCGGCCGCGCAGTCCGCGACGCGGGCACTGGTCCGGCTGGCGACCGCGGGTACCGCGCCGCCCGGGCTGGCCGGGCTGGCCGAGGCGACCGCCGCACTGCAGGGCCTCGCCTGCGAGCCGGCCGATCCTGCCCGGCGGCAAGCCCGGCTGGCGGCCCTCTGGGGTCTGCAGCGCGGCCTGCCCGCCAGGATCCAGACCGCGCGGAACGGGCCGTACCTGGTGACCAACGCCGCGCGGCTGCGCGATCACCTGGGCGAGCCGGTGCCGGCCACGCCGCAGTTCGCGCTGTGCCGGTGCGGGGCCTCGGCGCTGAAGCCGTTCTGCGACGGCGCCCACGCCGGCCGCGGGTTCACCGACGACAAGGATCCCAAGCGGGTCCCCGACCGGCGTGATACCTACCGGGGCCAGCAAGCGACGATCATGGACAACCGGGGCATCTGCCAGCACTCCGGCTACTGCACTGACCGGCTGGCCACCGTTTTCCGGGCTGGCCAGGAGCCATTCGTCGCGCCGAGCGGCGGCCGGATGGACGAAATCATCCGGGCCGCGCGGGACTGCCCGTCCGGAGCGCTCAGCTATGCCATCGACGGCCGTGAGCAACGCGGGCACGTCGACTGGGGTAACGACCGCGAGCAGGCCATCGAGGTCACCAAGGACGGCCCCTACCGGGTCACCGGCGGGATCGCGCTCGTCGGCGCGGACGGCAATCCGGTGCAGCGCGCCGCCGGCGCCTCCGCCGAGCACTACGCCATCTGCCGGTGCGGCCACTCGCAGAACAAGCCTTTCTGCAGCGGGATGCACTGGTACGTCGACTTCCGGGACCCGGAGCCGGATCCCGGTGCCGAGCCGACATTGTTCGAGCATGCCGGCGGCCTGCCGGCGCTGACCCGGATGACGAGGCTGCTCTACGAGAAGCACGTTCCCGCCGATCCGCTGCTGGCCCCGTTGTTCGCCACCATGGCCCCCGAGCACCCCGGCCGGGAGGCGATGTGGCTCGCCGAGGTCTTCGGCGGCCCGGCCAGCTACAGCCGGGAGCGCGGCGGATCCCGGCAGCCGGCCAGCCATGCGGGCCTGGCGCTGACCGAAGAGCAGCGGGCACGGTGGGTCGCGCTGGCCATCCAGGCCGCCCGGGATGCCGGACTGCCCAGCGACCCCGAATTCCGCGCTGCGCTGGCCTCCTATCTGGAGTGGGGCTCGCAGGTGGCGGCGATCCAGTCGGCCCCCGGGGCGCCGCCGCCGCGCGATGCGCCGGTGCCGCGCTGGGACTGGGGGCCGGCCGGGCCGCCCGCGGCGGCCACCGCTGTCCCGGCTGACGACGAGGACAGCCAGCAGGCACCGCTGCCGGGGCCAGGCGAGCCGGTCAGCTTCGCCGCCCACATCCGGCCGCTGTTCCGCGAACGCGACCGGCAGTCGATGAGCTTCGTCTTCGACCTGTGGTCCCGCGAGGACGTGGCCGCCCACGCCGCCGACATCCTGCAGCGGCTCCGCGACGGATCCATGCCGTGCGACGGCGCGTGGCCCGGCGAGAGGATCGAAGTCTTCCAGCGATGGTCCGAGTCCGGCGGCGGGCCCTGAACTGTCTCATCGGCCGCACCGAGAGCATCAGGAGATTCACTACCATCGGAGGCATGCGGTTCGCGAAGGGGCATGGCACGGAGAACGACTTCGTCGTGCTGCCCGACTTTGAGGACGACCTCACCCTGACGCCCGCGCTGGTGACCCGGCTCTGCGACCGCCGGGCCGGGCTGGGGGCCGACGGGGTGCTGCGCGTCGTGCTGTCAGCGGCGGCGCGGGCGGGCGGGCGCAACGGGCAGGCCGGCGAATTCGGGCTGCCGGAGGACGGCCTGGACGAGGGTGGCGAGCCGCCCGCCGAGTGGTTCATGGACTACCGGAACGCGGACGGCAGCGCGGCCGAGATGTGCGGCAACGGCATCCGGGTGTTCGCTCGCTACCTGCTGGATCACGGCCTGGTGCGCGACCTGGCCTTTACGGTGGCCACCCGGTCGGGTTCCCGGAAGGTGCGGGTCGAGCCCGACGGCCAGATCACCGCGGAGATGGGCGTTCCGGCGATATTCGGGCCCGGCCGGGCCGTGATCGGCGGGCTTGAGTACTCGGGCCTGCGGATCTCGCTGGGTAATCCACATCTCGCGGTGCTGGTGGCCGCCCCGGTGCACGGCATCGACCTGTCGGTGGCGCCGTTGCTCGACCCCGCGGAGTTTCCTGACGGCGCTAACGTCGAGGTCGCGCGGGTAACCGGCGACCGGCAGGCGGAGATGCGCGTCTACGAGCGAGGGTCGGGGGCCACCAGGTCGTGCGGTACCGGCGCCGTCGCCGCCGTGGTGGCCGCCGCGATCGCATCCGCGACACCCGGCGCCGATATCGGCGCCGGTGCCGGGCCGGCCACCGTTCCCGAGGTTGCCAACGGGACCTGGACCGTGGATGTGCCCGGCGGCCGGCTCGCGGTCACCCTGCTCGGGACCGCGAGCCTGCTCACCGGGCCGGCCGTGATCGTCGCCGAGGGCGAGCTTGACGACGCCTGGCTGGCCAGCGCGGGGGCCGACGGCAGCTGAGCCCTGGCCTGTCACGGCGAGCCGCCGCCTGTCACGCCCGGCCGGTGGCGAGCCACAGGCCGACGGAGACGAGCGCCCAGCCGGTGCGCCGGCGGATCGGACCGCGGCGGCTGCGCCGGATGCCGTCGGCCCTGACGGCGGCGGCCGACCTGGCCCGCAGCTCTGCCGTGTGCTGTGCAGCGGCCTGTTCTATCAGGTAGGGGTGCATTGTTCTGGCCTTCCTTGAGTTTGCCGAGGCGGGACTTGCGGTGCGGGCAGGCGGGCCTCAGCCGGCTGCCGCGTGGGCGGCGCGCACGACGTGCACGTCCCCGCTGATGCTGCGGCAGTGCAGGCTGAGCGCGGTCTCCCCGTCGCTGGCGGCAGGCTCGAGGTCGCTGGTCACGTCGCCGGTCATCGCGGAGAGGTCGAGGTACACGCCGACGCCGGCCGGGACGGCGATGCTGATGTCGCCGGAGACGGTGTTGACCTCGCCGCTGCCGGCCGCTATGGACTCGATCTGCACGTCGCCGCTGGCGCTGCGAACCTTGGCCGAGCCTTCCGCGCGGCCGATGATCAGGTCGCCGCTGGCGGAATTCGCCGTGACATCGCCGCCGGCCCGGCTGATGTGAGCGTCGCCGGAGGCGGTATTCACCCGCACCTGGCCTGCCGCGTCGTCAAGGCGGATGTTCCCGGATGCGGTATTGATGCTGACCTGCCCGGCCGCGCGCTCCGCCGATACGTCTCCGCTGGCCGTGCGTGCGTCGAGGGAACCGAGGTCGCCGCTGCACCGGATGTCGGCCGAGGCCGCGTTCAGGACGCAGGACGAGCCGCGCGGCAGCCGTACGACCAGGTCGAGTGATGTGCTGCTCAGCAGCCGGACCCGATCGGGCACGGCGATGATCAGCGTCCCGGCGTCAAACTCGACGGTGGTGGCCTCGATGAGTTCGTCACCGCGCCTTCCCGAGCGCGACGCCAGCGCCACCGTGGCGGTCGTGACGGGCTCGGCGCTGACCGTGATGCTGCCGGCCGGGAGCCTGGCTTCCAGGCTGATCGGGTCGGGGGCCGGGAAATCCCAGGTAGTCATTGGCTTGTTCCTTCGCTGCTCGTCGGGCTGGGTGTGGGGGACTGTTGGGCGCGTGCCGGGCGGCGGGGGAAGGCCAGTGCCGGGTGCGGTGCGAGCGGGCCGGGCGGGCTGGAGTTGGCGACGAGTCAGCTGGAGAGCAGCCTGCTGACCGGGACGCTGCGCAGCGAGGCATCGATGACCTCGGCGATGTGGGCCATCGGCAGCCGGGCTCCCCGGGCGGCGAGCGCCGCGGAGATCTGCAGCGCGCAGCCCGGGTTCGCCGAGACAAGCAGCTGCGCCCCGGTGGCCTCGACCGCGCTGGCCTTCCGCTCGCCGAGCTCGCGGGCGGGCTCCGGCTGGACCAGGTTGTAGATGCCGGCTGAGCCGCAGCACGTCGCCCCGTCGGCGATCTCGGCCAGCTGCAGGCCGGGAATCGCGCGCAGCAGCGCGCGTGGCTGCTCGGTGATCCCCTGGGCATGACCGAGGTGACATGCGTCGTGATACGCGGCACGGACCGGCAGCGGGTGCCGGACCGCTGCCGGGCCGAGCTCGGCCAGGAACTCGGTGAAGTCGCGCACCTTCGCGCTGAGCGCGGCGGCCCGCGCTGCCCAGCCGCCGTGGCCGGCCAGCAGCTCGCCGTACTCCTTCATGGCTGACCCGCAGCCCGCCGCGTTGACGATGATCGCATCCACTCCCGCGCGCTCGAACTCCACGATCAGCCGGCGGGCGAACCTGGCCGCTTCCGTCCTCCGCCCGCCGTGCAGGGAGAGCGCGCCGCAGCAGCCCTGTCCTGCCGGGATGACGACATCGCAGCCCTCGGCCGCGAGTACCCGCGCCGTGGCCGCATTGACCGCCGGGAAGAACACCTGCTGCACGCAGCCGGTGAGCATCCCGACGACAGCCCGGCGCTGCCCCCTGGCCGGGACCCGGCCGGGCAGCCGGCGGCCGGGAACCAGGCCAGGCGCGAGGCCGGGGGGCGACCGGCGTCCCGGCGCTGGCGCCACCCGCAGCGCGCCGCCTAGCTCCGGGGAGAGCCGTTCGGCCAGCCCGGTGCGGGCAAGCAGGCGGTCCAGCCGCAGGCCCTGGGCAGCCCGAAGCGGCGCGAGCAGCGGCCGGAGGCGGCGCGGGTAGGGGAATGTCGCGAAGATCGCGGCCCTGGCCGCCCGCTCCCGGCGGGACCGCGGCGGCAGCGGCGGCGGCCCGGTGCCGGCCGGCGGTTCCTCCGCCCATGACCGGGCCGCGCCGATCAGCCGGTCGTAGCGGACCCCGGACGGGCAGGCGGGCACGCAGGCCATGCAGCCCAGGCAGCGATCGAGGTGCACGGCCGCGGCCGCGGTGCCCGTCGCGCCGTCCAGGATCTGCCCGATCAGGTGAATCCGGCCTCGCGGCGAGTCCATCTCCTCGCCCCAGAGCTGGTACGTCGGGCAGGCCGGCAGGCAGAACCCGCAGTGCACGCAGTCGCTCGCCAGGTCGCGCAGCTCGCCGGACTCATCGATCAGGCTGGCCGGCCCGGCCGAGTCCGCCAGCGCGGGCTGGCCGGCGTCGCCGGGGGCGCTGACCGCGGCGGGCCCGCCGGGCTGGCTGCCGGGATCCGGCGGGGGTGGCGTTCCCGGCACCTCGGGGCCGGTCATCAGATCCCGCCCGGCAGCCGGCCGGGCGCCATCCGGTGCCCGGGATCGAACTGATCCTTCACCGCGCGCATCAGCCCGGCCGACGGAACTGGTCCCCACACGTCGACGGCGTCGCGTACCTCTGGCGGCGCCTGGAGCACGACCACGCTGCCGCGCGACGGCGGCCCGTCGGCGCCGGATTGCGCCAGCGGCGCCGCGGCCCGCAACGCCGCGACCAGGTCGGCGACCGCAGCCGCGGGCGCGCTGCCCGGCACCGACGCGTAGATCACGCCGGCCGCGGCCGACCCGCCGACCGGGGGATCGAGCCCGGCCGCGCTCGCGGCCGCGTCGAGCGCGTCCGCCACGGCGGCGAGTTCGCCGGCCCAGAAGGCGATCCTGATCAGCGTGGCGTCCGGTGCCGTCGCCAGGCCGCTGCGGCCCCACCAGGCCGGCGGTTCGGCCGAGATTCTCGCGCTGCCGCCCAGCAGTTCCCGCAGCAGGGCTGAGCGTTCCGCCACGCCTGCCTTGTCTCCTTCGAGCAGCACCGACGCCCGCACCGGGCTGCCGCGGTTGGCCCGGTCGATCTCCGCCGCGGACGGGGCCAGCGGCGAGCTCACGGCCACGGCCACCACCTCGTGCGCTGCCGCGACGCCAGCACAGTCGCGCGTCACGAACGCCGCGGCGGCCGGAACCGGGTGCAGCCGGAAGGCAGCCTCGGCGATCAGCCCGAGCGTCCCGAAGCTGCCGGCGAACAGCTTGCCGATGTCGTAGCCGGCCACGTTCTTGACGACCTTGCCGCCCGAGTGCGCGACCGTGCCGTCTGCCAGCACCACGGTGATCCCGATCGACAGGTCCCGCGGCGTGCCGTAGCGCAGCCGCCGCGGCCCGGCTGCGGCCGCGGCCAGCACCCCGCCGACAGTGCCGCGGCCGGCCCCGTCCGGCGCAGCCGGGACGTCGAGGGACAGCTGCTGGCCGGCCTTCCCGAGCACGCCCGCCAGCTCGTCCATCCGTACCCCCGCCTGCACCCGCGCGACCAGGTCACCGGCCTCGTGCTCGAGTACCTTGTCCAGCCGCAGCGTGTCGACCACGAGGTCGCACCGGTGCGGCGGGCTGCCCCAGGCCAGCCGGGTCCCGGTACCGCGCGGCAGCACCGCGAGGCCGAGGCCGGCCGCCGCCGCCAGCACCGCGCTCGCCTCGGCGACGCTGGCCGGGGACGCGACGTAACGCGGCGCCAACCCGGCAACGGCGTCGCCCGCGGTGGCCGGCCTGACCTCGCCGCACGCCGCGGAGAGCGGCCCGGGCAGCGGCTCAGCAGCCATCGGGGCCGGCCACGGAGGATCCGTTAAGAATCATTTCAGAACTGCTCGATTTCGCCGGCGGCCACCAGCGGATGCGGCGCGCGCCGGACGCCGGGGACCTCGCCGCACAGCCGCGGGGTCGGGAAGATCTTGCCGGGATTGCACAGCCCGGCCGGGTCGAACGCGCAGCGCAGCAGCTGCATGGTGGCCAGGTCGTCGGCGCCGAACATGCGCGGCATGTACCGGGACTTGTCCACGCCGACACCGTGCTCGCCGGTAATCGACCCGCCGTGGGAGATGCACAGGTCCAGGATCGCGCCGGACAGCACCTCGGCCGCCTCGCAGGCCTCCGGCGTGGCGTCGTCGAAGAGGACCAGCGGGTGCAGGTTGCCGTCACCGGCGTGGAACACGTTCGCCACCCGGATGCCGGCCTCGGCCGACAGCTCGGCGATCCGGTCCAGCACCTGGGGCAGGGCAGTGCGCGGGACCACGCCGTCCTGGACGATGTAGGCCGGGCTGATCCGGCCGACCGCGGCGAACGCCGACCTGCGGCCCTTCCAGATCGCGACCCGCTCAGCGGCGTCCCTGGCCGCCCGGATCTCGGTGGCCCCGGCCTGCTCGCACAGGGCCCGGACGGCGGCGGCCTCCCGCTCGACGTCCGCCTCCGGCCCGTCCAGCTCGACGATCAGGACCGCGCCCGCCCCGGCGGGATACCGGCACGCGACAGCCGCCTCGGCCGCCTCGATCGCCAGCGCGTCCATCATCTCGATCGCGCCCGGCAGGATGCCGGAGCCGATGATCGCGGACACCGCGGCGCCACCGTGGCCGGTGGTCTCGAACGCGGCCAGCAGCGTGGTCACCGCCTCCGGGATCTTCGTCAGCTTCACGATGATCTTGGTGACGACGCCGAGCGTGCCCTCCGAGCCGATGAACGCGCCCGTCAGGTCGTAGCCGGCCGACCCGCCGGTGCCGTCGCCGAGCCAGGTCAGCTCGCCGCGCGGGGTGACGATTTGCAGGCCGGTGACGTGGTGCACGGTGAAGCCGTGCTTGAGGCAGTGCGCGCCGCCGGAGTTTTCCGCGACGTTGCCGCCGACCGAGCAGATCACCTGACTGGACGGGTCCGGCGCGTAGAACAGGCCGTACGGCTCGGCGGCCTTGCTCACCGCGAGGTTCGTTACCCCCGGCTCCACGATGGCCCGGCGGCTGGCCGGGTCGATCGAGATGATCTTCCGCATCCTGGACATGACGATCAGCACGCCGTCAGTCCGCGGCAGCGCGCCGCCGGACAGGCCGGTGCCCGAGCCGCGGGCCACGAACGGCACGCCGGCCGTCTCGCACTCGGTGACGATCTCCGCGACCTGGCCGGCGGTCTGCGGTAGCACGACGAGGCCGGGGCTGCAGCGATGCGAGGTCAGGCCGTCGCACTCGTAGGTGCGCAGCTCCAGCGGATCGCTGACCACGCCCTCCGGGCCGCAGATCTCGGCCATCCGCTGGACAAGCGTGTCCATCATCGCCGGGCCTCGCTTCCGGTGCACCTGCTCCCAGGGTGCGCCATGCGGCCCGGCATTGTCACTGCCGGGTCAGGGCATCCGCTCGTAGGCCGGCAGCGTGAGGAACTCCACGTAGTCGTCGGCGAGCGCGACCTCGGCAAACAGCGAGGCCGCCGCGTCGAACTTGGCGGGGTCGAACGCGTCGCCGTAGTGCTCCCTGATCGCGGCAAGTTCCTCGCCGATCAGCCGCTGCACCAGGTCGGCGGTGATGACCGGGCCCTCGGCCAGGCTGATGTCGTTGTGCAGCCACTGCCAGACCTGGGACCGCGAGATCTCCGCCGTCGCCGCGTCCTCCATCAGGTTGAAGATCGCCACCGCGCCGTTGCCCGCCAGCCAGTTGGCCAGGTACTGCAATCCCACGCTGATGTTGTTCCGCAGGCCAGCCTCGGTGATGGCGCCCGGCGTCTTGTCGACGGCCAGCAGGTCGGCGGCGGTGACGCTGACGTCCTCGCGCAGCTTCCCGAGCTGGTTCTGCTGGTCGCCGAGCACGCCGTCGAACACTTCACGGCAGACGGGCACCAGGTCCGGATGCGCGACCCAGGAGCCGTCGAATCCGTCCCTGGACTCGCGGGTCTTGTCGTCGCGGACCTTGGCCAGCGCGGTCGCGTTCACCTCCGCGTCACGCCTGCTCGGGATGAATGCCGCCATCCCCCCCATGGCGTGCGCGCCCCGGCCGTGGCAGGTGCTCACCAGCAGCTCGGTATAGGCCCGCATGAACGGGGCCGTCATGGTGACCGCGTTCCGTTCTGGCAGCACGAAGTCCCGGCCCCGGGTACGGAACTTCTTGATGATGCTGAACAGGTAATCCCAGCGGCCTGCGTTCAGCCCGGAACTGTGTTCGCGCAGCTCGTAGAGGATCTCCTGCATCTCGAACGCGGCCGGGATCGTCTCGATCAGGACCGTTGCCCGGATACTGCCGCGTGAGATGCCGAGCTCGTCCTGGGCGATGGTGAAGGCGTCGTTCCAGAGCCTGGCTTCGGTGTGGCTCTCTATCTTCGCCAGGTAGAAGTACGGCCCCTTGCCCTTGTCCAGCTGACGCTGTGCGCAGTGGAAGAAATACAGGGCGAAATCGAACAGGCTGCCGGAGATCCGCTCGCCGTCCACCAGGACGTGCTTCTCGTCCAGGTGCCAGCCGCGCGGGCGTACCATGATCGTGGCCAGCTCGGCGTCCGGCCTCAGCTGATAGGACTTGCCCTCGTCGCTGGTGAAGCCGATCTTCCTGTCCAGCGCGTCCTTCAGATTGAGCTGTCCGGTGACCATGTTGTCCCACAGCGGCGTATTCGCGTCCTCGAAGTCAGCCAGCCAGACCTTCGCGCCCGAGTTGAGCGCGTTGATCGTCATCTTCTTGTCGGTGGGGCCGGTGATCTCGACCCGGCGGTCCACCAGGCCGGGC
>Ga0137372_10002255_pt1 | contig 18635 bp, 15 predicted proteins | sample SagtaG_6_FD_104911 | JGI IMG/M metagenome (GOLD analysis project Ga0137372, IMG submission 104911) | Vadose zone soil microbial communities from Sagehorn Ranch, Mendocino, California, USA - Sage1_R_60_16 metaG | ecosystem: Environmental > Terrestrial > Soil > Vadose zone | place: USA...
GGAATGGGTCTACAACGAGGCCGACATCGATCATGCTCCTGTCGTGTGGGCGCGCGACATGGGGTTAAGAAATCAGGAGTTGATTGACTACTTCAGAGACAGGCAGGTATGGCTGCTCGACGCGGACGAGAAGCCACCGCGACTAACTCCCAAATGATGTCCTCGAATCTGTTCCAAGATTCGGATCTATTTTCTGGCGACAAACGTGGCGCTTGTTGCACCGAAGTTCCGCCTGCTAAAGGAGGTCTGACATTCTGGCTTTATCCTCAAGCCTTGTCGAAAGTTGCAATGAAGTGCAGCCCGCGTTCGAAGATCCAGGACAGCGGAGGCGGGTACAGCCCCAATGACAAATTCATGTGGTTTGCCCGCAAACCCACGTCGTCGAAAGCCGCCTTCCATTCTGATTTTGACAGATAGTTGTACGGGAGGACCACGCGATGATGAGCATTACCGACCCAGTCCATGAGGCGCAGAGTCGCGCCAGCCAATAGGCCATTACGAAGATGATCTTTGATCAGGATCATCGTGCCGACGCGAACCGCTTCTCTCAGAAGGGGCAAGGGATTGGATGTGTGATGAAGGACATCCACGAACATGACAGCGTCAAAACTAGAATCGGAATGAGGAATTCTTTCACCGTCGAACGGCCTGACAGGAATATGGGTACTGGGGCGGACGAGTGGGTCGATACCCTCAATGGACACATCAGGCCTCTGTTCCATAATGAGGCGATCGATCATTCCATCGCCACAACCGATGTCGAGGATGCGTGCACGAGCCGGGATGAGAGCAGCTAGATGGCGAGCTAAAACTCTGACTCGGCGGCCGAAAACAAGGCTCTCGTGGACCTTGCCAATCAAAGAGAATTTTCTCGTTTGGAGCTCCATGCCTTCGTTGATTTGCGAACGCTCAGCGGACGTTATCGGTCCTTGTCGTAGTCGCCGATGTAGGTTCCACGGCTAATTCCTAGCATGCTAAGGAAGAAAGAAGAAAAAATCATTTGCACACCGATGAAGAACCATAGCGAAAAGAAAACAACGGATCGCAGATCGTTGAAGTGGCCGAAATCGCTGGCCGCCCATTTCCAAAGGAGATAGAAGGCACCCGCAGAACCACTAAGGGCAAGGCCGGCGCCCAGAATAAGGCCGTGTTCCAGCTTTAAGCGTTTGAGCCATCTTTCCAAAGAGAGTTGATTCGGCGCAAATCTTTCCGAGTAGCTGAACACCTTTGCAAACATGCCAATTGTTATGATCTGAGCGCCCACAAGCGCAAACATCATCCCGAACAGCATTGTGTGGATGTCGAAGATAACTTTCCCCACCTGACGCGGTCCGGGAAAGAGCCAGAAAACCAGCCCAAGTCCAAGGGCAAACAGAAAGGCACCGGGAAGCAGAAACAGCCAATTCGGTGCACACAACAACATGAAGCGCAGGTGCCGCCAACCATCGTGGAAGCTGCGAAGATGGGGAGGCCGCCCACGCTTGTCAGGCCACAAGGTGATCGGAACCTCGGTCAATCGGACGCCAAGCTTGGCGGCTTTGATCAAAGATTCAGACGCAAACTCCATGCCAGTGGTCCGGAAATCAAGACGATTTGCGAGATGCTTCGTGAAACCGCGCAAGCCACAGTTTATGTCTCCCACACCAGCTCGAAAAAACAGATTCACAACTGCAGAGAGCACGGGGGTTCCGATGTACTTATGATGCCATGGCATGGCGCTGGTCTTGATCTCACCCAGGAATCGATTGCCAATAATGAACTCGTACCCCTCATGCCACTTGGCTACAAACGCGTCTATTTCCGAGAAATCATAGCTGTCATCGCCATCGCCAACGATAATGAACTGCCCTTTAGCTTCTTCAATTCCTCTGCGCAAGGCGCTGCCGTACCCTCTGGAGACGGCGTGCACCACCCGAGCGCCATGGAGTTCGGCAATCTCGGTGGAACCGTCAGTGGAACCGTTATCTGATACCACAACCTCGCCGGAAATGCATAACCTTCGAAAGGCGGCGAAAGCCTTATCGATGCAGAATGCGATTGACTTCGCCTCATTGAGGCACGGGATCACTACAGAAATTTGGATCGCCTCGCCCGCCAATTCTGGCGCGACGACTGTCGAAATCGCTGAAATTTCCTCTACCGTGGCTTGAGAATCAAAGTTCATGCTTTAATAGTAGACACTGACCAACGGTTCCCTCTCGAGACAGATGTGCGGGTTGGTGTTGGCTTGCGCATCGGAAACCCGCCAAAATAGTTGACCAGAGCAGCGATATCCTGGGCACCCGTTGAAACAGAGCCCTTGCTCGATAATGATTGAAGGAAGATCTCTCGAGTTGGACCATGATCAAGACATTCGGAGAGGCAATTTTGTGACCAGCAAGAAAGAGGTACGCAGTTAGGGTGCCAGACCAATCCAGATCGCTGTGCGAGCCCCTCGATGAGCCGATCTGGTTATCGGACTCAACTTAACCCCATAGTTACCTGATACTCGCAGTCGAACGTCCACCCAAGCGGGGAGAATAAATGGTATACAAATGGAGACAATCGTGCTGCTCGCCTGGCTCTGGAAAGTGTCAAGAACCGTCGATTGAATTGCCCAAAGGCCTGCTCCAACAGCTCGCCTTCAGGCTTTCCTCGGTACGTAAGTGGCTGATTGGCTACGAGCTTGCAATGGATGTACAGTAACCGATTTGAGCAGCGCAAGCGAATCGCTGGCGCTCGATTTTTGCTCCTGGTCTCGCATGGTTGTTTCCAACGATATTAACCGGGAGGTGCTTACAGCCAAACGCGATTCATGCCCGAGAGCCGAATTGCTCGGCATCTTCATTCCTGAAGGCTCGCGTACTGAAAGGGCTGTAGCGCTGACGGTTTTCGTTACCGCCTGCGCGTACCTGTTTGTGTTTCGCCGCTACACCGCGATGGACCCTGATGAGGGCATCGTCTTGCAAGGGGCGCAACGCATTCTGGGTGGCGAGGTGCTGTACCGCGATTTCTTCTCATTCTTTACTCCGGGCTCGTATTATTTTCTCGCCCTGATTTTTAAGATCTTCGGCAGCTCGATCATTGTCGCGCGGACGGCGTTGGTGATATTCGGCGCAGCATTTTCGGCCATTACCTATTTGCTGTGCCGGCGCGTCTGCTCCCGCGGCAGTGCCCTATTCGTTGCGGCGATAATTACTCTGAGCACCCTCCCCTACCGTTTCCTGGTGTTGCATAACTGGGACAGCACGCTGTGGGCTTGCCTTTCAGTCTACTGTGCTGTGAGGCTAATCGAGACACGCAGTCGCGCATGGGCCTTTGCAGGCGGATCATTCGTCGCACTGACTTTTCTCTTCGAACAGTCGAAAGGTGCTGGACTCTTACTCGGTTTGTGCGCCGGCTTGCTCGCGATTCACTTAATGGGTGGGCTTATCCTAACAAGAGCTGAAATTGTTTATTTCGCGATCGGGCTCGCCTGGCCGTTCACCCTGACCTTGGCTTATTTTGGTTCACAGCACAGCTTGTCGCTCATGTTCGCGGATTGGTTTTGGCCGCTGCGGCACTATTCACTCGCAAATCATGTGCCTTATGGATATCAAAACTGGTCGGAAGAGACGCGCCGAACACTGTTCGCAGGTGCTCCGTTGGCAGCTCGCGTAGTTACAGTTATCGCCCTGAGCCCTTGCTTTTTGGTTCCAATGTTGCCCATTACCGCAGTTGGAATGCTGGTGTACTGGCTGGTTCAGATCGTGCGACGGCAAGCGCCGGAATCGAAGGCCAACTACTACGTATTGACCACCGCGGCCCTAGGTGGGCTACTTCTTTCCATCGTGATCGGCCGCGCGGATGTTATCCACTTCATGTATCTGCTTCCGCTGCTTTCATTGGTGCTCGCGTGGATGATCGACGGCAGAGATATTCCGGGACGAATTTACACAACCGTAAGGCCCTGGCTAACGGCTTACATCGCGATCGCGTTTGCACTGTTTGGGATGGCACTGTTAGTCCGCTCGGTCAGTGCGCAACACAACGTGACGACCCGTCGAGGACAAATCACGGTTCCCGCGAATGACACCGTCGTAAACTACGTTCAGGCGCATGTGCTGCGGAACGAAAGCGTTCTGGTCTATCCTTATTTGCCGCTTTATTACTATCTCACGGCTACGTACAGCCCCACCCACTACGAATACTTTCAGCCCGGAATGCACACACGACTGCAAGCTGACGAACTCGTGTCGCAACTCTCTTCGAAACAGGCACGAGTGATCTTGTTTGAGCCTGGATTTGCGGAGAAAATTCCTCGTTCCTGGCCCGGGACTCCGTTGTTTGCAACTACAACCGATCCGGTCGCGGATTACATTTTGCGCGACTATCACAACTGCGAGACCTTACAATCAGCGAACAAGAGTCGATTTCTCTTTATGATCCGCAAGGATCTCTCCTGCCCCTAAGTTTCGACCAGAGAGTTGGCCGAGAAATGGTAACGAGCACAGATCCTGCTGCTACAGAACTGGAGCAATCCAGAACGACCCAATATCAGCAGGATGCTCTCCTAAGATATCCCGCCGATTCTTTTCTCCATTCAGTTCCTGGGATGGCTAACGTTTCTTCCTAATGCACTGCGCGGCCATGCAGATTTCCGGCAGCTCTATTTCATGGGCTACATAGTTCGAATGGGTCATTACGCGCGCCCGTACGACCGCAACCCAGCTCGTGAGCGGCGGTCAATCCCGCTAGACCTCGGCCAGTAATGACCACTTGCCTTTGAGTCTAAACTGCTGCTCTGTCTAGACTTAAGTGGAAAGATGGGGAAGGAATACTGCATGTGAATGGATGTCAACAAATGTATACAAGTTTTCCAGTACTGATTGAGCGAGTCATAATCCTGGTTAGATATTAAGTGCTTTAAATCCAACAAAGGCTTACAGGAAATAGCAACTTGGCTGCAGCATTGCTAGAAGCAATACACGCCCAACCCTCTCCCCCCGCGAAGGGGCGTCAAATTCGCGACTAAATCGAACGTAAGTACAAGATCTATGCGAAAACTTCTATCATGCTCGGGAATTTTTCTTTGTTTTTCTGGCTCTGCTTTGGCGCAGCAAGCGTCTGGCGGAGCGCCCGGGGAATGGAGTCTGCACGCGGCCTTTGGCGCTGTGGTGGTTGGGCTGATCCTCGCAAACGCCTACGTGGTCGGCCTGTTCCACGCGAAACCGCCAGGCGAGTCGTCCGGGGTGCTAGCACGTTTGGCGGAGAAATGGGAATTTTCTCCGCAGGGTCTGGGGGGCTTTTCGTGGCGGCAGCTGGCTCTTTGGAGCTTGCTGGCATTATTTTTCGAACTGCTGATGATTCGCTGGATCTCCTCGGAGATCCGTGTCTTTGCATACTTCAAGAATTTTGTGCTGATCGCCTGTTTCCTGGGTTTCGGTTTGGGGTGCTACATGTCGCGGCGGCGGGTCAACCTCCTGACCATGGTTGTTCCTTTGCTGACGCTGGCACTGGTTGTCAAGCTCCCCTGGCAGAGTTTGCGGGTTCTCATAAGTTCGATTCCTACCTTCGTGGGCGCGAGCTCTGAGGTTCATGTGTGGGGCGTGCCTGCCGAGTTCTCGTTTCCTCTACTTGCAGCGGCGATTGCGATCATTGTGCCGACCTTCAGCCTGATTTGCTTTTCGTTTATCCCGCTCGGTCAGGTTGTGGGTTGGTATCTGGAAAACGCCAGCAACGGCATTCTCGCATACTCCGTCAACGTGCTAGCCAGCCTCGCTGGAATCTTACTTTACACGCTCCTCTGCTTTCTGTACCAGCCTCCCTTGACCTGGTTTGTCGTGGCGGGTCTGCTGTTGGTATGCGTGCTCTGGAACTGGCCTTGGTTGCGCTGGGCGGCGGGAGGCGCATTCGTAATTTGCCTGGGATTGCTGACCCTGGGCGCCGGAAAACAGGGCAAGGTTTATTGGTCACCCTATCAGAAGCTGACGTTGGCACCCCGAGCAGCGGAGGGGAAGATATTTGAGTACGAATTGACAACGAACGACATTTTTTATCAGCAAATTCTCGATCTCTCGCCGGAATTCGTTGCCGCCCATCCATCGCTGTTTGCGGCAGTGCCCGCGCAGTGGAATGCTTACAACCTTCCCTACCACTTCTATTCCCGCCCTCCATCAGTGCTGGTTTTAGGCTCCGGCATGGGCAACGATGTAGCGGCCGCGCTGCGCAACGGCGCTGGGCAGGTTACGGCGGTGGAGATTGATCCGCTGATTCTAAAGCTGGGCGAGAAATATCATTTTGAAAAGCCCTATAGCTCACCGCGTGTGCGCCAAGTGCAGGACGATGCGCGCAGCTATGTGCAAAACAGCCGGGATCGCTTTGACCTGATCGTCTTTTCTCTGCTTGATTCTCACACCACGAGCTCACATTACACCAATATCCGGATTGATAATTACGTGTATACGCTGGAAGCGCTTCAGGCCAGCAAGCGGCTGCTGAACGCAGACGGAGTCTTCGTCGTAAAGTTCCAGGTTGATACGCCGTGGATTGCAGGGCGACTCTACGGGCTACTTCAAACGGTTTTTGGGCATGCGCCCCTACAAATTGAATCCGAGAACTCCATGGTGTCCTACACAACCGGAGGGCGATTCTTTATTACCGGGTCAGAACAGAGAATTGCGCAGGCGATTCAAGACCCGCAGCTCGTGGCTTACCTGGGGGCGCATGGCGGCATGAAGATGACGCCGGCCACGCTGACGACCGATAACTGGCCGTATTTTTATCAGCACGAGCCGGGCCTGCCGGCGTCGGTGATTGTGATTTCGGTAGCCCTGGTGCTGCTGTGCTGGGTGCTCCTGCGGGACACGGGTACCACACTGCGCTCGCTGCAGTGGCATTTCTTTTTCCTGGGTGCTGGCTTCATGTTGCTGGAGGCGCAGATCGTCAGCAAAATGGCGCTGCTGTTTGGAACCACATGGCTGGTAAATTCGGTGGTTATCGCTGGTCTGCTCTTGCTAATCGTAGGGGCGAACCTGCTGGTGCAGTTCTTTCCTCGAATTCCCGCCAGCATCGGCTACGCTGGAATTTTCCTGACTCTGTTGGCAAGCTACTTGATTCCTCTGGAGAAGTTTTTCTATCCATCGTTATGGGCGAAGGCATTGAGCTCCACTTTGGTGCTGTGCATGCCAGTGCTTTTTGCCGGCATTGTGTTCATCCGAAGTTTCGCTGAGCAGGGTTTCCGCGCCGATTCACTTGGGTCGAACCTGATGGGAGCAATGATTGGAGGAATGCTCGAATCTATGTCGCTGTGGACCGGCATCCGGTCATTGCTGGTTATCGCGGCTTTGCTTTATGTGGCTTCTTGGATCGCGTTGAGCCTGGAGCGCAGCTTTGGCCGGGGCCGGACAAAGGGCGAATCCGATTTCACAGGCGACTTGGTCGGGGCGTCACACGGAACCTAAACGAATCCCGAGTTCACGATGTCGGCGCTCTCCTTATTCCACCTAGCTGGGTCCTCACCGCAAAGTTCCACTATTACGAGCGAAGTGGTGGGTTTCAGCAGCGCTGTTACCGAATGCGTCCAGGATTTCGGACAGCCAGTCCCCTTCCGCAGGCGGCTGAAGATCTCCAAGGTGGCCGCCGCATTGCTCGCGGTTCCTCGTGGGCGCCATAGGGAGGCATTTAGCGATGCTCTTAGTCGAGGTTAGTCTGGGGTTGCTTGCGCTGTTCCTAGGTTTCATCTTCCCGGAGACAGCCTCTCATCTTTTCGAACACGCGGAACTCGCTCTGACTTGGTTGTCGCTCAGACGCCGACTGGCCGGATTGTCTGGGCTGGAATTGCGTCTGGCACTGCTGCCAGTGAGTCCTATTCCCAATCTGGCGAGTGAAGAGCGGTTTCTCGTTATGGTTCGTAATGATTTCCCTTGTCCGTGAATCTTTGGCCCGAATCGGATGATATGAAATGCTAAGCAGCACAGGCACAGTGGTCAGCGAGCTAAGCCAATTTAGAAGGACACATTATGTGCAAGATATTCTTTTGGGCATCTTGCCAATCATTTTCTGCATACAGTTCTTGGCATGGTTGACGTTTTTACCTAAGGCGCTGCGCGGACATGCAGATTTCCGGCAACTGTATGTCGCCGGTTACATGGTTCGAACGGGTCATCGCACCCAACTGTATGATTACGCAGCGCAAACCTGTTTTCAAAATACGCTGGTCTCAAATGATGAACGTGCGCTCCCGTTTATCCGGCCGGCGTACCAGGCTCTGATGTTTGTGCCGTTTTCGCTGCTTCCGTACCGGACAGCGTACCTGGGATTTTTGCTCCTCAACGTGCTTCTGCTCGCGCTGGCTTTCTTGATATTGCAACCAAGGTTGCGAGGTCTAAGTCGCGTCTGGCCCGGCCTTCCACCAGCTCTGTTCCTGGGTTTTTATCCCGTTGCTTTAGCACTCATGCAGGGGCAAGATTCGATTTTGCTATTGGCCTTGCTTGCAGCCGCGCTCGTCTCGCTTGAGCGGAATCGGGACTTGACCGCCGGTGCCCTGGCCGGCGTCGGATTATTCAAGTTCCAGATCGTCGTACCAATCGTCCTGCTGTTTCTGCTCTGGCGCCGGTGGCGGTTCGTGAAAGGCTTTTTGTTTTCTGCCATATTGGTTGGACTGCTCTCGTTCATCACCTGTGGCTGGGCGGAAACGGTGGTATTCGTGCACTCACTGCTCTCAGTAGGAGCAGGCTTGCCTGCGGTGCCGGGTGAGATCAATTTCCCTCTCCGGATAAACATAATGGCGAATCTGCGAGGATTGATCTACGGATTGGCGAGTTTGCGAGCACCGCAGCGATGGCTCCAAGTTACCACACTGTTGCTGTCATCGATTGTAGTGATTTCGGTACGTGCTCGCGGGCGGCAGCAGCCAGGAGGCGACGCCCTCGTTCTCGCCATCACTGCGGGCGTGGTGGTGAGCTATTACTTATTTATTCACGATTTGAGCATATTGCTAATCCCGATTGTTCTGACGCTCGATCGGTTCATTAGCAGAAATGGAACTGGTGAACCCTTCGGGCGGGCAGCTGCAGCGATATCAGCATTGTTATTCGTGGCACCGATATGCATCTTTGTGATTCCCGCACATTTCTATCTCGTTTCGGTACTGATCTGCGCATTTCTTTTTGTATTGATGAAAAGACTGCCAGAGCAAAGCTGGCAAGCAGAATGAGGAGCATGATAGAAGGATATTGACAAGCTAAATCCTCTACTCAGGGATCTCTTAATCCTGGCTAACCACACCAGAGAAGGCAACAAATAATGCCCGGAAATCCGACGGACTCGGTAACGAGCGGGACCACGACAGGCAGGGCGTCGGAGCGTACTCCACCAAATCAATCCCACGGAGGATTATCAGAAGAGAGTGCGACCAGCCGAAGTTTAACTTCCGACACGCCGTATTACGTGAAGGCTTTGACGCTGGGGATTCCGGCGATCCTGATCGGGATTCAGCTTGCAGGGTGGGTGGGTTTTTTGCGCGTAATCGTGGATGGTCACGCCGACTTCAGACAGCTCTACATTGCCGGCTACATGGTCCGCACAGGTCACTCGCATCAGCTTTACGATTACAATGCACAGAAAAGATTTCAGGACGCACTCGTCTCCCAGGAACAAATTGCGCTGCCGTTTAACCATCTAGCGTATGAAGCGCTTCTGTTTGCCCCTTTTTCCATGCTGCCGTTCAAGATGGCATACATTAGCTTTCTCTTTTTTAATGTGGCGCTTCTCTGGGTTTCATTTCGGCTACTGCGACCGCGATTAGCTGCCTTGGCCGGAGTCTGGCCGTGGCTTCCCGGTGCCATTTTCATCAGTTTTCTACCTATATCCGCCGCGTTGATGCAAGGCCAGGACTCGATAGTGCTGTTAACGTTACTTGCCGGCGCCTCTGTTTTACTCGATCAAAAACGCGACTTGCCTGCCGGTGTACTCGTTGCTTTGGGGCTAGCAAAGTTTCAGATCTCCCTGCCGATTGCATTGTTGTTCCTGGCATGGCGCAGATGGCGGTTCTGTCTAGGGTTTGCTTTGTCGGCCGCTTTGGTTGGAGCGGCCTCGCTCTGGATCGTGGGCTTGGCCGAGGCGAAGCAGTATGTATATTTCCTGGGCTCGATGAGCTTCGGTTTGAACACACCAGCCGACCGGTTCCGCTACGGGATATCGCCTGTATCCATGGCAAATTTGCGGGGACTGATTTTTGGCTTGACGAGCTCCCACGCGTCCGCAAGCTGGGTCCAGATGTTAACCTTTGCTCTCTCGGCAATCGTAGCGATCTGGGTCATGCTTTGGCGCCGAGACGATTTGAGGGCTGCCGACGCGCTGCTGGTTGCGATAACCACCAGCGCGCTAGTGAGCTACCATCTTCTGATTCACGATTTGAGTATTTTGCTTCTGCCGGTTGCAATCGTATTGTCTCGCTTCATAGACACCGAAGGCTCTGTGACTGAGTCCCGCTTTATTCTGCGGGCTGCCGTCCTCATGTTTGTTGCGCCGGTCTGCATCGCATTTACTCCACAGTGGTTTTTTATCGTAGCACTCCCCTTGTGCGCATTCCTGTTCGCGCTTCTCCGGCACATTCACAGTGGAGGGCAAATCGACTTTTCACTTCAAAAGTTGAGACCCCCAGGCTGCACTGATGCTACAGCCGCGGGAGTCTCCGGGCGGTTTAGCTAACGCACAAAGCCACGCTGGGAATAAACATCAGGCATAACTGCTGTGGGGCAGCAGCAACCGGTGCAGCGGCGGTGCGAATACACAATCAACGCGAGAGTAAAGACAATCGGCGCCGATAGCAGACTCTTCGCTGCGCCACTTCGCCGCAAATGATTGCTAGCGGGAGCAGGAGCAGCGTTAATCATAGTTGTAAATGTGATAGCTGGCGAGAATGGCACCGAAAGCACTGATGGCAACGAAATGCTAAAACTGTTCATCGCGCCAATTTTTCGCCGCCAACCACGATCGCAAGCGACACAAGTTCCACAGTGACGGCGGAGAGTGGAGCTGGCACTCGCCGCCCTCCGATTAGGTATAAGAAACCTCCGAGATTAGGCATAACGCTGGGTCAAGGCCAACGATCGGCTGATATGTTTGGGTCGCCAACAACAATGTTGGATATTCAACAAGACTCGGAGTCCTGAGATCGCAATCGAGACGAGTACGAGCAAGCTGCCGGTTATGAAAACCAGCGTAGATGAACAACATGAGCATGGAATCTTGGCCGAGTAGTAGCGACGTCAGCGGCATGAACAGCAATGTTTCAAAAAGGGTGGTTGTAAAAGACGTGAACCGAGGCAACTTTTGACTGGAATTGCAGTTGTATCCTGAGGTTATATAGTTCTGTGCCGAGTCCTTGCCGGACAATCTGGGCGGCAGAATAGAACTGGGAAAAGTCGAGGCCATTTCTACGGGCGGGGAAGCTGAAGATGAAGAACGCAACAAAGAGGCTGACCACGATCACAGCAGCTACTGACCGGATCAGCTGTTCGCTACCGAAAGTGATGTGCTCCTCCGTATTCTGAAAATGAACTCCTTGCATTGACGTTATCACTTCAGACTGCGAGGAAGATATGGAATCGTGCCAGCAGAGTGTCGCGAATGTCACCCAGGTGAGCCCCGAGGCACCTTACTACGTGAAGGGTCTCGTCCTAGGCCTTTCAGCGTACCTGATTGGAATTCATCTCTGGACTTGGGTTCTGACGGTTTCGGTCTTCCTGGGCGGACGCTCCGATTTCCGACAGCTCTATACGGCTGGATACATGGTCCGAACCGGGCATTCGCATGAACTATACGAGTATAATACCCAACGCCATTTCCAAAACCAGCTTGTCAGCCCAGGTGATATCGCGCTGCCCTTCAATCATCTGGCCTATGAAGCATTGCTCTTCGTCCCTTTTTCGCTTTTGTCGTACCGCACTGCGTACTTCACATTACTCGGTCTTAACCTCACAGTTCTCGCGATTACATTTAAGTTCCTGCGGCCGTGGATGAAAAACCTCGCCGTGATCTATCGATGGCTGCCCCCCGTCATGTTCCTGGCATTTCTTCCGGTCGCAGCCGCGCTTCTTCAAGGACAGGATTCAATTCTGCTCCTGACGCTTTTGGCGGCCTCACTTGTATCGCTGCATAGCGGCCGGGAGTTAGCTGCCGGCGTTCTTGTCGGACTGGGGTTGTTCAAGTTTCAGATCGTGATTCCAATCGCACTGCTATTTCTCGTCTGGCGACGCTGGCGCTTTTCGGCTGGTTTCGTTCTCGCTGCCATCTTAGTTGGCCTGCTCTCTCTCTCGCTGGTCGGCCTCTCACAGGTAGGGGTCTACTTTCGCTCGCTGCTGTTGATGAGTCTCCGCCTGGCATCTCCAGTCGATCAGTTTAAGTACGGTATCTCTCCAGCTCTCATGCCGAATTTGCGGGGTCTCTTGTTCGGACTGCTGGACAGGAAGTTCCCTGTCTTCTGGACACAGACATTAACGATTGTTGTGTCCCTTGCGGTGCTGGTTTGGGTCGCGATGGTGCCGGTAAGGAGAGTAACGGAATCATTTCTTCTGGCGATCACGACAAGCGTACTGGTCAGCTATCACCTCCTGATTCACGACATGAGCGTTCTGCTGATCCCGATTGCGCTTACGCTGTCTCGCTTTATCGAGGCGGAAGCAACTGGAGATCGGGATGGACGCATCCTGGCCAGAGCCGCGGCTTTGATGTTTGTAGCCCCGCTCTGCGAGTCTTTCATACCCGATCACTTCTGTGTGGTGGCGATTCCTTTGGGCGTCTTTCTGTTCACGCTCTTGCGCCACATTAGCGGCATAGCGCGGGGCTGTGTAAACAACAGTATTCAGGGCGCCTTCGCCAGGTTACCGAAAGGATAACGACGGAAAACAATTTCCCTTGCCCAGCAGCCAAGGTTCTGGCGCGATTCAGTTGAAACGCAGATGCAGAACAAATCAATGATTCGTATTTTCAAGGACTTACTGTGCCCGCGACGCTGAGCCATCATCTGGGGTCGTTTTGGTCCCTTACATGCGTAAGGAAAAGTGTTCGGTGTGCCCATCGCGATACCCCCCGGCGCTGGGAATAAGCAGACAAATACTGAGGAGAAAAACGAGCATGAAAACCCTTATTCTGAATTCCCTGAACCATTTGCAGAAAGACGAAACGGGCCAGGGACTCGTGGAATATCTGTTGATCCTTGCGCTGGTGGCTTTCGCAGCTACCGCCGGTATGACTACCCTAGCCAGCGGCCTGAACAGCGCATTCACGAAGATCGGCAGCATTCTGGGCGAATATATTTCGTAGTACACCCGAAACGTGGTTCTGTTTGCTCGCGGCATAACCCGCAGGCAAACAGAACCCTCACCTTTTGATGTGTTTTCATTATTGGTTATTTCGGAGCACTTCGGTTCGCCTTCGACGATGAAGCCGGATCGGTCTCGTGACCTGTTGTTTCCCTGCCATGCACCGGGGCGGCCAGGCAGCACCGTAAGAAGACAGTTCGAATGCCCTTCCCGTTGCCTGGGAGACGTCGCTCGAGCGGTAATGATTTAACGAGCACACCTAGATAATTTTTTGTTATCCGATCCCTAGGGACGGCATATTGTAGACGTCGGCGGGTACCTTCAGCGCGAGTTGTGATTTGCCTTGCGCAGGTTGACTTAGGTTGGCAATTTTGTTGGCAATACTTGGGTGGAGGTGACTTACGGGACTGCAACGTGTAGCGATCGCTTTCATAATGGCGGCCTTACTGTCGCTGGGGATTGCGTTTTTCTTTAGCAAGAAATTGAGCATACGGCGCGCCCGTGCCGCAACGACTCAGATCGTCACTACCACCGGCGAGCTGCCTTCGGGCATTACGCTGGCCGCCAAGGATGTCACCTTGGTCGATTGGCCGAGTGATTTTCCGCTCCAGGGCTCTTACGGCAAGGTGGAAGATGTGATCGGTCATCCGCTTCTCAATGCGCTCGGTTCGAAAGAGCCCATATTGAAGCGGAACCTTGGCCTAGAGGGTTCCGGCATCGGTCTTTCGGGGCGAATCCCGCCTGGAATGCGTGCGACGGCAGTGCGTTCGAATGAGATCGTGGGTGTGGCCGGGTTCCTCTATCCGGGTTCTCACGTCGATGTACTAGTTACGTACACTCCTCCCGGCGGCAACAATATTCCAGTAACAGAAACCGTGCTGCAAGATGTTGAGGTTTTGACTGCAGGGCAGACGACTGAGCCGGATCCGCAAGGTAGGCCGCAGACCGTCAATGTTGTAACACTCCTGCTGAATCCGGAAGACTCGCAAAGACTGCAACTTGCGAGCATGCAAGGCGGCATTCAATTTGTTTTGCGCAGCGGGGTTGATCAGAAGAGCGTCAATTTAAAACCTACAAGGCTGGATCAGCTAGTAGCTTCTGAGAAACCTCCCGTTGTTGTGCCTCCCCCAACCAAGAAGGCGCCCAAGCGCATTGAGCCCTCGAGGCCTACGATTTATGTTCTCGAAGTGATCCAAGGAACTAAACGGAGCGTGGAGAAGTTCTGAGCGCCAGTCGATGGGTGAGTGAGGACAGCAAATGAAGAGTTCGACAAGCCGAAATTTAGTTCTATTGATTCTTGTGGTCGCAACCATAGCGGCAACAGCGCAAACCGCCCCGCAATCGCAGACTGCGCCTGAGCAGCCAGCGCCGCAACAGCAGAATGCGCCTCAGCAGCCCTCTCCTAAACCAGCGCAGACCGTGCAACAACCGAGCGTGTCTCAGCCGCAAAGCTCGACACAGCAGAACGTCAGCTCTGAAGGCCAAGCTTTGCACATTCTGGTGGGAAAATCGGTCGTCGTGAATGTACAGGCACCTATTACCCGTGTGTTGTCGAGCAATCCGTCGGTGATTGAGACTCTGGCCACTTCGCCTACGGAGATCGTTGTTGAAGGCCGAGCTGCCGGCTCGAGCAGCCTGATCTTGTGGGATCAGTCCGGGCGCTCGCAAATGCTGGATGTGGTCGTGGACGTTGACGTCGCCGGTCTCCGCAGCGCCATCGAGCGCTCTTATCCTGACCAGCACATCGACGTGCAGGCCGACGGCGGGCGCCTGATCTTGACCGGTAAGGTCACCGATCCCAAGATGATTGAAGACTTGACCAAGATGGCCACGGTGTATTCGAACCAGATTGTGAACTCACTGTCGCTAGCGGTTTCTCACGATCGACAAGTGCTGCTTGAGGTGAAGTTCGCAGAAGTAGACCGGACGCGGTTCTCTCAAGTGGGAGTCAATTTGTTTTCCACTGGCGCAGGCAACACATTGGGCACGACGACGACCGGACAGTTCGGGGGGTTCGGGACGCAGCATATCACTGACGTAGCTGGTCCTGGTACACACAGTGGTCCATTTACCTCGGAGCAGACCATTAACAACGTGCTGAATATCTTCCTGTTCAGGCCGGACATTCACTTTGGCGCGGTAATTGAGGCATTGCAGCAGAAGAGCGTCCTGCAGATTCTTGCGGAGCCGAATCTGATGGCCATCAATGGCCAAAAAGCTACATTCCTTGCTGGTGGCGAGTTTCCTTTTCCCATTGTCCAGCCCGGTAATGGTTTCACCGCTGTAACGATTCAGTTCAAACCGTTTGGGGTAAGACTGGAATTCACCGGGAATATTGCCAGTGACGGCACGATTCGGCTTCATGTAGCTCCGGAAGTCAGTACGTTGGACTTCACCAATGCTCTCGCCATTCAGGGTTTCACAGTTCCTGCCATTTCAACGAGACGTGCCGAGACCGAGCTTGAACTAAAGGATGGGCAATCGTTCGGGATTGCCGGCCTGCTGGATAACCGAGCTCAGGCCCAACTCAGCAAGGTTCCGGGGATCGGAGACATTCCGGTGCTTGGACAGCTGTTCCGATCAAGAAACATAAATAAGAGCAACACTGAACTACTGGTATTGGTAACCCCTCACATCATCGATCCCGTTCACACCTCCACGCCGCCGCCCCCGAATCCTAAGCTCTCCGTACCGTTTCTCGACAGGCCGACATTTGACGAGCATATACCGGGACACGACAAAACTGAATCAGCGCCTTCCCCGACTCCGAGCGCAAAATGAGTGCAATGACTTCCAAGAATCCAGCGCAGGCGTCGTCACGGGAGAGTATTCCGCCTAGCGAGCCACTGTCGGTTGTCAGCATTTGCTTAGACAAGGAGACGTGGGGAATCCTAAAAATTTTCGCGGATTCGACACCTGTCGTGCGGCTGCAAAAACACCTGAGCGATTATCGCGTGGACGATCACGAATCGGTGCTGGAGTGGGTTGGAGATCCTCCACCCGACATCTGCCTCCTTGACTTTGATAGCGACCGCCGTAGTGCGGCCATGGTGGCGGAAAGAATTCATGCCGACGCTCCAGAAACGGCGATCTTCGCCGTCTCGGCGCAGTCACAGCCCGATTTAATCATTCAGGCTATGCGCAGTGGTTGCAGCGAATATTTGCTCAAGCCGCTCGATCCTGAACAACTCCTCAATGCCGTGGCGCGCGTCGGTGGTCGGCGCAGAGAGAAAAAAGAGGGAGACCGTGCGCAGGTTGTGGCTTTTATCGGGGCAAAGGGCGGATGCGGTGTCACTACGCTTGTTACGCAATTAGGCGCATTGCTGGCTAGTACCTATGGCAGAAAGGTGCTGGCACTCGATCTTCACCACGATTTTGGCGATGCCGCTTTATATCTAGGGTTGACCAAGTATCGCTATAACTTTTTCGAATTGGCGGAAAACACGGAGCGACTCGACGCCGACTTACTGCAGAGCTTTGTTCTGCACCACTCGAGCGGCCTGGACCTGATCCCTGCTCCGCATGGCACAGAACCGGCCCGCCAGACCACACCCGGCGCACTGAGCTACACACTCGATTTTGTTCGCACACGCTATGAGTTCATCCTGGTGGATCTTCCGCCGGGACTCAACGATGCCAATCTTGAGCTGATTCGACACTGCGATCAAGTTAATGTGGTCACCGTTGCAGAGGTTTCGGCTCTGCGCAACGTGGTGCGGCAAATCGACTATCTTACGCGGAAACACATCACCGCCGAGCGAATCAAAGTGGTCTTAAATCGCCATCAGAAGCGCGCGCTGATTACCGAAGCACAGATTGAAAAGAGCATTGGGCAGAAAATTTTCTGGAAGGTGCCCAACCAATACGTTCACGTGGTAAAGACGATCAGCGGCGGTGATCCGGTAAGCCAGATTTCCACTTCCGAGGTGGCAAAGAATTTGCAAGATTGGGCTGCCAGTATTGGCAGGAAAATTGGCGCAGAGGACAAAAAGAAGAAAGGCCGCGGGCTGTTCGGATTCTGGAACCGCTGAGTTTTGAGAAGTAACTAGGGGGGATCATGGGTGATTTGAATCAGGTAGTTCTATCGAGCGCTGTCCCGGCTGTCCGCATAGCCGATAACGGGAAAAAAGCAGGTTTGAATTTTAAGGTTTATCAGGAGTTGAAATCGAGTCTTCACCGCGATCTTCTGAATAAGATCGACGTGGAAAAAGTCGCGACTGTGCGTGACGATCGCACCCGCAGCCAGGCATTGGCGGTGATTCAGGATTTGGTCGCCAACCTTCAGACCCCCTTGAGCGGTCGTGAAAGAGAGCGACTCTCGTTGGAAGTTCTGGACGAGGTCTTCGGGTTGGGGCCGCTGGAGCCGCTTTTGCAGGATCCGGGAATCAACGACATCCTGGTGAATGGGCATAAGCAGGTCTATGTAGAACGTGCCGGTATTTTGGAAGAGACCAACATTCGCTTCAAGGACGATACTCACCTGATGCACATCATTGACAAGATCGTTTCTGGCGTTGGCCGGCACATCGATGAGTCGTCGCCCATGGTTGATGCCCGTCTCGCTGATGGATCGCGCGTCAACGTGATAATTCCTCCCTTGGCGATCGACGGACCGCATCTCTCGATTCGCCGCTTTGGTCACGTTCCCGTCTCCGAGAACGATCTGTTAACAAACCAGACGCTCACACCACAGATGCTCGAACTGATTCAGGGCGCAGTGAAGTCGCGCCTCAACATCGTGATCTCGGGTGGAACCGGTGCCGGAAAAACCACCTTACTTAACGTATTGTCCGGCTACATTTCCGACAAAGAAAGAATCGTCACGATCGAAGACTCGGCTGAATTAATCATGAAGCAGCGCCACGTGGTGCGCCTGGAGTGTCGACCAGCGAACGTGGAAGGGACAGGTGCCATCAAACAACGGCAACTGGTAATCAACTGCTTGCGCATGCGGCCGGATCGTATCGTGGTTGGCGAGGTGCGTGGCGAAGAAGCGCTGGATATGCTGCAAGCGATGAATACTGGCCACGATGGCTCGCTAACCACAATCCACGCCAATAATCCGCGCGATGCAGTTGCACGTATGGAAACCATGGCCCTAATGGCCAACCTGAATCTTCCGGAAAAAGCTGTACGCCGCCAGATTGCGTCCGCAGTCGCCATTGTCATTCAGGTGGCACGCATGAGCGATGGCAGCAGACGTGTGACGCATCTGACGGAAATCACCGGTATGGAAGAAGATACGGTCAGCATGCAGGACGTTTTCCTTTTTGAAAAGCAGGGTATCGGCAAAGATGGCCGTGTAATAGGAACGTTTACCGCCACCGGAATCCGGCCAAAGTTTGCCGA
>Ga0137372_10002257_pt1 | contig 18631 bp, 21 predicted proteins | sample SagtaG_6_FD_104911 | JGI IMG/M metagenome (GOLD analysis project Ga0137372, IMG submission 104911) | Vadose zone soil microbial communities from Sagehorn Ranch, Mendocino, California, USA - Sage1_R_60_16 metaG | ecosystem: Environmental > Terrestrial > Soil > Vadose zone | place: USA...
CGCGAGAATTCGCCCTCTATGACCTGGATCGCAACGCGCTTACCTTTTACCGCCGCCTCTGACGCCTAACTCACCGCATGCACCGTAGCCGCAAACTACGCGGCACGGTGATGCGGAGCGTTAGGTTGCTTCAATCAGATGGACTATCTGCTTACGGCGATATTTGGGAAGAAGGCTCTAGGGCAACTCTCCTCCAGCGACTATGTTGATTGGGCGGGAGAGATGTTGATGCAGAACTATGATTCTCATTCACTGCGTATCCTCGCCGGATTAGACAGGTTCGCTGGTGCTATCGAGGCGGAAGACTATTTCCTTCGCTCCCTCAAGGAACTTGAGCTGAACCAGCCCGATTCCGAAACAGCCATTCGTGCATACGCCTGCGAAATCGCACAAAGGATGATCGAAGGTAAAATTACAGGGCGCGATGGCGTTCGCGCACTGTATAAGATTTGTATCGAAACCGAATACGCACGAGAGTTCGTCATATGGTATGAACTAGACGATGCGCTCGACAGCCTGCTGCATGGCGATTACCCGTTCACTTATGAGTCGGCCACGTTGGGGAGCTTCGATGATATCGCAAAACGAGAGGCGACAAACTTCATCGCTACGGTGTGCCCTCAAACCGCAACCTAACAACGGGATGAACCGGACTCGCAATAAGCGGGCCCCTCATCTTCAATCTCTCGTGCTCGCCGGTTATCCCTGACGTTGGATTGCTTTCCGCTGGCTCGGGCGAAATAAAGAAGTTCGGAAGCGAAGCGTTCCTTAATGCCAGATGTCGTTTAGGGTTTTAGCAGATGAAGGCTGAAATTAGCACACTACTTCTGATCCTGTTGATGATCTCCACCGGCCACTCTCAGCAGCGTATCGATTACGGGGAAAGTCCGTGGGGACGGATTGATTTCGTTTGGAGTCACCTTTCACCCGAGAAGTGCAACCGCGTGACTAGATTGCAAAAAAACCATTTCAGGGCCTGTCCGCCAGTTGCCGGCTATCAACTACTATATGGTGGCAGTGAAGTAAGTCCCCAAATCATCATCGTTACTCCCAATCGCAAACGACATGTCATTCATTATTGGGATCTCACGGTGGGCAATTTCATAAGCCTGGAACAAGGAGTCGGCTGGAAGGTGGCCCGCAGCCGGACCGGGAAGATAACCCTGCTGGCCCTAATGCTTGAAGTCAACGTCAAACAGGATGAGTTTACAAGATTTCAAAACCCCTACACTGTCGTTGTCAAACTGACACCCAGAGAAGTGTGTGTGGTTGGGAGGGTGCCAGTAAATTCGACCTCGGCAGCGGACATAGCGGGTGTTAGCACTTCGGCGCGAATTAAGAAATGCGTCGGACTTGCCGATGTAGGCGAGAAGGACTGGCTGGGGATCGTATTCGGAATGACTGAAAAAGGCTGGTACGACAAAGCGAAATCAATTGTCAAAGAAATGCAAAGTCCGGGCGCTCGCACCTTCGCTTACAGTTACATCGCCCGCGCACAAACCAAGAGCGGAGACTCGGCAGCAGCGCGCGCTACACTGTTGCTGGGATTGCAAGAGGTCCTAAATGAGAAAGAAGAGTCGATCTTTTTCAACGCATACGGCGCGGAGGTACATGAGGCTACCAGGGCTGCCAATTTGATCAGTATTCTCGAGGCCATGGCGGCGGTTGGTTTAGATGATGACGTCATTAACAACCTGAAATTTGTGAGCAACTCAGATTTACCGGCAGCATTGTTGTGGATCGGGAAAGCTCAAGGGGGTTCGCGTGTTGCGGGAGGGAGAGGCGAACGAGAAGCTGCCACGGCCACTTTTGAGCGAGCGGTGCAGCTCGAACTCATGCGTGCGGATACGACCACGTCTGATTCTAATCTGTATAGAATCGTCGAGGCCCAAGTGGAGGTGGGTTTAATTAGCGAAGCCAAGCAAACTGTTTTACTAATAAAGAACCCTTCCGCACGAAAGGCTGCGGAGCACACTATTGCCGGGAGGACCGAAAAGCCGGATTGAAAGTGCCTCTGGCGATCTTGGAACGCAACTCAGCGTGCACCTGTTTTCAGGAAGAAAAGGGCCACGGACGCGAGAGCAGTCGCAGGGATTGTGCGAGACATAATCCTAGCTCTAGCTCAAGTGGGTTTCGGAAGACTCGTATTTCATAGATGATACGCACCTCGGGTACCGTCGCAATCCAACGAATGGCTTGCAGCGGACGCGGCGATAGCATCCCTTTCATGGTATTTCCTGCGACGCACCTTGCGTGGGTTCGCGCCGCGCCGCTGAAGCCAAGCGTTGGGCGGCTTCGCGTTATGACAACCTATGAGAAAACTCCTGCTGGTTATCCTAATAATCCCAGCCTTAGCTGGAGCCTCTGTGGCACAAAAGAAAGAACCACGTTTTGATGATTTCCCCGTCGCAGGAAGGTCCAGTGGCAAGCCTTCTCGCCTCAATCTTAGTAGCCATGCTCAAGCTCGCATGTTCCGCACGATGCTTAGAGATGTCGCAAAGAAAGGCGCGAACTTCGCGGGGCATTATGCAATTGGCTATTGGGGATGCGGAACCGAGTGCCTCAGAATTGGCATTGTTAATCTCAGAACAGGGCAAGCCTACGTTTCACCATTCTATGCTTCGGTTGGTGTCGCCTATCGCGCCGACAGCCGTCTGCTTATCGTTGCCCCACAGGAGCAAATTAGAGAACTCTATGGCGACGACGCTCCTGAGTACCTTCACCCACGCTACTATGTCTTGAGAGGAAACAAGTTGGTTCTGGTTTACCCAGAATCAGATGAGGCGCGCGAATCAGAAATATATTGGAAATAGCGAGCTGCCCCTAGCCGCCGCCCAACGAATGGCTTGCAGCGGACGCGGCGGTAGCATCCTTTTCATGATATCTCCTGCGACGTAGCATGGTTGGGTTTGCGCCGCGCTGCTGAAGCTAAGCGTTCGGCAGCAGAAGCGCACGCAGCGCGACGCAAGGAAAGCCAAGCGGAAACGTCGTCAAGATCACTCCACGTCGGGCTACATGACGCCCTCACACGACCGTCGCTGGCCTGGATCGCGCTTGAGGAGTTCCCGGCCTCACGTGAAGCGTCAGCGCGGGAGGGCGCGGCGCACGTATACTGCACACGTATGGCTGGCATCTCGGCGCGGCGGCTGTCTGAACTAGCGATCACAGCGCTGTTCCTGGCGATCATCCGGACACTGGCGGAGTACTACCGGTTGCGGTACGTGCGTGGGACGGCGCTCGCGCTGGCCGAGGTGGCGCCGTACATCACAGGCGGGCTGATGGCGGCACTTGGGGCGTGGGCGGCCGTGGTTGCGTACTTCTTTGGGCGGTACCGGGTGGCTACAGGGATCGTCGTGGCGGCGATCGTGGCGATGTTCGTGTACAAGGTGGTGGTCATCGGCGGCTTGCCGTAGCTAGGACGGATCGTAGCGAGCTCGGACGAGCTTCAGGCGCTTGTCAAACTTTATGCCTCGCCCGCAAGTGCTGCCGAAACAAGCGCTTGCAGCGGGCTCGCCGGTAGGGTGCTTCTTTGGTCGGTTGCGTGGGCGAGCCGCTGAAGCGCATCAGCGTTCGGTGTCTGCGACTAGCTATGCAAGAAAATGAATACTGCGATGAGTTTGCCGACGCGGAATTAGAGCATTTGGCTCATAGATGGCTTGCGGATATTCGCGGCAACTTATCTGGCGGCGAATCAGATTCCTGTCAGTCAGTGGTTTCAATGAATTTCTCCGCGCCGCCCGAGATTCAATGGCGGTTCATTCTGATTGCGGTCTCGTTGTCAGAATCCGATGACGAATTGAGCCAAGCGGCAGCCGGACCTATCGAGCACTTGTTAGGCTGGCATGGGGAAGCTTATATCAGTCTCGTTGAAAACGAGGTAGCAACAAACCCGAAATTTGCTCGCGCCCTCACAGGTGTTTGGCAATACATAATGTCGGCTGAAGTTTGGTCGCGTGTTCAGAGGCTTCAAAAAGGCGTGTCGGACCCGTTGCGCCAGCGCTAGATTGCGAGGACACCGAACAGGCGCTCACCGTGTGATTAATGGAATGATATGACTTCGTCAGCAAACTCGGTGCGCGTCTTCTTCTTAGTCGCTGCCGGTCTCCTCGGGCTGTTGAGCGCATTCTTCGTGTTCTACACGGTCCGGTTGCTCTACGTGACCCACGGGCTTCAGACGATACGCGCTGGCGGGCAGGGAGCGTACGTCGGGGCGATAGTGTTCCCAGTACTGGCGCTACTACTCGGGTGGGGCGCCTGGCGTTGCGTACGCGCATTTCGCAGCGCCTAAACAAACGGCATGCAGCGGACGCGCATCCAGCCTACTTCTTAAACTCCATCGCCTGTGCGCGCCGCTGATGCCGGGCGTTAGGTAGCCCGCGAAAGATTACGAGCTTATGAAGATCAGCTACTTCTTGTTGGTGTTTATTGCTCTTGTTGCAGGCCCGCTTTACTCTCAAAACCCTGTAACATCTGGCGATCATCTCTTGTCGGAATTCGTTACAGAGACAGATTTAGTTAAGAAAGAGCAACTGTTAAATCAGATCACCCGCCAGCCGGATGTCGGTCATAAGTTACTGCGTATTGCGACGCAGACGAGTGATATTGTCACGAAATGGATGAGCATACGTGGCATTGGTTTTATGAAATACGGGAAGGCAGTTCCTTTCCTAACTGAATCGCTTGGCCATAAACATCCGCATGTGAGGGCAAATGCCGCGCGTGCCCTTGGCGAAATGAGAGCACAGTCTGCCTCTTATAGATTAATTGATTTACTGCATAGGGAAAATGATGGAGGGGTTATCGAGCAGACCTCTTTAGCGCTCCGGATGCTTGGAGCAAAAAACGCTGTTCCGGCACTGGAGCGGGTCGCGCAACATCCTTCAAGCCAAACCCGCTGCTGGGTTCTGCAAGCGATAGGAAGTTTAGGGGCGAAGAGGGATATCCCATTCCTTGCAAAGTACCTGTATGACTCTAACGACAGTGTTGACATGTGCGCTGCTCAGGCGATTGAGGAAATTACTGGAGAGGATTTCGGGTTTCCCAAACAGAGTGGGCCAATGAGTCCCCAACAAGGCATAGAGAGTGCGCGTCAATGGTGGGAAGCAAAGAAAACACGATTTGGCAATAACGAGTGATTACTGTGGTCAACACCGCGACATAACGAATCGTTGGACCGGAACGCGGGTCGCTTGTTTCTCAACTTGATTGATTCGAAGATTGGATGTAATCGCCGCGCCCGGTCAACTGATGTTGGACGGAACCTTCGCTGCGCTCGGCGCGGCTGAACCGCAGCGTTATGCCGCTAAATTTTGACGGGAGAGTGGTATGGGAAATGGTCAGTTCCGGTTCGCGTATTTCACGCCGAAATACGAGGAGACGATCGCCTTCTACCGAGAAGGGTTAGAGTTCCCCAGCATCGAGGCATGGGACCGTACCCCGGATGATCGAGGAACGCTCTTTGGTGCTGCTGCCGGTGTGATTGAGGTGCTGGCCTTACCGGGCAGCGGCCAATCCGATCACCTCTGGGATGAGAGGCCGCCGCAGGGTGCGTTTATGGTAATCGAGGTGGATCAGGTGGAGTCGCTTTACCAATGTGCGGTTGAAAAAGGTCTGCCGATTCAACGTGAGTTGAAGGATCAAACGTGGGGCCATCGGAGCTTCTGCGTTCGTGAGCCAAACGGACTGACGCTGAACTTCTTCGGTGAATTGGAGAGTAGCTAGCGTGCGACGCCGCGCACAACAACTCGTTGGACGCTTAGGCTTATGATGAATCTATGAGAATCCTATTGATAGCTGAAGCGCAACGTTCGACGCCTTGAATGCTATCGTGAAAACAGGCCCAGAGGGAATGGTTATGTTCGAAGAATGCGCTTTCATTGCGGTCACCACTGCAGACCTCGCGCAAGCAAAGCGATTTTGGGTGACGCTGCTCGAATTCCCGATTGTCCGAGAGGACGATAATTATGTGATGGTGGATGCCGGTGGAGTTCGGCTATGCTTCGATCTTCCCGATGGTGACGTTCATCAGACGCCAGGATCTGATCCAGTGATTGGGCTAAAGGTCAAAGACCTTGACGCTCAGTTGGCGGTTTTAGCAAGCCGGGGCATTCGAGCGGTAGAGGGACCGTTCAAAGATCACCATGGCAAGTGGGCGAAGCTACTTGATCCCGACGGAAGAGCTGTAATACTGACGGAACGCGGGTGAGGCACGCGAGCGGGCGTCGTCGTCGAACGCTTGCAGCTGACGGCGCGATAACATCTTTCTCAAGTAATCTCTTTCCGCTTTACTTACGTGCTGATCGCGCGCCGCAGTTGAAGCGCATCAGCGTTAGGCACTTCCGAGTACCGAAGTTAACCTTGATTCGGTAGTCGAAATTGAACCCTTTATTCGGAAGGAGAGTTAATCGATAGATGCGACTTCGTAGCCTTCCATCTAATCCTGATCTTGTCAATCTGTGCAGTTGGCCAGAGTGCGAGCGGTGAAGTAAAACCTACAGGTAGTGCCAAGGATGAGGAGGGAATCAGGAAAGTCTTGGCCGATTTCATAGAGGCCTGGAACAAGCATGACGCCAAAGCCTTCTCGATGGTCTTCGCTGGGGACGCCGACTTCACGAACGTGGCCGGGGTGAGCGCGCACGGGCGGGCGGAAGTCGAGAAGTTTCACGCGCCGCGGTTCGCGACGACATTCAGGGACACGCACCAGAAAATAGCGGAGACCAAAATCAGGTTCATCAAGCCTGATGTGGCAGCGGTTGACGCGCGCTGGGAGATGACCGGAGCGAGAACCGAGAGGGTGAAGACATCCCGCTGAGGAGGGGGCTGTTGAGTTTTGTCATGACCCAAGAGGGTGAGAAGTGCTTCATCACTGTCATGCACAACATGAACTTGCTCGACTCGCCATAGCGAGGTTTTACTTCAGACGGTGGGTATCGAGAGAAAGCCGAAACCTGGCCATGGGTAATACCTCGTGATCTTAGTGAAAAACACTGGCCTGTTCTTCCTGATCTTGGACCACGTCAGGTTAAGGTTCTTCGCAGCTGCGAGGGTAGGATATACAAGCCAGCGAAATGCCATGCTTCCTGAGCCGCGCATAACGGCATGCAGCGGACGCGCCCAGCGAGCCTCTTATCCGTCACGTTTCCGTGCAGGCCGATGATGCCGGGCGTTCGGCGCTCGTAAGTCGCGGGGTGATCATTTTTGAGAGTTAAAGAATATGAACCCAAGATCGAAACGTATTTATAAGGTCGGTGACATGGTCCGAATCAAGGCAGGGCCGTTCGCTGCCTTCTCGGGAAAGGTGGAGGGGATCAATCAATCCAAGTCCCTGCTCAAAGTGGCGGTCGAAATCTTCGGCCGAGTAACGCCCGTGAAGGTGAGTTTCTCGGAGGCGGAGAAGCTGGAGTTTAGGCGGCCATTATCTTCCCGGTTCACTCAGAATTAGACGGAACTGTAGCATTCGGAGTGAGCGCGCAGCTGAAGCAGCGTTATGCCACCAAATCTATCCGGAGACGGAAGGATTGGTCAGGAGTCAAACGTGCCGTTCCTCGCGAGTTTGGGAGTTGTGACATGCTCCAGGCAGCCATTCCCGTAGTTCACGTCAGCGACTCCGTCGCGGCAGAAGAGTTTTATTTAAAGGCTTGGGATTCATCCTTCTGGCCTCGTGGCGGCCACGAAGCCACCAAAGATCCCTGCTACATGGCAATGGTTCGTGACGAGGCGTATCTACACGTGACCTCGTTCAAGGACGGAGCAATTGGTGCCTCAATCGTCTACGCGTTCGTTGACGATATCGATGCGCTCTACACCGAATTCGTGGCGAAGGGTGTTCCAGTTCCACGTCCACCGATAGACCAGACATGGGGCACCCGCGAAGTATCTGTTCGCGACTTTGATGGAAACAAAATTCTGTTCGGACAGGGAATTCCGGGCCAGAATTTGAGCCAAACGTGAAATGGCCGACGAAGCGCGATAGGATCAGAGGGCAGCATAACGCGTTGGACCGGAGGGCGGGGAGCCTCTTTCTTTAACTTGAGTGATAGATTCGAAGGTTGGATGTAATCGCCGCGCCCCGGTCAACTCAACCAATGTGATTATGAACATGAAGCGCATCCAGGAACATCAAGCCAAGCACCCCTTGCTGACCACGGCTTTGTTCATCGTGATGTTCGCTCCGGCGATCCTGCTGGTTATTCTTATCGGGCGATGGCTGAGGCGTCTGGCTCCTGACCCTCAATTCTGGCAGATCATTCTCGCCACACCATTGCTCATGCTGGCTCTCGTTGGAGGAATGGTCTTTGGTGCAGTGGTGTTCTTGTTGGTGACGAAACATTTCGTGGAGAAGAAGGTGCTTGAGCCGTTCTACATCTATCCGGGTGTTGCAGTGGCATCAGGTTTATCTGCGTTATTATTCCGCTGGGCATATCGTCATGAGGGGGATTCCTCTGATAAAGAGCGGCGGCCATAACAGCAGGTTGAGCGGACGCGCTTCGCACTCCGCTCACCGTGGACGTTAGTCGTCAGGAGATTTTGTGCAAGGCACAATCGCATCGAAAACTTGCTGGTGAAAATTTCAACTCTCCCACGGAGTATGTGGCTAGGCTGACGCCGCAACCAATTTAGTTCAGGCGTGCCGGCTGCCGCCGGATGTGAGGCGTGGGCTGCGCCCCGCCGGTTAGTTGTCAGATCCACTTGGGCTGCGCCCCTGGTTTCGGGCTCGGCCCCTCGTGTTGCGTTGGAGCTATTCAATTTGAGCACACTCCCCACAGGATCTTTCGACGAACGAACCCGCTTCCCATTGCGCTAAAAGGGGCAAAGCCCGAACCAGGGGCATAGCCCAGACGTTGGGGCCGGCCGACCGGCAGGGCGAAGCCCACGCCTCACATCCGGCGGCAAAGCCGTTGGGAAAGCGTTACTCTGAAGGGCGAGCAAGTACGGTTGACAGTTGACACTCAAGAATCTTGCTCAAGAACCTTGCTCGAGAATCTTGCTCAAGAATCTTGCTCGAGAACAAGAAGTTGGACTCTTGCTACGCAGAGCTTGAGTCCATAAGGAAGCGACAGTGGACCAAAGTGATGCCAGCGAGCGCCGGCTGGTAATCGTCGAAGGGATTGTGGGCTCGGGTAAGTCGACGACGACCCGCTTCATCGCCACGAGCCTGGAGAAGGCGAATAGGCGAGCACGGCCAATCCCAGAAGCGACGATGCCGCATCCGACCCGTGCTTTCGGCGAGCTCGCCCACCCTTACCAGCCCTGGCTCGACGTCACACCTGCGGAACTTGCCGACCAAAGCCTTTCGAAGTGGCGCTCTTTTGTCGACTCAGCATGCGCTTTGGATACGGTATCTGTCCTCGATGGGCAGCTCTTTCATGGCGACCTGACGAATCTCTTCCTTATGGAAGCCGGGCGCGCAGCGATCGCGGAGTACAGCCGAGCCGTGGAGGAAATCATCCACCCGCTGAACCCGCTCCTGATCTACTTGTATCAGGAGGATGTTGAGCGAGCCCTTCGTGCCATCGCCGCCCAGCGCGACGATGCGTGGGTGAAATACCAGATCGACTGGAAGCTGCAAGCTCCATACAGCCGTCGACGTGGGTTGGGTGGGCTCAAAGGTCTCATTGCTCTGTACAAGGACTACCAGGAGTTGACCGATGAACTATACGCGGGACTCGATCTCGCCAAGCTGGCTATCGAGAACTCCCAGCAGGACTGGCCACTCTATAACCAACGCATCTCTCTGGAGCTGGCGGTTGGAGTACCCAGTGGCCTCAATGAGAATGAAATCAGATAAGCCGCGATAGCTCGTCCTTCAACTTGAAAGATAGAATCCACCTATCTGCTGCCGCGCGGCCACCTGAAACTTTGACGTTGTGTTGCTGCCAGGGCGAAAGGAAAACTTCATGCGAGAACTTACAGCGACAATCCTGACTCTCTGCTTTATCATCTCCACTTTCATGTTAGCGCAGGCGCAAGGGCCCGCGCCGTCCCCTGATGAAATAGAGCGCCGCGTCGAATCCATCCTCGGCCGGATGACGCTTGAGGAAAAGATAGACATGCTCGGCGGGGTTGACCGCTTTTTTTTGCGCGAGTTCCCGCGCCTCGATGTCCCCCGCCTGAAGATGGCCGACGGCCCCTTAGGCGTGCGCAACTTCGGGGCCGGCGACGGCCTTTGCGGGGGCATCGCGCTCGCGGCGACGTGGAACCCGCAGCTCGCCGGCCGCGTCGGCACAGAGATCGGTCGTGACGCGCGCGCCAAGGGAGTGCATTTCCTGCTCGGTCCGGGCGTCAATATCTACCGCGCGCCGATGAACGGACGCAACTTCGAGTATTTCGGCGAAGATCCCTTCCTGGCTTCGCGCGTGGCCGTTGATTACATCAAGGGCGTGCAATCACAGGGCGTAAGCGCCACCGTCAAGCACTTCATGGGAAACAACTCCGAGTTCGACCGCCACAATACCGATTCAATCATTGACGAACGCACAATGCGCGAGATTTACCTGCCGACTTTCGAGGCCGCAGTCAGGGAGGCGCGCGTCGGGGCCATCATGGATTCTTACAATGTGGTCAACGGCGAGCACGCATCGCAGAACAAGTTTCTACTGACGGATGTGGCGAAGAAGGAGTGGGGGTTCGATGGCATAGTGATGTCCGACTGGTCCGCGACCTACGATGGCGTGGCGGCAGCGAACGCCGGGCAGGACTTGGAGATGCCTTCGGGCGCGCACATGAACCGGAAAGAACTTCTGCCGGCAATCGAGCAGGGCAAAGTCTCTGTAGCCACCATTGACGACAAGGTGCGCCGCATCCTGCGCACGGCCGTGCGCTTCTCCTGGCTCGACCGCGACCAGACGGATCGATCCGTCCCGCGCTTCAACCAACAGGGGCGCCGCGTGGCGCTCGACGCCGCGCGCGAGAGTTTGGTGCTGCTGAAGAACGATAGCAACCTGCTGCCGCTGGACAAGGCTAAGATTAAAACGGTAGCCATCATCGGTCCCGACGCTTACCCGGCGGTTCCGGTCGGAGGCGGCAGCGCCCGCGTCGAGCCGTTCGTAGCCGTCAGCTACCTGGAGGGCCTGAGCAACTATCTGGGCACGTCTGGCCGTGTATATTACAGTCGCGGTGTGCCCTCTCTCGCCGAGATGGCCGAGTCGACCGACTTCTCCACGGCCGCGACCAGCGGCAAGCCTAGCGGCAAGCCTGGCCTCAAGGCGGAATATTTCAGTAACGATAAACTGGAAGGGACTCCGGCAGTGACGCGCACAGAGCCGCACATCAACTTCGGGCCGGGCTCTCGGTTCTTGCCGGACCAGACCGCGTCGTCGCGCTGGACGGGCTATTACGTTCCGAAATCGCCCGGCGCGCACGAAATCTTCGTGCAGTCAACGGGAGAAGATGGCGGGGCTCACCGACTCTACGTAGACGACAAACTCCTCCTGGACAACTGGACGGAGAACAGGGCGCTCGGCGGCTCAGTTACTCTTTCGCTTGACGCCACGCCGCACAAGGTCGTGCTGGAGCAGCGCGGGCGCTCGCGATTTCTCGGCGGGAGATTGAACGTGGGAATCGCGCGCCGCGGACAGATGGTTGATGCGGAAGCGAAGAAGCTCGCCTCGGCGGCCGATGTGGTTGTGGTCGCAGCGGGGTTCGACCCCGCGACGGAAAGCGAAGGCTCCGACAGAACTTTCACCCTGCCACCCGGACAGGACGAGTTGATCCGAGAGGTCGCTTCGGTGAACAAGAACACGATCGTCGTTTTGACTTCGGGCGGAGGCGTGGACATGAGCGGATGGCTCGACGGCGTTCCCGCGCTCATCCAGGCGTGGTATCCGGGCCAGGAGGGCGGCACCGCGCTGGCCCAGGTTCTCTTCGGCGAAGTGAGCCCGTCGGGTCGGCCGCCGGTCACGTTCGAGCGCCGGTGGGAAGACAACCCGGTGCACGCAAGCTACTACCCTAAGGCGGCGGACACGAAACGCGTCGAATACAAGGAAGGCGTCTTCGTAGGCTACCGCGGCTACGAGCGCAACCACACGAAGCCGCTCTTCGCCTTCGGGCACGGGATGTCCTACACCACGTTCAAGTACAGCAATCTGTCCGTCAAGCCCGTCATGGGCGGCGCAGCGTCGAGCGCGCGGCCTCGTTACGAGGTTTCGTTCGACGTGCAGAACACCGGGAAACGCGAGGGCGCTGACGTCGCGCAAGTTTACATCGGCGATACACACGCGAAAGTGCCGCGCCCTGCGAAGGAGCTGAAAGGATTCGCGAAGGTGAATCTTCGCCCAGGAGAGACCAGGAGATTGGTCGTGCCGCTCGACACCCGCGCACTCTCCTATTACGACCCCTCGGCCAAACTGTGGCGCGCCGAGCCCGGCGACTTCGAGGTGCTCGTCGGTCGCTCATCGGAACAGATCGAATTGCGAGGCAAACTCACGCTTCCGGCGGCTTTAGGAGCGACGAGCAAATGAGTGCCATGGGGCAGTGGAATTGTTATGCGCGCCGATCGATGATCGCGATGATAGTTGCAGTACCGTCCCATGCTATCTTCCTGACGCGAGGGATCCATTCGCGCCGCGATTCCACCGCTGTGTGCAGGTACTCGAGCACATACAGGTCACTGGCCGAGAGAGCGACCGCGGTAGGGGACCACGGACTTTCGAGTTGGAGCAGGGTGGTCACTTTTCCGTCGGGGATGATCTTCAGCACCCGGGCGTTTCCCGTATCAGCCACGTACATCACACCAAGATCGTCGACCGCGAGCCCGCGGAGATACGGCTGCTGGTCCATTCCGGGCATCGATGGCCCGCCGGCGAGAGCGGGGATCGTCGCAACAGTCGAGACCCTGCCCTGTGCGGTGATCCGGCGGATTGCGTTGTTCTCGGTGTAGTACAAGGAACCATTGGGACCGGCGGTGATGCCGTTTAGGTGCGCGAGCGGCCCCCTTGCCGTCGCCGGGAGGGTTGCCAACACCGATCTCCCTCCGGACGGCATCATTTGCACGATCCGCAAACCGCCTGTGGGACCAGATGGGTAGTAAAGATTTCCGTCCTGACCTATTGCGATGGGATAGTCACTGGAGAGGAGGAGCGTGGGGCTGGCGCCTACCCTTAAGATATCTCCGAGCGGACCTGAGGGCAGAGGGGAGCTAGCGAACGCGTTGTTCGTGTCGAGGGCCAGCCAATGGAACATTATTCCCGAAATGCTTGCCAGCTTGCCGTGCGGGTCGATCTTCCACAGCCCTGAGCCCGTGTCCAGGAAATAGACCTGGCCGAGCCGGTCGACGGCGATGCCCGATCCGGGGTGCGCCATGACTGGAGTTGAAAGAAGACACGCCGCGGCAAGAGCTAGAACCGGTCGACGGCATAATCTGCGTAGGATTTGCATTATTGGCCCCTGACCTTCCGTATTCCTAATAGTTAGACGCACACGGATTGATTAACCATCCATTTTTATTTTTACCGCCCGTCGAACGTCAGAGGGCGCGGCGATTAAAGAGAAGCTGACCGGCCATGAACCCTGACAGAGATTTAGTGCTGACAAAGATCAAAGAGACATTCCCACAGGAAGATTCAGAAGACGTGTTGGCGGTTCTCGACCTTTATGGCGAGGAAAGTTATGAGCGCGAGCGTGAGCGTGTTCAACTCGCCATCTTGAAGCTAAGTCATGGCAGCATGGATGAGCTGCTCTCAAATGTTGAAGTGGCAAAGCAGGATTATCGAGATATACTTGCTTATGCAGAATATCCTCATGAAATGAGGCGAAGTGCAGATGAGATGCGCAGGATGTCTGCTGATGAAGCGCAAAGCATAAGGGACAAAGATCGACAACAGTATCTGGAATGGCTTGATAAAAGTGTGGGGACAAACCTCGGTTAGACGCTCTGTTGGAGGGTAATGATGAAAAGAATCTTCTGCGCGGTAATGGTTTTCATGTTTGTCATACCGTTAACAACATCTCGGCAGGCAACAGCTTCGGTGACGAGCAAGCCCGAGATTCGCAAGTCAATGATTGTTTCCACCGACTGGCTGGCCCGCCATTTGAAAGACGAGTCATTGGTATTACTGCAAGTGGGCGAGAAGGAGGAATATCTGGCTGGCCATATTCCCGGGGCCCGATTCATCACTAATGCCGATATTTCGACACCGCGTGGCGAAGGGCTCGCGCTTGAGCTGCCGCCCGTTGCTCAGCTTCAAGCCACATTTGAGAAGTTTGGCGTTACGGATAAATCTCGCATCGTGATCTACTTCAGCAAGGATTGGGTTACGCCGACAGCGCGGGTGTTTTTCACACTCGATTATCTGGGATTCGGCGATCGCACCTCAATTCTCGACGGCGGGCTACCCGCATGGCGCGCCGAGGGCAAGCCCTTAGTCACAGATGTGGGAGAAGCCAAACCTGGAGGCTTTACGCCCCGACCACTTAAGCAGTTGGTGGTCGATGCCGCATGGGTTAGTGCCAATTTGAATAAACCGGGAGTGAGAATTCTTGATGCACGGGCGCGGACATTTTATTCAGGCGAAGAAGCGGGACGAATGCCGCGCGGCGGTCATATCCCCAGTGCGCTAAACATTCCCTTTTCAAGCCTGATCGAGGAGTCAAATAATAAATTCAAAAATGCCGAGACGCTGAACCAACTCTTTAACGCTGCCGGGGTAAAACCGGAAGACAGCGTGACGACCTACTGCCACATCGGCCAACAGGCGAGTCTGCTTTATTTCGTTGCTCGCTACCTCGGCTACGACGCTCACCTCTACGACGGCTCATTCGAAGATTGGAGCCGCCGCCCCGAGCTGCCGGTTGTCAACTCTGATGCCTCCAAGACCAGTATTAAACCTTAGAAGCAAACAGAGGGTAGGCGGCCGGTATGCCCGTCAATTAACCGAAGTCAGATTTGAGATGCATTCCGTTAGGGACACTATTCGAGCACTACCTCTCATGAGGAAGAATACGCACTCTCCTTTTTAGAGACGTCAGCTCTTCTGCCCGCAGTGCGCCATCCCTCAACTCGGATGTTGGACCGCCTCCCTCATGCTCTTGGCGGCGCGCCCACACTAGAGTCACAATAAGGCGATAGAGATATAACTACCCAACTATGTTTTCGATACTATGAAGATACACAGGAATTCTCTTTTCCTCCTCGTCATATTCGCCGCTCTCGCTCACGGGCAGCAGGCGCCACGTCCCTCACGTCAGTCGGCTTCAAACGAGCGTCAATCACCGGCGACAGTTCAAAGTGGAGAGGAAGTAGGGGAAGGCGAGGTCGTGCATATCACTGCCAGTCTTGTTTCTGTCCCAGTCAGCGTTATTGATCGTCAAGGTAAATATGTTGTCGATCTACAGCAGAAAGACTTCCGCATCTATGAGGACGGTGTAGAGCAATTGATTACCCACTTCAGTAACGTCGATCAGCGTTTCTCCGTGGTTCTCCTCTTGGATACCAGCGGCTCGACTGCCTCTTTCTTAGGGCAAATGAAAGGGGCGGCTAAGTCCTTTGTCGAACAACTGCGGCCCGTAGACACAGTGCAGCCGGTCTATTTTCATGGTGAGATAAAACCCCTCACCACGAAGAGCATCAGTGACCCCAATCTTTTAAGCGCGGCGATTGATCAGATGAGTTCCGGTCCAATCGACATGGGCACAAGGTTGTATGACGCAGTTGACTTCGCTCTGAACGTGTTAAAGCCTGTGTCTGAACGTAAGGCAGTCATCCTTTTTACTGACGGCGAGAACACCTGGGGTAAAGCGACGATGAAGAGTACGCTCCATGACGCGGAAGAGTCGGACACAGTCATTTACACACTCCAGTACGGCAACTCACACGCACAGAAGTATCTCCAGCAGTTGGCGGAGAAAACGGGAGGGCGTTACTTCATGGCGGCCGATGCAAATACAATTACAAGATCTTTTGCCCAGGTCGCCGAAGAATTACGACGACAGTATGTGCTCGGCTACCACCCGAACGAACTCGCGCAAAGGGGGCAGGAGAGAAAAATAAGAGTCAAAGTACATCGCGAGCGCGTCGCTGTCAGGGCCCGCCGATCCTATACCTACAACTGATTGCGCGGTATGACGGCTCTCAACGCGGCGCGGACCCAGGAATTGTTGTGCTTATCCTTCCAGCCAGCTCACGATCTCGTCCATCGCATTTTCGTAGACCTGCGGCTGCGGAACACCCGAACTTTTGGGAACGTTGAAAGAATGATCGCCGCCCTCTATCAGATAAAGAGTTGCGGGCAGATGATCTCTCTTGATTACAGCACGAAGCTCGTCAGGTGTGCCGAAGACGTCGCGTGAGCCTTGCATGAACAGCATTGGTGCGCGGATGTCCTTCAAATGCTTATCGCGCATCTGCTCAGGCTTACCGGGCGGATGTAGCGGATAACCTAAGAAAACCAGACCCGAGAGATTCTTTGCGGCGTGCTCTTTGGGCCCACTGCTGTTCTTTTTCGAACGCACCTTCTTCGATTGCTCTTTGTTCTCGGGTGTCGACTCTATCCCCTCCGCCGCAACCTGCGACGCAATGCGTCCACCCATCGATTTCCCACCAATCACCAGGCGGTTATTCTTCAATTTCTTTTGGTTGACAGCGGCTTTGATTACGGCGCGGTAACACTCTTCGAGTTTCGCTTTCGGATCGGGCGCTCCACGACCCTGCTCTTTGTAGAGGAAGTTAAAGGTCATGACGTCAAGGCCGCGGGCGGCGAGACCACTTGCGAACAGACGCATGAACGGATGCATCTGATTCGCCCCGGCGCCGTGGCCGAGCAGCACAGTAATACCCGGGCGATCTTTCTTTGGTGCGGCGTAAAGTAGAGCGGTTACGTCCTCCCGCTCAGTAACCACGACCGTGAGTTGTTGCGTCGCTATCGGCATTATCGGCATTATCGGCATCTATTTCGACACATAGATCCTGGGGACTCGAGGGCCGATACCACAGGTAACTTCGTAAGAAAGAGTACCGGCGATCTTGGCGAGGTCTTCCGCGGTCACGGCAAGTTGATCTTTCTCTGATATGCGCGGAGATGCGGCAATTTCGGAGCCAACCTGAGGTTCCGGCGCCGGCCCCCTTCCCATCAGCGTCACCTGATCGTTGAGTTCAACTCCCTCGACACCAGTCACGTCAACCAACGTCAGGTCCATCGACACGCGGCCTGCTACGGGAGCGAGCGTGCCACGTATAATCACGTGGCCGCGATTAGATAGACCTCGCATATAACCATCGTCATAGCCAATGGGAATTGTTGCCACGAGCGTCTTTCGCGAAGCCTCAAAGGTGCAGCCATAACCGATGGTTTCGCCCGGGGGCACCCACTTCAGCAACATAACGCGGGAGTGCAGAGACATTACCGGCTGCAGGTGACTGTTTTGCTCCGAAGGCGGAAGTATGTCGCGCCAAAGACCATAAAGCACACCGCCCGGACGGATCATGTTTTCCCAGGCTGCCGGATGCGTGTAGATACCAGGCGAATTTGCAAGATGGAGATGTTGAGGATGGTAACCGCGGCTGCGGAATGCATTGACCGCAACTTCGAAGCGTTCGATCTGATCTTCGGTCAAGTCTTCACAGGAAGGATCATCGGCGGCCGCGAAATGAGTCATCAAACCATCAATCCGGATGTTGTTGAATCGTCTCAGGCCGTTCAGGAGTTCGTTTACCTCGTCAAACCGAATTCCCAGTCGTCCCATGCCTGTATCAATCTTCACGTGTAGGTCGGCTATAACTCCGGCATCTCGTGCGGCCCTATCCAGAGCTTCGAACATGTCCCTGCGATAGCCCACTGGTACGAGCTTTTGCTGAATACACTGGGCTGCCTGTCCATCCCAGAAGCCGGCGAGGCACAGAATTGGCTGAGTAATGCCAGAGCTTCGTAATTCGGTTCCCTCCTCCGGCAATGCCACCCCAAACCAGTCCACGCCTGCGCGACCGAGTCTGCGCGAACACTCAACCGCTCCATGGCCGTAAGCATTGGCCTTAACGACGGCCATGACTTTGACGCCTGTGCCCACACGCTTTTTTATCAGATGGAAATTTGCAGCTAGAGCATCGAGATCAATCTCAGCCCAGGTGGGTCGGTGTCCTGCTGCATCGTATGAATTATTCAAATTGGACATGGGTGACGAGAAGGGTAAAGCTCTATTCACGATACAAGCTATCAAAGCGCATACTGGACGGAGTAAAACGAAGATCCACGGTACCGGTAGGGCCATTTCGCTGCTTGGCGACGATTAATTCAGCAACGTTCTTCTGGTCTTCCGGCAAGTTGCTTCTTTCCTCAGGTGTCTTGTACTGCTCTTCACGGTAGATGAAAGCCACGACGTCTGCATCCTGCTCCAGGGCGCCCGATTCGCGCAGGTCCGCGAGCTGCGGTCTGTGTTCAGAGCGAGACTCCGGCGCGCGAGAAAGCTGAGACAACGCAACAACCGGCACATTCATTTCTTTCGCAAGACTCTTCAACTCGCGAGAGATCTGCGAGACCTCCTGCTGGCGCGACTCCACACGTTTTGCGGAACCCGACATAAGCTGCAGATAGTCTACAACGATCAGATCGAGCCGCTTCTGCTCCGCCGCAAGCCTGCGGGCCTTTGCGCGCATTTCAAGGACGGTGATACCGGCTGTGTCGTCGAGGAATATCTTCGCGTC
>Ga0137372_10002262_pt1 | contig 18612 bp, 15 predicted proteins | sample SagtaG_6_FD_104911 | JGI IMG/M metagenome (GOLD analysis project Ga0137372, IMG submission 104911) | Vadose zone soil microbial communities from Sagehorn Ranch, Mendocino, California, USA - Sage1_R_60_16 metaG | ecosystem: Environmental > Terrestrial > Soil > Vadose zone | place: USA...
ACTGGGAGTCGGGCGACAAGGACGCGACCGACAAGGCGTTCGCCGACGCAGACCTGGTGGTCTCGCTCGACACGTTCTATCCGCGGTCCCATCCGGCGCCGGTAGAGACCTGTGGCTGCGTGGCCGATGTGAACCCAGCCACTGGCCGGGCCACGATCTGGATGACGTCGCAAGCCCCACACGCCATCCGCACTGTCTTCGCCTTGGTGACAGGGCTACCAGAGGAGAACATCCGGATCATCTCTCCAGACATCGGGGGAGGGTTCGGGAACAAGGTGCCCGTCTACCCGGGCTACGTGGTGGCCACGGCCGCCTCGCTGCTGCTGGGTAGGCCGGTCAAATGGATCGAGGAACGAACGGAGAACCTCATCTCCACAGGGTTCGCCCGCGACTTCCACATGCACGGCGAACTGGCCCTCAAGCGGGACGGGACGATGCTGGGCCTTCGAGTGTCCCTTCTGGCCGATGAGGGCGCCTTCCACGCCGACGCTCAGCCCTCGAAGTTCAAGGTCGGGCTGTTTCACATCGTGACCGGCTCATACCACCTGCCGGTGGCCCACGTCGTGGCCGACGGGGCGTACACGAACAAGGCTCCCGGTGGGGTGGCCTACCGATGCTCGTTCCGGGTCACCGAGGCCTCGTACCTGATCGAGCGGCTGGTCCAGAACGCTGCGTACGAGTTGGGTACCGACCCCGCGGAGCTCAGACTAAAGAACTTCATCGCGAAGGACCAGTTCCCCTACAAATCGGCGACCGGGTTCGTGTATGACTCGGGCGACTACCAGAAGGCGATGACCCTCGCGCTCGAGAAGATCGGGTACGACGAGCTTCGCAAGGAGCAGGAGGGAGCGCGGGAGGAGGGCCGTTTGCTCGGCGTCGGGTTGGCATCGTTCACGGAGGTCGTCGGGGCGGGCCCGAGTAAGGACTACGACATCCTCGGTCTCAAGATGTTCGACTCGGCCGAGCTTCGTCTCCATCCCACCGGCAAGGCAATCCTGAAGATCGGGGTGAAGACCCAGGGGCAGGGACACGAGACCACGTTCGCTCAGATCGTGGCCGAGGAGCTGGGAATCCCCCCGGAAGACGTCCTGGTCCAGCACGGGGACACGGACAACACGCCGTATGGACTGGGGACGTACGCTTCTCGATCCACGCCGACGGCGGGTGCGGCGACAGCAGTTATCTCCCGGAAGCTCCGGGACAAGGGGAAGAAGATCGCCGCCCACCTCCTCGAAGTGTCCGAGGACGACGTGGACTTCGAGAAGGGCCGTTTCTTCGTGCGGGGAGCGCCCGACAAGGCCAAGACGATTCAGGACGTGGCCTTCGCCGCGTACACGAACTTCCCCGAGGGGCTCGAGCCCGGTCTGGAGGGTGTGCACTACTACGACCCCCCGAACATGACCTTCCCGTTCGGCACGTACGCGGTGGCCGTGGAAGTCGATGGGGAGACCGGGGAGTGGAAGGTTCGCCGCATGGTGGCGGTCGACGATTGCGGCGTCCGCATCAATCCGATGATCGTGGAGGGGCAGATCCACGGTGGCCTGGCCGAAGGGTTCGGCATCGCGGCCATGGAGCTCATCACGTTCGACGACGCGGGGAACTGCATAGGATCCAACTTCATGGACTACTTGCTCCCGACCGCCTGGGAGACCCCGAGGTTCGAGCTGGGTGAGACCGTGACGCCGTCGCCCCATCATCCCATCGGGGCGAAAGGTGTGGGCGAATCGGCCACTGTCGGATCGCCGGCTGCGTACGTGAATGCCGTCATCGACGCCTTGGTGCACCTGGGAGTCAAGAACATCGACATGCCGCTCACCTCCGCCAAAGTCTGGGAGGCCATCCAGGCCGCGGGAGCCGAGACCGGCCGCTGAGCAGGTGAGGAACGACATCCTCGGGCGGGCCGAGGAGCTTTCCGAGCGGGGTGAGGCCTATGTCCTCGCCACCGTGGTTTGGCGACGAGCGCCGACGTCCGGCCAACTTGGGTCAAGGGCTCTCGTCAGCGCGGACGGCAGCATCAGCGGTTGGGTCGCGGGCGCCTGCGCGGAGCCTGCCGTGATCGCGCAGGCGGAGCGGGCGCTCGCCGAGGGGACACCTCGACTGTTGTTCCTCGGCACCGCCGAAGAGCTTGCCGAGCACCACCGGGAGGGCGTAGTCCTCGTGCCGATCGCGTGTCAGAGTGAGGGCGCGCTCGAGGTCTATGTGGAACCGGTGTTCCCCCTACCCCATCTGGTTGTGATCGGCCGGTCGCCCGCTGCCGAGACCTTGGCGGCTCTTGGCTCGGCCCTCGGATGGAAGACGGTGCTGGTGGATGATCTGGACGCCGGAGCGATCGGAGAGCGTTCGTTTGTCGTGGTGGCCACACAGGGTCACTACGACGAGGAGGCGCTCCAACGAGCACTCGCCACGCCTGCCGCCTACGTCGGCCTGATCGCTTCCCGCAAACGAGCAGAGGCGGTGAAGTCGTTCCTCCGAGATCGAGGCGTCCCCGAGGAGCAGTTGCGGCGCGTGCGAGCCCCGGCGGGGCTAGACCTTGGCAGTCTCCCGGTGGAGGAGATCGGGGTGGCCATTCTGGCGGAACTCGTCCAGGTCAAAGCCCGGGGGAGGCTCGGGCCAGCTGGCGGTGCGCCGTCTGCCTCGGCCGTGCATGAGGCTGTGGATCCCGTCTGCGGCATGACGGTCAAGGTCACGACCGCGAGGTATCGGTCGGTCCACGACGGACTGACGTATTACTTCTGCTCGACCGGCTGCCTGGGCAAGTTCGAAGCCGAGCCCTCAGCTTACGTCGGTACGGGGGCGTGAGAGACTGACCTCATGGACGAAGAGCAGGTCCGTCGTCGCTTGCGGGAAGACGAGAAGCTGCTCCGCCGGGCCGAGAAAGCCCTCACCGAGATCAAGGTGGCCGGCGGGCTGTCCGACGAGCACGCCTCGGTTCTGGCGGCTCTGCGCATCCGCCTGAAGGGTGATCCCGGCAAGTCCCTGGAGGATCTGCTGACAGCGGCGGGCGACCTGGAATCGGGGTCGAGGCTGGAGCAGCTGCTCCAGGAGAAGTCGAAGGCGAAGGGGTCCCTGGACGATCTCCTCGCCGAGAAACCCAAGCCGAAGCCCGACTGGCCCTCTGGGTAGCTCGCGCGCGAAGCCCCGTCCTCTGGTCCGATCCCTCAGGCCAGACGGAGTGCACCGGCCAGGTCTTCCAAGCTCTCCATGTTGTGGCCCGGGAGGAACACGTCCACGAAGGGCAGCGACGCGGCCATGCCTCTGGCGAGGGGCTCGTATCGAGGGCTTCCCTTCAGGGGGTTGAGCCACAGCACCCGGTGGGCCAGTCGGGACAGACGAGCCATTTGCGCGGCCAACACGTCCGGGTCTCCCCGCTCCAGGCCATCCGAGCAGAGCACGACGATGCTGCCCCGAAGCGCCGTCCTCGCCGACCACCGGTCCAGCAGTTCCTTCAGCGAAGAGCCGATCCTCGTTCCGCCCTCCCAGTCGCTCACTGCGGATCCGACTGCGGCCAACGCTTGCTGGGGATCGCGGGTCTTCAGCGCCCGGGTGATCCTGGTCAGCCTGGTGCCGAAGCAGAACACCTCGACCCTGCGCCCAGCGTTTGCTGACGCGTGGGCGAACTCGACCAAGGGGCGGCCGTACGGGGCCATCGATCCGGAAACGTCGAGGATCAGGACGATCGGCCGTGGCCTGCGCCGGCGCTCCTTCCAGGCGCGCTGGAACGGCTCACCTTCCGTCCTCAGCGAACGGCGGAGCGTGCGCCGCAGGTCGAATCGTTGACCCCGGTCCGACGATCGGTAGCGGCGGGACGGGCGACTCGGCGCGATCAGGGCGATCCGCCTGACGCGAGCCAGGGCAGCCCGGCGTTCCTCGTCTGACATCTCCGCGAAGTCCTTCGTCCTCAGGAGCTCGGCGTCGCTGGCAACGATCCGGATGGCCGACTCGCCCTCGGGCTCTTCCGTCGCATCGCCCCCAGACCAGCGGGCGGCGGCCACGATCCTCCTTTCCTCCGAGGTCGCCAGCTCTGGACGATCCCGACTGGGTCCGACGGGCATGATCTCCACCGTGCTCTCCTTGGTCGCTCCGAGGCCGGCGGAGCCGAAATAGCGCTCGAAGGCCTCATCGAGAAGGGGGAAGTCCTCAGGCCGGGAGACGAGCGTGGTCCGAGCGGCCAGGTGGAGGTCGGTGCGGTCGAGGACGTCGAGGGTCGAGGCTGCCCGGCAGAACGAAAGGATCCTACCGGTCCCAACCGCCAGTCCCTGAGAGCGGACGTACCGCCCGAACCCCACGAGGCGCTTGAACGGTTGCCCGCCAACCAGGGAGGACGCTGGCGCTGAGGCCGTCACGGGCGGGTGCTCCTACGCCCTCGGATCCAGGACTTTGGCGATCGAGGAGCGAGCCAGCTCCAGATCGTCGTGGTCCTTGAGCACGGCCCCCAGGGTGGCATCGGCCGCCTCCCCGTTCAGGCTATCCACGCCGAGGAAGGCCAGGGCGTGCGCCCAGTCGATCGCTTCCGCGACGCCGGGCCGCTTGGCCACGTCCAGGCCCCTGAGCCTGGCCACCGCGTCGGCCACCTGGGCCGCCAGTCTCTCGGGGACCTCGGGGGCGCGGATCCGGATGATCTCGACCTCGCGCTCCATGTTCGGGTGGTCGATCCAGTGGTACAGGCACCGCCGCTTGAGCGCGTCGTGCAACTCGCGGGTCCGGTTCGAGGTGATGACCACGGCGGGCGGCCGGACGGCGGCGATCCTTCCGATCTCGGGCACGGTCACGGCGAACTCCGAGAGGACCTCGAGCAGGAACGCCTCGAATTCGTCGTCCGCTCGGTCCAGCTCGTCGACCAGCAACACCGCGGTGTCGCCGGCGCGGAGCGCGGCCAAGAGAGGTCGCTCCACGAGGAACTCCTCCCCGAACAGATCCGCGACCGAAGCCTGGGGCTGCGCCGTCTGGAGCGCCCGTACGGCGATGAGCTGCCGCGAATAGTTCCACTCGTACAGCGCCTGGCTGGCGTCGATGCCCTCGTAGCACTGCAGGCGGATCAGCCGGCGATTCAGTGTCCCGGCCAGGGCCTTGGCGACTTCGGTCTTGCCCACTCCGGCCTCGCCCTCCAACAGCAGGGGCTTGTCGAGGGACACGGCGAGGTAGATGGCTGTGGCCAGACCACGATCGGCCAGATACGCCTGCTGGCGGAACGAGGCGCGAAGTTCCTGCACCGATGAGAACGGAAGGGGTTTACGCATCACGCCTCATCTTAGGAGGGTCCATGCGAGAACAGCGGCAGGTTGGCTTGTGGACGATCGCCCTGACCTTCCTCCGCCTTGGAGTCGTCGGGTTCGGCGGGCCCGCCTCGCACATCGCCTTGATGCAGGAGCAGCTCGTGGAGCGCCGCGGGTGGATCGAGCGTGACCGCTTCACGGAGGCGCTCGGTGTGACCAGCCTGATCCCCGGGCCGAACTCCTCGGAGCTCGCCATCCATACCGGGTATCTGATGGGCGGGCAGGCCGGTGCGCTGGTGGCAGGGGTCTGCTTCGCATTGCCGGCCACCGTGCTCATGATCCTGCTTTCCATGGCCTATTTCTGCGCCGGAAGATTCTCTGTGCGAGCCGACCTCTTCGCCGGACTCCAGCCGGTGGTCATCGCCGTCATCGCATTCACGCTGTGGCGGCTCCGTGCGGCGGTGCGATCAGGACTGCTGGCCGGCGTAGCCGTGGCTGTGGCGATCCTGACGGTTCTTCTGCCGGCGTTCGAGCCAGTCTGGCTGCTCGCAGCGGGGGCTCTCACGTTCGGGACATGGAGGGGGGACACGCGGCGAGCAACCCGGGGGGAGGTGAGCACGAGTGTCGCCTTGACCCTCCCCATCATCTTGGGAGCCGTCGCAGGCGCGGCGGCCTTGCCCGCGCTGGCGTGGGTGTTCGTGAAGACGGGAGCGCTGCTGTTCGGCGGGGGCTATGTGCTGATACCCCTGCTCCAGCCCGAAGCGTTGGCGCGCGGGTGGCTCACCAAGACGCAATTCCTCGACGGCATCGCCCTGGGCCAGGCAACTCCAGGTCCGATCGTGACGACCTCCGCGTTCGTCGGCTACGCGGTGGCCGGCGTTCCTGGCGCAGTCGTGGCCACCGTTGCCATCTACGTGCCATCGTTTGTGTTCGTGATGGCCGGGACCGGGCCGTTCCTCCGATCGTTCCGGGACCGCCCAGCCGTGAGTGCATTCACTCGAGGTGTCTCCGCGGCAGCCCTTGGAGCGATCGCCGGAGCCGGCGTCACGCTCGGGCGGGTGGGGTTGAACACGCCGCTCAAGGCGCTCATCGGGATCGTGGCTCTGGTCGCCCTGCTCCGGCGCGCCCCTATCTGGCTCGTGCTGCCCGCCGCCGCAGGCGTCAGCATCCTGGTCGGCGTGATCCGCTGAACCGCACCGCGGGGGACGATGCGTCGAGTGGCTCCCTCCTAGCTCAGACGATCCGGGGAGAACGGTTCGGGATCGAAGGGGAGAGGCTCGTCGAAGAGGGTCGCCACGAGCAGACGCGCCGTACCGCCCGCCAGGATCACGCCCAGCGAGCCGTGGCCGGCGGCGACGATCAGGCCGTCGGTGACCGCACCAATGACCGGCCGTCCGTCCGGGGTGACGGGCCGGATCCCCCACCACGCTCCGAGGACTTCGGCCTCGCCCAGGGGCGGGACCAGACGGATGGCCTCTCGAAGCAGGCGCTGCGGCACGGCTGAGTCCTCGGGCTCGGCCGTGACCACAGGTTGGCGAGAACCTCCCACCAGGATGGTCCCGTCGGGATTCGGCTGGAGCAACACGCCCGTATCGACCGCTGGGCCGCCCTCGGCCGCCTCCTCTGCTCGCACAGGGGGAATCGGCTCGGAGCTGGGAGGGATGTGCCAGCCTGCCCGGCCCACAAGCCGACTCACCACCGCCTCCGATGGTGCCAGGTGGACGAGCCAGCCTCGCGCCCCCGTCACCGGGAGATGGATTCCCACTGGACGAAGGAGGGAAGCCGTCCAGGGGCCAGCGGCCACGATCACCGTGTCGGCCTGAAGCGGACCATCGTCCGTGATGACACCGGCTACCCGATCATCCGACAACACCAGTGCCCGGCTCGCCACATGGGTCAGGACGTCCGCTCCGTGGGCTCGGGCCATCAGCGCGAAGGACACCGTCAGAGCGGCCGGATCGAGGCGCCGGCCATCGTCGAGGAGCCATCCCTCGGTCAGGTCCTTGGCCAAACCAGGCTCGAGGTCTCTCACGCCCGCCTCGTCCAGGTGCTCGATGGTCACTCCGCACGCGGCCGCCGCCTCAGCCTCCTCCCGGCCGGCCTCCTGCTCTGCCCGGTCGTCCCCGGCCGCCAGCAGGAACCCGATCGGACCCGGGTCCAGGCGCAAGGGGATCGGCGCCGTGTCCTTGATTTCGTCGTACGCGGCCGCCGTCTCCCTGGCCATTGGAACCATCACGGGGTCGAGTGGGGAGAGGAGCAGCCCGTGATTCCGGCCGGACGCACCAGCGGCCAGCTCAGATCGCTCGAGGAGGGTTACCTTCGCTCCTCGTCGGGCGAGCTCGTAGGACGTGGCGCAGCCGATGATCCCGCCCCCCACCACGATGACCTCGAGCCCGTCGACCACGGCTACAGGCTAGCTGGACGAACACTGGCCAGCGTAGCTGGATCGACAATCGGGACCTTCCTCGGGTGCCTGACGGCCTTGATGTGCCCGACGTCACACTGCAGAAGTGCCGAGAATCAGGCTGACCATGTGGCGCGCATCACATTTCTCGGCTCCCTGTTCCATCAAAGTGGCAGTCATGACGGTCCCGCTTCCCCGGAGAGTAGACTCGACAGCTCCCTCCAGGCAGCTGTCGTATCAGCTCAGGAACAAGGCCAGCGTCCTCGCGACCCTAGCCGACGAGATCTCTGGCCAGTGGGACAAGATGGACCATCAAGCCCGCAACGCTGTGATGCGGAAGGTCCACTTGCTCGCGCTCGAATTGGGTCAGTTCGCGGAGCGGAACGGACCCAGCTCAGGAACCACCAACGCTGAGACTGCCTCGCCGTGGTTCGACGGGCTCATCTTCCTCACCCCTCGCGAGTACGAGGTGCTGCGATCCCTGTCACTGGGAGCCTCCACCAGGAGGATCGGGGAGCTGTTCGGCATCAGTACATCGACGGTCAGGAGCCACGTCAAGAGCATCCTGGCCAAGCTCGGGGTTCACTCTCGCGTCGAGGCGGTGTCTGTGCTCCTGACCTGGGACGCCCGCAACCAGCAACCAGCCTGAGTCGCTGCCGGGGGGATCCTGGCTAGCGCCGCACCAAGAACCGAGATGTTCTCCCCCCAGTATCCCTCAAATGGGGGATGCTTATTTGGGGGGAAGATGCGGTTTAATCGTGGTACAAATGGACTAGTTCCTCGCCCGTGTTTGCGTGGCGTGGGGGAAGGGGGGTGAGGCTCTTCATTCGGCATCGCCTTCACAGCCTGCAACGTCTCGCAGGAGAAGGTCCTTCCAGGCTAAGAACGGACGGGTCCAAGCCAGCCTGACCGCCGGTCCGCTCTCTTCCGGTAGCTTCAGTTGCCCATCGGGACAGACCCTCGTCCTGGCGAGGGTAACGTACTCGAACATCGTGCTCACCGACACGACGAATAACGTGAGCGCCGACCTGGCCGACGTGTGTCGGTCCTTCTCCAGCCTGTTCCCCTGCTGAGGCAGAGGACCCAGCGAAGGATCGCTTCTGCGGAAGGGGGTAGGGTTCTCGACCCTACCCCCTTCACGTTGCTGCCGAGACGCCGGGACCGAGCCGGGATGTTGTGGCCTCAGCGAACCTAAAGCCTCGGGCGAGTTCCGTGAGAGAAGCTAGCCGGCTGAGGCCTCCAGGTGTATCTGGTCCTCGTCGGACTCGGAGACCGTCACCTGATCTTCCTCGACGGTGAGCCAGATGGACTCGTCGCTTTCGTCATCGACGGGAGGGCCTGCTTCGGGGATCTCGATGTGCTCCTCGCTTGATTCGGTTGCAAGACCTTGGGTGCCTTCGGGGAAGGGGGACTGAGAAACGGCGGAAAGCTCGAGGAGCTCGGTATCGGCGGCGAGCATCGCTTCCGCCAGCGGGGCGAGTGCGTGCTGGACGCGCTCGGGCGTCTGGGCGAGGTGGCTCCTCACCCTGTCCACCATGGCCTGAACGCGGGCGATCACCGGCTGCACGTCGTCCCGCCAGGACGCGAACTGCTTCACTCCGGCATGGACTTCGCCCAGGAGGTGGTTGGCCTCGACGATCTGGCGCTGGGCCTCGTCCCGGGCCCGTTCGATCATCCTGGCGGCGGCTTCCTGCCCGGCCATGAGGATCGAGGTCAGCTCCTCGGCCATCAGGTGAGAGGCCGTCGATTGCTCCATCGAGGGCTCCGGCGAAGCGACCTTGGGTTCCGGGCCGGGCGGCCGCTCTTCGTCACCTGGGGAGATTGGCTCGGGGCTGGTCGTCTCGATCGATTGGTCCACCCGCGCGGAAAGGGAATCGAATTGCTCACCGAGCCTGGCCATCTGCGTCTCCAGACGAACGTTGTGCGTCTTGACGGAATCGAGCTCGCCTTCGAGCTCCATGACCCTTGACTCGGACCGGCGGACCCGTTCTTCCGCCATGCGGACCATGATGTCCCGGTCCTCGAGGATCTGGTTCACCACCGCGCGCCGGTAGCCGAACAGCCCTTTCGGTAGCCTCGAAATCTCTTCGCTCATTCCACATCCCCCTGGGTCGGACCCAGGAGGATTATCAGGTCGCCAAAACCCCTGTTCAACGACCCGGCGGTTTGAGTTTGCCTACCGCGAAAGAGCCTCCTGAATGGCCCGCCGGACCAGCACCTTGGACAGTTCGGTCCGGTACTCCGAGCTGGCGTTGGTATCGCTGACGGGGTCGGTTCCCTCCGGCGCGTGCTCGGCGGCCGCTGCGATGGCCTGGTCAGAGGCCTGCGAACCGGCCAGGGCCTGCTCCACGCCAGATGCCCGAAGCGGCGTACTGCCCATGTTCGTGAGCCCGATGGCCACCTTGGCGATCTGGCCGTTTCTCCGTTGTACCAGCGCCGCGACGCCGACGATCGCCCAATCGAGAGCCCGCCGGTGGAACTTCACATATGACCAGCCCGTCCCAGGCGCGAGCTTCGGAACCCGAACTGCGGTGAGGACCTCCTGGGGAACCAGGTCGGTCTCGAACAGGCTCTTGAAGAAGCCCGAGGCCGGGACCGTCCGTTCGCCGGAGGGACCGAGGATCACCAGATCGGCGTCGAGCGTCAGCATCACCGAGGGCGGATCCGACGCCGGATCGCCGTGCGCAAGGGAGCCTCCGATCGTGGCCCGATGCCGGACCTGCGGGTCTCCCACCTCGCCGGCCGCGTAGGCGACCAGCGGGTTGTGCTGGGCCAGCAATGCGTTCGCCGCCACATCGGCGATGCGGGTGAGCGCCCCGATCTCGATCGTGTCGCCGGTGTCTCGCACATACTCCAGGTCCGAGACCCGGTCGATGTCGATCAGCACCGAGGGCCGGGCCAGGCGGAGCTTCATCAACGGGAGGAGCGAATGCCCGCCCGCGATCAGCTTGGCCTCATCGCCGTGCTCGACCAAGAGCCTGACCGCGTGCTCGGCCGACTCCGCCCGCTCGTATTCGAACGCCGCCGGGATCACTTGGACCCACCCCCTCTCGCCTGCCGGATCGTTCGCCACACGCGCTCCGGCGTCATGGGCCGTTCGATGTCGGTAACGCCCAGGTGCGAGAGCGCGTCGATGACCGCGTTGACCACCGCCGGTGGCGAGGCGATGGTGCCGGTCTCCCCGACGCCCTTCACCCCAAGCTCGTTGGTCGTCGAAGGCGTGACATGGCGTCCCACGATGATCTCCGGAACGTCGGACGCCGCCGGGACGAGGTAGTTGGTCATTGATGACGTGAGGAGCTGGCCGTTCTCGTCGTACGTGGCCTCTTCGAACAGTGCCTCGGCGATGCCCTGGATGACGCCGCCCACGACCTGGCCGTCCACGATCTGGGGGTTGATGATCGTGCCCACGTCATCGACGGCGACGTACTTGAGCACCTCGATTCCGCCCGTCTCCGTGTCCACCTCCACCGCGCAGATGTGCGCGCCGTAGGGGAACACGAAGTTCTGCGGGTCGTAGATCGCCAAGGAGTTGAGGCCGGGCTCGACGTCGTCCGGGAGGTTGTGCGCCGTCCAGGCCGAGAAGGCCAGCTCCGGGATCGTCTTGGCCTTGTCCGGAGCTCCCTTGACCGTGAACTTGCCCGCCTCGTACACCAGATCGTCCTCGGACACCTCCAGCTCGTGCGCGGCGATCTTCCGGGCCTTCTCCACGATGTTCTGGGCGGCCCGATGCACGGCCACGCCACCCACGGCGAGGCTCCTGCTTCCGTACGTGTCCATTCCCCACGGTGCGAGCTCGGTGTCGCCGAAGACCACCTCGATGTCGTCGAAGGGCACTCCGAGGTCGTCGGCCACGATCTGGGCGAAGGTGGTCTCGTGGCTCTGGCCGTGCGGGGTCGTGCCGATGGCCATGGCCACCTTACCCGTCGGCAGGAGCCGGATGCTCGCGGCGTCCCACCCGCCCGCCACATATCGGAGGCTGGAGAGGACCCGGGAGGGAGCCAGGCCGCATATCTCCAGGTACGTGGAGAACCCGATCCCCAGGTGCTTGGCGTCGCCGGCTTCTCTCCGGGCCTGCTGCTCTTTGCGCAGCTGTTCGTATCCCGCCAGGTTCAGAGCCGAATCCAGTGTGGCCTCGTAATTTCCGGAGTCCAGCGTGAGCCCGCCCGGCGAAGGAGTGGGTTCGCTGAAGGCAGGAAGGAAGTTTGAGCGCCGGATCTCCACGGGATCCCGGCCCACCTGCCTGGCCAGGGCGTCGATGGTGCGTTCGATGGCATAGGTTGCTTCGGGCCGCCCGGCGCCCCTGTAGGCGTCGGTGGGGACGGTGTTGGTGAACACCCCGTTGAACTCGATGTGGTACGCCTCGCCACCGTAGGGTCCGCAGTACAGGAAGGCTCCCAGGAGGGGCGTGCCGGGCGTGATGATCATCAGGTACGCGCCCATGTTGACCAGGACCCGGTCCCGGTATCCGAGGATCTTGCCGTTCTGGTCAGCGGCAAGCTCGATCTCCTGGATCTGGTCCCGTCCGTGGTGGGTGGCCAGGTAATTCTCCGACCGGGTCTCAGTCCACTTGACGGGCCGGCGGAGCCGTTTGGCCAGGGCCAGGGCCAGTGCCTCCTCGGGATACACCTGGAGCTTGGATCCGAACCCTCCTCCCACCCTCGGTGCGATGATCCGGAGCTTGGATTCGGGGATGCCCGTCGTGATGGCCATGCCCACTTTCACGATGTGAGGGATCTGCGACGAGGTCCACAGAATGAACTCGCCCGTGGAGGGCGTGGGCTGGGCGAGCACGCCCCTGGCCTCGATGGCGTTGGGGATCTGTCGCTGGATCCGGTACCGCTCCTTGACCACGACTGGGGCTCGGGAGAAGACGGCGTCGACGTCACCGTTGGTGAGCGTCCACGTGTAGCTCTTGTTGGTTCCGATGTCGTCGTGGACGAGAGGCGATCCGTCCTGCAGTGCTGCCTCCATGTCCACCACCGCGTCGAGGGGCTCGTAGTCCACATCGACAAGCTCGGCGGCGTCGGCGGCGGCAGCCCTGGATTCGGCGACGACGACCGCCACGCCATCGCCCTGGTAGCGAGCCTTGTCCTTCGTCAGCGGCCAGTGCGGCGGGTTGTGGATGTCCTCCGTGACCGGCCAGGCCATGAGCATGGGACCGGCCCAGTCACTTGCCAGGTCCTGCCCGGAGAACGCCCCGATCACACCCTCCATGACCAGGGCCTTGGAGACGTCGACGCCGTTGATCCGGGCGTGGGCGAACGGGCTCCGCACCACATGCATCCACAGCATGCCCGGCACCGAGATGTCATCCGTGTACCGGGCCTCTCCCGTGATGAGCTCGGGGTCCTCCTTCCGGCGAACCTCGGCCCCTACGTAGCGATCAGCGACCTGTGCCATTCGTCCCGCCCCCTCACTTGGCCGGGGCGGCTGCTCTCGCGGACCGTGTCTCGTCCGCAGCGGCCAGGACCGCCTTCACGATGTTCTGGTAACCGGTGCAACGGCAAAGGTTGCCCTCGAGCCCCAACCTGACGGTCTCCTCGCTCAGGTTCGGGCTTTCCCTGATCAGGCTGTCCGCAGCCATGATCATCCCGGGCGTGCAGTAGCCGCACTGCAGCCCGTGGTGCTCGTGGAAGGCCTTCTGGAGCGGATGCAGCTCGCCATTCGTGGCCATCCCTTCGATGGTGGTGATCTCACGGCCATCCGCCTGCACTGCGAGCATCGTGCAGGACTTCACCGACTTGCCTTCGACCAGGACCGTGCACGAGCCGCACGAAGTCGTGTCGCAGCCCACGTTGGTGCCTGTCAGTCCCAGTTGCTCTCGCAGGAGATAGACGAGCAGCTGTCGGGGTTCGACATCGGCTTCGTGTCGGGTGCCATTGACGGTGACGGAGATATGTCGCATCGGACGCCTCCTTCCCCGAACACGCCGAAGTGCGCTGGAAGCCGAAGTCTACCGCCGGTGCTCGCGGCATGCGTAACCGCGCACGTGGCCCGCCTATGGCGAGCCCACACCGACCGCGGGGTTTCAGACAGGTCCATGCTTGGTGAATGTCGGCCTGCGTGGGCCCGAGATGACGAAACGCGCGTCCCGAGCTAGGTGGCTTGAAGTGAAGCCACCGCATCCCTGGTCTTGTCCACCGCCTCGCCCAACTCGTCATCCGTGATCACGAAGGGCGGTCCCAGCATCACCAGGTCCCCGTCGGTCCCATCCGCACAGCCGGTAGACGGGTACAGAAGCAGGCCGGATTCCCTCGCCGCCGCGACCACACGTTCGGCAGCCTTTGCGCTTCGGGGGAAGGGTCGCTTCGTTTCCCGGTCATCGACGAGTTCGATCCCAACCATCAACCCCAGCCCACGGATGTCACCGGCGTGCGGATCATCGGACAGAGATGCCGTCAGTTCCTTGAGGAGCCGTTCGCCTTTCTCGCGGCTCGCCTCCACCAGCGAGCCGTCGTGGAGCCTGGCAAGGACGGCCCGGCCAACCGCCGCTCCGACCACGGAGTGCGAATGGGTGAACCCGTGAACGAACCCGGCTTCGGCAACGGCATCAAAGACGTCGCCGGTACAGGCCGTGAGGCCGAGCGGCCAGTATCCGGACGAAGCACCCTTGCCAGCCACGAGAATGTCGGGGCGGATCTGCCAGTGGTCGGAGCCGAACCAACGCCCGGTTCGCCCGAAGCCGGTCATCACCTCGTCAACGATGAGCAGCACTCCGTGGCGGGAGCATACTTCCTGGATCCCGGGCCAATAGTCGTCAGGCGGGATGGCGGCCCCGAGCGTGGCGCCGACGACGGGCTCGGCGACGAAACAGGCCACGGTCTCCGGCCCCGCTTCTCGGATTTGCTTCTCGAGGGCATCGACGTGCCACGGTCCGCACGACGCCGGATGAGCCGGATTCGGACAGCGATACTCGTAGGGGGTTGGCACGTGCAGCGCGCGACCGAGCCAGGGCTCGTACGGGCGCCGGAGGGGCTCCCGGCCCGAGGCGTCCAGCGCCCCCAAGGTGTTGCCGTGATAGGAGCCCCACCTGGCGACGACCTGGTCTCTGCCCGGTTCCCCTCGGGCGAGGTGATAGGTGCGGGCTAGCTTCAGTGCCGTCTCCATTGCCTCGCTCCCGCCGGACACCGGATAGATCCGCGCGTCGGCCATCGGGAGGAAGGGAGCCAGCTCGGCCGAGTAGGCCTCGAGCGCTTCGCTGGTGAATTGCGTCCCGTGAGCGTAGGCGATCGAGCGCGCCTGGGACGCCATGGCCTGTACCACGTCGTGGTCGCCGTGGCCGATGCCGACCACGATGGCCCCACCTGCCGCATCGAGATAGCGCTTCCCCTCGGTGTCCCAGATGACCGACCCCTCGGCCCGGGCCACTGGGGGCACGTCGCGACCGAACACGCGAGGAAAGACGTTGCTCATGCGAGCAGGGCCAGCAGGATGCGATTCATCTGCCGGGCATGCTACCGGCCGATCGAGCCTCTAGCGCGTGTAGACACCTTCCGGGTCGAGCTCTTCACGGATCAGGCGGAGTTCGTCCTCGGTGGGAGGAGGGGTCTGCTCGAGGGTGACGGCGACCCGGATGTCCCATGCGGTGTTCTCTCGGACGTGGTCCAGGCTCACTCCGGGATGCAGGCTGGCCACCTCCATCTCACCAGCGCTTTCGGCGAACCTGTACACCGCCAGGTTCGTGACGACCACCGAGGGCCCGCCGCCCCAGCCGGGTGGCCGCTTCCCGTCCCGGTGCCCGGGGCTGGTGATGAAGTCGATCCGCTCGACGAATGTCCGGTTGGACTGCGGCATGATGACGAACACCTTCTTTGCGTTGATGGCGATCTCACAGGCCCCGCCCGAGCCGGGCAGTCGGACCTTCGGAGTGTCGTACCCCCCAATTACAGTGGTGTTGATGTTTCCGTAGCGGTCGATCTGGGAGGCGCCGAGGAAACCGACATCGATCAATCCTGCTTGCAGGTAATAGGCGAAGAGCTCGAACTGGTTCGCCACCAGGGCCGCGCCGGTGACCAGCGTGGGGTCACCGATCGAGAGCGGGAGCCGGGCCGGGACGGCGCCGAACACTCCCGACTCGTAGACCAGCTCCAGGTCAGGGGCAACGGTGCGCTTGGCCAGGTTGCATGCGATGTTCGGCGGTCCGACCCCAACAAAGCACACCCGCTCGCCCTCGAGCTGCCGGGACGAAGCCACGATCATCATCTCTGCAGCCGTGTAGGGGCGCCCATGCTGGGCTCGTTCGGTCACGTGTACTCGCCGTAGTTCACCGGGTCCGACCAGGACTCCTTCGGGGTAAGGGCCGCCCAGCGCTCCTGGCCAACCTTCTCGACGTACTCCCCGTGGCTCCCCAGGTCGAACACCCACTCCTTGAGCCAGGCTTCCAGGCTCGCGGGATCCCGGGAGATGGCCTCCCAATCAAGGTAGAACCGGTTGTCCCGGTCGTAGTAGCCCTGGGCGTAGGAGGGATGACAGGCTCTCGGCTCGACTACCACGGCGTCCACGATCATCCCCGGGATGACCGTTCTGTTCGGGTCTCGGCGGATCACCGGCTCGTCGACCAGCTCTTCGACCACGACGATCACCCGATCGGCGGCGAAGGCCGCTTCCTTCTGGCACCCCAGCACGCCCCAGATCTGCGTGTCGCCGTTCACGTCGGCCCTCTGCGCGTGAACGATGGCTACGTTCGGGTTGAGCGGCGGGACCGCATAGATGCTCTCCCCCCCGTAGGGGGATTCAATGGGGACGATGCGAGGATTCGCCTTCGGCAGATCGCTCTCGGCGTAACTTCGGATGGGAAAGAACGGCAGATCTGCCGCGCCCGCCACGTACCGGCAGATCATGCCGAAGTGGCTGTACTCCTCCAGCTCCAGAGGGTTGCCTTCCTTCCCCTCCACCCGCCTCCGCACGGCGTGCAATGACCCGACTCCGGGATTGCCCAGCCACGAAAACACGAGCTTCTTCGCTACCCCGCCCGCGATCATCTGGTCATAGATGACGTCGGGTGTCAGCCGGCACAGTGTGAGGTCGCGCTTACGCTGTCGGATGATCTCGTGGCCGGCGGCGAAGCAGATCAGGTGGGTGAACCCTTCGATGGCCACGGTGTCCCCGTCGCTGACCAGCTCGGCGACAGCCTCCTGCATCGAGGTGACCTTGTCTCCGGAGGCCATCCGTTACCTGAACGAGGAGTACTTCACGAGGTGCCCGCGACCTCCGCGCAGGCCTCCTCGAAGATTCGAACACCCACCCGGGCTTGATCGTGTCGCAGAACCAGTGGTGGGGCGATCCGGACCGCGGAGTCGCCGGCTCGGAGGACCAACAATCCTCTTCGGAGGCATGCCATCTCCACTGCGTCTGCCGTCTCGCCGTCCTCGAAGTCCACACCGATCATCATGCCGCGCCCCCTGATGTCCCGGATCAGGGGCTCGCGCGCCTGGAGCCTCCCCAGACTCTCCATGAGAGACGGGCCAACGTCTGCGGCGTTCTCGATCAGCTCGCTCTCCAGCAGCCCGATCGTGGCCAGCGCCGCCGCGCAGCACACTGGGTTTCCGGCATACGTCGATCCATGTGCGCCCCTGTCCCATGTCATCACGTCGTGCCGGGCGATCATGGCGCCGAGAGGCATCCCGCTGGCGATACCCTTGCCGCCAAGCACGATGTCGGGCGTGATTCCTTCATGCTCGTACGCCCACATCCGGCCCGTCCGGCCCATGCCCGACTGGATCTCGTCCGCGATCAGCAGGATGCCGTGCGCCGAGCACATCTCGCGTAGGTCGGCCAGCCAGCCATCTGGTGGCACGACGTAGCCCCCCTCGCCCTGGATGGGCTCGACGACGACCGCGGCCACCTCGTCGGGTGGGACCAGCCGCTTGAAGATCACTGGCTCGATGAACTCGGAGATCGAAACGCCGAAGGGAGCGTGGAGCACGCCTGGCAGAAGAGGTCCGAACCCAGCGTGGTACTTCGCCTTCGAGGCAGTCAGCGAGACGCTGCCGTAAGAGCGTCCGTGGAACCCCCCGATGAACGCGAGAAGGTACTGGCGGCCTGTGGAGTTCCTGGCCAGCTTGATGGCTGCCTCAACCGCCTCCGTCCCGGAGTTCGTGAGAAACGTCCGGGCGGGGCCGCCCACGTCGGTGATCCGGTCGAGTTCCGCGCAGACCTCCGCGTAGATCGGGAGGTAGAAGTCACCCCCCGAGTAGTGGAGGAGACGCTCCGCCTGTTCCTCGATCGCTCGGACCACCTTCGGGTGGGCGTGCCCGGTGGAGCACACCGCGATCCCTGCGTTGAAGTCGAGGAACACGTTGCCGTCGACGTCCTCGATCATCGAGCCGGCACCTCGGGCTGGGGCGAAGGGATAGGCCCTGGGAAGCGAAGGGCTGGTCACCTTGTGGTCGGCCTCGATCAGGGCCCGGGTCCGAGGCCCGGGAATCTCCGTGATGAGCCGGGGCGCGGCCATGGCCTCGAGCTCCTCCCGGCCGAGTGCGCTCGGCGGGCCGGAGTCGTCGAGGAACGCCCGGATCTCGGCTTCGGCCTGGGAGGGGATGTCGTCCACCTCCGGCCCGACGCTATCCACACCGGCCTCGTCCTGGCGGGCCCGGCGCCCGGCCTTCACCGGCGCTAGTCCTCGATGACCGTCTGGCTCTGCTCGCGCAGATACTGTTGGACGTAGTGCAGCCCGCCCCCGGCCTTGCCTGTGGTCCCGGAGCCCTTCCATCCACCGAATGGTTGCATCCCCGGCCACGCACCGGTGGTCGCCCCGGCCTTGCGGTTCACGTACACCACGCCGGCCTGGATGCCGTCGAGGAACTTCTTCTTCTCGCGCTCGTCTTCCGAGTAGAACCCTGCGGTCAGCCCGTACTCCGTCTTGTTGGCGAGCTTCAGCGCCTCGTCGAGTGACTTGACCGGTGCCACCGCTACGAAGGGCACGAACAGTTCCTCTTTCCACACCCGGTTGTCGAGCGGAGCCTCCACGATGGTGGGTTCGACGAACAGGCC
>Ga0137372_10002265_pt1 | contig 18603 bp, 18 predicted proteins | sample SagtaG_6_FD_104911 | JGI IMG/M metagenome (GOLD analysis project Ga0137372, IMG submission 104911) | Vadose zone soil microbial communities from Sagehorn Ranch, Mendocino, California, USA - Sage1_R_60_16 metaG | ecosystem: Environmental > Terrestrial > Soil > Vadose zone | place: USA...
ACGCCCCGGCGGCAATAGCGACGAGACTAACATCACATCACGCGGGAAGGTAGCTACGCTTAGTAGTCGGGAACATCGGGGAGCGTGACGGGGCGAAATCCGGGGGTGGCTGGGGTTTGAGGTATGCACGGGGGTCCGGAGGCAAGGTACCGAGGTCCGGAGGCAAGGTACCGGGGTCCGGAGGCAAGGTACGGAGGTCCGGGGGCAAGGTCAGGTATCGGCTCGGCGGGCGCACCAGCCTGCGCGTCGTGGTGGGGTGCGGCCTGCTCGTGGCGCTCAGCCCGCCGGCCGCCCAGGCGAGACCGCGGCTGGAAGGCCACCCCAAGCCGCCCAGCCAGGCCCAGATCAACGCGGCGGAGAACCAGGTGCGGCAGCACCAGGCGGCGCTCGGCGCCGCGCAGGGCAAGCTGTCCGCCGCCAGCGCGGAGCTGGCCAGGCTGCAGACCCAGGCCGAAGTCCTGATCGAGCGCTACGACCAGGCCCAGGTGAACGAGCAGCGCGCCGCGTCGGCATACCAGGTCACCGAGGCCAGGCTCCGCCAGGCGGAGCGGCAGCAGGCCGCCAGCCGGCTGCGGGTGGCCCGCCTGGCCGCCCAGCAGTTCGAGTCCGGCGGCGGCTTCAGCCCGGTGACGGTCATGCTCGGCGACGCCGGTGGCCCGCAGGCCTACCTGCGGCAGGTCGGGATGGGCCAGGCCCTGGCCGAGTCGGGCACCGAGACGCTGGCCGCGAACCAGGCCAACAACGCGGTGGCCACGGTGTTCCGGGCGCAGGCGCACAAGCTGCTGCTGGCCAGGCAGGCCGCCCTGCAGGCGGCGAACGACCTCAAGGTGGCCATCCAGGCCGCGGTGTCCCGGCAGCAGACGTTCGTCAAGCTGACCAAGGGCAACCGGAACAAGCTGGCCGGCGAGCTGGCCTCGGCCCAGTCGAAGGCGTCGTCGCTCAAGGCGGCCCGGCAGGCGGCGCTGGCCGCGGCGGCCGCCGAACGGGCCGCCAAACGAGCCGCGGCCGCCGCGGCTGCCGGGCCGTCTGGCTCGAGCCAGGTGCCGTCCTGGGCGTGGGGCTCGGGCGCCTCGGCCGACCAGGGCGACATCGCGGCCAACTGGGCGCTGACCCAGCTGGGCAAGCCCTATCTGTGGGGCGGGGCCGGCCCGGGCAGCTACGACTGCTCGGGCCTGACCATGGTGGCGTGGGCGCACGCGGGCGTCCAGCTCCTGCACTACACCGGGTATCAGTGGCAAGAGGGACCGCACGTGCCCCTCAGCCAGCTCCGGCGTGGTGACCTGCTGTTCTACGCCACGAACACGTCCGACCCGAGCACGATCCACCACGTCGCCATCTACATCGGCAACGGCATGATGGTGAACGCGCCCTACACCGGCGCGTTCGTCCGGATCGACAGCATGTACGCCCCCGGCGGGCTTATCGGTGCCGTCCGCCCGGCGGGCTGACCGAGGCGTCGGGACCGGAGGGCTTGAGCTGGTTGAGCACCTGGCCGTAGGCGAGCGAGATGAGCTTGACCACGTTGCCGTGCGCGCCGAGCGGCGCGCAGCATTTGGCGCCGATCACCATGGCGGCTTCCTCGATGGCCTCCGGGTCGGCCTCCGGGCCGATGACGCACGGGGCGAGGGCGATCCTGGTCACGCCCATGCTCTCGAGCTGGACCGCCGCGTCCTCGATGGAAGGTTTGGCGTCCAGCGAGGCGGCCATCACCGGGAGGGCGAGCCGCGCCGCGAGCAGGAAGGCGGTGACGCTGGCGGTGCCGACCGCCTCCTCCCCGCCCACGGTGGCCAGGATGATGCCGTCGGCCGAGGTCGTGATGCTGAACATGCGCACCCGGTCGGCCCGGGCCAGCCCGGCGTCGGCCAGCCGGTGGTGCAGCGCCTCGGCCAGCAGCGCATTGGTGTTGAACACCTCGCCGATGTGCGCGTTGGCCCCGCTGGTCGTGATGGCCTCCCGTACCGCCCGGAAGCTGGCCGGATGCGGCGTCACGACCTGCGGTATCACCACAGCCGAGGGGGAGCCGGCCGGCCGCCTGGCCGCCGCGTCAGCCAGCACCGCGCGGATCCCGGCCGGGTCGCCGCGGCCGCCCTGGTCGATCCGCGCCGTGCGCACGTCCAGGGCCGGGTTGTCCACCCGGAGCACGATCGCGATCTCCGCGGTCACGCCGGCCAGGCCGTCCGCGCCGGCGTCGGGAACCGCGAGGACCAGGGCGGGCGCGCCCTCGGGCAGGCTGGCGGGCATCGCGCGCCGGTGACGGCCGCCGGGTGCGACCAGCCTGGCCGGCGTCCGGGCGGGCGGTGAACCGGGCTGGCGCGGATGGGAACCCGGGCCTGGCTGCCTGCGGGCGAGCGCCTCGTTGTCCGGCTGACTGTATTCAGGGAATTCTGCTCCCTGGGAACCTGATCCGGTGGACAATTGACCTTGCGGCGGCATCGCTCCCCGTCCCGTCCCCTGCTGGGACGGCATCTCCGGCGGTACGTTCGCGACCCGGCGCCGCCCGGGCAGGCCCGGCGATGCGGCGGATGCGTCTGTCACATAGCGGAAGCGTAGTCGCCGGTGTTCAACAATATGTGAAAACCCCTAAAAAATAGGACATGCGGTCAATAGTGACGCGCGCGTTCATTTGTGTCCGGGCAAACGAACGTGCGCCCGCGCTCGCCTCACTTGTTACCAACGGGTAGCAAAACTTGTTACCAGCGGGTAGCCTAGATCTCGGCACGGTGAACGGCGAGCGGCGGAGCAGCGATGAGCCACTACAAGAGCAACCTGCGGGACATCCAGTTCAACCTGTTCGAGGTGCTGCGGCGCCAGGACCTGCTCGGCCAGCCGCCGTACGACGAGCTCGACGAGGAGACGGTCCGCGGCATCCTCGGCGAGCTGGAGCGGCTGGCGACCGGCCCGCTGGCCGAGTCCTTTGCCGATGCCGACCGGAACCCGCCGGTGTTCGACCCGGCCACGCACTCGGTGCGGATTCCCGAGTCCCTGCGCAAGTCCTACCGCGCCTTCATGGACGCCGAGTACTACCGGCTCTCGCTGCCCGCCGAACTGGGCGGCACCGGGGCGCCGAGGTCGCTGAACTGGGCCATGGCCGAGCTGATCCTCGGCTCCAACCCGGCGGTCTGGATGTACGCCAGCGGCCACACCATGGCCCGGGTGCTGTGGGATCTCGGCACCGACGAGCAGAAGCGGTTCGCCGAGCAGGCCATCGAGCGCGAGTGGGGCGCCACCATGGTGCTGACCGAGCCCGACGCCGGCTCCGACGTGGGCGCGGGCCGGACCCGGGCGATCGAGCAGCAGGACGGGACCTGGCACATCGAGGGGGTCAAGCGCTTCATCACCAGCGCCGAGCACGACCTGGCGGACAACATCTTCCACCTCGTGCTGGCCCGGCCGGAGGGCCACGGAACCCTGATCCCGGGGACCAAGGGCCTGTCCATGTTCCTCGTGCCCAAGTACCTGGTCGAGGAGGACGGGACGCTCGGCGAGCGGAACGGCGTCGTCATCACCAACGTCGAGCACAAGATGGGGCTGAAGGCCTCGACCACCTGCGAGGTTACCTTCGGCGCCGATCGGCCCGCGGTGGGCACCCTGGTCGGCGGCGTGCACGACGGCATCAGGCAGATGTTCATGGTCATCGAGGACGCCCGGATGATGGTCGGCACCAAGGCCATCGCCACCTTGTCGACCGGCTACCTGAACGCGCTGGACTTCGCCAGGAACCGGGTCCAGGGCGCGGATCTCACCCAGATGACGGACAAGACCGCGCCGCGGGTGACGATCATCGGTCACCCCGACGTGCGCCGGATGCTGATGCTGCAGAAGGCGTACACCGAGGGCATGCGGGCGCTGGTGCTGTACACGGCCTCGATCCAGGACGCGATCCAGCTCGCCGCGGCGCAGGGACGGACCGACGAGGTCCTCGCGGGCCTGAACGACCTGCTGCTGCCAGTGGTCAAGGGGGTCGGCTCCGAACGGTCCTACGAGATGCTCACCCTGTCCCTGCAGACGCTGGGCGGCTCCGGGTTCCTCCAGGACTACCCGGTCGAGCAGTACATCAGGGACGCGAAGATCGACAGCCTGTACGAGGGGACGACCGGGATCCAGAGCCTGGACCTGTTCTTCCGCAAGATCATCCGGGACAACGGCCAGGCGTTCGGGGCGCTACTCGGCCGGATCAAGGACTTCGCCGCCGCCGAGGGCGGCAACGGCAGGCTCAAGGCCGAACGGGCCGCGCTGGCCGAAGCCGCCGGGCACGTCGAGGCTGTGGCGGGTGCCATGGCCGGCTTCCTGATGGGTTCGGCGGACCAGCCCGCAGAGGTCTACAAGGTGGGCCTGAACACCACCCGGCTGCTGATGGCACTCGGCGACCTGGTCATCGGCTGGCTGCTGCTGACCCACGCCGACATCGCCCTGCGCAGGCTGGACGAGATCGGCGCCGGCCATCCCGACCGCGACTTCTACGCGGGCAAGCTGAGCGCGGGCCGGTTCTTCGCCGCCACCGTGCTGCCCCGGCTGGCCGTCGAGCGCACGATCGCCGAGGAGACCACGCTGGACCTGATGGAGCTGCCCGAGGGCGCCTTCTAGGTCAGAGCTTGCCGCGGGGGGTCGACCCCCTGGCACCCCCCGCACTTCGCTCCGCTCAGATCTCGTACTGGACCGCGCCGCGCGCGCCGACGATCGGCTGGACGAAGGTCTCCACGATCTTCTGGTGTTCCGCGTTTTCCCGGTAGGCCAGGTAGCCCGCGAGGTCGTCGAAGTCGGCCGCGAGGGCGAAGTCGAAGTTGATGTCGCCGGCCAGGCCAAGGTCCTCGCCGATGTGATAGGCCCGCACCTGCGGGATCAGCCCGGGCAGCCGCCCGAGCTCCTCCTTGACGCGCTCCTTCTGCTCCCGCGTCGCTTCCGGAGTCCACCGGAACATCACCATATGCCTGATCATGGGGCTGACGTTATCGCGTCAGCCCCATGCGTTTCAGCTCCAGGCCAGCATTCGCACTGGATCGGTGAGCATCGAGCCGACGTCGCGCAGCACGGCCGAGCCGAGCTCCCCGTCCACGATGCGGTGGTCGAAGGACAGCGACAAGGTACACGCCTTGCGCACCGCGAGCTCCCCGTCGACCACCCATGGCGTGTCCTTGACCTGGCCGAACGCGAGGATTGCCGTCTCGCCGGGGGTGAGGATCGGGGTGCCGGCGTCGACCCCGAACACCCCGACGTTGGTGATCGTGATCGTGCCGCCCGCCAGGTCGGCCGGGGTGGCCTTGCCGGCCCGGCCGGTCTCGGCCAGCACCTGCAGGGCGCGGGCCAGCTCCGGCAGCGTCAGCGCGTCCGCGTGCTTGACATTGGGCACGATGAGTCCGCGCTCGGCCGCTACCGCGATGCCGAGGTTCACGTAGTGCTTCACCACGATCTCCTCGGCGGCGGCGTCCCAGGACGAGTTGACGAGCGGGTGCCTGGCCACCGCGACGAGCAGCGCCCGGGCCACGAACAGCAGCGGCGAGACCCGCAGCTCGGCGAACTCGGGCAGCTCCCTGATCCGGCGCACCGCCGCCATCGTCTCGGTCACGTCGACCTGAAGGAACTCGGTGACGTGCGGCGCGGTGAACGCGCTCGACACCATGGCCGCGGCCATGTGCTTGCGCACGCCGCGGACCGCGATGCGTTCCTCGCCGCCGGGGACCGTAGCGGCGGTGGCCGTCCGGGACCCGTTCCCCGATTCGGCCGAACGGGCCGGGGTGCCCGTCTCCGCGGCCCGCTGCACGTCGTCCCGGGTGATCGAGCCGTCCGGGCCGCTGCCCGCCAGCGCGGCCAGGCTGATGCCGAGGTCCTTGGCCAGCTTGCGCACCGGCGGCTTCGCCAGTGCCGGCTTGGACTGTGCTGGCTTGGACTGGCTACGGGCCGCCGGCTCGGCGGGTACCTCCGCGACGCGGCGCGCCCGGCGGGTCGTGGAGGAGGTCTTGACGCCGTAGCCGACCAGGACCGAGTGCGCGCCCGATTCTTCTGCCGGGGCCTCGTCCTCGGACGTGCTCTCGGCGGGCGCGGTGGCGGATACCGGGGCCCGTTCGGCACTATCGGATGTCCCCACCTCTACCGCGATGATCGGGACGCCGACCTCGACGGTCTGGCCCTCCTCGGCCAGCAGCCGGGCCACCGTGCCGTCCCACGGGCAGGGCAGCTCGACCACCGCCTTGGCCGTCTCGATCTCCACGATGACCTGGCCGTCCTCGACCGCCTCGCCCGGCTTGACGTGCCAGGCGACGATGTCGGCCTCGGTCAGGCCCTCGCCCACGTCGGGAAGCTTGAACTCCTTGACCATCCGTCCCGCCCCCTCAGTAGCCGAACGTGCGGTCGACGGCGTCCAGGATCCGGTCCAGGTCCGGCAGGTAGTGCTCTTCGATCCGGGACGGCGGGTACGGGGTGGCGAAGCCGCCGACCCGCAGCACCGGCGCCTCGAGGTGATAGAAGCACCGCTCGGTGACCCGGGCGGCGATCTCCGCGCCGAGCCCGGCGAACACCGGCGCCTCGTGCGCGACGACGCAGCGGCCGGTCTTGCGCACCGAGGCGGTGATCGTGTCCATATCGAGCGGGGACAGCGAGCGCAGGTCGACGACCTCGATGCTGCGCCCGTCCTCGCGCGCGGCGGCCGCGGACTCCAGGCAGGTGCGCACCAGCGGGCCGTAGCAGAGCAGGGTCACGTCGGTGCCCTCGAGGGCGACCCTGGACTGGTCGAAGGGCAGCGCCCCGGCCACCCCGGCCACGGTGTCGACCTCGGCCTTGTCCCAGTAGCGCCGTTTCGGCTCGAAGAAGATCACCGGGTCGTCGCAGTCGACCGACTGCTGGATCATGGCGAACGCGTCGGCCGCGTCCGAGCAGGCGACCACGCGCAGGCCGGCCGTGTGCGCGAACAGCATCTCGGGGGACTCGCTGTGGTGCTCGACCGCGCCGATGCCGCCGCCGCACGGGATGCGGATCACCACCGGCAGGCTGATCTGCCCGCGGGACCGGTAGCGCATCTTGGCCAGCTGGCTGACGATCTGGTCGACCGCGGGGAAGACGAACCCGTCGAACTGGATCTCGCAGACCGGCCGGTAACCGCGCAGGGCCAGGCCGATCGCGGTGCCGACGATGCCGGACTCGGCCAGCGGGGTGTCGACCACCCGGGCCTCGCCGAAGTCCTTCTGCAGGCCGTCGGTGACGCGGAAGACCCCGCCCAGCTTGCCGACGTCCTCGCCCATGATCAGGACCTTGGGGTCGTTCTCGAGCGCCTTGCGCAGTCCCTCGTTGAGCCCGCGGGACAAGGTGAGCTTGGTCATCGCCCGGCCCCCCCGTCTTCCCCGGCTTCGAACGAGTCCAGGTAAGCCGCGTACTGCTCGCGCTCCTCGCGGATGATCGCGGTAGGTTCGGCGTACACGTGGTCGAACAGGGCCAGCGGCGGCGGATCGGGCATGTTCCGGCAGGCCTCGCGGACCCGGGCGCCGACCTGCTTGGCCTCCGCGTCCACCCCGGCGAGGAACTCCGGGTCGGCTAGGCCGCCGCGGACCAGGTAGGCCCGGACGCGCTCGATCGGGTCCTTGAGCTTCCACATCTCCAGCTCGCTGGCGAGCCGGTACCTGGTCGGGTCGTCGGTGGTGGTGTGCGCGCCCATGCGGTAGGTGAACGCCTCGATCAGCGTGGGGCCCTGGCCCTCCCTGGCCGCCTGCAACGCCTTCTGCGTCACCGCGTAGCAGGCCAGCACGTCGTTGCCGTCGACCCGGAGCCCGGGGAAGCCGAACCCGCGGGCCCGCTGGTAGAGCGGGATGCGGCTCTGCTTCTCCAGCGGCTCGGAGATCGCCCACTGGTTGTTCTGGCAGAAGAAGACGATGGGCGCGTTGAACACTGATGCGAATACGAACGCCTCGTTGACGTCGCCCTGGCTGGTGGCACCGTCGCCGAAGTACGCGATGGCCGCCTCATCCGCCCCGTCCCGCTGGATGCCCATGGCGTAGCCGGTGGCGTGCAGGGTCTGGGCGCCGATCACGATCGTGTACAGGTGGAACTTGTGCTCCTCGGGCGCCCAGCCGCCGTGGCTGACGCCGCGGTACAGCTCGAGCAGCTTGACCGGGTCGATGCCGCGGCACCAGGCCACGCCGTGCTCGCGGTAGGTGGGGAACACCATGTCACCCGGGCTCAGCGCCCGGCCGGACCCTATCTGGGCGGCTTCCTGGCCGAGCAGCGAGGCCCAGATGCCGAGCTCACCCTGGCGCTGCAGCGAGATCGCCACGGTGTCGATGGTGCGGACCAGCACCAGGTCCCGGTACATGTTCCTGATGTCGTCGGCGGACAGGTCCAGCGGGTAGTCGGGGTGGTCGATCCGCTCACCCTCCGGGGTGAGCAGCTGGACGAAATCGCCCGCCTGGTCGGTTGTATCCAGGGCGGGCTGGTCGAGTGCTGTTACGGCGGTGGTCGCGGCGCCGGATTCGACGGTCACGTGCCACTCCTTTCCGGGCCGGGACTGGGATCACCAGCGCCGGCCGTACGGCTGAAGGTTCCCGGACTGCGCTGTCTCGGGGCGGTCGCGTACGCTGCGTGCCCGGTGGGGACGTACGCGTCGCGGTGCCCGTGGGACGCTCCTCACCTGAAGATATATGCCCTGATCGCCCTGGAGGATACGTGGCGCGGATGATCGTGGAAGTAATGCTCAAGCCGGAGATTCATGATCCGCAGGGGGAGGCCATCGCCAGCGCCTGCCACCGGCTGGGCTTCGGCCAGGTACTCGGGGTCAGGCAGGGCAAGCGGTTCGAGGTGGAGCTGGACGGGCCCGCCGACGAGGCGGCTGTGACCGCTATCACAAACTTGGCGCGGGATCTGCTGTCTAACCCGGTCATAGAGGACTTTACGCTGCGTACCGGGCCTGCGTGAGCGGCCGGGCCGGCTTACGGTTTGGCGACGCCTGGTTTCGGCCGCGTTAACGGGGAATCTTTCGACTCATGAGGGTGCTGCACAGTAGTTGAAAGGGGCCTCGTGAATACGGGTGGGAAGACGCGAGCGAAGCCAATGCCCGATGTGAAGTTCTGCCTGGTTTTCCAGCGCGAGACCCTCAGCGTCCCGGTGATGCGCCGCGTTCTCGGTGACACCCTGCGCGGGCTCGGCATGGACGAGGAGTCCGTCTACGACATCCTGCTCGCGGCCACCGAAGCCTGCACCAACGTCCTGACCCACGGCGGCCGGAAGGTCCGGGGTTACGCGGTGGTCACCAGCCTCGGCGCGGTCGGCTGCCAGGTCGAGGTGGCCGACGAAGGGACCGGCCTGGCCCCGGCCCCGGGGATTCCCGCCGGGCGCGGCAGGCCGGAGGCTCAGCCCGATCCGCAGCAGACGCCAATCGCCCAGCTGCCAGAATCGGGCCGCGGCCTGGCCGTCATGCGGGCCTGCGTGGACAACGTCACGCTGGACAGCCGTCCCGGCCGCGGCACGGTCGTGACCTTGCGCAAGCGCATCAGGTGGCCGGACGACGCCCCGCTGCGCCAACTCCGCGCGGCCAGCTAGCTGCGCAGCCCAGCTCGTACCACGACGATGTGACATTGCCGTGGTTCTGACCACCGCGATGTGACATTGCCGTGGTTCTGCTGAGCGGGGGCTGCCATCGCAGCGGGGCTGCTAGCGCCTAGGTAAACTTCCTGGGTGCGGATAGGGGTTATCACCTTTCCCGGGTCGCTCGACGACCGGGATGCGGCGCGCGCGGTCCGGCTCGCCGGGGCCGAGCCGGTCGGGCTCTGGCACGGCGACCGCGGCCTGCGCGGCGTGGACGCGGTGATCCTGCCCGGCGGCTTCTCCTACGGCGACTACCTGCGCTGCGGCGCGATCGCCCGGTTCGCGCCGGTGATGGCCGGCCTGGTGCCCGCTGCCAGGGCCGGGCTGCCGGTGCTCGGCATCTGCAACGGCTTCCAGATCCTGTGCGAGGCGCACCTGCTGCCGGGCGCGCTGACCCGCAACGCCGGCCTGAAGTTCATCACCAGGGACGTGCCGCTGCGGGTAGAGAACGCGGGCACCGCGTGGACCCGGGCCTACTCCGGCGGCGAGCAGATCGTGGTGCCGCTGAAGAGCGGGGAGGGCGCCTACGCGGCGGATGCGGGCACGCTGGCCGGCCTCGAGGCGTCCGGGCAGGTCGTCATCAGGTACGCCGGGGACAACCCGAACGGCTCGGCGGCCGCCATCGCGGGGGTGTGCAACGCGGAGGGCACCGTGGTCGGGCTGATGCCGCATCCGGAGCACGCGGTCGACCCGCTCACCGGCCCGTCCGCCGACGGCCTCGGTTTCTTCGCCTCCGTGCTGGCCCGGGTGGCGGCGTGACCGTGACCGACACGGTGGCGCGGGCGGCGGCCACGGCCGGCCTGCCGCAGCCGTTCGCCGAGCTCGGGCTGACAGCGGAGGAGTACGAGAAGATCGTGGCCACGCTCGGCCGCCGCCCCACCGGCGCCGAACTGGCGCTGTACTCGGTCATGTGGAGCGAGCATTGCTCCTACAAGTCCTCCAAGGTGCACCTGCGCCAGTTCGCGGCCACGGCGCCGCCGTCCGGCGCGCTGCTCGCGGGCATCGGCCACAACGCCGGCGTGGTCGACATCGGGCAGGGCTACGCGGTCACCTTCAAGATCGAATCGCACAACCACCCGTCGTACGTGGAGCCCCACCAGGGCGCGGCCACCGGCGTCGGCGGCATCGTCCGTGACATCCTCGCCATGGGCGCGCGCCCGGTCGCGGTGATGGACGCGCTGCGGTTCGGCCCGGCCGACGCCCCCGACACCGGCCGGGTGCTGCCCGGCGTGGTCGGCGGCATCTCCTTCTACGGCAACTGCCTGGGCCTGCCCAACATCGGCGGAGAGCTGGACTTCGATCCGAGCTACGCGGGCAACCCGCTGGTCAACGCGCTCTGCGTGGGGGTCATGCGGCACGGTGACCTGCAGGTCGCGGCGGCCAGCGGGCCGGGCAACAAGGTGATCCTGTTCGGCTCCACGACCGGGCCCGACGGGGTGGGCGGGGCCTCGGTGCTGGCCAGCGCGACGTTCGGCGACGCCGCTTCTGACGGCACGGCGTCCGCCAAACGCCCCAGCGTCCAGGTGGGAGACCCGTTCACCGAGAAGCTGCTGGTCGAGTGCTGCCTCGAGCTGTTCGCCGGCGGCCTGGTGACCGGCATCCAGGATCTCGGCGCGGCCGGGGTCGCCTGTGCCACCACCGAGCTCGCCGCGGCGGGCACCGGCGGCATGCTGGTCCGGCTGGACGAGGTACCGCTGCGGGACGGGTCGCTGGGGCCGCCCGAGATCTTGATGAGCGAGTCGCAGGAACGCATGATGGCGGTGGTCGAGCCCGGCCGGGTGGAGGAGTTCCTCGCCGTCTGCGCCAAGTGGGACGTCCGGGCCGCCGTGATAGGCGAGGTGACCGACACCGGCCGGCTGGTCATGACCTGGCGCGGCGAGACCGTGGTGGACATCCCGCCCGCCTCGGCGGCCGACGGCCCGGTCTACCACCGGCCGCTGGCCCGGCCCGCGAGCCAGGACGCGCTAGCCGCCGGTGACCCGGCCGCGCTGCCCCGCCCGGCGGACGGCGCGGGCCTGCGCGCGGACCTGCTCGCCCTGCTCGGCTCGCCCGGCCTGGCCGACAAGAGCTGGGTCACCGACCAGTACGACCGGTACGTCCGCGGGGACACCGTGCTGGCCATGCCGGACGACGCCGGGCTGCTCCGGGTGGACGAGGCGACCGGCCTCGGCATCGCGCTGGCCACCGACGGCAACGGCCGCTACTGCCGGCTCGACCCCTACCTGGGCACCCAGCTGGCGCTGTCCGAGGCCTACCGGAACGTCGCGGCGACCGGGGCGCGCCCGCTCGCCGTCACGAACTGCCTGAACTTCGGCTCGCCGGAAGATCCCGCGGTGATGTGGCAGTTCGCCGAGGCGGCGCGCGGGCTGGCCGACGGCTGCGCCGCCCTGGGCGTGCCGGTTACCGGCGGCAACGTCAGCCTCTACAACCAGACGGGGACGGCGGCCATCCACCCGACTCCGGTCGTCGGGGTGCTCGGCGTCCACGACGACGTGCGCCGCCGGGTCGGCATCGGGTTCCGGGATGTCTCGGCCGACCTCGTGCTGCTCGGCCGGACCGAGCCGGAGTTCGGCGGCTCGGCCTGGGCGCACGTGTGCCACGGTCACCTGGGCGGCCGCCCGCCCGCCCCCGACCTGGACGCCGAACGGCGGCTGGCCGCGCTGCTCGCGGCGGCGGTCGCGGCCGGGCTGCTGTCCGCCGCGCACGACCTGTCCGACGGCGGCCTGGCCGTCGCGCTCGCCGAGTCCTGCCTGCGCGGCGGGACCGGGTGCACGGTCCGGCTGCCGGACGAGGAGTTCACCGCCCTGTTCAGCGAGTCGGCGGCACGCGCCGTCGTGGCAGTGTGCCCGGGCAGCGAGACGGCCTTCGGCCAGCTCGCCGAGGCGCACCGTGTGCCGGCCGCGACCATCGGCAGCACCGGCGGCGACAGCCTGACCGTGGACGGCTGCTTCGCGATCCCGCTGGCCGAGCTCGCCGCCGTGCACACCGGGACGCTGCCCGCGTTGTTCGGCTGAGGGATCCCGTGCCACCCCGCCGCCTCGACCCGCGCGGGCCGGACAGCGTCGCGGCCGTGCTGCGCGCGCTGGACGCGGGTGCCGATCCCGAGCCGGACGACCGGCGCATCGCGGCCAGGTACCTGCTGTACACGCTGGCCGCGCGCCATCCGGGCCGCGTCCTGGAGGTTCGGATCCCGCCGGTGGCCGCCGTGCAGTGCCTGCCCGGCCCGGTGCACACCAGGGGGACACCGCCGAATGTCGTCGAGACCGACCCGCTGACCTGGATCCGGCTGGCAGCCGGCCGGCTCGACTGGGCCGGCGCGGTCCGCTCCGGCGCCGTCCACGCCAGCGGCCCGCGCGCCGATCTTGCGCCCTACCTGCCGCTTGTTTAATAGACTGACTCGGTGAGACCCCCCGACGGCCGTCTAACGGATGAGCTCTTCCCCGAGGACCGGCCGCCACGAGATGCCTGCGGCGTGTTCGGCGTGTGGGCGCCGAACGAGGACGTGGCCAAGCTCGCCTACTACGGTCTGTACGCGCTGCAGCACCGCGGGCAGGAGTCGGCCGGCATCGCGGTCAGCGACGGCAGCCGCATCGTGGTGCACAAGGAGATGGGCCTGGTCGCCCAGGTCTTCGACGAGCCCGCCCTGACCGCGCTGCGCGGCCACATCGCGGTGGGCCACTGCCGGTACTCCACCACCGGCGCCTCGGTCTGGGCCAACGCCCAGCCGGCCTTCCGCTCGACCGGCACGGTCAGCCTGGCGCTCGGCCACAACGGGAACCTGATCAACACCCGCGAGCTGGCCGGCCTGCTCAGTGACCCGCTGGGGGGCCGGCGGCCGGGCAGCACCGGCATCGCGGCGACGTCCGACACCGACGTGCTCACCGCGCTGTTCGTCAGCGACCCGGCCGCGCTCGGCCGGGCGGACGGGGCTGTTCCCGGCGGTGCGGCGGACACCGACGGCCCGTTCGGCCCTCAACCGCCGGCCAGTCCCGTGGAGACGACCGCGGCCACCGTCCTGCCGCTGGCCAAGGGGGCCTACTCGCTGGTCTTCATGGACGAGCAGACCCTGTACGCGGCGCGGGACCCGCACGGCTTCCGGCCGCTGGTGCTCGGCCGCCTGGACACCGGCTGGGTGGTGGCCAGCGAGACGGCCGCGCTGGACATCGTGGGGGCCAAGTTCGTGCGCGAGGTCGCGCCCGGCGAGCTCGTCTGCATCGACGGGCGAGGGGTGCGGTCCCGGACCTTCGCCGCGGCCCAGCCGAGCGGGTGCCTGTTCGAGTACGTCTACCTGGCCCGGCCGGACACCACGATCTCCGGCCGGGGGGTGTACGCCACCCGGGTCGCGGCCGGCCGTCGGCTCGCCGCCGAGCATCCCGCGGACGCCGACCTGGTCATCCCGGTGCCCGAGTCGGGGACACCCGCGGCGATCGGCTTCGCCGAAGCCAGCGGCATCCCCTTCGGGCAGGGTCTGGTCAAGAACTCCTACGTGGGCCGGACCTTCATCCAGCCCAGCCAGACCATCAGGGAGCGGGGCATCAAGCTGAAGCTGAACCCGCTCAAGGACGCCATCGCCGGCCGCCGGCTCGTGGTGGTCGATGACACGATCGTCCGCGGCACCACCCAGCGCGCGCTGGTCGCCATGCTCCGCGAGGCCGGCGCCCGTGAGGTGCACGTGCGAGTCGCCGCCCCGCCGGTGAGCTGGCCGTGCTTTTACGGCATCGACTTCGCCACCCGCGCCGAACTCATCGCCGGGCATCTCTCGCCCGAGGAGATATGCGCCTCGATCGGCGCGGACACCCTCGGCTACGTGTCACTGGCAGGGCTCATCGAGGCGACGACGCTGCCGGAAGATCGGCTATGCCGCGCCTGCTTCGACGGACGCTACCCCGTCCCGGTCGGAGAAGATGACCGGGGTAAGCACGTACTGGACGGCCTGGGCGTCGGATCCTGATCGCGGTCAGCGCGGCCAGGCGTCCTCGGCGTCTTTCCAGGCGTCTTCGGGAGATTCGTCGTCGTCATCTTCTTCGTCGTCGTCCTCGGCGGCGGAATCGTACTTGCCGTCGCCGGAGTCAGCACCGACGCCCAGCTCCGCACGCAGCCGGTCAAGGTCTGTGTCGTCGCTCTTGTACTTGAGCTGGCGAGCAACCTTCACCTGCTTGGCCTTGGCTCGGCCGCGCCCCATTGGCTCGACCCCCTCGAACGTTCGGAGCCAGTGCAGGCCCCATGATCTCCGCCTCGCTGGTTTGGTGCGTCGTATGACGCCGTCGCCACCCCGCAGCGGAGAGCGCGACGTTCACCAGCATCCGTACAGGTACAACCGTACCCGGTTTGCGCCCCTGATGCCTACGCTGATCCCATCGTGCCCAGCCAGATTCCGCGCAGCCGGCCCACCTCGGACATCCGGCGCTCCGCCAGACGGTCCGCGGCCACCGACGGCGGTACCCCGTCGGCGTCCGCGATGGCGAGAACCTTGCCGGTGGTGACGAAAACCTGTTCGGTAGCGGCCCGGGCGCGCTCGAAGCTGAAGCCTGCCAGCTCGTCCGCCACCTGGATGACGCCGCCCGAGTTGACCACGTAGTCGGGCGCGTACAGGATGCCCCGGTCGGCGAGCAGTTTCTCGATGCCGTGATGGGCCAGCTGGTTGTTGGCGCCGCCGCAGACGATGCGCGCGGTGAGCGCGTTCACCACGCGCTCGTTCAGCGTCCCGCCCAGCGCGCACGGGGACAGGACGTCCAGTTTCTCCGCGACCAGCGCCTCGACGTCCGCGACCGCGCGGACCTGCGGGTGGCGGGCGCGGACGGCGTCGACCGCGGCCGGGCTGACGTCGCAGACGATCACCTCGGCCCCGGCCTCGATGAGGTGGTCGACGAGGCGGTGCCCGACCTTGCCGACGCCCTCGACGCCGACGGTCCGGCCCTGCAGGCTGGTGCTGCCCCAGGCGTGTTCGGCCGCCGCGCGCATGCCGTGCATGACGCCGACGGCGGTCAGCACGGACGAATCACCCGCGCCGCCGTTGGCGGTCGTCCGGCCCGTCGTCCAGTGGCATTCCCTGGCGATGACGTCCATGTCCTCGCTGCGCGTGCCGACGTCGCAGGCGGTGACGTAGCGCCCGCCGAGTGAGGCGACGAAGCGGCCGTAGGCGCGCAGCAGCGCTTCGGTCTTGACCTGGGCCGGGTCGCCGATGATGACCGCCTTGCCGCCGCCGTGGTCCAGGCCGGCCAGCGCGTTCTTGTAGGCCATGGCGGCGGACAGCCGCAGCACGTCGGCGAGGGCCTCGTCCTCGCTGCCGTAGGGGTAGAAGCGGGTCCCGCCCAGCGCGGGGCCCAGCGCGGTGGAGTAGATGCCGATGATCGCCTTGAGCCCGGAGTGGTGGTCCTGGCAGAAGACGACCTGCTCGTGGTGGGGTATCGCGAACACGTTGGTCACGGTGGCGACCCTTCTCATCCCGCTCCGGTTCCTCGTCGAACCGGGGTCGGAACCAGCGTATTGCGTGCACGGGGTGGCCGCCGGGTCCCCGGGATGCCCGGAGAAGCGGGAAAGACCCGATGCGTTCCGTACCAGCTGGTAACTGACAGTAGAGATGATGTTGTTACCTTGACCACTGCCTTTAGGGGGTTCTGGTATGTCACGATACGACAGTGATGGCTTACGCCGCGTATCTCCGCATCTACGAGCCGGTGTCGGCGTTCCACGAGCCTGACCGGTCCCGGTGGGGGGCCTACGCGGCTTCATCCACCCGGCCGCGGCGGCGGGATTCGCTCGCGGTCGAGCATGCCGAGGCGCTGCGCCGGGCCGTCACCACCCCGTGGGTCGCGGTACCGGAGCGGGAGAGTGAGCACGCTTACGTGCGGCGCGTGGATGGCACTACTTATGTGTGCCCCTGGCAGACCAGGCTGCGCTGCCTGCTGGCCTACGGCCAGATGCGGTCCGAGTCCGGCGAGGAAGCTGGCCCCGCCCGGCTGCACATCACGGCCAGTACCTGGACCGTTCCGCTCACCTGGTTCGTGCCGTTCACCCCGGCCGAACGCTGGCTTTCGCTCGGGGATGGCCGGGGCCGGGTCGGCACCGCGGCGACCGCGTCGGCCACCCGGGCACTGGTCTACACGACACCGATGACACGGGCGCGACGGCGGGTGGCGCGCGGCCTGGCCGCGTTGCGCCACCTCCCGGCTGGATCTGGCGACGCCGTCCTCGAGCCCGCCCGGGCCGCCGGCGACCTGGCCGAGGTCGGCCGCTGGCTAGAGGATTTCCACTCGTACTCGCTCGTGGAGCTCGACTACGGCGGGCTCGTGCACCTAGTCAGCGACGACGCGCTCTGCGGCGATCAGTCGGTGGCCGAGATCCGCGCCGCCATCGACGGCGCCGCCCGGGGCGAGTGCGAACTCGCCGTCGCCATGTACATGCGCGCCCGTGACCGGTGGCGTGCATTCGCCGAATTCGAGCAGGCGAACTGAATACCGGGGGGGTTCGGGGGTGGCATCTCCCCCGGAGTCGGCAGAGTACCGGGGGGGTCCGGAAGGGCAGCTCCCCGCGGTGCCAGCAGCGCACCCGAGTGGTTCGGGAGGGTAGTCCCGCACGGAGCCAGCCGAGCAGCCGGGGGCCTCCGGCCGATACTCGCCGGACAGTTATTTCCGAATCTGGCGCGATGCGACGATAAGTATCGCTAGAATCACCCTGAGTGACAGTGATCGGCGGAGTAACTGGGCATCCCGGTACAGAAACTTTGCGCCTGGTGGTCGACGCGTCACCGCTGGTGATGGCAATATGGTCCCTGTCGGGCCATATCTGGACATCCCCGACTCGCTCCCCACGGAGCACCAGGCAACACAAGAAACGCAGGATCGCACCACTGGTCCAGGAGGAGAGGCCACGCACATGTCCGCACGTACACCAGAGGCCGAGCCGCTGTTGACGCCCGCGGAGGTCGCCACGATGTTTCGCGTCGACCCCAAGACCGTCACACGCTGGGCGAAGGCTGGCAAACTGACCTCGATCCGCACGCTGGGGGGACACCGGCGCTACCGGGAGACTGAGGTTCGTGCACTGCTCGCGGGTATTCCGCAGCAGCGCTCCGAGTGATCTCCTGCCGTCTTCGCCATGCGGGCGCCCGTCAGGAACCGCCAGGGTGAATGCGGCAGCACTCGATCAATGGATGGAATGGGGGGTCGGCCCCGGTGGCGGAGTGCCGCACCGAGGGTGCTGTCCGGCAGGGAAATCGCCCGCCAGGCACATCCCCGGAAGGCACGTTGCCGGGGCCGGTCCGCTCTCAGGGGAGGGTCGCACGATGCGTGATCCAGAATTGGTCGCACGTGCTCAGCGCGCCGCGACGCGCCTGGAATCTGCATGGGAACAATGGCGCGCGCTGCATGGACTCGCGGTCGCGCCCGGACAGCCGGTCGTAAGCTACGTCGGCTACTCGCTCAAGGAACCCTGGGGTGAGCCCCGGGTCGTCATCGGAATCGACGCCGACGAGGCCGAGTACCTGGCCGAATTCCTCGACCGCGATGAATGCGCACAGCGCGGACAGCAGGGCCCGCCGCCGCAGGCGCAGCTGCCACAGGTGCAGCTGCCGCAGGTCCCGATCCGTCAGATGCCGATCCAGCAGGTCCCGCTCCAGTCGGGTCCGTTGCAGTCAGGTCCGCTTCAGCAGGTCAAGCTGACCGAATCAGCGCCGGAAGGCACGGGCGAATACCCGAGTTCGGCGCTTCTGGGCGCGCCGGTACCCTTCGGCCGCGGCCGCCAGTCAGCGGATCAGGCCCGGGATCTGGCCGGCTGGACCTCGGGTGAGCTTCCCGGTCAGGTGAACGAGCAGCTCGCCTCGTGGCCGCCCAGCGCGGACCAGCCACCCGCGAGCGCCTGACACCGCCGCGCAGCCCGCGTCCGGGACTGGCTCCGGGACTGCGGCCGGACTGCGGCCGGGACTGGGGCCGGGACTGGCGAATCCACTTGAAAGCGGGTTCACAGCTGCGTCCTAGCGTGCTGTAAGAATCAACCGGCATGATCTTTACTGAAGGGCCGAGAGGTATCTCGCCTTTCCCC
>Ga0137372_10002271_pt1 | contig 18582 bp, 18 predicted proteins | sample SagtaG_6_FD_104911 | JGI IMG/M metagenome (GOLD analysis project Ga0137372, IMG submission 104911) | Vadose zone soil microbial communities from Sagehorn Ranch, Mendocino, California, USA - Sage1_R_60_16 metaG | ecosystem: Environmental > Terrestrial > Soil > Vadose zone | place: USA...
CTCGTCGTCGCCGTACCTTACCGTGGTCGTGACCGCGGTCAGCGGGGTGACGCCGGACGGCAGCACCGCGCGGCCGAGCAGGGCGTTGACCAGCGTGCTCTTGCCCCGTTTGGCCTCACCGGCAACCAGGACGCGCAACCGGGCCGCCTCCAGCCGGTCCAGCAACGCAACCAGCTGCTCGCGGTCCCCCTCGGTCCCCAGCGCAGCCAGCTCGTTCAGCGCGCTGGCCAGCGTGCTCTCGCCGGTCGGCATCGCCGCCATCCTCCTACCCGGGCATGTGATACGCCTGGTAGGGACCGTTGGCGGCACCGCCGCGTTACCACCGTCCGCGCAGAGGCGGATGTCAGCGCGGCGAGCCCCACCGCCGCACTCTCGTCAGCATAGCCCGCCACCCGCGAGCCCTGGGAGGCCGAGCCTGGCCATATGGCGAGGGCACCGCCGCAGTTCCGTTCAGCCCTGGCCGCCGTCCAGCTGGCCACGGTGCTCTCCGGTCAGTTCGGTGAGCTTGTCTAGCAACTCGCGGAGCGTGTGGCGAGTGATCACGGTCTCGCCGCGCTGCGCAGGGATGCGGGCCTGCCACGTGCCGAACCCGCCATCCCCGAGAATCACGTCCGGGTGTGCCGCGCGGAACCTGATCAGACGCGCCACCTGGTCCGGCTCATCAGTCACCAAGCGCAGACGCCCATAAAGGCCGCTCATGACGGCGCCCGTCCCGCAGCCACGTTCCCGGTGCCGACTCCAGTGACTTCCCGGGCGCGGTGCCGGTCGGCAGCGAACAGCAACGCGCAGAGCACGACGATGTAGTCCGGGTGGAACTGGTGGCCGATGGCAACGACTAGGTCCTCGGCGGTGCCGGCGGGGTGCTGATCGCGCCAGGCCGCAACGGCGGCGCGAGCTCGCTGCAGTTCCGCAGGGTTATTCTCCCGGAACCTCATAGCTGACCACCTGAGTCACCAGCGAATTCCGCCGCCGCGTTCATGCCGGACGCCTCCCTGCTCATCGCGTACCAACTGGCTACCATCAGCCAACCCGGCGGAGAGCGGATAGGTAAACAGACTTGCGCGGACTTGCGAAGCAGTTAGCCGATCGATTCGATGGCGGCCGCGATGAGCGTACGAGCCTGTGCCCCGTAGACGGCCATTTCGGCGAGCCTTTCGAAGGCACGCGCGTAGAGCGTGATCTCGCTCGGGGCGGTGACCGTTACCTGGGCTGACAGCAGCTCGACATGTACCCGGGAATCGTCGAAGACAGTAAAGGTCTCCAGGGTCCACATTGGCCGTCCTGTCGCTGAAAACGGGATCACCCCGAGAGACACGGACGGAAGCGTCATGATGTTCAGCAGGTGACCGAGCTGACCCGCCGTGGTGTCAGCGCCGCCGACGGGATACCGCAAGACTGCCTCTTCGACCAGCATGGCGAAGCGGTGGCCCGGAGACTGCAGAATGCGGTTACGGTTCATCCTTGCCCGCACCGCGTCCTCGACATCATCAGGAGTACCGTGGAAATCTGAGTTGGCCAGCAGCAACGCGCTGGCGTACGCGGGGGTCTGCAGGAAACCCGGGACAACCGTCGAGCAGTAGACCTTGAACAGTCGCGTGCGCTCGTAGAGGGGGCGCCGGGCTTCCTGGGTGTGGCGTAGGCCCGTGCGTGTTAGCCGCCGCCACTCGACATACATCGAATCGGCTGCCCTTGATGCCGCTATGAGGTCGGGGGCCTCGCGCTCGGCGCCGCATACCCGGCACCAGGTCTGGATGTCGGCGTCGCTGAGTGCCTGCTTGGCTCGATGCGACTCGTCTTCGCCTCGTGCCAGCCCGCCGCCGCGGACAGGGCCCGGGCGGTCAGGCCCGCGTCTAGCCGGATCTCACGCAGGCGTTCTGCCAGTTCTTGCCGTGCCCGCTGGACGCTTGATGACGGTGAGACTGCCATTGGCCGGGCCCGGATCAGGCGGGCCGGTACTGGTGGTGCGGGATGGCGTGTTCCCAGGCAGCTTCGAATGCGTGCGCGCACAATTCCACGATGGAAGGGTCGTCCGACAGTTCGTCCTCGATGATCTCTCCGTCGCCGGAGAAGTAATGGAGGCGCAGCAGGCGGTTGTCGAATAGCCAGTAGTCGTTGACGGGCAGGCATAGATCCACTGCCCGCCTTCTAGGCAGCCAGCGCACCTGCTCCCCGGCTGCAATGTTCACCGCGGCCGTCATCTCGTACTCGAACCGGATGAAGGGGGCAAGCGGTTCGGATACGACACGGGGTCGATCGCGATGAATACTAGCGCCATGATCGCCTCCTGCATCCGAGAGTTGCGCGAGTTTGCGTCATGACTCCAACGGTCTCTCCGTCCGGCCGTAGGGGTCAAGGGCGATGCTGGAAGCAGTAAATGTCACGCCAGCGCGGTCACCGCGGCGATGAGGGCGATCAGGGCGATGAGCATGTAGAGCAGGTAGGCGTCCAGGCGGCCGGACTGCAGGCGCTTGGCGGCCGTGACGACCGCCGTGAAGAATCCGAGCGCGGGCCGGTAGAGGTAGGTCTCCACTACCTCCATGACGTCGGAGGCGTAGCGCAGGTGCGCGGCCGCCTCGCCCTGCGCGGGATCGGGACGGTCCGGCGGGCCTGAGCCGTCGTCGCGGCCGTTTTCTTCCATCATGACCTCGCGCAGCTCGGCCCGGGTGTGCAGGACGCCGGCCAGCACCCGGCGGGTCGGGTTGGCGTAGCCGAACGCGGTGTAGGAGTCGGCCCCCTCGACCCCGATCGTGGCCGACCGCCAGGCCGGCACCCGGCGCACCCGCAGCAGCCGCCGGCCGGACACGGCCCAGGTGAACAGCACGGTCAGCAGCAGCATCAGCGGCATCTCGACCCACAGCCAGGACGGCGACAAGATCGAGAACCCGTCGAACACCGGCTGCAGGACCCACGGGGACTTCAGCGCGCCCGTGGTCAGGGAGCCTGGGACCGCGGGCGACAGCCCGGCCGCGATCACCCGGATCTCCAGCGGAGTCACCGCCGCCATCCCCAGGCACCCAGCCGACAGCGCCACCACCGCAGTCCGGCCGGTCCACCCGTACCCGCTCCGGCCCGGCTCGGACTCGGCGCCGCGGCCTAGGACGATCATCCCGACGAGGCGGACGAAGGTGACGCCGGCGAAGCCGACGGTGAGGGCGACCGCGGCGCCGGCCAGGGCGAGCACCAGGCGGTAGCCGAGGCCGGGCACGCGGAACTGCTGCATGAGCGATTCCAGCAGGAACCACTCGGACACGAAACCGACCGTGGGCGGCAGCCCGGCCAGCGTTAGCGAGCCCACGGCCAGGCCGAACCCGCTCCACCGGGTCCTGCGTGCCCGCCCGCGCAGCTCTTCCAGGTCGTCGGCGCCGGTGGCGGCCTCGACCCCGGCGGACGAGGTGAACAGCAGGGATTTGGCCAGCGTGTGGGTGACGACCTGCAGCGTGGCGGCCAGCAGCCCGGCCGCGACCAGACGCCGGTCGCCGATCCCCGCCCCGGTCAGCGCGACGCCGAAGCCGACCACGATGAGCCCGGTGTTCTCGACGCTGGAGTAGGCGATCACCCGGGACAGCCGGTTCTGCACCGCCGCGTGGGCGATGCCGAGCAGCGCGCTCAGCGCGCCGAGCACCAGCAGCCCGCCGGTCAGCCAGCCGGGGGCCCGGCCGGTCAGCGCGAAGGTGCGCCACATGCCGTAGAAGGCCACGTTGACGCAGACGCCGGCCATGATCGCGCGGGCCGGACCGGGGGCGGCGGCGTAGCCGCGCGGCAGCCAGACCTGGAACGGCACCAGGCCGGCCTTGACGGCGAACCCGCCGAGCAGCAGCACCTCGGCGGTGGTCCGGGCCGCGCCGCCCGGGACATGGGCGAACGAGGCCAGCATGATCGAGTGCGACCTGGTGGCCAGGAGCAGCAGCCCGGCCAGCAGCGCGGCCCCGCTGACCTTGCCGAACGCCAAGGTGACCTGGGCCGCGGCGGCCCGGCCCGGCTTGTTCCGCTCGGCCCCCGCGAGCAGGTAGAAGGCGAGCGTCAGCGTCTCCCAGCCGAACAGCGCGGTGAACGCGTCCCGCGCGGTCATGATCACCGCGACCGCTCCCAGGGAGAGGGCGTAGCTCGCGCCCAGCCAGCGCCGGGTGGACCGGGCCCGGGCCGCCCAGCTCGCGAACGCGATAGAGACCGGCACGGCCGCGCCGAACGACAGCGCCAGGAACAGCCCGGATAGCCGGTCGGCGCCCAGAGCGGCGGCCTGCTGGCCCGGCACCGGATCCCCGAGCCAGCCGGCCACGTCGAGCCGGACCTCCCGGCCCGCCAGCGCGAACCCGCCCAGCACGGCCAGGCACGCCGAGCCGGCCGCGCCGGGCAGGTACGGCCAGGCCCCTTGAAACCGCTGGAACCGGCCGGCGATGGCCGCCAGGGCCAGCAGGATCAGACCGGCCGCGAACAGCCCGCTCATAGCTCCGTTCATAGCTGGCCGACCGCGATCAGCAGCGCATTGAGGATGCCGAACGGGCTGGGCGGGGAGCCCGGCAGCCAGACATCGACCGGTACCGTGGCGGCGACGCCCCCGGTGACCGGCTCGCTCTCGGTCAGCAGACCGCCGCTGACCGCGTCGGTGCCCACTGCGATGACGACCTTCGGATCGGGCATCCCGTCATAGGTCGTGCGCAGCGGCCCGGACATGCCGCGGGCGCCGGCCCCGGTGACCAGCAGCACGTCGGCGTGCCGCGGGCTGGCGGTGAAGAACACGCCCAGCCGGTGAATGTCGTAGACCGGGCCGAGCAGGGCCTGGATCTCCCACTCCTCGCTGCCGTCGGACCCGGCGTCCACGTGCCGGACGTGCACGCTGCGGCGCAGCGCGGCGGTCCGCGCCCGCAGCCGGGCCCGGGCCGCCTCGACCGCCTCGTCGGTCTCCGGGGGTTCGGGGACGACGAGCGCGTCCCGGCTCAGCCCGGCCGCGGCCGGGCCGGTGGCGCCCCGGGACCAGGCGAACAGGTCGGGCCGCTCGGCCACGCACCGGCCGCACAGGATGCACCGCCCCTGGTCGATGCCCTGCGCGGAGATGGCTCCGGTGGGGCAGAGCGCCGGGTCGACGGAATCAGCCGGCCCGAGGCTTCGGGCCGGGCCGCGCCAGCCGTCGGCGTAGGCATCGGGCCGGCCCGGCCAGCGGGTGGTGACCACGCCCTCGCGCAGCCCGCGCAGTACCCAGATGCTCATAGGGCTACCCCCGCGACGGACAGGCCGAAGCTGGCCTCGATGAACGGGAAGTCGGTCAGGATGTCCCCGGTGAACACCTCGTGCATCAGCACCAGGTTGTGGAAGGACGCCGACCTGGGCTGGCAGCGGGCGATCCGGCCGTCCACGAGCTCCACGTCGTAGAGCACCTCGCCCTGCGGGGCCTCGGCCCACCCCGCCGCCCGGCCCCGGACCGGCTCGCACGGTAGCCGGGCGGGATCGCCAGGCCGTTCGGGCAATTGTTCGGCGGCCTGCCGGATCAGGCCGAACGCCTGGTCCACCTCTTCCCACCTGACCCGCAGCCGGGCCAGCGCGTCGCCGGCCGCGTGCGCGGGGGCGGACGGCAGGGTCAGCGACGGGTACCCGTCGTAGGGGCGGGCGAGCCGGGCGTCGTCGGCGTACCCGGACGCCTTCCCGATCGGGCCGAGCGCGCCGTGCTGGCGGGCCCGCGCCGGGGTCAGCGGCCCGGTGCCGCGCAGCCGGTCCAGGAACGAGGACGTGCCCATCAGCGCGCCGGCGTCGGCGGTGATCGCCGTGCGGAGCTTGCCAGCCTCGGCGAGTATCTGCGCGGGCGGCAGCAGCGGCAGCGCGGCGACCCCGCCTGGTACCACCACGCCGCGGCCGAACCGGCTGCCGCACAGCGTGCTGACCAGCCGCTGCACTCGTTCCTTGTGCAGCGCGAACCGGGCGGTGGCCACCGCGAGCCCGGCCGCGTCGGCCAGCCGGACCGCGACGTCGAGGTGGTTCGCGATCCGCTCCAGCTCGGCGTGCAGCACCCGGACCAGGCCCGCGGCAGGAGGCGGCTGGCAGCCCGCGATCTGCTCGACCGCGTGGCAGAACGCGAGGGCGTGGCCGACCGAGGCGATGCCCTCGGCGCGTTCGGCCAGCAGGACGGCGTCGTCCGGGGTCATCCCGGCGAACCGGTCCGCCACGCCGCGGTGCTTGTAAAAGACCCGCATGTTCAGGTGCGGGATCGCCTCGCCCGGCGTCTCGACCAGGTACTCGATCGCCTCCATCACCCCCGAGCGGACCGGGCCGTGCGGGATCGTGAAGATGCCGTAGCCGGTCACGTGCCGGGGCAGCGCGTGCTCCTCGGGCGGGCCGGGCCGGATCAGGGGCGCCAGCCGCGGGTGCCCGTCGGGGACCACGCCGAAGCGGTCGTGGATCACCCGCTCGTACCAGAACGCCGCCCCCAGCCGCGGGGTGAGTGCCGGATAGCCGCTCACGCCCGGTGGCAGCGGCGTCTCCAGCGTGTCGATGCCGCGCGCCGTCGCGAGGTACGCGGACAAGACCAGCGGGCCGCCGTCGGGCATGGTGCCGGACAGGCCGGCGAACCGGTCGCCGGTCTTGACCCGTGAGCAGAGTTCGTCCCACAGCGCAGTGACGCCGGGCTGGGTCATCGTCATCGCGCCGCTCCCAGTTGAAGGACGGCGCGGTCGATCAGGCCAGTGAGCTCCCCTGGAGGATGGATGCCGAGGATGAACAAGACCGCGACGCCGGCCAGGACCGGGACGACCATCCAGGCGCTGGGTTCGCTGCGGGTGAGTACCGGCTGGGCGGGGGCCGGGGTAAACAGCATCCGCGTGGCCGACGCGGTCAGGCCGAAGAACGCCACCGTGACCAGCACGATCAGGGCGGCCGCGGCCGCGTAGCTGCCCGACCCCAGGCCGCCGTAGACGATCTGGAACTCGCTGCGGAAGATCCCCGACGGCGGCATCGCCGACAGCGCGAACACCGCGAGCAGGAACAGCGGCCCGCTCCACGGCAGCAGGTCCAGGCCGCCGCGGATCGTGGAGATCCGCTTGCTGCCGAACTTGGTCACCAGCACGCCCGCGCCCATGAACGCGTTCCCCTTGGCCGCGGCGTGCGCCAGGACGTGCAGCATGACGCCGGCCAGCGCCACCGGCGCGCCGAAGCTCACCCCGATGGCCAAGATGCCCATGTGCTCCACGCTGGAGTAGGCCAGCAGCCGCTTGACGTCCCGCTGGCCGAACACGTACAGCGCCGCCAGCAGCAGCGAGGCCACCCCGAACGCCAGCAGCGCGTCGCGCGGGAACCCGCTGCCCAGCGCCGCCGCGGTGAACTGGTAGAAGCGCAGGATCGCGTAGAAGCTGACCGCGAGCAGCGACCCGGACAGCAGCGCGGAGACCGGCGTCGGCGCCTCGGAGTGCGCGTCCGGCAGCCAGGTGTGCACGGGGAACAGGCCCACCTTGGTGCCGTAGCCGAGCAGCGCGAGCAGGAACGCGAGCCGGACCGGGGTGGCCGGCAGGTGCGGGCCGGCCGCGATGAGCGGCTGGATGGCCAGGTTGTAGTGCTCGCCGAGGACCTGGGCGCCGGCGTAGTAGGCGAACACCGTGCCGAGCAGGGCCAGGCCGAGGCCCGCGCTGGCGATCAGCACGTACTTCCAGGCGGCTTCGGCGGCGCCGTCGGTGTCCTCGATCGCGACCAGCAGGGCCGAGATGATCGTGGTTATCTCCACCGCGATCCACAGCAGGGCCAGGCTGCTCATCAGCGGCGCGGCCAGCATCGCCCAGGCGAACAGGTTCAGCCCGGCGTAGAACCGCCGGCCGTACAGGTCCTCGTGACGCTTCGTGTAGCCGACCGTGTACACCGCCACGGCCGCGTACAGGAAGCCGGTGGCCAGCAGGAAGATCGCGCTGACCGCGTCGGCCCGCAGGTAGGACAGGTAATTCAGGTCCCGGTGCGCGGCCGCCGGGACCAGGGTCAGGACCAGGGCGAAGCACGCGACGCCGGCGGCCACGGTGACCGCGGCGGCGGCCCGGGTCCGGCGGGCCGGGAGGATCGCGCAGGTGATCCCGGCGGCCAGCGGGACGATGAGGATGCTCAGCATCACGCCGATCACCGGTTCACCCCCGCAGCCTGGTCAGGTCGGCGGTGGACAGCGATTCGGCCTTCGTGTGGTGGCCGCGGATCAGCATCCCGAACACCACCACCGCCACCAGCAGGTCGAACAGGAACGCGGTCTCCAGGATCAGCGGCAGCCCGGCCGCCACCACCAGCGCCGCCAGCGAGATGGCGTTCTCCAGCGTGAAGAACCCGATCGCCTGGGACGCCACATCCCGGCGCACGATCATCAGGCCGAACGCGACCAGCACCATCGCGCCCGCGATCGCCAGCGCGGTCGCCGGAGCCGCCGGACCGTGGATATGCCAGGCGCCGAAGCAGAAGAACCCGATCGCCGCCAGCACGATCGCGGCCAGCACGGCCGAGGCCGGGCTCACCGTCTGACTGCCCGCCACGCCCGGCAGTTCGTCTTCGCCGTCGTCCGCTCCGGCCCGGCCGAGCAGGCGGCGCAGCACCAGCGGCACCGCCACCACCTTGAGCGCGGCGGACAGGCCGGCCAGCGCGTACAAGTCCGGCAGGTTCCGGTCCGCGGCGATGACGATGGCCAGCACCGACAGCAGCACGGACTGCGCCATGTACAGCCGGACCTGGTCCCGGGCCAGCGCCTGGCGCAGCATGCCGAACTCGATCAGCAGCATCACCGCCGCGATCACGTTGGCCGCGCCCTGGTAGACACCGGGTGCCTGCACGGCGCCTAGGGCCGCCGGGTCCATCAGCCGCCCCCTAGGTACAGCGTGAACACGCCGAGCACGGCCAGCAGGAACGCGCCGGAGACGAACTCGGTGATTTTGAACAGGCGCAGCTTGGCGAAGGAGTTGTCGATGACCGCGACGGCGCAGCCGACCGCGCAGGCCTTGGCCAGCAGCGCCACGATGGCCAGTCCGACGGCGCCCGCGTGCTGAGTCGAGGCCAGGCCCCACGGCGCCAGGAACACGTCGGCCAGGATCGTGAACAAGATCAGCTGCTTGAGCTCGCTGCCCCACTTCAGCAGCGCGAAATACGGGCCGGAATGCTCGAACGCCCGGGCCTCCTCGATCATCCCGAACTCGTTCGTCCCGGTGTGCGTCTCCACCGGGATCCGCCCGGTCTCGTGCAGGATCACCATGAACAGCGCGGCCGCGGCCAGCAGGTGGGCCGGCCGGATGATCTGCCCGGCGCTGGACCGGACCGTGGCGGCCAGCGCGTACGGCAGGTCGGTGCCGGTCAGCAGGGCCACGGTGAACACCACGAACAGCACCACCGGCTCGGTGATGGCCGAGAACGTCTTGGCCCGGCTGGAGCCGAGCTGCGCGTAGGGGCTGCCGGTCTCCAGCGCGGCGGTGGCCACGACGAAGCTGGCCAGCGACAGCAGGAACCCGCCGCCCAGGATGTCGCCCATGTAGCCGAGCGGCAGCCCGTAGCTGGTCAGCACCGGGATCAGCAGCGGGATGGTGAGGTAACACGTGACCGCGATCAGCGGCGCGGCCAGGAAGAACCAGCTCGCTTGTTCGGGCGCCAGGGCTTCCTTGCGGAACAGCTTGGCCAGGTCATAGTACGGCTGCCTGATGCGCGGCCCCCGGCGCCCCTGCAGCCGCGCTTCCACCCTCGCGATCACGCCGGTCACCCCCGGCGCGCCCAGCGCGACGGTCAGCACCTGCAGCAGCTGGATGACCGGTATCGGGAGGGCCGCGCTCACCGCGCAGCCCGAAGATCATTGCCAGGCAGTCCCAGCGGGTCTTCCATGGCGAGGCCTCCTACCCAGATGTCATCGACAGGGGTAGAGGCCATCAGCGTGGCTCTCGCTACGCGGTTATGGCGAGCCTCATCGCCAGAAGGTCATTGTTCCCTACGCCGCGCCAGACCCGCAATCCGGCCCCTGGTGATCAGGCGGGGCGGGAGACACCACCGACCGTTTGGGGATAAATCGGTGCTGAATGTTCGGTCTTGACACATTTAGCGGCCTGGGCTGACGATCAAACAGAGTGCACCAGCTTCTGGTGTTCGGCTCCGGCGAAAGACGCGGAGGAATGTTCGTGAACAAGATCAGGCTGCTCGTCGTCACGTTCCTGACCGGTGCCCTCGCAGTCCTGGGCACGGCCGCGCCGCGGGCTTTCGCCGCGTCATCCGGTGCGGGTCCGGTGATTGACGTGAGCAGCGCCTGCGCTGGGCAGAACGCGGAGGTCGAACAGGCGGTGGCCCCCCCGCACTACGTCTACGAGGCGTGGATCGGATGCGGCGGCGAGGGCTTCGCCCGGTCGGTGGACGGCGGCGCGCACTTCTCCAAGCCGACCACCCTGCCCGACTCCAGCGGGTCCGATGACCCGGCTGTGGCCGTCGCGCCGGACGGGACCGTCTACGTTTCCTACCTGCGGTACCACGACAACTACGCCTACCCGGTGGTGGCGGCCTCCTTCGACCACGGGGCCACCTTCTCCCAGGCGGCCTCGCTCATCCCGCACGTCGCCGGCAACTGGGGAGACAGGGACTTCATCGCTGCCGGGCGGGGCGGCACTGTCTACGTCACCTGGGACTACGGGCCCAGCGCGGCGGACGTGAAGATCGTCTGCAGCCCCACAGGCAGCTGCGCTTACAGCGCGGTGGATGCCACCGCGGTGGTCCAGAAATCCACGGACCACGGGAAGACCTGGGGACCGATCACCCCGATGCAGCCGGGCTTCCCGGCGGGCGGGGGCTACGACGCCTCCATCGTTGTCCAGCCCAACGGGGTGGTCGACGCCCTGATCTGGGGCCACAAGCTCGATCCGGGAACGTTCGTCGTGCACCCCGGGCACGAGTACTTCACCTCGTCGGCGGACGGCGGCAAGACGTGGTCGCCCGCCGTCGAGGTCGGCGCCAGCGCCGGCTCCATCGCGATCCTCACGTGGTGGATCGACGGGGACCTGAGCACGGACCGGGCCGGGAACCTGTATGCCACCTGGGACACGCAGACTTCCTCTGGCGACATCGGGTGGCTCTCCTACTCGACCGACCACGGCAGGAGGTGGTCCGCCCCGATCCGCGTCACGGCGGACCAGGACAATGCCCTCCACAACGTGGAGTCGGTCGGCGCGGGACCCGGCATCGCCGACATCGCCTGGCAGGCCGACAACTCGCCCCAGGGCTACGCCACCTACCTGCGGCCCTTCTCCATCCGGCACGGCTGGCTGGCCCCTGTCACGCAGGTCTCCACCCAGTACGGCAACCCGGCGATCTGGCCGGGCGACACCTTCGGCATCTCGGTGCTGCCGGGCCGGCACGGCCCCGGCGCCCCGGAACACGTCGCCCTGAGCTGGGGCAGCGCCGTCGGCGGCAGCAAGAACTCAGAGATCTACGCCACGGTCGTAGGGCGGCGGTGAGGCTCACGCTCAGGGCTGCCCCCGGTGCGGTCGGCTCGTGGCAGCTCGGGTTAAGGGGCTCAGGCGGTGAGGTGGCGCGCTAGCAGCGCGATGCCCTGTCCCCAGGACGCGAGCTGGCTGGCGGGCAGGTACGCGGACCCGGATGCGGTGTGGTCCACCATGGGGTTGGCCAGGAACCTCTCCCGGCCTTGCGGGTCGATGAAGTACATCTGGGAGGAGTGGATCACATCTGCGTCCGGGCCTGGCGCGTCGACCTCGATCTGGTAGGCCTGCCAGACGGCCTGCAGGCTCGGATAAGCGCCGGTCAGGAAGTGCCACGCCGGGATCTTGGTCAGCCGCTGCTCGCTGGAGAACGCCGCTACATCCGCTACCTGCAGGTGGTAGCGGTTGACGTTCACGGCCAGGAACACCACGTGCGGCGCGTTCGCGCCGAGATCACGGTAGGCGTCGATGAACTCCTGGGACACGATGGGGCAGATGTCGGTGCAATGCGGGTCCATGAAGTCCAGCACCACCACGCGCCCCCGCAGGCTCGCCAGCGACATCGTCTGTCCGTCCTGATCGGTCAGCGTGAAGCCCGGCGCGCTCGTGGCCGGTACCGGGGACAGCTGCATCAGGTTCGCCAGGGACGTCGAGACGCTGGCCGGGATGCCGGAGGCCCGCAGTCCCGTCGCCTGCTGATGCTGCCGGGCGCGGATCACCGCGTATCCGGCGCTGGCCGCGACGATCAGGACCGCGACCGCCGCGGCGATGATGGCCAGGCCGCGACCGCGCGGCAACGACGGGCCGCTAACCGCGCTTCCCGTGCCGCTCACACCGAGAGGCTAACTTGCTGCCGTCCCGGCGCCGCCGACCATAACGAAAATGTCATCAGCCCGAATGGAGGCCGCACAAGGTCGCGCCGGGCATCCCCGCCAGTCGGCAGGCCGCCCTTGATGGCGCAGCCGAGGGCCGGACTATGCTCCGCGACCCAGAGGACAGCATCCGCACTGGTGTCATTCCAAATCGGCGCTATCATCGTTATATGGCGATGGATGATGCCGGGTGCGTGAGTGCGGCGATCGCGTCCGGGGCGAGCCCGGCGGTGGCGCTGTTCCGCTCCCTGGCCGATGAGACCCGGCTGCGGATCGTGGCCCGGCTGGCCGCCGGGGAGGCCCGGGTGGTCGACCTGACCGGCGAGCTGGGCCTGGCGCAGTCGACGGTGTCCAAGCACCTGGCCTGCTTGCGCGGCTGCGGCCTGGTGGACTACCGCGCCGAGGGGCGGCAGTCGTTTTACGCGCTGACCTGCCCGGAGCTGATGGACCTGCTGCGGGCCGCCGAGGGCGTGCTCGCCGCCACCGGCGTGGCGGCGGCGCTGTGCCCAGCCTCCGGGACCGATCCGCGGGCGGCGGTGGCGTGAGCGGCGGCCAGCAGCGCGGCGGCGGGCACGTGCACGCCGTGCACGACCTGCACGCCAGTTCCGTGGCCTCGGACCTGCCGGTGCTCACCGCGCACGCCTGAGCCCGCCGCCGCCCGGACAGACGTGATGGACAGCACCCGCCAGACCCCGGCGATGACCCGGGATGCGGGCTGGCAGCGGGCCGCCCGGCAGGCCAGGCTGCTGTCCTGGCTGTCGCTGGCCTACATGGCCGCCGAGGGCGCCATCGCCATCACCGCCGCGGTCATCGCCGGATCGGTGGCCCTGCTCGGGTTCGGCCTGGACTCCGCTATCGAGGGCCTGGCCAGCGTGATCGTCGTGTGGCGGTTCACCGGCACCCGCACCCTGTCCGAAACCGCCGAGGCCCGTGCGCAGAAACTAGTCGCGGTCACCTTCTTCCTGCTCGCCCCGTACATCGCCTACGACGCGATTAGCACCTTGGTTGCCCGCCACCGCGCCGAAACCAGCTGGCTGGGCATCGGATTGTCGCTCGCCTCGCTGATCGTGATGCCCGTCCTAGGCGTGGCCAAGCGCCACCTCGGCGCCCGGCTGGGCTCCGCGGCCACCGCCGGGGAGGGTACCCAGAACCTGCTGTGCGCCTACCTGGCCGCCGCGGTGCTGGCCGGTCTGCTGGCCAACACCCTGCTCGGCTGGTGGTGGCTCGACCCGGCCGTGGCACTCGGCATCGCCGGACTGGCCGTGCGGGAAGGTATCGAAGCCTGGCACGGCGAGGAATGCTGCTGAGGTCGCCGGGTAATCGGGATCCGCCTGACCGGCACGGCTGACGGTAGCAGCAGGACCGGATCGGCGAGGGCGCGCTCGAAGTCGGTTTGTGCGAAATAATTGCGATATAGTTCTCCAGGCGCGTAGCCTGCAATTTGTAGGCAGAAGGTCCTTGCCCTCACCCCCCGGGGCAAGGGCTTTCTGCCTTCTGTGGTGGTCGCCGCTCGTCTCCTGGAGCCCCTCGGCGCGGCCGCGGATCATCACGCACCGGCGCCTGCACCGTCGCGCAGGCATTCAGCCCTCCGGAGTCGGCCCGCCGCCCTGTTCTCAAGGGCCGTTGACGTAGAGGCGGAACACCGGGTGCCTAGGGGCCTCAGCCGCGAAGTTCTCCAGCGCGTCGTCCTTGCCTGCATCGAAGTAGGCGCCGACGGTACGCGGATGCTCCGCCAGGTAGCGTCTGAGGATGGGGGCGGCCTCCGCCGGCGTTAGCTCGGTGGCGCCGAACGTCTCGGCGGTGCGGCCCCGGCTTAGCGTCACCCGCCCTGCCGCCCGCGCGTTGCGCACCCAGCCGCCCGGCCCGAAGGGCGCGACGAGCCAGCGACCCTCGCGGTCCTCGAGCGGAGCGACCGGCGTCGTCCGGGATATCCCGGTCTTGCGGCCGGGGACGGTGAGCAGGTAGAGACCGGGCGGCCCGACCCCTTTGCGCAACATGAGCGTGATCATGCGGTCGCGGAGGCGCCCGAACGGTGTTGGCCGGTAGGTTCGTGCCATCGTGCGTCCTTTGCCATGAAGAACTCGGCCGCATCGGCGGTGAGAATCTCCCTCCCCGGCCCTTGCTGCCAAGGGCCACTGCAGCCGCTCCTGCTGAGTCTCGGTGAGGAGCATCGTGTCGCCCAAAAGTATGCTTCGCAGCCTGTTCGTAGAGTGAGACTAAACTTATAGTTACTATACCCCGTGGCCGCGGTTGTGCTCGTGTACCTCGGGGTATCCCGCCCCTCCTGTTCCTAGGCGCCGATCCGGATGGCTGCCAGCTCGTCGAACTGGAAGCGGGTCATGGCGTGGACGTCGCCGTCGCGACCACGGTGTTCAGCGCCGGCGGCCGAGTGTCCGGTCCTCGATACTGGAGCATTATGGTCAGAACCAGGATGGGAAACCGGCAGCCCATGCCTGCTGCCTCCGGTTGGTCGGCCCTGGGAACCGTCACGGCGTACGCAGCCGCAATCGTCGCGTTCGCCTATGCGCTGATGAGCCTGTACTGGGCGCTGGGTGGACATGGCCTGGTCAGCACGATTGGCGGATATGCGGAGCAGTTCGCCCGCCGGGGCGGGATACTGCCGGTCGTGATAGCTCTCGCGGCGACGCTGGCAAAGGTGGCTGGCGGTCTGCTGGCGCTGGCGATGGTGCGCCCGTGGGGACGGGCAGTTCCGCGCAGGTGGCTGCTGGCCGGTTCAGCCGTGGCCAGTGCGCTGCTGGTGGTGTACGGCGGTTTGAACGTGCTGCTTGGTGCCCTCGTTCTCTCGGGTGTCATCCACCCGACGGGAAGCGTAGACCGGACGGCGTTGCGCTGGCACGTCGGGGTCTGGGACCTGTGGTTCCTGGTGTGGGGGATCTTGCTGGCGCTGGCTACCGTCGGCTACTGGCGCCGGACGGTAACGGGACCTCCGCGTGATGAGGCAGCTAACCGAGTCCGCGGTTAGCGAAGTCGTGCTTGACGGCCAAAACCTACCCCTCTGCCGCGGTGAGGTTCGCAACTTGGAGCATGGGCCAGAACCGGACGTTCTGCCTGCGATGCACGGCTCATCCGGCGCGATTGCGGACCGCGCGGATTCGATCAGCTCGTTCAAGCTCCGAAGCGCTCGGCACGCTCCGTTACGATCCCTGGATGCAACCACCGCGCGCGTACCCGCCGTTATCTCAAGTCCGCTTTGGGGTGTCTCCGATGTAGCTTTACGGGCCGCGATGAGGGCGCCGCACATCGCCAGTGTGGTCAGGGACGGGACGTGCTGTGCGTGGCGCACAGTCCTTCGGCTGGACCGTTGGTCGCGACAGAGTCGGCGTCGTCTTGGTGTCGCGGGGCATCATCAGGGATGTACAGCCGTTCAGATGTCGGCGGGCGACATGGTGGTGCGGCGCGGCGGGGTTATGGTCAGCGGGTGGCGGTACTGCCGGAACCGGCAAAGTGAACCCAGCCCTGCTGCCGGAAAGTGGTCAGGTCGGTTGCCATCGCGCCAGCTGCCGATATGGTCCACAGAGTCTGGCCGATGATCAGGGAACGCTCGATCGGCGAGAATCCTGGGTACCCGGTCGTGTTCGCGGTGTCGGGCTGCGTAATGAATCCGGTTTCGGTGATGCCCGAGTCGTCGATTCGCAGCACCAGCGCGCCTGACTGCGGCGCGTCCGGGGCCTGAGCCACCCCGTCCGGAGGCACCGGCGCTCCTGCGGCTATGCCTGTCACCTGGAGCGGGACGACCATCAGGTGCGTTGCGGGCCAGTAGAGGAAGGCATGCGGATCGAACTCGGCGCTCGATATCGTTGCGGTCAGCGCGAACGTGGCCATGCGGATCGGCGCGGCCAGATCGGAGACGTCGAACAGCGAGACTTGCGTACCGCCGACGTGCCCCATCGCGTCCGCCTGGCGGCCAATTCCTATCAGCCGCGTGCCCGAGGCGGGGTGCAGGTACGCCGAATAGCCGGTCAGGGCGACCGAGCCGCGGACGCGGGGCCGCGCCGGGTCACTCAGGTCCACGGTGTAGAGGGGGTCGGTCTGCCGGAAGGTGACCACGTAGCCGACGGGACCCATGAAGCGGACGGAGTAGATCCGCTCGGTGAGCCCGAGCCCGGCGACGTGACCGGCCAGTCGCATGACCGGGCCCCGGGTCGACATCACGTAGACGGCGGAGGAACTGGCCTGCGCGTCTGCCGGCGGTCTGTCGGCGAGCGCCCACGAGGTGCCGGTCGTGGTCGCGATCCGCAGGTAACCCCGCCACTCTGACAGCGCGTACTGGTCGATCAGGTATCCCGGCACGCTGCCGCCGGCGGCGAACCTCGGCGGTCCGGGGCTGGTGATGTCGAACCGGTAGATGTCGGTCTGCTGCCCGGCGGCGGCGCGGCCGGGCGTGCTGGCGGCACCTCCGGCGGGCATGCCGGGGCCCGCGTCCGCCTCGGCCAGCCACCGTTCGTCGCCGGCCACGTAGAGGCTGGTGTCCGTGCCGTAGACGGTATTGCCGTCGGCGACGATGCTGACGCCGTCGCCGGAGCCGAGCGCATCAAGGGTGAGGTCGAACGTCAGCACCGTGAGCAGGTTCGCTCCGGAGTAGGTCGCGGGACGGCTGACGGCGGAGCATGCGATGTGTCCTGTGCTGGTTGCGCCGCCGGATGTCTCCTCATACTGAGGCAGCCAGGCGTCCAGGCCCGCGTGGCTGACGACGGCCTGGTTGGCCGCGACCCGCTGCGCGTTAGATGTGCTCTCGGGCTGGGCGGGGAAGTTCAGGTGCGGCTGTGAGCTGATCACGACCCGAACGGCTGGTCCGATCTGCCGCGCGTCGATGAGGCTGCCCTCGATGGTATAGGACGACATCACCGAAGGCCGTCCGGCCAGATCCACCAGGAGCAGCCGCGAGCCGTAGACGGGCTGCGCGGAATCACCGGACCCTGTGGCACCCTCAGCCACCGGCCCTGCGCTGGTGAGCACCAGGGCGTGGTCGCCGCTCAGCAGCAGGTTCGCCGGCTGATAGGCGATGCCCTCGCCAGCGGCGTTGAGCTCCAGGCGGCCGGTCACCGTCCGCGACGCCGCGTCGATGACCTCCAGGACTCCGTTGGCGATGGTGACGATCCGGCGGCCATCGGTCTTGACCAGGTCCGGCTCGTCCACACCGGCCACATAGTTGTTCGTACCGGAATACGCCGGTGCCGCGGCCGGGGCGGCCGCGGCAGCGCCTGCCTCCGCTGCGGCCTGTGGTGCCCCGGTGGCCGCCGCCGGGTAGGCAGTGCCGTTCACCGACGAGGTCAGACCTGGAAGGCCGTAGGGGCCGACGCTGGCCTCGGCCGCCTTGCGCAGGGCGGCGAGTTCCCCGCCGCAGCCATGAAACGACGTCAGCCGCACTGGACCGGACCGGATGGCGACGTCCTGATGCACAGCCCGCTGCACCGCGCCTCCCGTGCAGCCGGATATCACGAGCAGGCAGCCAGCCAGGAAAGCAGCGTCCTTGCAGCTAAAGTGTCGTGTCATGCCGCTTCGACGGCCGCACCGCCGGAAGGGTTCCCCCCGGCTGGTCACGATCTCGCAGCAACCAGCCGGTCCCTCCGCCTCGCCTTCACGAACTACTGAATGTGCGCCGAAGCACGCCATCCGGTGTCCATTCACGGGTATCGGCGATCACTGCAATTTGCCCAGTGAGGGTGCGGTTCCCTGATGAGGTTCCGGTTGCGCGGGGCGGTTCAGCAGGTGGCCGGGCCATGGCAGGCTCACCGATGTGGCCTGCGGGGACCCCCGCTCGCCTCGACTGCCGTCCCGCCGGCGCCGGCTTCGGCTGGCTGAACGCCGAAGGTGGCGCGGGCCCACGCCACGTGACGCGCGGTCATCCGGTTAGCCACCAGCGGTGTGTAGCGCCAGATGCGCCACGCCAGCCGTGCCGACGCAGGCGCCACGACCAGCGCAGCGTTGCGGTCAATTCCCCGGACGATATCTTGCGCCATCCGATCCGCCGGGTAGAAGCGGGCCTGCACGTGCTGGAAGAACTCTCGCGTATGCCCGGCGGCCGGTGACTTGGGCAGGTCATCGGGGCCGCCCTTGTCGAGAATCGGCGTCTCAACCACGCCGGGGCACACCGCAGTCACCCGCACCCCGTACGCTGCGGCCTCCCCGCGAAGCGACAAGCTCAGCCCCACCACCGCGTGCTTAGTCATCGCGTACGCCGTCGCCCCCGGAGCCGGCAGGAGACCAGCCAGCGAGGCAGTGTTCACGATATGCCCGGACCGTTGCCTGACCATGAGCGGGTAAACCGCCTGCACACCGTGCAC
>Ga0137372_10002297_pt1 | contig 18491 bp, 12 predicted proteins | sample SagtaG_6_FD_104911 | JGI IMG/M metagenome (GOLD analysis project Ga0137372, IMG submission 104911) | Vadose zone soil microbial communities from Sagehorn Ranch, Mendocino, California, USA - Sage1_R_60_16 metaG | ecosystem: Environmental > Terrestrial > Soil > Vadose zone | place: USA...
GCTTGCTGACGACGAACACAGGTGGAGGAGTTCTGTCGCACGGCTGTCACCGCGCCGGGTTCCACAATCAGCGTGGCGACAGTCGCTGATCCGCTACTGGTAGGTTCCTCTGCACAGTAGGAAGTATACCCACATCAGGAGCAAAGCGTACCGCCAGTTTCAACAGTTTTTGGGGCAGAGAGAACTATCTGGAAAAAACCTGTCTGTTTGTACAGGTAAGGGTATGGAACTATCGCTCAAGCCCGGTCAATGCGCATTAACTATAGCGGTAAATCGAAGGAAAATGTCGTGCCGCACGAACCTTCTGCGGAGCACTCTTCCGTATTCGGCTCCAGGCGCAACGTCCCACCATGAGCCTCGATAATCAACCTGGTAATATAGAGTCCCAGGCCCGAACCCTGACGCTTGTTCGCTCCCTCTAATCGCGTGTAAGGACGGAAGAGCTGACCGATCTCGGATGATGGAATGCTTGCGCCCATGTTGTGCACGCTGACACGAACAATTTCTTGCATAGGCTGGACACTCACGGTAACGATTGTATGTTCATCGGAGTATTTGATGGCATTATCGAGCAGATTGCCCAGCACCTGCTGAAGACGCTCACAATCCCAGTTCCCTACGACCGGGGCAGCGGGCACATTGGCAATCAGGGTGTGATACGGTGCAACGGGCCGCAACTGCTCCAGAGTCTCGTTTACTAAAACGACGAGATCGCACGTTTCGCGTATGAGGGTAAACTGGCCTGAAGTGAGACGGGATGAGTCGAGAAGATCGTTGACGAGGCGTGTCAGACGGCGTGCCTGGCCAATGATGATGTTCGTCTGACGCAGTAATGCCGCGTTGCGTTGGGGCGTTGCGCCTTCATCTTTTGGAGTATAGATATGCCGTGCTATCATCTGGGCATAATTAATTATAGGGGAGAGTGGCCCACGTAGCTCGTGCACAATCATAGCGATAAACTGTTCTTTATGCGCCAGTTGATCCTGCAACAAAAGGTTGGTGGTAGTGAGTTCATCCACCTGCCTTTGCAGCTCCCGGATGATTTCTTCTTGTGTCTTTTCCTGTTTCACCTGCATACCCTTCGTCTCCTCTACAACTGGCGTCGCCCCCTATCCACAAATAAGAGGTTGTGTAAATCAGTATACACTGTAGTGGAGACTGTCATAGCATAACTACATACGGTATAGGAATTATGGGTAGATAGTATTCTTTAGTATAAGCTCTCTAATAAAAATTGCGTAAAAACACGGCGCGCCAGACGTGTAATGTTGAATATAGGGAAATCTTTCTATGCTTCCCGTGACGGTAGCAGATTGAGATTCTCTAATTCTTCCTGTGCCATCTCACTAAATTGTGAGATGTCGAGCGTGCGATCGGCGTGCGCGATCAAATGATGCAGACGCTCGGTGATGCTCGTACGCATATAATAGTCAGAACTCAGCAGGAGTTCTCCGACCGCTATCTCGATTTGTTGCCGCTGGATCGCAGCAAGCACCGACTCTGCCATTGCTCAATACTCCTTACGAATACGTAGTGGAGACCTGTCTTGCACGAACCTTGCGACCCGCCCCAAAGGCTCTCTCCAATGGCTCCCAGGGCCCGCGCAAGGCGGGCCCCTACGATAGGATTATGATGTAGCTGCGGGTGTGGAGGCTTTGCTCTCGCTGGTCGTCGTGCTCTTCTGACCATTCTCGGCTGGCTTGCTCTCGGTGTGCTTTGTCTCACCGTTGGAGCCGTTGGAGGGAGGAAGTACACTATTGCCATGATCAGTTTTATAGAAGCCAGAGCCCTTGAAAACTATGCCGGCAGGATAGAGAACTCTGCGAATATGTCCCCCGCATTCCGGGCAAATGGTTAAAGGTTCATCGATCATTTTCTGCCACGCCTCGAAGCGGTGGCTACAAGCTGGACAGAGATACTCATACGTTGGCATTTACCAATCACCTCATCACATACTCCGGGCGCACCGGGTTGCATATATGTGTACGTGCGTCCTTACTAGTCTTCGTATGACCAATAAAAAGACGATTGAAACAGATCTAAAGGGGCATCTCTTGCGGCTATTCTCGATAATGAGTATTAAGAACACCCGCCAGAGATACTTCTAGGGATAATAGTAGCGTGAAAACGGTTCGTTGTCAATCGTGCTGTGCGAGTGCTAGCACTCGCACAAAGAACTGCTTTTTGTATCTGTTCAGAACCCCTTCCAGGGCTCCTATTACCAAGTAAAACACTTTGGGGACGATGCGTTATTCCAGCCGCCCGATATACTCTTTGACCTTCTCTGCCGCATCGCGCGTCATCCCGTCCAGTGCGGTAAGTTCATCGAGGCTAGCCGCGCTGATCGCCCGTACCGAGCCGAAGTGTTTCATCAACGCCTGTTTACGCCTGGGTCCGATGCCAGGTATCTCGTCGAGGACCGACTTGAATGTGCGCTCGGAGCGTAGTTTGCGGTGATAGGTGATGCTGAAGCGGTGCGCCTCGTCGCGGATACGCTGTAAGAGGTAGAGTCCCTGCGAGGAACGCGGCAGGATGATCGGCTCCGGTGCGCCGGGCGTATAGATCTCCTCCTGCGTGCTACTCTGCGTGTGATCTTCTTTGGCAATGCCGATCGTCGGAATGTCGAGGCGCAGTTCCTGCATGACCTCCATCGCCGCGCTCAACTGGCCCTTGCCGCCATCGATAATTACCAGATCCGGCAGCGCCCACTCGTGGCGAAACTGCACCTGTTCTTTTCCATTGCTCTCGATAAACTCACCCGCCTCCTCCACCTCGCCGCTGCCACCACTTGCAGCCTCATCCAGCGCGATGGCAGTCTCCTCATCGACGTCGCCTATCTGAGAGGCAGCGGAGGCCGCTTTACGGAAGCGCCTGCGCAGCACCTCCTGGTGACTGGCGTAATCATTAGCGCCCTCGACTGTCTTGATTTTGAAGCGGCGGTACTCGCTATTCTTCGGTCGCCCGCCCTCGAAGACGACCATCGCGCCCACCGAGTTCGTCCCTTGCGTATTAGAGATATCGTAGCACTCGATGCGCTGCGGGGGCGCGGCCAGGTTCAGCGCCTCGTGGAGTTCCTCCAGGGCGAGCTGCGTCTTCTGGGTATCGGTCAGCCATTTGATGCGCTGCTGCTCCAGAACCTGCTGTGCGTTCTGCTTCACCATCTCGACCAGGCGTAACTTCTCGCCGCGCTTCGGCACGCTCACATTCACCGCCGGGCTGCCTACCGTCGCCGTCGCGTTCTTGCGCTTCTCCCTCAGCCAGCTCTGAATGACCGCTCGGTCGTCTGGTTCCACCTCCACGATAATCTCTGCAGGAACGTGCGGAGAGCTCTCGTAGAATTGCTGCAGGAACGATGTCATCACCTCACCCGGACTGCTCTCGCGCGTCCCCTGAAGGATGAAGTATTCGCGGCCCACCAGTTTCCCGCTGCGGAAGAAGAAGACCTGGGCGCACGTCTCATCGTCGCCGCTCGCCAGCGCGATCACATCCTGATCGTCCTGTCCCTCTGTATTGATAATGCGCTGCTTCTCCAGGATGCGCTCGACCGCCTTGATGCGATCGCGAATGCGCGCCGCCTCCTCGAAGTTCAGCTCATCGGCGGCGTGCTCCATCTTCACCTCCAGGTCCCTCAGCACCTCATCATGCTTCCCCTCAAGAAAGAGAATCACCTGCCTGATCACCGCATCATACTCCTCGCGCGTCGCGTTGGCAACGCAGGGGGCGATGCAGCGATGAATGTAGTACTGTGTGCAGGGGCGTGGGAGCAGTTTCTGTTTCCAGCCTGCCGGCGGCTCACCGCGGCGTGGAGGTGCCCAGGCGCTTGCATCGTAGCGACACGTACGAAATGCGAACAGCTTATTCAGCAGGTCCAGCGTCGCATCTACCGCGCCCGAATTCGTATATGGTCCGAAGTAGCGATTGCCGTCATGCTTAAAACTGCGCACGCGATACACGCGCGGAAAGTCCTCTGTCAGCGCCACCTTGATATAGGGATAGCTCTTATCGTCACGCAGCAGCACATTATACTTAGGGCGATACTGCTTGATATAGTTGCTTTCGAGGACCAGCGCCTCCACCTCATTCTGCACCACCAGGAACTCGATATCATCAATCTTCGCCACCATGCTGCGATTCTTGGGACTCAGATCGGTCGAATCCTGAAAGTACGAGCGCACCCGGTTGTAGAGCGAGATCGCCTTCCCCACATAGAGAATCGTCCCCGAGGCATCCTTCATGATATAGATGCCGGGTTTATGGGGGAGAGAATTTAAGACAGACTGAATTTTTTCGTTCACGGATGTTTTTCGTCCATTATTACAGAAAACACTTATGCAACAAGATTAGCGGGTTGATAGATGCACGCTTCCATTATACCGCTTTGCTCTGCCGATGTCGATAGAGCACGCTGTAAGCTTGCAATATATAAAGTGAGAGTATGAATTTGACAGGTGAGAATATATGGTACGTATGTTCTTTATATGGAAATAGATATTTGGAATAAAAGGTCCTACACTCTTGATGTGTAAAATAAAAGGTGAGAAAATAGACAAGAAAGATGATAGAAGCGTACAGATAAGTCGATATAGTGTAGCATGGAGACACATCTTTTATCTCACAACTAAAAAGGACGGTTAGAGAATATGCCTGGAGCAGAAACAGATATTGCTACAATAGCGGCTTCATTGAAGGATGCAAGAGATCAGCATCAACGTCCGGTGCTCTTTTTAGGATCACGAGCGGGGGGATTATTTAATAATGAATATCTATATAATAAGATCTTAAAGTACTTTAGCCTCCGTAGTTTCAACGAGTTATCTAATAACGACAAATTCGAAGAGTGCTATAACGTACTTCGCTCATCTCATTTCAATGCAACAGATATGTATAACATTTTATCTAGTGCGATAAAATCAATTAATTACCGAGGAGAAGATAAAATTCTGGACGAATTGGTGAGTACAAGGCTGTTTGAGACGATTATCACCACTAATATTGATACGTTACTAGAAGACAGTTCCATGACCTGGGAAATAAAAGGGGCAGAAGATTATCAGATACTTATTCACGGATTACATAACATAGCAGAGATTGTGCATAGTGATCGAGATAGCGTCAATCTTATCAAGGCTTTTGGTGATTTAAGTACTCGACATTACAACACAGCCGGCAATGAATTGAAACTTGAAGAGGACATAGAATTCAAGGAATTTCTGGAAGCAAAGTTGATGAAGAATATAGTCATGATTGGTTATGATCCTGTATGGGATTGGCCTCTAGAGGATGCCTTTCCAGAAAAAGGGGGCACCATATGGTATATAAACGAGCAAGAACCTCCACAAAATACACATCTTAGTCTTGTACTTGACCGCCGTCCCAGTAAATTTTTAATAGGAAGACAAGGAAGTTACAGCAGTTTCTTGAGGGCATTGTACTACTTCCTCGACGAAGGTGTAAGTCAGGAGGAAGTGACCATTCTACAATTCCCTCTTTTACCTCAACCTCAAAGTCAGGCAAGAAAGAAAGTCTTGATCAGCCTTAGTCATAAAGATAGAAAATATTTAGAACGGCTTATAATCCACTTGAGTGGATATCTAGGAACAAAAAATGATGGAGACATTTTGGATATCTGGGATGATACAAAAACTCTTTCTGGTGCAAACCGGGAAGAGGCAATCAAAGAGTCATTGAAGAGCACGAAAGTAGTGGTATTGCTGGTAAGTGCAGACTTTCTCGCTTCCGATTTTATTCGCAAACACGAACTTCCTGTTTTGCTTGCAGAAGAACGCAAAGGAGAGATAGAGCTTTTACCAGTAATTCTTGATTCATCTCTCGATATCCCTGGCCTCTCACCTGATGAATCCCCTCATGATATTGCTAGAATCAGACAACTCTATAAGTACTCCATAGTAAATAGCATTTCTGAACCATCGAAGAAGATAAGTTCATACGAGCAAGAGGTGGTATGGGCTAAGTTAGCCGAGCAAATCTATGACACGCTAAGTTCGTGAATAGAGAGAAGGAGCTACGGCAGATCGAAGATGTCGTTGATGTCCTTCAGGATCAACCGCGCCAATTGCGCACACCAATCATTGAGTTTCACAGGTGCAAGGAATAGACAAATCAATACTTACGGAAATAAGGCTTATAAAGGCGGTTGGAAGATATGATCGAACAAGCAACGGAAGCTACTGTTGCAGATCTAGCAAGTTTCCTGAAAGCCAGGAAGAGCCGGGGGCAACGCCTGGGACTGTTTGTGGGCAGCAGAGCAGGAGCGTTACTCGGCGACGATAACCTATATAAAATTCTTATGCATCATATATCGGCAACCAACGATGGAGCTATGCTGCTGAAGCAGCCAGCTCCATTGCTAGAGTCCCATTTACAGGCTCTCAACAATTTATCCGCATTAGCCAGGTTCAAAGAATGTTACGATATTTTGAGTAAGCATTTTAGCGAAAGTGGAATACATTTTATTCTTGTCCAGGCTCTGAAGCCTATTCGCTATCGAGAAGTGGATGATTTGCTTGCTGGCTTCTTCAAAGGGGGATTCTTCGATCCTATTATCACGACAAATATTGATACGCTGTTAGAAGATTCTTGCAAAGTTCTCTGGAGTATGCAGCAACCGAGCGACTATCAGGTGATTAGCTATGGTATGCATAAAAGCGAAGAGATGAAGCAGGGAGAGACAAAATACGGTCGGATCATGAAGATATTCGGAGATCTGAGCTATTTGAAATATAAGACCGTAGGCAACGAGTTCAATCTAGAGGATGATCAAGTGGCAAAACAGTATTTACAAACAAAATTAATCGACGAAGTACTGGTTATAGGCTATGATCCCACCTGGGACCGACCGATAGAACAAGCATTCCCAGAATTTGGAGGCACATTGTGGTATGTGAATGATGAATTACCAGCGCAAAATACTCATCTCATGCGTGTGCTCAACCAACGCAAAGGCAGATACTTAATGATAACTCAAGGCACTATTAATGACTTCTTAAAAGCCTTGCGTGACGAAATCGGGGAAGGTGTCAGCCGAAATGCCGAGATGATCGATGCGTCAGCTGCACCTCCATCACAGGCTCAAGTAAGGAAAAAAGCATTTATTAGCTACAGCCATAAAAACAAAGAACAGCTAGAGCGGCTACAGATACACTTGAAGGGATATCTGCATGCAGGCGATGACTTGATGGGTTACTGGGACGATACACAAATTTCTTCTGGAGCAAACTGGGAAGAGGCAATCAAAGATGCTTTAAAAGACGCGAAAGTCGCAGCGCTACTGGTGAGCGCGGACTTCCTCGCCTCCGATTTTATCCGCCAATATGAGCTTCCCGCATTATTAAAAGCTGCACAGGCAAAAGAGATTACACTCTTGTCTGTCTTGCTTGGCCCATGCGCTTTTGCACGTATGCCTTTATATAAATATCAAGCAATAAGTGGAATTTCTCAACCACTGATGGGAATGACTCCGTATGAGCAAGATGTGATATGGGCAAAATTAGCAGAACGGTAGCTCTCCCTTAAGTGGTGAATGAGTCAGCCGCTCTCGCAGCGGCTAAAACCTCAGCCAGAACATACTTAGGAGGGCGGCCTCGTGGTCGTTTCGGTTGAGTCTGCTCAATCGTGATAGGTTTTCGAGGGTGGCCTCGTGGTCGTTTCGGCTTGGCAGGTGGAGCTTGAACGAATGGTGCAGGAACGACTTTATGCCACAACACCTCTCGAATACTCCAAATATGGTCAGTCAAAGCTGCAGCCATTGCTGGAGTCGTTGGGCGTCCAAAATGCGTTTTCTTGGAGAGCTCCTGATGTGGGAAGCAAAAATTGTAGGTGCATCCAATGAGATACATTCCCGCCTCTAAGGTTGCTACACGCACAGCCGCATGACGACATTTGCGTGTTAAAGGGGCAAGACGCTCACGAACAGTTCCATTGAAGCGCTCAATAAAAGCGGTATTGAACTCCATACATCCCTTTGTCAGGCCTAACAGCTCTTTCGCCTTCTCACTCGTTCCCCGTGTCACTTTCCGTGTGATTTCTACCACCCGCTTTTTCTTTGTATGCTTGATGACCGTCGCAATACACAAATCGGGCCAGACTTCCAAATGGCATCTTCCTCGCCCTGAATGCTTTTTCACTTTTTCCCGAAACGCGCGCACAATACTTTTCGGGTAGGTTGCTAATCCATCCGTACAGACCAGCAACCCTTGCACCAACTGGCAACAGGCACGAGTACGTTGCAAGAGCAGATCAATGAGTGGGCGATCTCGATGCTCACTCACCGTTCCTGCAAGCCATAAGCGACTGGTAACATCCATCGCCAATGCGATCCAAACAATGATGCTCCTTCCTTTTGCGCGTATCTCGTCAGCTTGAATATGCTGGCTCTTTACTTTCCCTTGTTGCACTATCTCCTCATGGATACGTTTACAATGGATTCCTACACGCTTTTGCCAGCCTGCGACGGTCCGCTCATCAAGTCCAAATGCATGAACAATTGCTTGCAGTGGGCATCCATAGGCAAGAAGGGTTACCACTCTTTGTACTGTCTCCTCATCGGTACGCAGCCCTTCTAGCATCGTGCCTTTTCTCTCACTAAAGGTTTTTCCACACGTATGACACTTGTATCGTGGTCGTTTACGACCATGAATGCTGATATTACCTGCCCCGATTTGTCCTCTTGCGCAACACGACTCGTTGGGGCAAAATTGAAGGGAAGCGTTCATTGGTTCTTTGTTTGTTTGCATATTCAAAGCATGCCAACGGACGCCTGTTTTTTCAACCCTCCCTGACCTTTTCACCAGTTAAGGATATTGTTGGCGAATTGCCACTTGCTGCTCAAATTGAGCAGAGATGAATCGATGGATCGAGCTTGAAAAACCAATTCGCCAACAATATCTTAAGGGAGAGCTACCTGATACGTACCTGTTGCTTTTCTTTGATACCTTCGAGCTTATCGAATATAATCCCATCACTGCCGTCCTGCGGTCCGCGACGCTGTTTCCCGATAGGTATCAATCGAAGCGCGTGCGTGCTATTGTAGCAGGGCGCAATGCCCTCGATTGGACGCATCAAAACTGGGTTGGACGCAGAGGAGAAATTGTTGTTCGTACACTTCCTCCTTTCAGCAAAGAGGAGATGACACAATATTTAAAGACCAGATTATATATTTTTGATATTGATGATCTGCCATCACAGAAACTAGAAGCGCTCTATAAGCGCACCGAAGGACGCCCTATCCTGGTTGGATTAGCCGCTGATGTATTGAACAAGAGAATAAAGGATCTGGATACCCTTATTGCCATTAATCAATCAACCTTTGAAGCCAGTCTTGTTGAAGAAATTAATAGATTTGACGACCCGAGTAAAGTGGCTATTCTCTCGATGGCCCATGTTTATCATCGTTTCGATGCGAATTTTCTACATCGTCTCATGAGTTGGCCGGGACTAAAGGGATTTGTAACAAATACAGATTACCGAGAGCTGGCGGAAAAGCTTACTACCTTATCATTTGTACGTCGCTCTGGCTTCGGAGAAGACTTTGTTCTACATGACGAGATGCGTCGTATGATAAATCTCCACTGTTGGAAGCAACAAGATCCGCAGGAGGATCTACGCCGGGAACTGAGTTCTCTGGCAATCAACTATTATAACGAACTCATTGACGCAGAAAGTGGTGAGGAGAAAAAGCAGAGCTATATAGTTGAAAGACTCTTCCACGAACTGTTTATTGATACTGAGAAGGGCCTTGCTTCTTTTGAGCGCCATTTCAACTCTGCCATCAGCCTTTCGCTAAGAAATTTTGCCCGTGCTCTTTTCCAGGAACTGTGGAAGTTTGAGCACCGTTTCTCACGTGAGCAACTGCAGATAATATGGTTATCCGAGGTCAAGCTCTTACGTCAGGAAGAGAAACCGCAAGCAGCATTTGTTATACTCACTCTATTAGAGAATGACAGTGAATGGGCTGAACGTCATCGCTCCGATCTTCTTTACGAAAAGGGTTCTTGCTATCTGCAGCTCAGTCAGTTCGATCAGGCGATAGAATGTTTTGCAGCCAACCTGGAAATAGAACAATCAAACGATGATCAATCGCGCTATGCGCGACTCCTTGACCAGCTTGGATATGCTTACCGGCGCCAGGGACGCTATGCCGAGGCCATGCATTTCTATGAGGAAGCCCTGAAGGTGCAACGCAACCTGGAGAATCCGCAAGAATATGCCACACTACTCAACAATATAGGCAATGTACAACGCTTACAAGGAGGAAGGTTAGAAGAAGCATTAAGCTCCTGCAAGCAGGCATTGAGCATCCGCCGCGATTTATTCAATAAAGGGAAGGCGAGCGAATACTACGTTGGCCTGAGCCTGAGTACCCTGGGCCATATCTATCATACGTTGGGAGTGTTGAGTGAAGAAGAAAGGACATACGAAGAAGCTTTCGAGATTTTCAACCGCATAGGTGATAAAAGTGCTATCGCCGATAGTTATATCAATCTCGGGCGCGTGCTTGTTCTGAAGGGCAATCTGGAGGGTGCGCTTGACAAGTTTGAACAGGCGGCCAGGATCGCTGCCGAAGGGGTGAACCATGGCGCTGAGATTGAAAGCCTTAACCAGCGCGCTAGAGTAATACAGATGCAAGGGGACTGGAAACAGGCAGCCCCGCTGTTCGAACAGGCGATGACGCTTTCCCGCACGTTGAATTTGAGATTTCAAATTGCCGAAAATCTCCTCTATCTTGCTGCGGCACGCGACCGTCTCACCCTGCCAGCGGACGAACAGATAAGAGAGGCAAAACGTATTGCACGCGAAAATAACTATGGCTATCTGCTGGCACGAGCAGGAGAAGTTCAGGGCGATATGTACTTCAGGAGACAAGAGTATCAGCGCGCCTTCAAGCACTACAGGGTTGCGTGTCGATACATAGCACAACGCGGCGCACCAGAATTTGATCGAACATTGCGCAAGTTAAATGATCAATTGCTCGCTGTACCGAGCGGTTATTTGCCAGGAATTATAGACTCGTTGGTTGAATACTGGTCAGAGCTAGAACTGGACGATAAGTACCCTCAATTGCCGCGTATCTGCAGGGAGGTGAGTAGAAATATGCTTTTAGAAAAACTGCCCGATGAATATCCAGATGCGCTTTCGGATAGCGTCAATGGTGACTAGAAAAAAGATTTAACCTGTTGCTCGTCTACCAGTCTACCCAGGATAGTGAAGATGAAGATCTGGCTTGATACTTCGTATCAAAGTTACCCCGTTAGAAACGGCGGCGACGATGATTGTCCAGGACCGGGAGAACCTCTTAGCTGTATCACCTGGCCCCTTGCTATGCCAGATATTGCATCGTCTCTTGTCTTGCAACATGCTCAGTCACTCCATGTACAGAAGTGCAGCAATGAACGGTGGCTGGTATGTAGTCCAGTTGTGTCAGGACGCATTGCGGTTCTGGATGCGCAGGCTATAGCGCTTCTTGCGTTATTCCAGACAGCGACTCCGCTGTCTCAAGTCGCAAATGTCGGAACTCTTTCTCGCTGGACACAGGAGGATTTAGAGAAATTCGTCATACTCTTTTACTATCTGGGATTTCTGCAAGATGCTACCATGCTTTCTCCACCTTCTAAGCCAGAAGAGACTCGCATGCTGACAGCCTGGGTGCACCTGACAAATGAATGTAACCTGCGTTGTCATTACTGTTATTTGCATAAAACGCGCGAGGATATGCCTGTTGAAGTAGGACGCAGGACTGTAGATGCTATTTTTCGTTCTGCCCGGAAGCACAATATAAAAAAAGTTAAGTTGAAATATGCAGGAGGAGAGGTCAGTTTACATATGATGGGCGTGATGGCTTTGCATGATTATGCAGCTCAGCTTGCGTCAGATCACGATATAACTCTAGAAGCTGTGCTTTTAAGCAATGGGGTAGTTCTATCACCGCGCACTATTGAGTATCTTAAGGCCCGTCAGATTGCAGTAACAATTTCTTTAGATGGGTTAGGGAAATATCACGATAGTCAACGCCCATTTCCCGGCGGCCAGGGTTCTAGTAAATATGTATTACAGACCATTGATCGCTTACTCGCCAATGGCATGACGCCGTTTCTTGCAGTGACCGTTTCTCAGCGCAATCTCGCTGGACTTCCTGAATTCATGCAGTATATTCTAGAGTGGAAACTACCGTTCTCATTGAACTATTATAGGGATAACGAGTGCTCCTCACACCATGCAGACTTGCGTTCTACAGATGAGCAGATCATCGTTGCAATGCGTTCCACATTTGCTGTGATAGAAAAGAATTTGCCGGAAAGCAATCTTTTAGGGTGTTTGCTGGATAAGGCTGATATGACTACTCCCCACCGTCGTACTTGCGGAGTGGGACAAGATTACCTGGTCATCGATCAACGTGGCGGTGTGGCAAAATGCCAGATGGATATAAGAAATACAATTGCTACAGTTGATAGCGACGACCCGCTACGTATCATCAGAGCGGACCGTCAGGGGGTGCAGGGACATCCTGTCGAGGAAAAAGAGGGGTGTCGGGAGTGTTCATGGCGCCACTGGTGCACGGGTGGATGCCCTCTACTGACTTATGGGTTAACCGGAAGATACGATGTCAAATCTCCCAACTGCGCTATTTACAAAGCTCTCTTTCCAGAGGCGCTACGTTTAGAAGCGCTGCGTCTGTTACGCTACAAAACGCCGTTCGATTTCACCAATATGTAACAGGTAGTATTTTTACGACAATTCATGGAGGAAAGACATGGCAGAACCACAACTTCAGGTAGGAGTGATTGTAGGACTGAACAGCATACACACAATTATTGTACGAGAAGAAGCCAATGGTGCCTTACGTTTGATGGGCGAGCACAGAAATCGCCAGATCGTTCGACAGCCTGATGAGACGATCCTGGTCAGCCGTGTGTACCAGAGCATCGAAGAAGCGATCAAAGATGCCATGGTGAAACCACATGATATTCTGACAATTGGCATCGCATCGCCTGGCCAGATTGATATTGAGCAAGGCACGATTTTATTCTCACCGCTGTTCAATTTGAGCGATTACCCGTTTCCATTCGTGGACAGGTTGCAAAAGTCTTTCGATCAGCATATTACTCTCATCAATAACGATGACGCCCATGGCATTGGCGAGCAGCGTATTGGCAGAGGCAAAGATGTTAGCGATCTCGTCTACCTGCGCATTGGCTATAACATTGGCGCCAGCATTATCATCAACGGCAAACTCTATGCCGGGGCCGATAATCTCGCCGGCGAGTTCGGTCATATGGTTGTTGATCGCGCTGGACCAGAGTGCGCATGCGGCAATAAAGGTTGCCTGAATACACTGGTTTCCAGGGCGGCTATGCAGGGAGATCTGCTGAAACGCTTTCGCGAGGGCGAGCCTACTGTTCTGGCAGAGAGACTTGAGAAAAATCCTCTAGACATCAATGCGGCTCGTATATATGACGCTATCGACCAGGAAGACGAACTGGCTCTGGATGTCGTTGAGAAAGCTGCCGATGTGTTAGGCATCGGCATCGCGAATGTCATCAACTTTTTGAACCCACATCGCGTGATCCTGGGCGGCGATGTCATCGACGAAATCGATCTGTTCTTCGATAAAGCTGTCGAGTCAGCAAAGAAGAGGGCGCTTTATAACAATACGAGGCATTTATCTATCGTGCGCGGCATGCTGGGCACAACGGCAGGCGCCTATGGGGCAGCGGTGTTCGCGAAACAATGCTTCGACAAATTGAATAACTAAAAGTTTACTAGTGAAAACCGCTGCCCTCTCAAACCAGGCAAGAAGTAATCTACAGATAGCAGGAAATCCGCCTGTGAGGTATACTGAAGGATATCTTAATTCTATTCCATTCAGTATCGCAGTAGGGGAGAATTGGGCGTGGGTCATTTCTTGCGGAAATCATTATGAGCTGCATCGGGACGGCGGGACACATCGATCATGGCAAGTCAACCCTGGTGCAAGCCCTCACAGGTATCGATCCCGATCGATTGACGGAAGAGAAAGAGCGCGGCATGACGATCGATCTCGGCTTCGCCTGGCTGAAACTGCCGGGCGGACGCGAGGTTAGTATCGTCGATGTGCCGGGGCACGAAAGTTTTATCAAGAATATGCTGGCCGGGGTGGGCGGCATCGATGCCGCCTTGCTGGTCATAGCGGCGGATGAAGGTGTGATGCCGCAGACGCGCGAACACCTGGCAATCCTGGACCTGTTGCGCGTCTCCCGTGGCGTCGTCGCCCTCACGAAATCAGATCTGGTCGATGAAGAGTGGCTGGAGCTGGTACGTGACGAGGTGACGGACCTGCTGAAACCGACGACCCTTGCCGGCGCACCGCTGCTGCCGGTCTCCGCTCTGACAGGCCAGGGACTGCCCGAACTTTTGAGTGAGCTGGAGCGTATTCTTGATGAGACGGAAGAGCAGCACAACATCGGGCGACCACGCCTCCCTGTTGATCGTGTCTTTACGTTAACTGGCTTCGGGACTGTGGTGACGGGGACGCTGCTTGATGGAAGCTTCAAGCTGGGGCAGGAGGTTGAGATTCTACCGCAGGGCCTGAAAACACGTCTGCGTGGTCTGCAGACGCATAAACAGCAGGTCGAGGTCGCGCAACCAGGGAGCCGCGTGGCTATGAACCTGCCGAATGTGCAGCGTACAGAACTGGCGCGGGGCAACGTGGTAACGCTCCCAGGACAGATGCGCACAACGCTGCTCATCGATGCACGTATGCGCCTGCTCACCGATGCCGAACGACCTTTGACGCACAATACACAGGTCGATCTCTATAGCGGCTCGCAGGAGATTCCCGCGCGTGTGCGGCTCCTTGATTGCGATGAGGTGCAGCCAGGACAGAGCGCCTGGGTACAGTTGCGTTTGAGTCGTCCGGCGGTCGTGGCACGGCGCGATCATTTCATCCTGCGCATCCCTTCGCCGAGCATGACTATTGGGGGAGGAGAGATTTTAGAGGTGCAGCCGCGCTATCACCGCCGCTTCCAACCACATATCCTGGCGTCCCTGGAGCAACTGGCGCAAGGGTCGCCGGAGGAACTGGTCCTGGCAGCCCTGGATAGAAGGCACGTCGCACGTACACCGACTGAGAACAGGAGCGCACACAGCTTTGTGGGCTATGAGCTCACAGAGGTTATTAAACTGTGTAATTTGTCTGATGATGTGACTCGACACATACTCGACACGTTTTTATCAACAGAAAGGGTACGCCGAATTGGCGGCCTCTGGTTCGCGCAACATATTTGGGAAGCTCTGGCAGAAGAGGCCGTCCGCCTGGTAAGTGAACAGCACCGGCAGTATCCTCTGCGCGGGGGCCTCTCGAAGGAAGAATGGCGCACGCGCCTGGGACTCGCACCAAAATTAGCGGCGGAGGTCTTTGCGCTTCTACAAGCTGAAGGCAGATTGGAGACGGTCGAGACTGCGACGAGCGCGGGAATTCCGTACGTACAAGAGGCAGTGCAGCGGGCTGGAGGCTTGATCCGTTTACCTGACTTTACACCGCGCTTTACGCCCTTTCAGGAGCAACAGGTCGAGCGATTGTTGCAACTTTTCCGTGAGCATCCATACACGCCGCCGGGGCGCTCCGATGCTGAGGCACTGGCTGATCCCGAGGTCGTGGCCGCGCTGATCGAGCAGGGATGCCTGGTGAAATTAGGTGAGGGAATATTATTTTTGCGGGAAACATACAATGAAGCATTAACAAAACTGGTGGCGTATCTGCGCGAGCATGGCAAGATAACGGTCGCGGAGGCACGTGATATTCTGGGTGCTACGCGCAAATATATCCTGCCCCTGCTCGAACAAATGGACGCGCTACATATCACACGACGGGTAGGTGATGAGCGTTTTCTGGGAACAAACGTTCTGCGCACGTCTTCGTAAAAGACAAGCTACCTGTTGATCCCTTACGACTTTCCTATAGAGTGTTCCATTCTGTGACAGAATAGGTTAAAATAGGTGGCGCGTAATGCTTTACTTTGCCTGAATCCCTTTCCCGGTTGGGAAGATAGAGTCGATACCCGGCGCTACTAAATTGCGTCAGGGAATAGCAGTCAGTCGTCGTTGTGCGGGGAGCACTCGACAAGGAAGCCCGGTGTTGAAAAGTCGCCCTGGCAGAGATGCCTGAAGACGGGAACGGGCTTCTCATCTGAGAATGAAACAAGAGAGCTATGCAAATCGAAGTTTTGGGTGAGCGATACCAGTTACAAGACCCTATAGGGCGTGGCGGCATGGCCACGATCTACCGTGGGCGTGATATGCGCATGGATCGCGTCGTCGCGATTAAAGTGCTCAGGGAAGTCTATAGCACTGACCCAAAGTTTGTGACACGCTTTCAGCGTGAGGCGAAGGCTGCTTCGTCCTTGCAGCATCCAAATATCGTGCAGGTCTATGATTACGGGCAGAGTGATGGCAATTATTTCATTGTGATGGAGCTGGTCGAGGGCACAGACCTGCGCCGCTACCTGCGCTCGCGCGGCGTTCTGGCAATCGATCGCGCCATTATCATCGCGCACGATGTCGCGCTCGGCCTGAGCGCCGCCCACCGTCGCGGTATCGTACACCGCGATGTGAAGCCACAAAATGTTCTGGTGGGCCGCGATGGCTCGATTAAATTGACAGACTTTGGTATCGCCAGCGTCTATAAGGATATCAACGCCGAACGACTGACTACAACAGGCATGACGCTGGGAACAGTGCAGTACTATGCGCCGGAGCAGGCTCAGGGCGAGATCGTGAGTCCCGCCGCCGATGTGTACGCGCTGGGCATCGTGATGTATGAGATGCTCACGGGGCGTACTCCTTTCGATGGCGATACGCCTGTTGCCGTAGCGATGCAGCATATTCAGGACCTGCCAACGCCACCCAGTCAGCTCAATCCTAGCATTCCACCAGCTCTAGAAGAGATCATTCTCCGCTGCCTGGAAAAGGTGCCGGAGATGCGCTTCCGCGACGGTGGCGCCCTGGCTCGCGCCCTCGAACTGTTGGGCGAAGAGGATATGGCCGAGACAACGGTCAATGCACCTCCTGGCAATGGGCTGCTGCCTCCGTCCAGCGGCAAGTTTGTGTACGACCAGGTCGCACAGCGCAGCAATAGCGGAAAGTCTTCCGCGGCCAATGGCACACTGGCACAGAGTCAGAATGGCGCGGCTGAGAACGATGCAACCATTCCACAACCCTTTACCCCCATTTCGTCAGGCAATCATAGCGCGGTGGCGGGTGCCGAAGCGGATCAGACAGCCTACGATGCACAGGCCGAAGCTGGCACGACTCGCCCATTCCGCAAAAGCGCCGCCCAGGAACAGCGCGACTCGCGTTTCGCTAGCATCATCACTATGCTGATCCTGGTGGCAACATTATTGTTACTCGGCTTTAGCATCTACCTGGCCGATCAGCTCGGCTTCTTGCATCTGCCCGGTCTCAATCCATCAGGCACTGTTACTCCCAATGTCTCGAATGGCATTGCAGTTCCCAGCTTGCTACAATTGAGCTATAAACAGGCGAAGCGGCTGGCACAGGCCGATCATTTCACGATCAAAATCAACAATAAACTTACAGACGGCATCGTTATCAATCAATATCCGCTCCCTGGAACGAAGGCGCCTTCTGGATCGGCGATTCTGGTCGACCTTGCGCCACCAGGCACGACGCCTACAGTGACGGTTCCTGACGACCTTGTGGGACAGGACCTGGCTTCGGTGGAGCAGATGCTCGAAGGTTCGCATATCCCGTTTGAGGTGCGCAATAGCGGCTCTGATCCGAACGAGAACCAGAATACTGTGGTGAAGACCGATCCGTCCGGCGGCTCCGTGCTACCAAAAGGTCAGGTCCTGGTACTCTATGTGGCGAACTACAATAGCGGCGCGCCAGGTGTGACGCCACAGACGACTCCTCCATTTGGCATAACTCCTTCAGCAGTGGCAACGGCACAACCAACGCCGAAACCGAAGCCAACGGCAACGCCGAAACCGAAGCCAACGGCAACGCCGACAACGGCACCAACACCGCCGACAGTGACGCCAACGCCGCCACCTCCCGCATAGGCATAGAGAAACATATTGTAAAGGCACCTCACGTGAGGTGCCTTTCTATTATCCCCTTGCACCAATCCAGTATAACAACGAAAAAGTTATAGGTATCTTCAAAAAAACTTATCGATCCGATAACCTTATAAGCCTGCTTGTGCTGAAGATGCCTCAGCAGTGAATGCAGCCTGTTATTTAGCCAATGACATGCCCAGATAAGCCCGCCTTGATTCTGTGTCCTGTGTGATATACTGTCTGGGTGTGTACTAGGCTAGGTTGGCTCTACAGGCGGTTTCGTGTGGTTTAAATGCCTCTCAGGTGTTATACTTCTTTGCTTCTTGTTCCTCGTTAAGGATTTTTGGGAAGGCGTGCAAGAATTTCGGTTAGTAGCGTTTTATGTTCGGTGAGTTGTGTTTCTACTTGGTTTTACTCCTA